>Ga0116130_1001850_pt1 | contig 11346 bp, 6 predicted proteins | sample June2015DPH_17_5_FD_89733 | JGI IMG/M metagenome (GOLD analysis project Ga0116130, IMG submission 89733) | Peatland microbial communities from SPRUCE experiment site at the Marcell Experimental Forest, Minnesota, USA - June2015DPH_17_40 | ecosystem: Environmental > Terrestrial > Soil > Wetlands >...
GACGAGCGCGTCAGTGTAGAGCGTGCGCACCGAGAGGTGCTCGTCGATCTTTTTGTACATGAGCGGCTGGGTGTAGCTCGGGTCGTCGCCCTCGTTGTGGCCGTGGCGGCGGTAGCAGACGAGGTCGACGACGACGTCCTTGTGGAAGGCCTGGCGATAGGCGAAAGCGAGGCGAGCGACGCGCACGCAGGCCTCGGGGTCGTCCCCGTTCACGTGGAAGATCGGTGACTGGACCATCTTGGCGACGTCCGTCGGGTACACGGACGAGCGCGCCTCGGCGGGCGGCGTCGTGAAGCCGAGCTGATTGTTGATGACGAGGTGGACGGTGCCGCCGGTGCGGTAGCCGGGGAGCTGCGACAGATTGAGCGTCTCGGCGACGACCCCCTGCCCGGCGAAGGCGGCGTCGCCGTGGATGAGGAGTGCCAGGACGGAGAAGGCCTTCGGGTTCGGCTCCCGGTCCTGCTTGGCGCGCACGATCCCTTCGACGACGGGATCGACGGCCTCGAGGTGCGACGGGTTCGAGGCGAGCGAGACGGTGAGCGACGTGCCGTCCGACCCGCGCCACCGGCCCTCGGCGCCCTTGTGGTACTTCACGTCGCCCGATCCCTGGACGGTCTCCGGGTCGAGGTTGCCCTCGAACTCGCCGAAGATCTCGGCGTAGGACTTGCCGACGATGTTGGCGAGCACGTTCAGGCGCCCGCGGTGCGCCATGCCGAGGACGACCTCCGAGACCCCGGCGTGGGCGGCCGCGTCGAGCACGGCGTCGAGGAACGGGATCGTCGACTCGGCGCCCTCGAGGCCGAAGCGCTTCTGGCCGACGTAGCGCAGGTGGAGGAACGTCTCGAAGGCTTCCGCTGCATTCAGGCGGCCGAGGATGTGCCGCTTCTCCACGGGCGTCATCAACTTCGGGGCGCCTTCGACGTGGTGCTGGATCCAGAGCTTCTCCTCAGGGCTCTGGATGTGCATGTACTCCACGCCGACCGATCCACAGTAGGCGTCGCGCAGGATCTCAAGGATCTCCGACAACGACAGGACCTCGCCCCCCGGCAGGCCGAAGGTGTGAAAACCGCGGTCGAGATCCTCCGGGCCGAGCCCGTACTGACCGGGGTCGAGGTCGGCGCGCAACTGGCGCGGTTCGCTCTCGAGCGGGTCGAGCCGCGCGATGAGATGGCCGCGCACCCGGTACATGTTGATGAGCGACCGGACCATCAGCTCCCTGGTCAGCTGGTCACCGTCGGCGCCGGCGGGCGGCTGGGGGCGCGACTGCCGCCACGGCTCGGCCGCGACGCCGAGCGAGGAGAAGACTTCGTCGTAAAAGCCGTCGCCACCGGCGAGCAGCTCATGGACGCGGCGCAGGAACAGGCCCGATTCGGACCCCTGGATGATCCGGTGGTCGTAGGTCGACGTCAGCGTGACGACCTTCTCGATGCCGAGAGCGCGCAGGGTCTCCGCCGGGGTCGACTGGAACTCGACCGGGTAGTCGAGCGCGCCGATGCCGACGATCGCGCCCTGGCCCCGCATGAGCCGCGGCATCGACTGGGTCGTGCCGAGGGTCCCGGGGTTCGTGATCGTCACCGTCACGCTGGCGAAGTCCTCGACTGCGAGCTGCCCGGCCCGCGCCCGGCCGACGAGTTCCTCGTAGGCGGCGTGGAACTTGGCGAAGTCCAACGTGTCAGCGTCCTTCACGACCGGCACGACGAGCGAGTGCGAGCCGTCGTCGCGCTCGAGGTCGATCGCGAGCCCGAGACCCACGTGGGCATGGCGGGCGACCCCCGGGGTCCCGGTGCCGTCGGCGTCATCGAGGTAGCTCGCGTTCAGCGCGGGAACGTCGCCGAGGGCCCGAACGACCGCCCAGCCGATGAGGTGGGTGAAGCTCACCTTCGGGCCCGCCGCCTCCCGCAGTTTCCCGTTGAGAAGCGAGCGGTTCGCCGCGAGCACCCCGGCCGGGACCGGGTGCACGCTCGTCGCGGTCGGCACCGCGAGGCTCGCGATCATGTTCGCGGCGATGCGTCCCCGGGCTCCCCGAAGAAGCGTGACGTCCCCGTTGGCCACCGGGACGGCGGCACCGGGGGCCGGAGAAGCCGGTCGGTCGCCGTCCGGCACGCGGCCTCCCGGCGCGTCCGGGGGGACCCGCGTCTCGGCGAGCGTCGTCTCGACCGGGTCGCCACCGGCGCCCGCGGCTCGTGCGCGAGAGACCGTCGGGTCGTCGGGCGGGAAGCGGCCCCGGTAGCCGGCGAAGAAGTCGCGCCAGTCGTCGCTCACCGAGAGCGGATTCGACCGGTACACCTGGTACATCTCCTCGACGAGCCAGGCGTTGACCCCGAGTGAGTCGGAGTGCGCCGGGTCGGGGGGCACGGCGGCCGGATCTTGGTCGGTCTCTCGGCTCACCCCGATCATGTTAACGGTGAGGGTCTCCTGGCCGAAGGCCGTCTATCCCCGTGCCTTTCTCGTTCCGCCGGCGCGCGATCGCCCGCAATGCCGCCCCGGGCCTCCCGATCAGCTCGCCATGGCGTATGGTTCGCGGCTTCGTCGCATCGGACGGGCAGGTTGTCAGCACAACCCGCCGGCGGGGACACCAGCGCTGGGGAAGCCCGCCGCGTACACTCCCGACAATCGAAGCGCAAAGGCCGATTCTGAGGGCAACTGTCCCTACGACGGTCGCGGCGCGGCCGGGCGATCCATCCGCCCAACGTCTCAAGTCGGGTGAGCGCCGGATGGCGAAGACAGCACGGTCAACCTAGGCGCACACGGCGGAGGGAAGCCCTTCATGCGCATGCTCGTCAGCGGATCGAACGGCCTCATCGGACGCGCCCTCGTCGCCCGGCTCGAGGCCGACGGTCACAGCGTGCACCGCCTCGTGCGCGGTGCTCCGGCGCTGGGGGTCGCCGCGGTCGACATCGCGGCGCGCCATCTCGATCTCTCGGGGCTGCCCGGCGGGACCCTCGATCGGATCGACGCGGTCTTCAACCTCTCCGGGGAGCACCTCTCTCCCCTGCGCTGGAGCCAGGCCAAACGCGAACGGGTTCGCGCGAGCCGCGTCGTCACGACCGACCTCATCGCCCGGGCGATCGCGGCCGCCGACACGCCGCCCGCGGTCTTCGTCTCTGCCTCCGCCGTCGGCTACTACGGCAGCCGCGGCGACGAGGTGCTCGACGAGGAAAGCCCGCCAGGATCGGGGTTCCTCGCGGAGCTCTGCCGCGCCTGGGAGTCGGCCGCGGCGCCCGCCCGGGACGCGGGGATCCGTGTCGTCGCCGTCCGTAGCGGCATCGTCGTCGGCCGCGCCAATCCGATCATCGGGTTGCAGCTCCCGCTGTTCCGGGCCGGGCTCGGCGCCCACGTCGGGTCGGGCCGCCAATGGATGAGCTGGATCGCCCTCGACGACGAGGTCGCGGCGATCATTCACGCCGCGCTCACGCCCGCGGTCGACGGTCCATGCAACCTCACGGCCCCGAACCCGGTGCGCAACGCCGAGTTCGCCGATGCCTTCGCCCGGGCAGTCCACCGCCGTTCTTTTTACGGAGTCCCCCGCCTGGCGTTGCTGCTGGCGATGGGACGCGAGATCGCCGACGACATCACGCTGGCGAGCCAACGCGTGCTGCCGCGCAGGCTCACCGATTCGGGTTTCTCGTTCTCCCACCCGGAGATCGGCGATGCCCTCGCCGCCGCCCTGGCGCCCGGTGCCCATCCGGGTTCGGACCCGGGTGATGACGCCGCGCGGTGACGAACGACTTTGACGTCGTCGTCGTCGGCGCGGGACCAGCCGGCTGTGCCGCGGCGGTGACCCTGGCGCGCGGCGGCGATCGCGTCCTCCTCGCCGACCGGGCGCGCTTCCCCCGCGACAAGTGCTGCGGCGACGGACTGACGACCGCGGCCACACGACGACTCGACGCGCTCGGCCTCGATCCCGCGGACGTCGCCTCGTTCCGTCCGGCCGCGGAGTTCGACGTCCGCTCGCCGTCGGGGCGCACCGTCCGGTTTCCCCTCGGAGATGGGCCGGGCGTCTACGCCGCCGTGGCCCGCCGCAGCGACCTCGACGCCGCGCTCGTCGCGCTCGCCCGGCGGCACGGCGCCACCGTCCGCGAGGGCACGCGCTGCGTCGGCGTGGCGCGAGGCGACGGCGACGTCCGCGTGCGCTTCGAGGGCGGGGAGGAGGCCCGCGCCCGGTACGTCGTCGCCGCCGACGGGGCGTGGTCACCGGTCCGGCGGATGCTCTCGCCCCCGGCACCGCCCGCCGGGTCCGGGCGCGCGGCCGACTCGCGATCGGACTGGATCGCCTTCCGGACCTACGCCACCGACGTGCGCCCGGCGGCCCTCGACCGTCTGTGGGTCTGGTTCGACGCCGCGCTCCTGCCCGGATACGCCTGGTCGTTCCCGCTGGCGGACGGCTCGGTGAACCTCGGCATCTACGTCCGGCGAGGCGAGGGCGCGCGCGCCGCCACGCTGTGGGAGTCGACGATCGCCGGCTCATTCGCCGCCTCCCTCCTCGGTCCCGACGCGGTCCTCGCCTCCCCGCCGCGGGCGTGGCCGATCCCGACGGCAATCGCGCGCGCCGGGCTCGCCGGCTTGGGGGGCCGGGTGCTCTTCGCCGGCGACGCGGCCGGCGCGGCCGACCCGCTCACCGGCGAGGGCATCAGCCAGGCCCTGGAGACGGGGATCCTCGCCGCCGTGGCGATTGCCGGCGCGCCTTCCTCGCCCGGTGTCGTCGCCGACCGCTACCGCAGGGCGGTGCGCCGGTCGCTCGGGCGGGACCAGCGCGTGTCGCGCTGGTGCCAGGTCCCTCTCGCGACGCCGCTCGGCGCGCGAGCCGCTCTGCGGGTCGTCGACGCGAGCGGCTTCGTGCGCCGCAACGTCGGCCGCTGGATCTTCGGGGACTTCCCGAGGGCGGTCGCCGTGACGCCGCGGGCATGGTCCTCGCTCGTCCGGCGGCAGCCGGGTGCGTTCACCGGATCAGGCGACGCGTGAACGGTCAGCCGAGGTTCGCCCCGTTGCGCCGGACCTCGTCGACGACGCCGTAGTAGGCGTCAATCGACTCGCCCGCGTCCCCCCAGAAACCCTCGTAGATGTCGTAGGACATCTCGCCGCGCTCAACGTAGTGGTTGTTCACGTCGGTGATCTCGAGCTCGCCCCGCGACGAGGGCACCAGCGCGGGGATGACCTCGAACACCGACGGCTCGTAGCAGTAGACGCCGGTCACGCAGTAGGCGCTCGGCGGCACCGCCGGCTTCTCGACGATGCGGACGACGCGTCCCTCGTCGTCGAGCTCCGGAACGCCGAGGTGGCGAAGGTGCTCCGGCTCGGCGACGCGGGCGAGCACGATGCGCGCCCCCTTCTCCTGCTCGACGAAGCGTTCCACCGTCGGCCGGATCGTCCGCCCGAAGACGTTGTCGGCGAGCATGACGAGGACGCGCTCGGCTCCGACGAAACGCTCGGCGAGGCCGAGCGCCTCGGCGATGCCGCCGGGGCGGTCCTGGTAGGCGTAGGTGAGCCGCCCGACGCCGTGCTCCTCTCCGTTGGAGAGCAGCCGCAGGAACTCGCCGGCGTGGGTGCCGCCGGTGACGACCATGATCTCGTCGATCCCGGCCTTCACGAGCGCCTCGACGGCATACGAGATCATCGGCCGGTCGTAGACGGGGAGCAGGTGCTTGTTCGTGATCCGCGTGAGCGGGTCGAGGCGGCTCCCGGTCCCGCCCGCGAGCAGGACGCCCTTCAAGGCCTGCCACCGTCGGGACGCGTCATCGCCGGAAGCGTAGTGGGGCGATGCGGCGGGGACTCGGCCGCCGCGCGCCAGCACGGCGCCGATGAGCGTCGCCGTCGCGATCGACGAGCATGGCGGCGAAGTGTCCGGCGCCCCAGGTCGCGACGGCATCGATCGCCGGCACGGTCCGCGACTACCGGGGAGAGCGGGGTGACTCAGACGTCGAGGAACCGCCGGATGGCGACGAACGATCCGACGATGCCGATCACCGCTCCGAGCAGCACGACGATGAGATCGGTGAAGACGAGCTCGCGGGCGTTCAACACCGCCTGCGCGAAAAGCTGCACGTTGTAGTGGCTGTGGAGGTAGCTCACCCCGAAGTTGGCGAGCAGGACGACGAAGACCGCGACGACGGCGCCGAGCAGGCCCTGGACGAGCCCCTCGAGCATGAACGGGATCCGGATGAACCAGTTCGTCGCGCCGACGAGCTTCATCACCCCTACCTCTCGTCGTCGCGCGTAGATCGCCATGCGGATCGCGTTGAGGATCAGCACGAGCGACGAGAGCAGCAGCACGAGCGCGATGACGACGAGGATGACCTGGACCGCGCCCTCCAGGTGCTGCATCGTCCGGATGCTCTGCGCCGCGTAGTCCACGGCGTAGACGCCGGGGACGACCTTGAAGGTCTTCGAGAGCGCCAAGGCGTCACTCGGGTCCTGGAGCTGGCAGCGGAAGACCGTCGGAGTGATCGCGGGCGTGATCGCCGCGATCGCCGTCGGCGCCTTGGCGAGGAGCTTCTTCGCCCAGTCGTAGGACTGCTGGTGGTCGAGGTAGGTGAACTTCGTGATCTGGGGGGTGCGCTCGATGAGCGAGCGGACCGACGCCAGCTGGGCCGTCGACGCGTTGGCGTCGACGAACACCTCCAGGCTGACGTTGTTCGACCACTGGACGAACTGGCTCTTCACCGCCTGACGGAGCAAAAGCGCCGTCCCGACGAGCGAGAGCGAGACGGCGACCGTGAGGACCGCGGCGACGGCCATGACGCGGTTGCGCCACAGGTTCGTCGCCGTCTCCCGGGCGACGTAGTCGAGTGAAACGGCCATGCGGGGCGCCTACCGGTCGCCCCGGCGGGTGCGCTCCGCCGTAAAACGGGAGGTGACCGACTCGACCTCGAGGCTCTCGTCCGATTCGGGCTCGTCGAGGACCGGCACCGCGGGCACGCCGCGCGACGTCGTATTCGACAGTTCGCTCGCGTAGCCGTAGACGCCCCGGGCCTGGTCGCGGACGATCCTGCCGTGGTCGAGCTCGACGACCCGGCGGCGCATCAGGTTGACCATTGACACGTCGTGCGTCGCCATGACGACCGTTGTCCCGGTCCGGTTGATCCGGTCGAGCAGCTTCATAATCCCCTGGCTCGTCGCCGGGTCGAGATTCCCCGTCGGCTCGTCGGCCATCAAGACGAGCGGCCGGTTGACGAAGGCGCGGCCGATCGCGACCCGCTGCTGCTCGCCGCCCGACAGCTCGTCGGGCAGGCGGTCCGCCTTCTCGCCGAGCCCGACGAGATCGAGGACGATCCCGACCTGGGTCTTCACGATCGACTTGTTGCGCCCGATCACCTCGAGCGCGAAGGCGACGTTCTCGAAGACGGTCTTGTTCGGCAGCAGGCGGAAGTCCTGGAAGACGCAGCCGAGATTGCGCCTCAGGTACGGGACCTGCCAGGGCGACAGCTCGCCGATCTCCCGCCCGGCGACCCAGATCTTGCCCGTGTCCGGCATCTCCTCGCGGAGCAGCAGCCGGAGGAACGTCGTCTTGCCCGATCCCGAGGACCCGACGAGGAACACGAACTCGCCCTTGTCGATGTCGAGCGAGATGTCCCGGAGTGCGGTGACGTCTCCCTTGTACGTCTTCGTGACGCCTTCGAAACGGATCATCAGCCTCTTCCTCGTGGTTGCTGCCGATGCCGGTTCGTGCGGCTCGTCCGTCGACGACCGCACCGAGCCGTCAGTCTCGCCATCTCGCGGATGCTCGTCCTATCCACCCGTCGGGCGCGCCAGGGAGATCTCTCGCACCAGGTAGGGCCGCGCCACAGGCGCGCTTCACCCTACCAGTCGACCCGTGCCGGACCCGTGAAACAACACGTCAGATCCCTTACGCCGTCGTGCCCCGGCGCCACCGCAGGCAGGCGAGCATGAAGGCGTCGAGGTCACCGTCGAGCACAGCCTCGACGTTCCCGGTCTCGTGCTCGGTGCGCAGGTCCTTCACGAGCTGGTAGGGCGCCAGCACGTAGGAACGGATCTGGTTGCCCCACTCGATCTCGGTCTGCGGCCCGGCGAGCTGGGCGAGCTTCCGGCGGCGCTCCTCGCGCTGGCGCTCGGCGATCTTGGCGGCGAGGATCTGCATCGCCTTCGCCTTGTTCTGGTGCTGGCTCCGCTCGTTCTGCACGGCGACGACGATCCCCGTCGGCAGGTGGGTGAGCCGCACCGCCGAGTCGGTGACGTTGACGTGCTGCCCACCGGCCCCCGACGAGCGGTACGTGTCGACGCGCAGCTCCTTCTCGTCGATCTCGACCTCGCCCGTCAGGTCGTCGAGGAACGGCGTCACCTCGAGCGACGCGAAGCTCGTGTGGCGCCGGTGCTGGGAGTCGAAAGGCGACATCCGCACGAGGCGGTGCACCCCGCGTTCCCCGTTCAGCATCCCGTAGGCGTGACGCCCGCGGACGAGGAACGTCGCCGAAAGGATCCCCGCCTCCTGCCCGGGCGTCACCTCCTCGAGCTCGAACGCGAAGTTCCTCCGCTCCGCCCAGCGCAGGTACATCCGGAGCATCATCTCCGCCCAGTCCTGGGCGTCCGTGCCGCCCGCGCCGGCGTGGATCTCGCAGACCGCGTCGCGGTCGTCGTGCTCGCCGGCGAACAGGCTGTGCAGCTCGAGCTCGTCGAGGGCGCGGCCGAGCGCGGCGACCGACCCGGCGAGGTCGCCCTCGACCGAGACGAGGGATTCGGGACCTTCGGCCTCGGCGATCTCGTAGAGGGCGGAGGCGTCATCGAGCTGCGCTGTCAGGCCCTGGAGCATCTCGACGTCGGCACGCACCCGCCCGTACGCCGTCGTCACGGCCCGGGCGTGCTCCGGGTCGGTCCAGAGATCGGGGGCCTCGATCTCTGGCTCGAGCCGCGCCACCTCGGCGACGAGCTCGTCGAGCCGCAGGTACTTGCGCGCCGCGTCGAGACGGACCCGGAGCGCCGCGAGGTCCTCGGCGATCGTGGCCGGTTCGGTCCCCGTCGGGCGGGGCGCGCCGTCGTCAGCGGGCGCCATCGCGGCTAGGACGCGCCGTGGCAGAGCTTGAACTTGCGCCCGCTCCCGCACCAGCACGGCTCGTTGCGGCCGAGCTTCGTCTTCGGCGGCCGCGGCACGCCGGCCAGCGCCACGCCCACGGCCGGCCCCGCCGCCCGGGCCGGAGCCGCGGCGGGTCCGACCGATTCCGGGTCGGTGCCGCCTGACTCGACCGAGGTCGCGAACGGCGTCGCCGGGTCGGACGCCGCCTCGTAGGTCGCCTGGCGGAAGTCCGGCGCCGCCTCCTCGCCGGTAAGGACCTCGACGTGCATGACGTAGCGCAGATAGTCGTCGTCGATCGCCGCGATGAGCAGGCCGAACATTTCGAATCCCTCGCGTTGCCAGGCGACGAGCGGGTCGGTCTGGGCGAGGCTGCGCAGGTGGATCCCCTCGCGCAGAAAGTCCATCTCGGCGAGGTGGTAGCGCCAGCGCTGGTCGATGATCTGCAGCATGATCTGACGCTCGAGATCGCGGGCGGCGTCCGGGCCGCCGGGGATGGCGAGCTCGCGGGCCTCGTAGCACTCGAGCGCCTCGGCCCAGATGCTGTCGACGAGCTGCTCGGTGCTCGTCGCCTGGGCGAGGTCGGCGACGCTGAACCGGGTCGGGTAGTACTGGGCGCACTCGGCGACGAGGCGCTCGAGATCCCATTCCTCGGGGAACTCGGACGGACAGCACGTCGCGACGAGGCTCATGACCTTTTCCTCGAGGAGCTCGAGGGTGCGCTCACGCAGGTCGTCGCCGTCGATCACCTGCATGCGCCGCCCGTAGATCACCTTGCGCTGCTCGTTCATCACCTCGTCGTATTTGAGAACGTCTTTGCGGATCTCGGCGTTGCGCTGTTCGACGGTCGCCTGGGCCTTCTCGATCGCCCGGGTCACCATGCGCGCTTCGATCGGGATGTCCTCCGGCAGCGCCTTGTCCATCACCCAGCTCATCGCCCCGGAGGCGAAGATTCGCATCAGCTCGTCCTCGAGCGAGAGGTAGAACCGGCTCTCCCCCGGGTCGCCCTGCCGGCCGGAGCGGCCACGCAGCTGGTTGTCGATGCGCCGGCTCTCGTGGCGCTCGCTGCCGAGCACGTATAACCCGCCGAGCTCGAGCACCTGCTTCGCCTCCTCGGCGCACGAGGCGGCGAACGTGGCGAGCAGCGCCTGGGACCGGGCGCGGCCCTCCTCGGAGGCCGGGTCGAGGCCCTCGGCGATCGTCGCCTCCCGGGCGAGGCCCTCCGGATTGCCGCCGAGGACGATGTCGACCCCTCGACCGGCCATGTTGGTCGCCACGGTGATGGCGTGGAGCCGGCCGGCCTGGGCGACGATCCCGGCCTCCCGCGCGTGGTGCTTCGCATTGAGGACGGAATGCGGGATCCCCTGCTTGTCGAGCAGGCGCGACAGGTGCTCGGAGCGCTCGACCGACGCCGTGCCGACGAGGACCGGCTGGCCGGTGTCGTAGCGCTCGACGAGGTCCTCCACGACGGCGCGGAACTTGGCGTCCTCGGTTTTGAAGATGAGATCGGGGTGGTCCTCCCGGATCATCGGCTCGTTCGTCGGGATGGGCACCACCTCGAGCATGTAGGTGGAGGCGAACTCCGCCGCCTCGGTCTCGGCGGTCCCGGTCATCCCGGCGAGCTTCTCGTACATGCGGAAGTAGTTCTGCAGCGTGACGGTCGCCCAGGTGTGGTTCTCGTCCTTGATTCGGACGCGCTCTTTCGCCTCCACCGCTTGGTGGAGCCCGTCGGACCAGCGGCGACCCTCGAGGGTCCGGCCCGTGAACTCGTCGACGATCTTCACCTCGCCGTCGGCGACGATGTAGTCCTTGTCCCGGTGGTAGAGCTCCTTGGCCTCGAGCGCCTTGCCGAGCTGGTGGACGTAGTTCACGGCGACCGCGTCGTAGAGGTTCTCGACGGCGAGCTGGCGCTCGACCTTGGCGATCCCCTCCTCGGTCGGGACGACCAGGTTCTTCTCCTCGTCGACCTCGTAGTCGGCGTCGCGCTCGAGCGTCCGGGCGACGCTCGCGAACTGGTAGTAGAGCTTCGTCGCGTCGTCGGACGGCCCGGAGATGATGAGCGGGGTCCGCGCCTCGTCGATGAGGATCGAGTCGACCTCGTCGACGATCGCGTAGTGGTGCCCGCGCTGGACCATCTCGGCCCGACTCGGCGCCATGTTGTCACGCAGGTAGTCGAAGCCGAACTCGGTGTTCGTGCCGTAGGTGATGTCGGCCTCGTAGGCGGCGCGCTTGTCCTCGAACGAGTCGATCTCCGGCACGACGAGCCCGACGGTGAGGCCGAGGAAGCGGTAGGTCTGGCCCATCCACTCGGCGTCGCGTCGGGC
>Ga0116130_1001857_pt1 | contig 11316 bp, 8 predicted proteins | sample June2015DPH_17_5_FD_89733 | JGI IMG/M metagenome (GOLD analysis project Ga0116130, IMG submission 89733) | Peatland microbial communities from SPRUCE experiment site at the Marcell Experimental Forest, Minnesota, USA - June2015DPH_17_40 | ecosystem: Environmental > Terrestrial > Soil > Wetlands >...
GCCGAAATGCACGATCATCTGCGCACAGTGCTCGTCGCACCCATGACTACGGCGGGTCGCGAGGCGCCGTTTCGGATCGGCGTCACTCATGGTGGCCGGAAGGGTCTAATTCTGCTCGATCAGGTTCGAGCCGTGGACAAGACACGGCTGGCGAAAAGACTGGGAGCGGTTTCCGCAAGGACGCTCACCACCACGTTGAGGACGCTGCAAGAGGTGTTTGCGGAGTGAGATTCCTGCAGCCGAATTGGCTCCCCAGTTTGAGAGCGATCCGCTCGACTGCTGGCCCGTGTCTATGACAAGCACCTTCGTGATCCGGCAGCGACCACGTCCTCGGTGACCTGAGCAAGTGGAGAGCAGCCGAGTCACGCCGGACCGGCAGATAATGGAGTGTGGCTCTCTGGACCAAGGCTGGCGAACGCGGGATGATCTTCCTCAAACTCGGCGAAAAGGAGCACCTGGAAGAGCTGCGGCACGGTCTTCTTTACATGAAGTCGCTCAGCTATTTTAGGTCGCTCGAGGATGACTCGACGCGAAATGACGACCGCGAGGGCGACGACTACATCCTTCAACCGAAACATGCGAATTTGGTCATCGAAACAATCCCCGGCCTAGGCAGAATCAGCGCCGCACCTGGCGATCTTGCCGGACCTGTCAGAATCGCTCGCAACCAAACTCAGTCGTGCAATCTGTTCTGCATGTTCGCGATAACGAGGCCGGTTGAGCGCCCAATGTTTGGGACAAGCCACCGTTGGCCTGGCGATTCCTTCGTTCTCTTCACTCACACTCAGGAATTCCTCTCGAGAATTGCGTCAGCGGCCCAACAAGGGGGACTAGGGATTGAATGTGGGCTGGTTGAATACTACGACGAATCGACCCATTCCGGCCAACTTGGGCGATTTCGAAAGCGAGCGAGGTTTTCTTATCAGTCCGAGTATCGAATCGCGCTGGAGCCCGGGTCCGACGAGGCGATTCGCTTTCAGGTTGCCGACCTTGCTGACATCACATCGGAAGTCTCTCCATTAGACCGCGCCGACGATGTTCTAAAGTTCGGCGCGAAGGACCTGGAGGCGGATGGCATCTGCTGGGACTGATGGTGCGGTCGAACTTTACTTCGCCAGTTCCCTCAGCACATACGGCAAAATCCCGCCATTCCGGTAATACTCCACTTCCTGCGGGGTATCGACGCGGACGGTTACGGTGAAGTTCTTCTCCGCGCCATCGGCGGCAACCGCACGCACCGTGGCTTTCTTCGGGCCGCCGCCTAGCGCGGTTGGTATGCCGGTAACATGGTACGTTTCCTTGCCGGTGAGCCCAAGGCTCTGCGCGTTCTGGCCATCTTCGAATTGCAGTGGCAGCAATCCCATTCCTACCAGGTTGGTGCGGTGGATGCGTTCGAAGCTTTCGGCGATCACGGCCTTCACGCCCAGCAGCATCACGCCTTTGGCCGCCCAATCGCGCGACGAGCCGGAGCCGTATTCCTTCCCGGCGAGAATCATCAGCCCCACACCTTCCGCCTGGTACTTCACCGATGCATCGTAGATGTACATCTGCTCGCCATCCGGCAAGTGCACTGTCCAGCCGCCCGCGCGTACCTGACCGTTATCGCGAAAGAGCCAGCCGTAGTGCGGAGGGCGCTGGCAAGCGAATAGCGTCCGCCGAAGGCCGGCTCAACCGGCGGGGGGTCGCCTTTGATCCAAGAACGGCTGAAACACCCACCGCCGAACGGTGTCGATTGTGGCGTCTGGTCAAGCGCCGCGGTGGGGATCATCCCGACGTCCGGAATCCGGAATCAGAACATGATCCGCCTCACCATTGAGCCATGGGACGATGCCGTCGAGACGGGTTTCTGCTCGGACGAACCCACCGCACCATAGGGCAACACGGAGCGGAGCAGCGACTTCGAAAGCGTCTGCCGCGGCGAGTTCGGACGGAATGGGCGGCGATGTATGGCCGGGTTCGCAGAAGAAATTCCCGTTTGTGCCGAGGGTCTGGCAAAGGTCTTTTGCCCACAGGTCGTTTCGGAACGCCATTGGGTCGGTTTTATCTCTAGCGAAGTCGAGCACGATCACCGGGGGTCTCGCGCTGGTCATTGTCAACCGGTTACGCAAGGCCCGGTTCACATGCACGTCGCCGAAGCCATAACCTCCGATCAGAACAGCATCAGCTGCATAGATATGTCGCACGAGTGCAGCGTGCAGTGAGTGGAACGGCTCCACCAGGAGCTGGTCAAGCTTGAAGCCACCAGCAATCAGCGTGGTCCTAGGAAAAGAGCGACCCTCCGATCGCTTGTCAGTGGACAGGCCTTGATGGCCATCGAAGAAATCCCCCGTGAGATCCCGTCGCCAACAGACTTGGTCTCCAAACTGGCCGACCAGAGAGTGATGCACGCTACCGTGTAGATGGTACACGAAATCCCAGTCCGGGCGTTGATGAATTCCGCTGGGCTCAAACGCCCCGGTCTTGTCGAATCCAGTGTAGGCATCGGGGCAGGCAGAAAGCGCGGCAGTATCGTAATTGAGGTTGTAAATGCCGACGTCAAATACGCCACGCAGCCCGCCGATGAGCGCGGCGTATTGGCGGGCAGCGGCTGTCGCAGAATCAAACCTACAACAGAGCGTGCGCATATGCCGGGCCAGCTCGATCAACAGGTATTGGACCTGGTCCATCACAGCGACGGTCGCGCCATAGGGGCCAGGGGGGAAGGCAAGATGCGGGGGCGACGCTCCGCCGGACGCCACTTGCCGTAGCGAGTCACCCCACGGAACCGGTGTCATCCAGTGCGACAGGGCCACCATGTCGCCCAGTACCTTCTCGAAGTTCAATGGTGGCCGAAGGGAGGTGTCGCCATGCCCGATGTACGCTTCAGCTGACTGCCAAAGTGAATCGAAATAGTTGGGAAAACAGGCGCTCCGGCATCGCGCCCAAGCCTGACCCCATTCCTTCATCTTCTCGTCGAGAGCGACGAGGGATGGCATACCCATGGGAATTGAGCTGCCTGCTCCAAGGATGACCAGGAGCTTTTTCTTCATAACCTACCCCGCAGCGTTCCACCCAAAAGTGCCAATCGGCCTCCGCCTACTTCGCCAACTCCCTCAGCACATACGGCAGAATCCCCCCGTTGCGGTAATACTCCACTTCCTGCGGCGTATCGACGCGGACGGTCACGGTGAAGCTCGTCTCCGCGCCGTCGGCGGCGACGGCGCGCACCGTGGCTTTCTTCGGGCCGCCGCCTAACGCGGCTGGTATGCCGGTAACATGGTACGTTTCTTTGCCGGTAAGCCGGAGGCTTTGCGCGTTCTGGCCGTCCTCGAATTGCAACGGCAACAGCCCCATGCCGACCAGGTTGGTGCGATGGATGCGCTCGAAGCTCTCGGCGATCACAGCCTTCACGCCGAGCAGCATCACGCCCTTGGCCGCCCAATCGCGCGACGATCCGGAGCCGTATTCTTTTCCGGCAAGAATCAGCAGCCCGACGCCTTCGGCCTGGTATTTCACTGAGGCGTCGTAGATGTACATCTGCTCACCATCCGGCAGGTGCACCGTCCAGCCGCCTTCGGTGCCGGGCGCGAGCTGGTTCCGCAGGCGGATGTTGGCCAGCGTGCCGCGCACCATCACTTCATGATTGCCGCGGCGCGCGCCGTACTGGTTGAAGTCCTTCGGCTCCACGCCCTGCGCGATCAGGTAGCGGCCGGCCGGCGTATCCTTGGGAATCGATCCCGCCGGCGAAATGTGATCCGTCGTCACCGAGTCGCCCAGTATGGCCAGCACGCGCAGGCCATCGAGATCGTGAATGGAAGTGGCCGGGTCAACCATCTTGTCGAAATAGGGCGGCTTCTTAATATAGGTGGATAGGTCGTCCCATTCGTAGGTGTTGCCGGTCGGCACCGGCATCGCCTGCCAATTGGCGTCGCCATCGAAGACGTGCGCATATTCGTGCTCGAACATGCCGCGATTGACGGCGGCCCGCACGGTATCCTGCACCTCCTGGTTGGTCGGCCAGATGTCGCGCAGGTACACCGGCTTGCCCGCGCCATCGGCGCCCAGCGGGTCGTTCGCCAGATCCACATCCACGGAGCCGGCCAGCGCGTACGCCACCACCAGGGGCGGCGAGGCCAGGTAATTGGCTTTCACCAATGGGTTCACACGGCCCTCGAAGTTGCGGTTGCCACTCAGCACCGCCGCTACAACGAGGTTCTCTTTCTGCACCGCTTGCGCGACGGGTTCGGGCAGCGGGCCGCTGTTGCCGATGCAGGTGGTGCAGCCGAAGCCCACCAGGTGAAACTTCAGCCGCTCGAGATACTCGATCAACCCGGCCTCGCGGTAATAATCCATCACTACCTTCGAGCCCGGCGCCAGGCTGGTCTTCACCCACGGCTTCACGGTGAGGCCGCGCTCGACGGCCTTCTTCGCCAGCAGGCCCGCGGCCAGCATCACCGAAGGATTCGAAGTGTTAGTGCAGCTTGTAATGGCGGCGATCACCACCGCGCCGCTGCCGATAGTGGCGGCTTGCCCATCGATCTCGGCCTGCGCGCTCTTCCCGTTGCCTGGAAACGCGGCGTGGAAGTTCTCCTTCACACGGGCGAGTTCCACGCGGTCCTGCGGCCGTTTCGGCCCGGCGAGCGAAGGCGTCACTTTCGCCAGGTCCAGTTCGAGCGTGTCGGCGTATACGGGGTCCGGCGTGGCATCCGTGCGGAACAGGCCCTGCGCCTTGGTGTACGCGTCCACCACCGCCACCAGCGCGGCATCGCGATTGGTGAATCGCAAATACGCGAGCGTCTCTGCGTCCACCGGGAAGAAGCCCATGGTGGCGCCGTACTCAGGCGCCATGTTGGCCACCGTGGCGCGGTCCGCCAGGCTCAGCGCGCTGAGGCCGGTCCCGTAGAACTCGACGAACTTTCCGACCACGCCTTTCTTGCGCAGCATCTGCGTGATGGTGAGCACCAGGTCGGTGGCCGTGCACCCTTCGGGCAGCTTGCCGTGAAGTTTGAAGCCCACGACCGGCGGCAGCAGCATGGAAATCGGCTGGCCCAACATGCAGGCCTCGGCTTCGATGCCGCCCACTCCCCAGCCCAGCACGCCCAAGCCGTTAATCATCGTGGTGTGCGAATCGGTGCCGACGAGAGTATCGGGATAGGCCTGCCCATCGCGAAGGAATACGACCGATGCCAGGTATTCGAGATTCACTTGGTGGACGATGCCTGTGTCGGGTGGGACGACGCGGAAATTGCGAAACGCGGTTTGCCCCCAACGCAACAGCGCATACCGCTCGCGGTTGCGCTCGAATTCGAGCACCGCGTTGATCCCGAAAGCTTCGGGCGAGCCGAAGCTGTCCACCTGCACCGAGTGATCGATCACCAGGTCGGCTGGCATCAGCGGGTTGGCGCGGCTAGGGTCGGCGCCGGCCGCGGAAAGGGCGTCGCGCATGGCCGCCAGGTCCACCACCGCCGGCACGCCGGTGAAATCCTGCAACAGCACGCGCGCCGGCATGAAGCTGATTTCCTTGCCCTCCGCGGCAGCCTGGCCGCGCGCCACGTACTCCACGTCGGAGGCCAGCACGCGGTGGCCATCCTCCGAGCGGAGCAGGTTTTCGAGCAGGATTCGAATCGAAACGGGCAGCCGCCCGACACTGCCCACGCCCTTTTCTTCCACCGCCTGAAGCCGGAAGTACTCGTACTCGGCCGAGCCCACGCGCAGCTTCGCCTTCGCGCCAAAGCTATTGGTTTGCATCAACTTGATTATAGGCGAGGTAGGGGCCGGGCACGCCCGGCACGCCCCAGCCTACGTACCCCACATCTAAGGAGTGCCGTGTAAACACTCTAAAGTTTTAAGGACATTAACCGATTTGTTGAATGTGCTGCCATATGCGACCAGCAGCGGGAAGGCGGGGGACGTCACTCCGGCGGGTTTCGCGGCCCTGGTGGCGAGCGTGTCGGCGGGGGAGGCCGGGAATCAGCAACGCATCGAAGAGTTGCTGTGGACGGACCGCGATCTCTTTTGCCGCGGGGCGCTCGAAGCGCTTCGCACCCAGGAACAGTCCCGCGGCCTGCGCTTCCTGGTTGGCTTGCTGGTCGCCAACGATCTGCTGGAGCCCCTGTTGTGCGAAGGGTCTCTACAGGTTGAGCAGGCGGCGGCGGCTGTCCGCATGGCGATCCAACTCGACCCCATGGTGGAAATCGGCTTGGCCCGGCACCTCGCCGAAGGCGTGACAGCCGGCACGCGCCCGCTACTCGCCGCCAACGCCTCGCGCCTGCTGGATATCCTGGCACGCGTCTCGGATGGCACCCGCATCCTGCCTTCGCTCGCGCGCCTGCTGCACTCGACGGATGCCGGATTGCGCTCCAAGGCCGCGCTCATCATGGGGCGCAGCAACCGCAGCGCCACGTGGGTGCAAAGCCACATGAGCGACGCGGATCCCCGCTTGCGCGCCAACGCGGTGGAAGGATTGTGGGGGGTGGAGACTGAAGAAGCACGGGACTTGATGCTGGCCGCCCTGCGCGATGCCAACAACCGCGTGGTGGGCAACGCCCTCTATGGGCTCTATGCGATGGGGGAATCAGCGTCTCTCGCCGAAGCCATCAAACTGGCCGCTCATACGGACGCGGTCTTCCGGGCCACGGCCGCTTGGGTGATGGGAGAGACCGGGGATCCGCGGTTTCGCGAGCCAGTGGCGAGGTTGCTGCGGGACCCGCACCCGATGGTGCGGTCGCGGGCCTTGCGGTCGGTCGCGTGCATCAAGGCAGCCGTGGCGCGGGCAGCCACCGGGCAACCATGGCGCCTCTCCAGTCTGATGCTGGAAACCATGGCCGCCGCCGCAGCCTCCGGGCCCAAGCTGACGCGGCGCCTGCAAGTCGCGGTGGGTGCGGCTGGCTTCGCGCCGCCCGCGTTGCGCGCCATCCACTTCATGCTCTCCGAGGACGGGCTGCCGGTGCTGAACTACCACGTGACCGTCCGCCCCAGTCCGCCCCCCATGTCCGTGGTCTTCCTGTTCCCCCGCGGCGGCGAGGCCGAAGAGCCTCCCTGGGTGACTGGTGCGCTCGGTTGCCTGGCTGGAAAACGGCCTTCGGATTTGTGGGCGTACTTGCCGTGGAGGCCGGCCAGTGAGGCTTCGCCGGCCGCCCCCGCGGCACAGGCCAACCAAGAGTTTCCCTTCGCCCCCAACCCGGATGTCCTGGCCGATTCCTTCCGCCGCATGACCCAACGCGCCGACTGCGCCGATATGTGGCAGACCCTGTGGCGCGCGCTGCGGGCCGAATCCACCCTGGCGCGCGGCAAACGCCACGTCATCGTCTTCGCCGCCGAGCAGGTCCGCGGCGTCGCCGGGCCCGGCCTGGTGGCGAGCGCAGGCGCCGCGCGCGGCATTGTTCAGGTCATCTCCTCAGTCCCCAACCCCGCCCTCGAAGACCTCTGCAACAAGGCCCGCATCAGCTACACATATGCCGCCGCGCCCGAGGAAATCATCGCCCGCATCGAGGAGGCCTATCTGAATCTCAACGCGCGCTATGAAATCGCCTATCAGACCCTGTCCCGGGAAGCCCGCGAACTGAAGATCAGAATCCAATGCCCGTCGGGATGGGGGGAAACTAGCGTGGCGATTCCAGCGCGAGCAGCGGGGTGACGCGGCGAGAGGGAGACTCTCTGATGCAGGCCCTTTTCGCACCACAGACCAGCCTAGGCAGCCGCCGTTCCTGGATATTCTGGTTGCTCATTCCGAGCCCGATTCCCCTAATAATCGTTGTTTCGATCTCTGTCACGAGGGTGCGCGGCATCACGGCGAGAGCGGAGCGCGAGGTGCAGGTGTTTCGGCAGCGGCTTGCCAGCGGACAGTACACCGCAGTCTACGATTCGGCGAGCAGCGCCTTGCGACGCCGGATCGACGCTTGAGTAGCGCGTGTTGAACCTGCCACTCCTTTGCCGCTGCAGCGGAAAGCCCCAGCGCCGCTGCCAGGTCTTCTGGCGTCGTCGCCACGATCGGTTTGAGTCTACGTATCGAGAAGCTCAATGGTAACGACGGCGCCCTCGATCCGTCACCGTTCGTACACTTCGCGACGGTGTGCGATGCGCGTAATGCTAACCAGTTTCGCGTCGTCGTCGATGATGTACACTACGCGCCAGTCACCGACCCGGACGCGCCACTGATCTTTGTAGCCTCGCAGTTTCTTGCATCCTGCGGGCCGTGGCGAATGGCGCATCGCTTCCGAGGACGCGCGCCAGCACGCTATCCGGTAACGCCTCAAGTTCCTTTCGCGCGGCGGGCTTTACCTCAACGGAATAACTACCCACGCACCCGCCCGCGTCTCACCAGGTCCGCTTTGATCTTTTCAAGCGGGATCCCCTTTTCCTTGCGGCGCGATTCCGAAATCAGGCCGTCCTCGATGTCCTCCCAGAGCGCCCTGTGCTTCTTGAGGTCGATTACCGCCGCCGTCTTTCGGCCCTTTTCGTCAGTGAGAAACTGAATTCCGGTCATGGCGTGTGGTTACCTTCGAATTGCCGTTCCCAACTTACGTCACGCCGCAGCCCGCCGTCAAGCCAGGTAGGACAGACCATCGCTTTTCGTGGTCTGTAATGCCTCACCTAAAGCACAACACCGTGACAGGGTCGAAAAAAAACCGCCCCGAAGTTCCAGGAATCCCGGCAAATCACCGGCGGCAAGACCGCCGGCGCTACCGGTGCTTTTACGAAATTTCGCGGGCCGGCGGCCCATCCCAACAGACGACAAAAACCGATCGTCTATCCCACCTCCTATAATCGAAATCAATGCCCCGATTCCGCGAAGCTTTCAGGACGGCGGCCGCTGGCCTGGCGCTTTTCTCGATCAATGCCGGCCTGGTGTGGCGGTTGTTTCGCATTCCTTACACCCAGTACATGGGGTCGATCGAAGCCGCCTACGTTGGGCTGGCGCGCTACATCGTCGCCTACTTTCCGCACCTCACCTGGTTCCCGCTCTGGTACGGAGGCATCCCTTACCCGGACACCTATCCGCCGCTGCTGCACTTCACGGTAGCCGGCGTGGCCGCCGCGGCGCGCATCTCGCCGGCGCTGGCGTACCACATCGTAACGGCAGTGTTCTATGCCCTGGGCCCGGTGACGGTGTTCTGGGCCGCGTGGCGATTGGGCGCGGGGCGCGTGCCCGCCTGGCTGGCAGGGCTCGGCTACTCGCTGGTTTCGCCCACCTGCTTTCTGGTGCGTGAAGTCCGCGGCGATAGCGGCGGCTGGTTCGGGGCTCGCCGCTTGACGACTCTGCTGCCTTATGGTGAAGGCCCGCATCTCACCTCGCTCGTGTTCCTGCCGCTCGCCATCGCGCTGTTGCACTTGGCTCTGACCAAACGCCGGCCGGTTTATTACGTGCTGGCCGGGCTGGCGCTGGCCGCCACCGTGCTGAGCAACTGGATCGGCGCTTTTGCGCTGGCGTTGGGCGCGGGCGCTTATCTCTTTGCCGGTTTTGAATCGCGCCCGGCCCGGCAGTGGCTCACCGCCGCCGCTCTCGCTTGCTACGCGTATGCCATCGCGCTGCCATTCGTGACGCCTTCCATCGTCGCCACCATACGCGCCAATGCTCCGCTGGTGGGCGGCAGGTTCGAATCCGGCCCAATGCACGTGGCGCTGGTCGCCGTCTTCGCGGCCGGTTTCTTGGCGCTGGCCTGGGCGATGCGGCGCACGCGGCTGGCCGCCCCGGCGCGCTTCGGAGTTCTGTTTCTCTATGCCACGGCGTTTATCGCATTGGCGGGTTACTGGTTTCATTTTTCCCTGCTGCCGCAACCGCAGCGCTATCACCTCGAGATGGATCTGGCTTTCTGGCTGCTGGTGGCGCTGGCCGCCGCGCCCGCTTACGCTCGATTGCCACGGCGCACGGCACTGATCGTCGTTGGCGCGCTGGCGCTCGCCGCTGCGCCGATTTGGATTTACCAGCTCCATCGCGCGCGCGGCATGGAGCAGTCCATCGACATCCAAACCACCGCCGAATACCGGGTTTCGCGCTGGCTGGGCGAGCACCTGCCCGGGCGGCGGGTCTTCGCGCCCGGAACCATCGGTTTCTGGATGAACGCCTTTAGCGACACGCCGATGCTGACCGGCGGCTTCGATAACGGCATGCGCAATGTCCTGTTGCAGCACATCATCTATCAGGAATACTTCGGAGATTCGCTGGAAGTCGGGCTCGGCTGGTTGAAGGTCTATGGTGTCGATGCCATCGTCGGCGGCGACCCACAGAGCCGCGAGGTCTATCATCCCTACGCCCATCCGGGCAAGCTCCACACCCTGCCCGTGCTGTGGCGCGATGAAACCGAAGTGATCTACGCCGTGCCGCGCGGTTCCAACTCGCTGGCGCACACCGTGCGCGGGGCCGACCTGGTGACGGATACTCCGGCTGCGTACAACCTGGTAGCGGAGCGGAGCTATCTCGCCGCACTCGAAGATCCCACCCTCCCACCGGCCGAGTTCCGCTGGTCCGGAACGGGTGCGGCGCGCATCACCGGCAATTGGCGGCCGGAGCACCTGCTCAGCGTGCAGGTGACTTTCGATGAAGGTTGGCACGCCAGCGTGAACGGCGCGCCACGCCGCATCTGGGGCGATAAACTGGGGCAGATCGTCGTGGAACCGCGCTGCGATGGTGCGTGCGCGGTGGACCTGGTCTACGACGGTGGTGTGGAAATGCGGTTGGCGCGCGCAGCCAGCGTATTGGCGCTCGCCGGGGGCGGGCTGTGGATTCTTCTTGGGAGCATTCGATGGCGCAAGCGCTCGGATTCAGCGACGACGAACTGAAGCTGCTGCTGGTCGCGGTGCGTCACATGCGCCGCACATTCGCGGAGGCGCGCGGACGCGATTCTGCGCTCGAAAACTACGCGGTCCTCTATGACAATCTGTTCGAGAAACTCCGCGACATGACGGGCCCGCTGCCGGCCACGGTGGAAGGGCTGATCGAATGAGCTGCCCCGGACGTGGCGCACGCACTCGTGCGTGCCGCGTCGGCACTCGTGCCGACGCAAGGCGCCGCCGGAAAAAAGACGTGTCGAGAAGAGTCTCGACACGGCACGCACGAGTGCGTGCGCCACGTCGGTCGCAAGGATTTGGCATGGTTATTTGGTGACAAGGCCCTTAGCTGAGGTTCTCACGCGGCCGGGGAGGCGCGTGTTGATGGCGAAGAAATGCGTTATATCGCTATGGATCCTAGGGTCCGCATTGGTGGTAGTCCACCTTCTAAAACAGGTCGCATCTGAGCCAAGAGGATTCTGGCTATTCCTGTGTGGCGCGCTAGTGTGCTACTCGCTTCCATTCTTCGTCTTAACCTTAATCCGAATCCCCAAGGGCAGGTCGCCTCAA
>Ga0116130_1001866_pt1 | contig 11292 bp, 8 predicted proteins | sample June2015DPH_17_5_FD_89733 | JGI IMG/M metagenome (GOLD analysis project Ga0116130, IMG submission 89733) | Peatland microbial communities from SPRUCE experiment site at the Marcell Experimental Forest, Minnesota, USA - June2015DPH_17_40 | ecosystem: Environmental > Terrestrial > Soil > Wetlands >...
GCGGCTCATGGCTCTCCAGTCGCCCTTCGCCATATTGTCGGGATGTGCATTTCTGCGGGTGCGCGCCTCGCCGAGCCTGGCGAGTTCACCATGCGCGCGTTTCTAAATGGCCGCATCGACCTCACCCAAGCCGAGGCGGTGCGTGACCTGATCGACTCGCAGACTCTTTTCCAGGCGAAGGTCGCCGCCCAGCAGCTTGAGGGAGCTCTTTCCAGGCGCTTGCAGCCGATCAAACAAAAGCTGGTTGAGTTGATCGCGGTGCTTGAGGCTGGCATCGATTTTGCCGAAGATGACATCTCTGTTCTTCCCGATCCTGTGATCGTCCAGCGCATATCCACTGTGCGCCAGCCTCTCGAGCAGCTTGCCGCGACTTTCGCGTACGGAAAGATCGTGCACCAGGGACTAACGCTCGCGATTGTGGGAAGCCCCAATGTGGGCAAGTCCAGTCTCTTCAATCGTCTGGTCGAAAGCGAGCGCGCCATCGTCACGTCGACTCCGGGAACCACGCGCGATCTGGTGAGCGAGACCGTCGCCATCGGCGGCATTCCGATCCAACTCGTCGACACAGCCGGAATCAGGCAGGCGCTCGACGAAGCCGAGTCCATCGGCATCCGGAAATCCATGGAAGCCTTGGCGGACGCTGACTTGGTGCTAGTTGTTCTGGATGCTTCGCAGCCAACCTCCGTGGAAGACGAGGAACGGCTGCGGCAAACACAGAGTCATCGGGCAATCGTTGTGGGGAATAAATGCGACCTGCAGTACAGTGGTCAGTGGTCGGTGGCCAGTGGTCAGATTCCAGTGGTTCGAGTGTCTGCTCTAACGGGCGAAGGCATCCCCGAACTACGCAGGGAAATTCTGCGCCACATTGGTGGCGAGACGGGTGCGCAATCCGAAGCCGGCTTCCTCACAAATGTCCGCCATCAGGGATTGGTAAAAGATTCACTGGGGGGGTTGGACGCCGCTATTGCCGCGGTTGCTGGCAAAGTCCCGCACGAGATGTTGCTGCTCGATCTCTACAGCGCGCTTCGGCCGCTGGACGCAATCACCGGCGCGACCACAGCCGACGATATCCTCAACCTGATCTTCAGCACGTTCTGTATCGGAAAATGAAGCGGGCCCAGAATAAGTTGCCGCTCTGTTATGCGACCCTAAGCCTGGCGATGACCATCGTACCAGACCCCTCAGATTGAATCTCCAGGCTGCCATCGAGTTGGCGGAGGCGCTCTAGCATACCGCCGAAGCCAATGCCGGCGCGACCCGATTCAAGTAGCTCCCGTCGCTTCCCCTTCGGAATTCCCTTCCCGTTATCGTGGACTTGAACCGTGAGCCGGTCCTTTTCCGGATACAGGCCGATGGTGGCCGTATCGCTTCCGGAATGACGATGAATATTGGTTAGACACTCCTGGACGATCCGGAAAATGGCGATTTCAACCTCGTCGGGCAGGCGGCCGAAGTCGGAGGGAATGTCGAGATCGACCTTTATCTTGCTGCGTTCGGAGAAGCCATCCACGTACCAGCGAAGCGCCGAGGCGAAACCAGCCACATCGAGCAGCGGAGGATGGAGCAGATGAGAGATGGTACGAATCTCCTTGGAAACTTCTTCGACCAACATGGCATTCTCGGAGACGGCTCTGGCCCCTCGGCATCAAGTTTATGAGCTTGCGATTGCACCACGCTGATATTCATGCCGATTGCGGCGAGCAACTGCCCCACGCTGTCGTGCAGTTCCCGGGCGATGCGCTTCCGTTCATCGTCCTGCATGCGCTGAAAGCGCGAGGCCAGGTCCACCTGCTCTTTTCTGGCGGTCAAGTCAGTGATCAGAACTCCAGTGGCCAGCTTATCTCTGGACAACAAGCTGAGTGAGAAATGAGCGGCAATGGGACTGCAACCTCGCGAGTGAACACGGAGCTTCCGAAGATTCATGGTGCATCGCGAGCTCCCCACTAAACAAGCCGGATCCCCCAGGCAGACCCGGCTTGCCTAGAAGCTGAAACGAGCCTGCAGTTGCACTGTCCTGCTGCCCAAGGCGCCGGTGGCTACACCAAAGTCCGAGTTCGGAGTCACCACGCCGGTGGGAGTTACGGAACCCAGATTGGCATCGATCGACGCCAGGTTGAGATTCGTCTTGTTGAACAGGTTGTAAACGTCGGCTCGGATTTCGAACCGCGCATTCGGGGATCACGGATTGTTCCACACAGGGAAGCGCGAAACTGCGCATGCGCGCTTCCGACCAGAAAAAATGTGACTGCTAACAGCGTAATGACAAAGACCGGCAAATTTCGATACAGCATAAAGGGCTCCTGCCATTGAAAAATGGCGGACTTACGAGCTTGGAAAGATCAACGAGTCAATCCGCGGTTGAGTTGGCGATAATCTTCTAAGCGGGAGATTGAGATGAGGAGGGAAAGAGCAAGGTTGCCGTAACCAGTCGGCCGGAAGAGAACCTTGAGCGGAAAAGGGATCGATCAGCGAGCGGAGGTGGTGGAGGCCTTGGCCGCGTTGTCCGGCTGGAAGCCAATCTTGTCCAACATGGGTTGGATCTCCGGATTCGACATAAATAATTTCCAGATCAATCCGGTGCGATAATTTTCCACCATGACCACGATTGGGGCCTGGTCCAGCCCCATGTAGACGGGAGAGAACCAATTCTGCGTAAGGTTGAAGGCGTCGCGCGGTCCATAAACTCCCCACAGCCGGTCTCCGAGCTGGCGATAAAAAAACTTCAGCGCCGCCATGGAAGCCTCGGGCGTGTAGGGGAACGAAGAGAGCGCCCCGGTCGGGGTGATCGTACCGTTGTCGGTCGCACGGTCGGGGGCGTGGGCTAAATAACCTAACTGATCGTCGCTCGCCGTCAAGCCCCAGTCATCAGGACCATAACCCAGAAAGTGGCCGGGATTCGACTCGCAGTAAGCCAGATCGATGAGGGCGAGATTGCGGTTGTTGTCAAAATAATCGGTGTACCGGTCGTGGATGCCTTTGGGATCAAAACCCAGGAACGAATATTGCGTGAAAAACAACGGGCCGCCGGTGCCGACACCCACGTCGAGCTTGATGCCGAAGTAGGTGTGGCCGTTGACATAACGATCGCCTTCGTTGGACCCCGACCACCCGCTGCGGTATGCGATCGCAGCTTCCGACTGCCCGGCCCATCCCGTGTAATAAAGGCTGGCTGGAACGCCATGCGTGGGCGATGCGATGGCCAACAGGTAAGTAATCATGGTTTCGTTGAATCCAGTCAGCCGGTGATCAATGAACCAGGACCATTGTGCAGACCAGTGCCACAACAGCGCGTTGTTTTGAGGATCGCGCCGGTACCAATCCCACTCCACGGTTTCCCAAAGGTGGGTAATTCGTTGATAGACACTTTGGCCGACCTCGCCGTCACCCTTAAAGTAGCGGCGCGCGGCCAACAATCCTGCCATCAGAAATGATGTCTCCACCAGATCGCCGCCGTTATCAAACATGCCAAACACCAGCATGGTCTGCGCCGTGTCGCCATTCATGAAGTGCGGCCAGGCGCCGTGATAGCGAGGAACTTTTTCGAGGAAATCCAAAATCTTCGTCAGACGCTCAAGTCCCTGTTCCCGTGTGGTGAAGCCACGATCTACTCCCACGATGAGGGCCATGATGCCGAATCCGCTGGCTCCCGTCGCGACAATGCGCTCATCTCCAGGAATATTTTCCAGTGTCGCCCCGGCGACAGGATGGGCTCCCTCCCAGTAATAACGAAAACAGGCTTCCTGCAACATGGTCAGCAATTCATCATCGGATAATTCTTTGGTCGAGGCCGTCACCGGCCCCGAAAGGGCAGACTGCCGGTAAGAGCGATCCACTGCCTTAATCCGGTAGGTCGCGGTCACTCCCGATCGCCCAATAAAATCGGTGTAGCGATTGATGTCTGCACTCTGAATGCCGATGGGCTGGAACTTGTGCTTCCCGATCGAACGATAGATGGCATAGCTTTGTAATTCGGGATCGGCAACCGGATCCCAACTGACGTCAACGTGCCGATCGTAGCCTGTGGCTTGCACATTTTTAGGTGATCGAGGAGGGCTGCGCACCTCGGGAGCCACGGGCGTAGCAGCCGTCCGGTCGTCGATCTTGATCTCGTCGATGATTAGTGTGTGAGGCGTGTCATCCGCAGCCCCCTGACTAAAATACAAGCTGTGCAACTCCCGCGCCTGAAAGGGATGGACAGAAGCAGTTTCAAACTCACTGAGCGGCAGCCTTACCTGGAACCAGCGTTTGGCGGGCACGTCGCCCGAAATGGTTTCGAGCTTTACCGGCACCGTAAAATTGTGCTGTTCATCCTCCAGTTGCAATAGCGGAAGATCTGCGGCTGGAATCGTCTCCGGTGAGTAACACCACATATAGAGCGTATCGCCGCGGAAATCCGTTAAGCGGTTGCGCATGCTGACCACCCGCAACTCTGTTTCCCAGCTTCCGCCCGTCACGGAACGCCACTGCAGGCGCAAAGCATTCGGCGCGGTAAAGAAGTTTTTCTTTTCGACGGGAAGGGCGCCAGACAAAAGTTCGATCGTGCTGGGAAACACCGCTCTCCCGCTGCTGTAATAGTAGTAGTCGGGGGTTATGCTGTTATCGAACACCACGTGGTTGTAGTAGTCCGTGGGCGCAGCCGCACAGCAGGGCAAAACCATCAGGATTAAGAAGTGAAAAAGGCAGAAAAACGAACGCACGATTGCTCCCGCTCTTGGCAGATGGAGAGAGTTTTTGGCACCCAGACTGGCAGTTTAACATAGCGGAATGTCGGCGCTTCTCCGATAGACCCAGGCTTGATGGTAAATTCAGGAATAGCGTTTGGCGTCAGCCCCTTACGCCTAATACGGTTGGCGTTGATCTGAGGACCATGTCCAGTTGACGACGAAGATCCCTGCCTTGAGCTCCCCACTTTCAGAGCGGTCCACAGCGATCACGAAGAAACAGATGGTCGGCGTCCTGCTTCTGTTTGCCGTGGTGTATATCGGATCACTTTTTTCTCCCGGACTGCAGGACGATGCCGATTCAACACATGCGGAAGCGGCGCGGGAAATGTCGGTCACGCACGACTACGTGACGCTGAAAATCAATGGTAACCGCTATCTGGAAAAAGCTCCGCTCATGTACTGGGCGGTTTCTCTGTGCTACTTCTTATTCGGCACGAACGAATTCGCCGCGCACTTGCCGGTCGCGCTCTCGATGTTGCTGCTTGTGCTGCTGGCTATGCGCTGGGGACGTGGCGCTTTCGGCGATCGCGCAGCGCTCTACGCGGGACTCTTTATCAGCACCGCCGCCGGTTGCTACCTCTTCACGCGCATTCTGATACCAGAGTCGATCCTTAGTTTCTTCATCGCCGCATCATTCTATTTTTTTGTTACCGCGCTCGAAGACGGCGCTCCGTGGCGCTGGTACGGCGGCTACGCCTCGATGGCGCTGGCGGTGCTCACCAAGGGGCTGCTGGCCGTTGTCGTGGTCGGGTTGGCGTTGGGGCTCTACGTTGCGGTCAGCGGCGAGTGGAGGCGCTGGCGCGAGTTCCATCTGTTCACGGGCACGCTGCTCTTCCTGGCGGTTGCCGCTCCCTGGCATATTCTTGCGGGCATTCGCAATCCGCGTTTCTTCTGGTTCTACTTCGTGAACGAACACTTCATGCGCTTCCTGGGCAAGCGCATTCCTAAGGACTACAACAAACAAACCAACTCCCTCTATTGGACGCTACACCTGGTGTGGTGGTTCCCCTGGAGTTTGTATCTGCCGGTGGCGCTGCGGCGTCCGATTTCGCAGTGGATGGCGCGCCGCAAGCTGGGAGCCGCCGAGCCGCCGCGGCCACCGCTGAATTTTCGCTCCCGAACCGAATTTCTTTGCCTGGCTTGGGCGGGAGTTACGCTGGTCTTTTTCTCGTTCTCCACCAATCAGGAGTACTACACATTCCCCGCTTATTTCCCAATCTTGTTGCTGCTTGCGGCGAGGCTCGTAGAGGAAGAAGAATCAGGCTCGCGGCGCTGGCTCGTGTGGAGTGCGGGCGTACTTGCGCTAGTCTGCATCGCGGCTTCGGCCGTGTTGACGGCAGGATTGTGGAATGCGCGCCACATCCCGTTCGTGTCCGACATTGGCACGGTCCTCGCTAAACCCAACCTGCAAGCCGAAACGCTTTCCATGGGGCACATTCTCGATCTGACCGGAGAGTCCTTCGCAGCCCTGCGCCTTCCGGCGAGCTTAGCCGCCATTGCCCTGGTGATGGGGCCAGCCTTGGCCTTCTGGCTGCGGCGGCGGGGCGCGCAACTCGCGGCGACATGGGCAACAGCCATCACCATGGCGGTGTTTCTGATCGCGGCACACATCGCTCTGGTACGCTTCGATCCGTTCCTAGGATCGCGAATCATGGCCCGGAAGATTGCTCCTGAACTAAAGCCAACCGACCGCGTCATGATTTACGGAGATCAATCGTTCGGCTCGTCGCTGCTGTTCTACTTGCGGCGGCCGATTGAACTCGTCAATGGAAATACGACGTCCATGTGGTGGGGATCCACCTATCCCGATGCTCCACATGTTTTTCTGGATGATCAAGAACTCCTGAAGGCGTGGAATTCCAGTGAGCCAGTCTTTCTTTTTGTGCCACAGCACGAGCGTGCGAAGGTGGAGGCGCTACTGCCAGCCCCCCTGCACGTCGCCAGCCAAGCATCAGGCAAGGTAATCTTTACGAACCATCCTTAGCTTCGGGAGACCACAGGAACTCCCTGCTTCACCGTCGGCAGCGAGTAACCGGACTTCACCGCATCCCTCCGGAACATCTGCACAGTTTCCTGCGAGAACTTGTGCAGATCTTTCCCCACGAGGGGAAGTTTCTTCAGAATGTCAGTGGTGGCAGTGATGACATGGCATCCAATCTCATCCGCTTGAAACACGTTAAGCAGTTCGCGCGGACTGGCCCACATGAGTTGAGCATTGGCGTCATTGACCATCGCTACGGCTTCGCGCATCAGCGGCACCGGATCGCGTCCCGTATCGGCGATACGGCCGGCAAAGACGGAAACGTAAGCTGGGGCTTCACCCTTTAATGCTCCGCACACTTTCCGCACCTGCTCCAGCGTAAGCAGAGCGGTCACGTTCAACTGAATTCCCTCGCCGGAAAGAGACCGGACCAGGTCGTAAGTTGGCACGCCCTTCGTGTTCATCACCGGAACCTTGACGAACACGTTCTTGCCCCAGGCTGCAATGAAGCGGGCCTGCTCTTCCATCTCGCCTTCTTCGTCGGCGAACACTTCAAACGAAATCGGCCGGTCGTGAATGGTCGCGAGCAGATCCTGCGCGAACCCGCGATAATCCGTCACTCCCATGGCTCGCATCAGAGTGGGATTGGTTGTGAAACCTTTGATATACGGCTGGCGATAAAGCTCAAGAATGCTGGCTTTGTCGGCCCCGTCCGCGAAGATTTTTGTGCGCAGGTCGGACACAGACTTCATGCGGGATGCGCTCCTTTGGGCGTGGAACGGATGATCCAGTCAGCCGCTTCGCGGAGTGACCCTACGCGCAAGTCGGGCATACGGTCTGGAGGTCTCTCCGAATAGCCATAATCGATAAGAATAGTCCTACAACCAGCATTATAACCGGCCTCGATGTCGCGCCAGCGGTCGCCGACCATGAAACTGGCTCCCAGATCGATATTGTGCTTGCGCGCCGCTTCCAGGAGCATTCCCGGCATGGGCTTGCGACAATCGCACTTGTCCTGATCGGTGTGGCAACAGACGAGAATATCGTCGAGCGGAAGACGTGCCGAAAGAGCCTGATGTATCGCGTCCAGCGCCGCCCGCGACTGCTTTCCTCGTCCCACATCGGGCTGGTTGGTCACCACCAGCAGTTCATAGCCGTGTGATTTCAGGTCCTGCAGCGCTTTGGGAACATCGGGAAGTATCTCCAATTCTTGCGGCGTGGGCGGCGGAAACGGCTTGCCTTCTCGAACAAAAGCCCGGTTGATTACGCCGTCTCGATCCAGGAAAACGGCGCGCCGTTTTCCGCTCGACGCCATCGACTCCCATTTGGTCGACTGAACCTTTACCGCTGGATGCGAAACCAACAGATGCCAAACCACCGCCTGGAAAGCTTCGGTGTGCGGTGTGACGTGCGCCGGATTCACCGTGGGAATCAGCACGCAAGCATCCGCAACGGTGGCGGTGTAACCGCCATCGCGGCCCACTACACCGATAATCTTTGCTCCGACCAACTTCGCATATTTGAGCGCGGCAACCAGATTCGGACTGACGTTTTGCTCAACGTTCCCACCCCCGACCGAGAAAATCAATAGTAGATCCTCGGCGCGCAAGCGACTGGTGCGCAGCCAACCATCGAAGATTGAACCCCAGCCTTCATCGTTGGCGCGCGCAGTAAGCTCCGCCACGTTGTCCGTGGGTGCATAAGCCTCAATGGCTGCAATCTTGCGAAAATCATTGACCGCATGCGAAGCATTCGCCGCGCTTCCGCCCACGCCAAGAATGAACAAGCGGCCACAGGCAGCACGAGTGTCGGCGATGAGGTCAGCGGCCTTTTCAAGGCTAGCCACATCCAGCTTCGCGATGATCTCAGTCGCCTCGGCGAGAAAATCCTGGACGAAGCTTTCCTTGTGAGAGCCACGGCTCATTTCCGCAGGGCTCCTGGTTGACTCAAGAAATTTGCCATCTCTTTTAATCCTGTGGGGGAACCGATTTCGTAAAAGCGCTCCTGCACTTCCACAGCAGCCAACTCCCCACTCTTGAGAAGCTCCGCATAAACGTCGGCCAGGTCCGTAGCATCGGTTCCAGTAAAAGCTTCCGCCCGGAAGGCGCCTAGCCCGTAGTCGATATATCTCATACGCGATGTGCGATTCTTCTTGCTGTACTCCAGGATGCGCCCCCCTTCGAATTCCACATTGCTGGCATCCCACCGCCCGTCATTACCGAACACCGTCATCAGGCCCGGCTGGTTGCTCTGCAAGAATTCCTTTTCGATCGCGGCGAAATCGCAGGGCAGGTAGGAATCGCCATATAGCACGAAAAAACTCACTCCCAGTTTGGGTAAAGCCGCGCGAATCGCTCCAGCCGTACCCAACAGCGTTTCCCCGTCATAGGAGTACTCGACCTTCACTCCGAAAGCGCTGCCATCGCCCACCGCGTCCTTAATCATCTCACTCCGATGACCGACGCACAGTGTTACTTGTTGGATGCCGCTGGTTCGCAGGAGCCGCAACTGGTGGGCGATAAACGGCTCGCCAGCGATTTGGATCAGTGACTTTGGGACTGTTTCCGTCAGCGCTCCCAAACGCGTCGCCAAACCGCCGGCAAGTATGGCCACAGGTAACATCGATCCCCTAGGAATGCGCCAGAACTGAAGTTCCGCCGAAGTCAAACTGCAAGCGCACCTCACGCAGGCCAGCGCGGCGCATGGCAGAACGAAGACGCGTTTTGTCTTCCGCGTAGAGCAGCAGAAAACCTCCGCCACCGGCGCCGATAAGTTTGCCGCCCAGCGATCCATGGACGCGTGCCAACTCGTACATCTCGTCGATGAAACCGCTGCTCATTCCCGGCGATCGCTTTTTCTTGTGCTCCCAATGGACGTGCATGAGTTCGGCAAACTTACGCAGATCGCCGGCCAGCAGCGCATCTCTGCTTTCATGTCCCAGTTGTTTAGTGAAGTGCAGATTCTCCAGCATCTCGGTGGCATTCTCCCGAGTTCGCGTGTCCTGATCGCGGAGAACTTCCCCCGCAGAACGCGACGCCCCGGTGAAGAACATCAGCAAACCATCTTCCAGATTGGCCAAAGTCTCAGCGCCAATCTTCAAGGGTTCTGCGATGACATGGTCGTCGGGCAAGAATTCGAAACAAGTGATGCCACCGAAAGCCGAAATGTACTGGTCCTGCTTGCCGACCGGCTCTTTCAGTAAATCGATTTCGATGTGGCAGGCCTGTTCAGCCAATTCCTGTGGAGGTACAAAATTCCGTTTCACGGTGTGCAACGCTCGCAGCAGTGCAGTTGTGAAGCTTCCAGACGAACCCAAGCCTGTACCGGCGGGAATGTCGGAGAGGCTAACGATCTCGAGGTACGGCCCCATTATTCCGGTCAACTTGAGAGCTTCACGAATGATGGGATGTTGAATATCCTCCCAGCGCGCGACATCTTCCAGCTTGGAGTACTTCAAGATAATTCGCGGACGAAACGCCTCGTTGATGGTGATATAAACATATCGATTGATTGCAGCGGAGAGCACGAAGCCGCCGTGCTTGCGGTAGTACGACGGAAGATCGGTGCCTCCTCCACCCAATGAGATTCGCAACGGACTTCGCGTGATGATCAAACGATAGGTTCCTTATCGGCGGGTAAGTATAGCGTACCTAACCCTCTACCCTCATAGCTCCGCCTTCACTCCGGCGTCGGCACTCACAAATTTGATCGTGGCCAACACCGCTTCCTTTATAGCCAGTCGCGGCCGCCAACCCAAAGAGCGGATGCGCGAGCAATCCAGCAGGATGAAAGGACTATCTCCGATCCAGCCCCGCTCCCCGCCCGCGTAAGTTAGCTTCGGATGCAGACCAAGATGCTCACAAATCCAGCCGATAGAGTGGTTGACCTCGCAATATTCGTCCGTGCCCAGATTGAAGATGTTCACCTTGCCGTCCGCTTTATCGATCGCGGTGAGAATCGCGTCGATGCAATCCTGCACGTACAAGTACGATTTTTTCTGCTGGCCGTTGCCCAGCACATGAAGATGTTCCGGATGCTCGGCAAGCTGCTGGTAGAAATCGAAAACATGTCCATGGGTATAGCGCTCCCCCAGGATCGATACGAATCGAAAAATGTAACCCTGCATCCCGAAGCCTTCGCAATAGGCTTGAATCAAGCCTTCCGCGGCCAATTTTGAAGCGCCGTACAAGGAAGTCTGGATCGGAAAAGGACAAGTTTCGGGCGTCGGAAAAATATCTGGCTCTCCGTACACCGAGCCTGTGGAAGAAAACACGATCCGCTTACAGCCCTGCTCGCGCATGGCCTCCAATACATTCCAGGTTGCGATGGTATTTTGATCCAGATCCTTGCGGGGATGCTCCGTACCGAAGCGAACGTCAGCGTTGGCGGCAAGGTGAACTACCAAATCGGCGCCACTTACGGCTTGCGTTAGAGCCTCGCGATCGAGCAGATCTGCCTGGTGAAGGATAAATTGAGGATGGGGGGTGGCGCTTCGCAAAAAGCGCTGCTGTCCGGTGGACATATTGTCGAAGCCAACCACGCTGTGTCCCGCAGCCAGCAGTCGATCGACCATGTTGCTACCGATGA
>Ga0116130_1001870_pt1 | contig 11280 bp, 9 predicted proteins | sample June2015DPH_17_5_FD_89733 | JGI IMG/M metagenome (GOLD analysis project Ga0116130, IMG submission 89733) | Peatland microbial communities from SPRUCE experiment site at the Marcell Experimental Forest, Minnesota, USA - June2015DPH_17_40 | ecosystem: Environmental > Terrestrial > Soil > Wetlands >...
ACGCGACACACAGCCGAGCTATTCCAAGCCCGTGGTCACGGTCCTGCTGATCGTGGTCAACATCCTGGTTTTCCTGTTCGAGTTTTCGCTCGACCCTTACACTCGCAATGCCTTCATCTCCGCCTACGGCCTGGTGCCGGACCATTTCGCGGTAACCAACATTTTCACTTCGATGTTTCTGCATGCCGGCTGGCTGCACGTGCTCGGCAACATGTGGTTCCTGTGGATTTTCGGCGACAACATCGAGGACATTCTGGGCCACGGCAAGTTTCTGCTGTTTTATTTGATGTGCGGCGTGGCGGCGGCGCTGACGCAGGTTCTCTTCGACCCAACCTCGCGCGTGCCCATGGTGGGCGCGTCCGGTGCCATCGCCGGCGTGATGGGCGCCTACATGATGAAATTCCCGCGCGCCCGCATCGTGACCTTCGTTTTCATCTTTTTCTTTATCACTACGTTCGACGTTCCCGCCTGGGCGATGCTGATCTACTGGTTCGTGCTGCAACTGTTCGGCGGTTTCGACAGCATCGCGGCTTCGCAATATTCCCACGGCGGCGGCACGGCGTTTCTGGCTCATGTGGGCGGGTTCATCGCCGGCATGGTTCTCATCTTATTGCTTGGTACGCGGCAACCTTATTCCCGCCGGCGCGACCTATCCTGGTAAATGAAACCGCTAACTGAGGCACCACGCAAGAGTAACCTCACGCCACGCGGCCAAACGTGGCGCACGCACTCCTGCGTGCCGCGTCGGCACTCGTGCCGACGCCTGGCGGCCGAGGGGAGAAGACGCGTCGAGAAGAGTCTCGACGCTGCACGCAGGAGTGCGTGCGCCACGGAGGTGCCCCATTCCCGATGAAAACAGCGGCGCGCGCGTGAGCCTGGACGTGCTGGCCATCGCCGCCCATCCCGACGACGTGGAACAGACCTGCGGCGGCACGCTCATCCGCATGGCCGAAATGGGCTACCGCACCGGTGTGCTCGACCTCACCGCCGGCGATATGGGTTCGCGCGGCACGCCCGAGGAGCGCGTGGCCGAATCGCAGACCGCGGCGCGGCACCTGCTGCTGGCCTGGCGCGGCAATCAGCACATGCCCGACGCGCGCCTGGAAAATACGCTCACCGCGCGCATGACGCTGGCGCTGAGAATCCGCGAGTTAAAGCCGCGGGTGGTGATTCTGCCGTACTGGGAAGCGCGCCACCCAGATCATTACCGCGCGAGCGAAATCGGCTTCGAAGCCTGCTTCCTGGCCGGGCTGAAGAAGCTCGAGGAGTATTCCGAGCCGCACCGCCCGCAGAAGATTCTCTATTCGAGCCTGTACGCCGACGTGAAGCCTTCGTTCATCGTCGATATCAGCGCTCAATTCGAGCGCCGCATGGCAGCCCTGCTGAGTTACAGCTCGCAATATGGCGCAGCCGACGCAGGCGGTCTGTTCCCCGACGAACCGGAGATCCGCGAGCGCCTGGGCGCCATCGCCCGCTTCTACGGCAACCTGATCGGCGTGAGATACGGCGAGCCCTTCGTGGTCAAAGAAGCCATGCGGGTGGATGACATCGTAGCCATGCCGGTAAGGTCGATCTAGAAAGAACCATGGCCACGGATGAACGCAGATGAACACGGATAAACCAAAAGAGGGGTCTTATGGATATTCGTCGGTGTCCATCTGCGGCTCCGAATGAATTCCTTGCGGCTTCACCCAGGTGTGTTCATCCGAGAGAGAATTGGGATGAAGGCAAATTTGCTCGTGGAAGCATGCTGATTACAGTGTTCGGAAGGGCACCGAAAGAGCCTCCGGCCTGGGTTGATGGTTTGGCGCAAATGACTGCCATTAACGCCGCCGCTGCTGTGGCATGCGTTGCGCTTGCCCTCGTATACTTGGTCGGAGCGTTACCATTGATTGACTTGCCGCCTGACGCGGACCTGCCGGCCTGGGCGTGGGCGCTCCAAGCGTTGGTCGTGCTTGCAATTGCTATTTTAGGCGCTATGATGGGCGCGGTCGCCAGGAATTTTCCCTGGCTGGCGGCTTTTCTGACACCTTTACTCTTTGGCGTCATCGCGAGCCAACTGGGCCCCGATGGCTTCTCCGGTGGGCTTAGAACCGGGGGATACGCCTCGGTCGTCTTCCTTCTCGGCGCGTTGGCAGGTCGTGGAATCAAACGTTGGCGCAAGGTTCGAAAGGCTAACCATCCGGCTCTCCGCCCCCCGTTATAATATCGCTGGTGACCCGTCGTTTCTCCGTTCCGGCGCGGCTCGGGCTCGCGCTGCTGCTCTTCTTTGCTCTCGACGCGCTGGCGTTTCGCACTGGTTGGTACGTTTCCATCCTCGAACCCAATTCCACTGCCGGGTTCCTCAGAACGTATCTCAACATCGAAAAACAACGCCCCATCGGCCGCTACCGGCAGGTGCTGGCGGTGGGCGATTCCCGCATGGGGCTCAAGACGCGTGTCGCCAACCTGGTCACCGGCAACACCGGCTGCGAGTTCGGCACCATCGCCGTGCCCGGCACCACGCCGCGCTGCTGGTATTACATGCTGCGCGAGGTGGATCCGCGCTGCGACCGTTACGACGCCATCCTGGTTCCGTTCGATAGCTATGACGACCGTGCCTGGGAGCGCCATGCCGATCGCGATCTGGACCTCAACTACTTGATGCCCCTGCTGCGCGTCACGGACCTGCCGCGGTTCGTCCTCTCGTACCCTAGCTGGACGAACCGCGGTCGCGCGGCGGAAGCAGTCCTCTTGAAAGGCCTCGTCTACCAGAACGACTTTCAGGCCTTTCTGGCGAGCCCGCGCACGCGCCTGCAATTCGTTCGTCTGCAAGAGGAGCACGCGCGGGAATGGTATTACGATGCCGCTTGGGACCGCCGCAGCCTGGCCGGCATGAGCGTGGATTGGAACGCGAAGACGGTCACTCTCCCTGCCTGGCTGCCGCCCGAGAAGCGCCGCGAGACCGAGCACATCCTGCTCGAAGATACAAAGCCCATTTCCGCCGACTACACGAGCTACCGGCGCCAGTGGCTGGGCGCCATCCTGGACCGTTACCGCGGCACGCGAACCCGGTTCATCTTCTTGCGGCTGCCGCGCGGGCCGGTGGTGCGCCCGGACCTCCCGCCGCCGGACCCCAATAGCATGGCTTGTCAGTTCGCCTCCGCCGGCCGCGCCGTCCTTTTGCCCGAGCACACGTTCGATTCGCTCGAGCGCCCCGAACTATTCGGCGACGCGCTCCATCTGAACGAAGAAGGCGGTTATGAGTTCTCCATGATGCTGGCCGGCGAAATCGGCCGCTTGCTCGCCCCCGCGCAGGGTGCCCGCTGATGCTGTTCCATACCCCGCAATTCTTCGCGTTCTTCGTGGTGGTGCTGGTGCTATTCTATGCGCTGCCCCGCCCAGCCCGCCGCTGGATTCTACTTGCCGCCAGCTATTTCTTTTACATGTGTTGGAACGCGAAGTTCGTGCTGTTGATCGTCGCCCTCACCGCCATCGATTACACGGCCGCCATGTGGATGCGGCGTCTTCCCGCCGGAAGCAAACGCAAAGCCGCGCTGGTGATGAGCCTGGCCGCCAACCTCGGTTTTCTCGGCTTCTTCAAGTACTACAATTTCCTGGCCGGCAATCTGGCGTGGGTGATGGCCCGGCCATTCGATGCGTTCGCGCTGCACATCATCCTGCCGATGGGCATCAGCTTCCACACCTTCCAGAGCATGTCCTACGTGATCGATGTCTACCGCGGCGAGCAGGAAGTCATCACCAACGTCGTCGATTACGCGCTCTACATCGCGTTCTTCCCGCAACTGGTGGCCGGCCCCATCGTGCGCGCGCGCCATTTCTTCGCCGATCTTTACGATTGGCGCGCGCCGGATGCGCGGGAAATTCTGCGCGGCACGCTGCTGGTGGTTTTCGGCCTGCTCAAGAAGCTCGCCATCGCCGACCAGTTCGCGCGCATCGCCGACGTTTTCTTCCGCGATCCCGCCGCGCATCCCGGGTACCTCGCGGCCTGGAGCGGCGTGATTGCGTTCTCGATCCAAATCTTTTTCGATTTCTCCGGCTACACCGATATGGCCATCGGCCTGGCGCAGATTCTGGGCTTTCATTTCCCCGAGAACTTCCGCCGCCCGTACCTGGCCCGCAGCATCACCGAGTTCTGGCGCCGCTGGCACATTTCGCTCTCCACCTGGCTGCGCGATTACCTGTATATCCCGCTCGGCGGCAATCGCCACGGGCGCTGGCAGACGTATCGCAATCTGATGCTCACCATGCTGCTGGGCGGCCTGTGGCACGGGGCGAGTTGGAACTTCGTCATCTGGGGCGGCTATCACGGCGCGCTGCTCTCGCTCGAGCGTATACTCGGCATCCGCGAGCGCCAGCGCTGGTCCATCTTCGATCCGCTGCGCGTCGCGCTCACTTTCGCTCTCGCCTCGATCAGTTGGATATTCTTCCGCGCGGCGACCCTCCGCGACAGCGTATACATTCTGCGGCGCCTGTGCAGCGGCGCGCACGGCCACATCCTGTGGTTGCACTGGCAGCTCTGGTTCGTGCTGGCGGCGCTGGTGCTGGCTGTGCTCGAAGAGAGCTACGGCTGGTTTGAGCGTCTGCCCGAAGCGCCGGCCTGGGTCTACGCTTCCGCCATCGCCGTGTGCCTGTTCTGCCTGGAGCTGATCGGCTTCAGCGGCCGCGCGGTGCCGTTTGTGTACTTTCAGTTTTGAGTTATAGCCATCCGCCAAACAGGTGCTGCGTTACGCGGGTGCGACATGGATGTGGTAACTCGGCGGCTGGCTTTGTATCAGGGCACCGGCTTGAGCCGTGCCGCAACATATCGGTAGCCAAAGGCTTTAGCCGCTGAGGCTTTCCTGAGTGCGCAGGGGCTAAAGCCCAAACCTTTCTCTCGATCCTTCGGCACGGCTCAAGCCGTGCCCTGATACAAAGCCTCCTGAAAGGAAGAATCCTTGTGTACACCTACGCTCAGATTCGTCCGAATTCACCAGAAATGAAGAGTTTCGCCATTCCTGTGTCGCGCACCCATGCGTTTCCGGCTGAAAGCGAGGTTTCCCATTCAGGCGCTAATATGTACTAGCGGACGATTCACTCGGCCGTGGGTGACCCAGGAAGGAGGGCGTTTGTTGTGAAGAAATGCGTCATACCGCTGTGGATCTTGGGATCTGCATGGGTGGTAAGCGATCTTCTACCTCCGGCGGGTTCTAAGCCAGACCCGGGATACTGGACCTACTTGGTTGGCTCGGTGGTTAGCTACTCGCTTCCATTTTGCGTTCTGATGATAATCCGAATACCTGAGAGCTGGTCGCCTCAACGATACATCTTATTGACGTTATTCGCGCTCGTTCTTGCGATTAACCTATTCGTCCCGGTGCGGCCTTTCTTACCCGGCTATCATCCAAAGGCCCTCGATGGGCTGGTGTATCTGGTCTTGCCGCCCGTGGAACTCGGACTGATCGCGCTGTTTTTCGTTGTGGCAGCCGCGGCCACTTTCTTGTTCGGCAAAGGCTCGAAGGCGTGAAGTGGCTGGCAGCGATGGCGCCGGCCCGATTCGGCTACAGCCAGTTCAAGTCCGCATAATGCTGGCCGGTCAGATGCAGGAACAGGGGCTCCAGCGCGCGGAATTCCTGGCCCTCATAACTGATCGAACCATCGTTGGCCAGCACCGTGATGTCACCCTGCCAGACCAGCTTGCCCGGCTTGGTGATGATGGCCACGGCGGTGCACAGCCGCTCCACGGTATCGAGCACGTGACTGGTGATGAACACGGTGCGGCCCTGCTCGGTAAAGCGGCGCAGCCACTGCTTCATCAGCGCGACGCCGGCCGGATCGATGCTCTCGAACGGCTCGTCGAGGAACAGCACTTCGGGCGAATGGATCACCGCCGCCGCGAAGGCCACACGCTTGCGCATGCCGGTCGAGAACTCGGCCAGCGTCTTGCGCGTGTCGGTCAGCTCCAGCGCCGCCAGCAGCTCGGTGACGCGCGTGCGGGTGGTGGTCTCATCCAGTCCGAACATGCGCGCCACGAAAGCCAGGAACTCGTGCGCGTAGAGCGGTTCGAACAGGCCAAGGGTTTCCGGCATCACGCCCATGCGCCGCTTGAGGTCCGCGCTCTCGGCGGTGAAGCGCTCGCCCAGAATTTCCATTTCGCCGGCGGAGGGATCGAGCAGCCCCGTCAGGCAGCCGATGGTGGTGCTTTTGCCGGAGCCGTTCGGCCCCAGAAAGCCGAACATCGAGCCTTTCGGCACCTCGAGCGAGAGGTCTTCGACGGCGACCACCGCCCCGTACTTCTTGGCCAGGTGGCGCATCAGGATGGCCGAACTCATCGATTCAGGATCTCCCTTCCATAGTGGCGAGCAGGCGTTCGCGCCGGACGCGAAACCAGGCCGAGGCGCGATCGAGCGACATCCAATAAATGCCGGCGGCTGCGGCGGCGGCGGCCAGCGTCACCCACCAGTAACCGGACCAGAACACGTCCGGCCAGCGGCTGGCGGCCACGCGCGGCAGGAATACCAGGCTCAACATGGAGACGATCAGAATGACGTTGCCGGCGAACGACAGGTCGTTGCCGAAGCTGCTGTAATAGTTGCCGCGGCGCGCCGCCAGCAGGCTGACCCAGAGGCCAGCGGACAAGTACAGGAACATGCCCGTCAGGCTGCACCCAGCCAGCAGCGGCATCATCAACGGATCGAAGGGGCCGCGGCCGACGAAGGGCCAGACCAGCAGACCGACCGCGATCAGCACCACGTCCAGCAGAGCGAAGGTGTAGCTCGACGAGCGGAGCGCCACGGCCGGATCGGCGGGCAGCAGCAGGTAGCGGCGCAGCCCATTGCCCACATAGCCGAATTGATTGACCGCGAATTGGCCGGTGCCGATAAAACCGATGATCGTAAACGCGCCCATGGCGGAGGCGAACTCCACCTTTGCCCCATGCGCCATGCCGGGCTGCCGCGTGAACGCATAGATCATGAAACCCACCAGCGGTAGAGAGAGCGGGTACATCATGCGGAAGCGGTTGTTGCGCGAAAAGAAGCGCAGCCACTGGCCGATCAGGATGGCGTTTTGGGGGCCAAGGAAGGCGCCCACGCGTTCGTAACGGCTGGCCCACTGGAGCTTGCCGGATGACGCCACGCGCGGCCGCGCCGGCCGCCGTTCGAGTGCCACCATCGCCGCGCCCAGCAGCGCCGTCCACAGCACGATCAGTCCCAGGCCCCACACCGCCGACAGATCGGCATGCGTCATGGCCAGCGCGGCGCCATATGGCGGCGTCCACTTTCCCCAAACCAGGTAGGGGCGGACAGCGTGCGGGTGCTGCTGGAGATACGGCATCAAGAAGCTGGGCCCCAGGCTGAGGGCCATGATCGCCATCATTAGCAGGGTCGAGCCGCCGCGCCGCGCCACCATCCGCTCCACGATGGTGCTCACCACGCGCGCGGTCACATAGTTGCAGACGTACAGCAGCAAGACCGCGATCGCGCCAAGCAAGAAGAACCCGGCGCCGTACAGGTACAGGCCGAAGAGCAAGCCGAGATCGAGGCCCACCACCAGGTACCAGTAAGGATCGAGCATCGCCACAATGTGCCGCGCCAGCTCCCGTTCGCGCGCCCGTAGCGGGTAACGCCGCATTTCGCTTTCCGCGAAAATGGCATTCATGCCGAACCCCAGAATCACGGTCCCAATGGTGGCGCACAGATACACGCCGAAAAGCGCTATGGCGGCGATCTCGGTAGCTCTTCCCGCGCGAACGGCGATTGCGCCGGCGCCCAGCCCTCCCGCGGCGAGCAGGGCGATTGTCACTATCAGCAGCAGGTAGCCGGACATGAACAGCGCAATCTTGCCGCTGCGCGAACGCGTCTTGGCCCAGATCAGCCGGTAGCGAAGCCTTAACAGGTTGCCCAGCAATTCGAGGTTCATGCGATTATTTCCGCGGCCGGATCACTTCTTCGTTCAAATACGGCCGCAGCGCCGCCGGAATCACCACGGTGCCGTCGCGCTGCTGGAAGTTCTCGATAATGGCGACCCAGGTGCGGCCCACCGCCAGGCCGCTTCCGTTGAGCGTGTGTAAGTATTCGGCTTTCTTGCCGCCGCGGAAGCGAATGCTCGCGCGGCGCGCCTGGAACGCCTCGTAATTGGAGCAGGACGAAATCTCCTTGTACCCGTTCTGCCCCGGCAGCCAGACTTCGATGTCGTAGGTCTTGGCGGAGGAAAACCCCATATCGCCAGTGGAAAGCACTATGGTGCGGAACGGCAGATCGAGACGCCGCAGAATGTCCTCGGCATCAGCCGTCAACTTCTCCAGCTCGTCGTAACTTGCCTCCGGACGGGTGAACTTCACCAACTCCACTTTCTGAAACTGGTGGACTCGGATAATGCCACGCACGTCGCGTCCGTAAGAGCCCGCCTCGCTGCGGAAACACGGCGTGTAAGCGCACAGCTTCACCGGCAGCGCGTCGGCCTCCAGCGTTTCGCCCGCGTAGATATTGGTCACCGGCACTTCCGCTGTGGGAATCAGCCAAAGGTCCTGCCCTTCGCACTTGAAGAGGTCTTCCTGAAACTTGGGCAACTGGCCGGTGCCGAACAGGCTGCGCGAGTTCACCATAAACGGCGGCAGAACCTCGGTGTAGCCGTGCTCGCGGGTGTGCACGTCGAGCATGAAATTGATCAGCGCCCGCTCCAGTTTGGCGCCCATGTCCCAGTAAAGGGCGAACCGCGCGCCGGTGATCTTGGCGGCGCGCTCCAGGTCCAGGATGCCCAGTTCCGGCCCCAGGTCCCAGTGCGCCTTGGGAGCGAAATCGAATTGCCGCGGCTCGCCCACGCGGCGCACCTCGACGTTGTCCGCTTCGCTCTTGCCCACCGGCACCGATTCATGCGGCAGGTTGGGAATGCCGGCCAGCAGCTCGCGAAAGCCGTCTTCGAAAGCCTTCTGCTCTTCTTCGAGCGCCGCCACGCGCGCCTTGGAAGCGCGGACGGCCTCTTGTTCGGCGGTGGTGTCGAGGCCCTGCCGCTTCATCTGCCCGATCTTCTGGCTTTGCGCGTTGCCCTGCGCCTTGAGCTGCTCGGATTCCGTGATCGCCGCCCGCCGCTTCCGGTCCAGTTCGCGGAATTGTTCCAGGCCGGCGCTCGCGCCGCGCGTGGCCAGGCGGGCCGCAACCGCATCAAGATTGTTACGGACGTATGCGAGATCGAGCATTTCCCTCCATGCTAACGCAGGCAGGGAGGGCTATTCTTCCTCTTCCTCGGTCTTAGTGGGTTCCAGGTCTTCGGCCTCGAAGATCTGGCGGCAATCCAGACATTCCACGTAGTCCACGCCGTCTCTTCGGGCCAGGACCTTGGTGCGGGTGTGTGCGCAGGCGGGTTGCATAGGTAGGGTAGATGAGAAATATTCTAACCGCCCGCGCCTGGTTGTCAAGCCCCCCCTAAGGTTATCTTGCTCAGGCGCTCTACCCGACTCCAGGGCGTGGGCAGGCCGAACTGGCAGCTTCCCCGCTATTCGGCGGATAGGGGCGACTCCGCGTCGGCGTGGCTGCGGAAGCTACTGCTTCTTCACCGGTTCCGGCGGTGGGGGCTCGTCGTTCTTGTTCTGGTTGGGGCGGCGCCCGAACTGGCGCGGAACGGGCTTGGCGCTGGCCAGCTCGGCGTAGGTCCGAAGGACTTTCTCTTTTTGGCCGGGATCGATCACCAGGTACCTGTGGCGGCCGTCCGCCGCGGGCGTGAAGCGCGTGCGTCCATCTTCCAGCACGTCGATGGTGCCTGGCGCAGAGAGCTTGAAGTAACCATCCGGACGGACCGCGTAGAGCACCGCGGCCATGGACGGAGCCGCGGCGTCGTACGGCATGGGCTCGGACGCGAGGTAGGCGTCGACAATGGGATGAGACGGCGCCCAGGCGAAATCCTTCTCGATGCTCGATCCGGGAAAGGGCAGGCCATCGCCCACTTCCGTGCCCACGGCCACAATCGGAGTGGGCCACTGGGCCAGCAGACGTTTGGCCGCGGCCCCATCGGCCTTCACACGGAAGTCGACAGGCCCATCCGGATACGAACCGGCCGCCATCACCAGCACCTTCACCTTGCGCTTGATTAAGTCAAGGGCGCCCTCGAGGTCCATCAACTGCGCCAGGTCAGTGGCGGGCCCGGCCAGCACCACCACGCAGTTCGCATCGTACTGTGCGGTCAGGGCATTGCGGATCAGCACTGCCGGGTCGGCGGTGTCGTTCAGCTTATGGATTCCGCGCGGATAAGCGGGCAATCCGTCAGCCGTTTTCTTCTCCAGCACTGCGTCCAGAACAGCGGTGTCGCCGCTCAGGCTGCCGGTCTCGGCCATGCCGATGGGAGGCATCTCCCGCTCGAAGCCACGCGCGCCGGCTGCCGGCGGAGGACCGGCATAAAACCGCGCCAGCACATCGGCGAACGCTGCTGAGTTCAGATTCGACCGGGTGGTGCTATTGGAAACCAGCCTTGCTTCGCCCTTGCCTTCCAAGCCATAAAGCAACGCGAGCGCCAGCGCCGCATCCACGCCATTGCCCAAGTCGGAATCGAACACGATCCCGACCGGCGGCTTCGCTTCTCCTGGGAACGGCATAGCGCTAGGTTTTCGACCGTGTGACGTCACACGTTAGGCGGCGCGCCGCTGGGTTGAAAATCACGCCCGCGCGGCGGGAAGAAAAGCCGAGATGACTCTCGGCTCTGCAGGCCTGACGGCCCGCGCCACGGTGCTTGGTTTTATCTGGGTGGGAGAGCCGGAGGCCCATGGTCACTCCGTCACTTTCAATGGCATCGAATTCCAAGGTCATGCTGCTAGGCGAGATCCGCAAAGGCGAGTTGTCCCGTCGCGTCGCCGAAGTGCTCCATGTGGACGCCCATGCGTTCCATCATCGCCAGGTGCAGATTGCACATCGGCGTTTCTCTACGATACACGATTCGCCGGCCGGTCTTGATGGTGCCGCCGGCGTTGCCGATCACCATCGTCGGCAGATCCTCGTGCAAGTGCCGGTTGCCGTCGGAAAGGCCGGCGCCGTAAACCAGCATCATGTTATCGAGCAGCCGGCGGTCGCCTTCCCGGATCGACTTCAGCTTGGCGACCCATCCCGCCATCTGCGTCGCGTGATAGGTATTGATTTGCGTGACCTTCTCGATGAGCTCCGGCTTGTTCTGGTGGTGCGTGCAGGGGTGGTGGCCGTCGGAGATGCCCAACTCGCGATAGGGCCGCGAAGTGCCTTCGCGCGTCATCATGAAGGTGACCACGCGCGTCAGGTCCGCCTGGAACGCGATGGTGATCATGTCGCTCATCAACGTGAA
>Ga0116130_1001874_pt1 | contig 11265 bp, 7 predicted proteins | sample June2015DPH_17_5_FD_89733 | JGI IMG/M metagenome (GOLD analysis project Ga0116130, IMG submission 89733) | Peatland microbial communities from SPRUCE experiment site at the Marcell Experimental Forest, Minnesota, USA - June2015DPH_17_40 | ecosystem: Environmental > Terrestrial > Soil > Wetlands >...
CCTGGAGCAGCTTTTCGATATCCGCCAGGTGGAGTCCGGTGGTGGGCTCATCCAGGATGTAGAGGGTGCGGCCGGTGGCCCGTTTGCTCAGCTCCCGGGAGAGCTTGAGGCGTTGGGCTTCGCCGCCTGAGAGGGTGGTGGCCGCCTGCCCCAACTGGATATAGCCCAGGCCCACGTCCGCCAGGGTGCGCAGCTTCTCTCGCAGGGCCGGCACTGGCCCGAAGAACTCCAGGGCCTGGTCCACCGTCATCTCCAGGACCTCGGCAATGGTCTTCCCTTTGTAGCGAATCTCCAGACTGCTCTGATTGTAGCGCAGCCCCTTGCAGACCTCGCAGCGGACATAGACGTCCGCCAGGAAATGCATCTCGATCTTATTGATGCCCTCACCCCGGCAGGCCTCGCAACGCCCGCCCTTGACGTTGAAGCTGAAGCGCCCGGGCCGGTAACCCCTAAGGCGCGCCTCGGGCACCTGGGCGAAGAGCTCCCGGACGATGGTGAACAGCCCCGAGTAGGTGGCGGAATTGGAGCGGGGGGTGCGGCCGATGGGGCTCTGGTCGATGTTGATCACCTTGTCCAGGTGTTCGGCGCCCAGGAGCCCGGCATAGGGCGCCGCGGCGATCTTGGCCCCATAGAGCTTCTGGCGCAGGGCCTGGTACAGGGTGTCCATGATCAGGGTGGACTTGCCGGAGCCGGAGACCCCGGTGACGCAGATGAAGACGCCCAGGGGGATATCCAGGTCCAGATTCTTGAGGTTGTGGCCGGCGGCGCCTTTCAGGTGCAAAAAATTTTGGGGCAGCCGGCGGCAACGGGGCAGGTGGATGCGGCGCTGGCCCGAGAGAAACAGGCCGGTGAGGGAACGTTCGTTCCGCAGCAGCTGCTCCGGGGTGCCGCCGAAGACCAGCCGGCCCCCTTCCCGGCCGGCGCCCGGGCCCATATCCACCACGTAGTCCGCCTGGAGAATGGTCTCGGGGTCGTGCTCCACCACTATCACGGTGTTGCCCAGGTCCCGCAGGGTCTTTAGGGTGCGCAGCAGCCTCCGGGTGTCCCGGGGGTGGAGGCCGATGCTGGGCTCATCCAGGATGTACAGGACCCCGCTCAACTTGGAGCCGATCTGGGTGGCCAGCCGGATGCGCTGGGCCTCGCCGCTGGCCAGGGTGCCGGTGGCCCGGTCCAGGGTGAGGTAGTCCAGGCCCACTTCCTCCAGGAACCCCAGGCGCTCGGCGATCTCTTTGAGGATGCGGCGGGCGATCTCCGTCTGGCGGGGGGTGAGGTCCAGACTGACGAACCACCGCAAGGCCCGGGAAACGGTGAAGCCGGTGACCTCGCTGATGTTGGCCCCGTTAAGGCGCACCGCCAGGGCTTCGCGCCGCAGGCGGGCCCCGCCGCAGTCCGGGCAGGGGCGCACCCCCATGTACTCCTCAATCTCTCGCCGCACCAGGGGAGAATCGGTCTCCCGATAGCGTTCCTGGAGCAGGGGGATCACCCCGGGGAAGCTCTTGGCCTCATAAAAGCGCCGCCCTCCTCGCTCATGGAAAAAGCTGATGGGGACTCCCCGGGAGCCGTAGAGAATGGCCTCCTGGACTTCCGGGGCCAGGTCTTTGAAGGGGGTGTGAATGGAGAAGCGGTAATGCTGTTCCAGGGCCTCGAGCATTTGCTGGTGGCGCAGGGAGTGGCGCTGGGCCCAGGGGCGCACCGCCCCCTCCCGGAGGCTCAGCGAGCGGTTGGGGACCACCAGGTCGGGGTCGATGATCAACCTGGTGCCCAGGCCGCTGCAGCCCGGGCAGGCCCCCTGGGGGCTGTTGAAGGAAAAGAGCCGGGGGGTGAGTTCCGGCAAGGAGACCCCGCAGTGGTCGCAGGCAAAGCGTTCGGAGAACAACAGTTCCTCGCCGCCCTGGACATTGATACGCACCAGCCCGTCGCCCAGCTTCAGGGCCAACTCCAGGGAGTCGGTGAGGCGGGCCCCCAGGTCGGGCTTGATCACCAACCGGTCCACCACCGCTTCGATGGTGTTCCGGCGGTTCTTGTCCAGGGGCGGGAATTCTTCCAGCTCCAGGATGTCGCCGTTGAGGCGCACCCGGCTGTAGCCCTCCTGGCGCAGGCGCTCCAGGAGCTTGTGATGCTCACCCTTGCGGTCCACCACCACCGGGGCCAAAACGGTGATCCGGCTGCCCTCCGCCAGACCCATGACCTGGTCCACCATCTGGGGGACGCTCAAGGAGGAGATGGCCCGGCCGCAGCGGTAGCAATACGGGGTCCCCACCCGGGCGAACAGGACCCGCAGATAATCGTAAATCTCGGTGGAGGTGGCCACGGTGGAGCGGGGGTTGCGGGAGGCGCTGCGCTGCTCGATGGCGATGGCGGGAGAAAGCCCCTCGATATACTCCACGTCCGGCTTGTCCATGAGTTCCAGGAACTGCCGGGCGTAAGCCGATAAACTCTCCACGTAGCGCCGTTGGCCCTCGGCATAGAGGATGTCGAAGGCCAGGGTGGACTTGCCGGAGCCGCTGACCCCGGTAATCACGATAAACCGGTTCCTGGGCAGCTCCACGTCGATGTTCTTGAGATTATGCTCCCGGGCGCCCCGGATGACGATCTTACTGGTGGGCATCGGTGGTTGCTTAACCCCAGGGATGCGGGGTCAAATCGAGGTCAGGGCGGCGCCTTCCCGGGCGGGCGCTGAGGTGAGCTGCTGCTGTTCCTTGGGCTTGGGTTTGCGGCCCCGCTTCTTTTTGATCTCATAGGAGACAAACTTGATCCCCTGGGCCCGGCCGGCCCCGCCGGCCCAAAGCAGGGGGCCGTTTCCCAACTGCCGCACAATCTCGGCCAGGGTACATCCCAAATATTTAGCCGGAATCACGGTGGCTTCCAATTTCAGCCCCATTTTGGGGGGTTCTTTTCCTCTGGGCATGAAAATCTTCCTTGGTTATCTAATTGGCGCAAGAGGGGCTCACGAGCTTGAGGTGGGCGACTGGCCAACGGCGCTTGCTAAATAACTCTCCCCAATGTTTTAATGTAACTCCTGGTGGCGGCTTTCGCCATACTTTTTATAATTTGGCGCCCTGACCCTGACCAAATCCTCGGCCCCGCCGCAAGGTCCTGAAACGAAAGATTCTTGTCTGGCCCCGGTAGAGGTGCTATAGAATACGGAAACCAATGCCTGCTGAGGAGGATCTCCATGAAAAGGTATCCGCTCTTAGCAATAGTTGTAATTGCCACCCTGTTGCTGGCCCTTCCAGGGGTAACCAGGGCTTGCACTTATGTCTTCCTGAAGGCCAAGGATGGCAGCATCGTATCGGTCCGCTCCCAGGAATTCTACAGCAAGCTCGGCGCCCAGCTGCAAATGATCCCCCGGGGAACCGCTTACGCGAGTGAGGCTCCCAAGGGCGCCAGGGGGTTGCATTGGAAATCCAAGTATGGGGTAGTGGGCATCTCGGTGTTCGGTAAGAACAACCTGCTGGCCGACGCTGCCAATGAGAAAGGCCTTTACATCTCGACCTTGTGGTTTGATGATGTCAAGTATCCTGAGATCAAGCCCGGCGATGCCGTGATCGATACTGAGAATTTTCTCGCCTGGGTCGCCGGAAATTTCGCCACGGTTGATGAACTGAAGCGGGCACTTGGCAAGGTGAAGGTCTATGGACGCACCCAGGAGGGCTTCAACCAGGGGCAAGTGGTTCCTCTACACTGGCCGGTCACCGATGCCAGCGGCAATTCCGTCGTGCTTGAATACCTGGATGGGCAATTGAAGATCTGGGACAATCGTCAGAACGGCGTCCTGACCAATGACCCTAACCTGGGGTGGCACCTGGATAATCTGCGGTTCTACTCCAATCTAAAGGCCTTTGCCTTCCCGGTGCCCGAGCTCAAGGATGATCGCTGGTCGCTGGGCTCGGATATGAAAGGACTTCCCGGTGACTACACCAATGCCAGCAGATTCGTGAAGATTTCGGCCTTGAAGTTTTTTGCCCAACAGCCTAAAGACGCGGATGAGGCCCTTAATCTTGGCATTCACCTGATCAATACGGTGGATATTCCCTATGGCCCGCAACTATGGATCATCGGCCAGACCGGGCATGTGCAATTTACGCCATGGCATTGCTTCTTTGACCATCGCAACTTGCGCTTTTATTACCGGACCTACGAAAACCCGAATCTCCGGCGTATTTCTCTCAAGGAACTCGATTTCCGGGAAGAAACTCCAATCAAGACCGTCGAGATCTATGGCGGCACGCCTTACCAGGACGTAACTCAGGCCTTCAAGAATTAGGGGGGCGCTGTTTCTCCAAAAACAGAAACAAAACTCGAAAACTCGAAACTCTATGTGTGTTAGCTGGGGAGCATCTTCTCCGGTTCGGCCCGAAAGGCCGGAGCCACGGCGTAGCGCACCCGGTTGGCCTTCTCGCCGTTGTGTTCCAGGACGCCCTCCTTTTGCAGCAGGTTCAGATAGCCCCAGGCGGTCTTTTTATTGATCCGGAAGTGCGCCTCAAAATCGAGTAGCCGGAACCAGCGGCCACCGCTACCGCGAAGAAAGTCCCACAGGGTTTCGAAAGTAAGCTTGCGTTTGCCCTCCAGAGGCAGGGACAGGCGAGACAGGGCCCGGCGCAAGGCCTCGCCGTCAATGGCCTCCGGCTCCGGGGAGGGCGCCGCGGCTTCCCGGTCCCGGGGCGGGGCGATCCAGTCATCCGTCAAGTGTTCGAAATAATGCCCCACCTGCTCTTCGATGAGGTTCAGGAGGCGGTAGAACTGGGACAGGGTGATCTGCCCGGCCAGGCGGTTGACCAGGTAATCCTTGGCCCTTTTCCGCACAAAGGAGACCCGCTCCCGGCGCCCGGCGGGCAATCGGGCGGCGTCCAGCAAGACCTCGAAAAACATGCCGGCCACCAGGGTGGTGTCCAGGCCCGAGCCCGGGGGCGGCTGATAGGCCAGCCGGTCGCAGACCTGCAAGACCCCGGCCTGCAAGGTGAAATCACCGAAATCGTCGGCGAAATCGGCCAACTTCTCGGGACAGGCCGCGGCGATGACCTGCTCCGTCAGGACCCGCACTAAACCCAGAAAGCTATCCCGGTCCATTAGTGAGCCCTCCCTGGCTTGGGCCGATTATAAAGCATAACTGCCCAAAGGAGCAAGGCCGTAGTAGTGTCCATTAGCAATTCCCCGGTTTACCGCAAGACCGTGATCATCTGTGCTCTGCCGATCCTGGACTTTTTCCCGTGACATGATTGGCCGCGATTATAACTTCTCCCTCTCCCGCATTGGGGGAGAGGGTCGGGGTGAGGGGGAATTTAATCTCTTTTCCACTCCAATTGCTAGAAGAAAATAAAACAATGGAACTAGAAGAAATGACAGTAGAAAAGCTCAAGTAGCTGATTGCCTTTTATGAAGACTTTATAGAACTTCTTCTCGGTAACGCGCAAACACAAGTTGCAAGAGACGTGAAAGAATGGTGGCTTCAGCATGCGCGTGATGGGCTGGAAAAAGCTAAGAAAGAGCTTCAAAAGCGTGAAGGTCGTCCTTAGTCTTGATTAGCTAGCGGGCTCCTCGTTTCCGGCGTCGATCTGGGCCAACTGCCGCGCCAGCTCTTGGGCCTCCCGGATCCCCGGCAGACAGGTGAACCGGTGGCAGAGATAGGCCACCGGGGCGCCGTCGAGAGAACTGTAAGCGCCGGCCGCGGGCGCCACCGCCTCCAGGGCGGCGGAGTCTGCCGGGTTCTTCAGGAGGAGGCGCCGCTCCGGGAGAAAGATACGGTAAGATGCCTTGAGCATCTCCTGAATGGCCGGGTCCCCGGGGGCGCCCACCAGGGTCAGGTCCAACGGCGGGGTGAGAAAAAGGATTTGCACGGAGAGCAGGTGGGCAAAGGTCCAGGGGGTCTCCCGGGCCTGATCCTGGAGGACCCGGAGGATTGCCAGGGCCCGCTCCCGGTAGCGGTCTTCGTCGGTAAGGCGGTGCAGCTTGAGGCAAACCCTGGCGGCCATGGAACTGCCGGAAGGCAGGGTCTGGTCATAAATGCTCCTGGCGCGCAGCAATGGCGCCTCCTTTACAAAAAAATCCCGAGCCACCAGGAAATAGACCCCGGAAACCGGGTCCAGGAACAACTCATCCAGCAGATCCACCAGACGCCGGGCGGCCGCCAGCCAGGACGGGTCGAAGTCGGCTTCGTAAAGCTCCAGCAGCCCGTAAGCCAGGTGGGCGTAATCCTCAGAAAAACCGGGGACGCTCACCCGGCCCTGCCGCCAGCTTCGATGGAGCCGCTCTTCCCGGAATAGCTCCGCCAGTAAGAAGCGGCCCGCCCGGGCCGCGGCCTCGTAATAGCGCCGTTCCCCCAGAACCTGGAATCCCTGGGCCAGGGCCGCCAGCATCAGACCGTTCCAGGAGACCACGATCTTGTCATCCCGGTGCGGAGGCACCCGCCTGGCCCGGGCCCGGCGCAAGGCCTCCAGGGCCGCGGTCAGGCGCTGCTCCACTTCCGGGCGACTGAGGGAGAAGGCCGCCGCCAGCTCCTCCAGGGAGCGGGGCCGGGTCAGGACGTTAGTCCCCTCAAAATTCCCGGCCGCGGTCACCCCCAGGGCCGCGATCGCCAGGGACGCCTGGTCTGGTCCCAGGTCTGATCCCACCACCGCGGCCACTTCCTGGAGACTCCAGACGTGGTACTTGCCTTCCACCCCTTCGCTGTCGGCATCCCAGGCGGCATAGAAGCCCCCGTCGGCAGCCTCCATGTCGCGCAGGGCGAAATCCAGGGTTTCGGCGGCGACCCGCCGGCTTAGGGGGCTGCCGCTGAGCTGAAAGTGCGCCAGGTAAATGGGGGCCAGCAGGGCGTTGTCGTAAAGCATCTTTTCAAAGTGGGGCACCACCCAGGCGGCGTCCACGGCGTAGCGGTGAAAACCGCCCCCCAACTGGTCGTAGATGCCGCCCCGGGCCATCTTCTCCAGGGTAAAGCCCAGCTTCTCCAGCGCCTGGGGTTCCCGGGAAAGGTGGTAATAGTACAGGATAAGGCCTAACTCCAGGGCGCGGGGAAACTTGGGGGCGCCGCCCAGACCGCCGTGGACCGGGTCGTACTCCTGCAGCAAGCGTCGCACCGCCTGATCCGCCACTTCCCGGGAGGGCTCGGCCGCCGCCGCGGGAAGCTCTCCCAGGGTTTGCAGGTGATCGATGACCCGGCGGGCCAGCTCCTGGATCTGTTCCTGGTTCTTGCGGTAAGCCTGGCTCAGGGCCAGGAGCAGTCGGGGAAACCCCGGCAGGCCGCCCCGGTCTGCCGGTGGGAAATAGGTGCCGCCGTAAAAGGGCTTCAGGTCCGGGGTGAGAAAGACGCTCAAGGGCCAACCGCCCCGGCCGGTGAGGGCGGTGACCACGTTCATGTAGGTCTCGTCCAGGTCGGGGCGCTCTTCCCGGTCCACCTTGATGGACACAAAGTGTTCGTTCAAGACCGCAGCAATGGCCTGGTCTTCGAAACATTCGTGGGCCATGACATGGCACCAGTGGCAGGTGGAATAGCCGATGCTCAGGAAGATGGGCTTGTCCTCCCGGCGAGCCCTTTCCAGGGCCTCAGGACCCCAGGGGTACCAATCCACCGGGTTATGGGAGTGCTGCTGCAGATAGGGGCTGGCGCTCTCGAGCAGGCGGTTGGGGCGTGGTTCTGTCATGAGGGGATTCCTTTGCCCAAAAATGGTCCGGGTAAGCCCGCCGGCTGGCGCTCGCTCCCGGGGCTCGCCCAGAATTTATTATTAAGTTAATTACCGCGGCGCAGGTGAGCAAGTTGGGATCAGGGGGCCGGGGGGCTCATGAGCATTTTTCTCAAATAATTTCACCCTCTCATTCCAACTCCTTCCGAAAAAAGAAATGACTTGCTTCCGGTGTTCACCCTTTATTGGCCACACTTTCTCAGAGAATTTGGCGTCGATTTGGGGAACACTCAGCGGGCCACCAGATTCTTGAAGAATTTGTCTGATTTTCTCAAGCTGGTTTTTTTCGGCATCTGGCTTAAATCGCGAAATCATGCTTGATATTGTCTCTGCCATTTTGACCGATTCTAAAATTCTGACCGATAAGGTTTCTGGCTTTTTATTGTCAGGGGACGGGGATGCGGGAGTTGGTGTACTTGTGAATTCTTCCTCGATCCCGATGATTGCTGGATGGCTTTGCGCCAAGTATATAATCGCCATAGGATACCCCTGGTTTTTTGTTCTGGACTTTTTTTTGCTGATTTGATATATATTTGCCTACTCATAATTTTGAACAGAAAACTTGACTCGGGCTTTTGGAATTATTAAATTTTGGGAGATGGCTTTGTCCGAAGACCTTATCATTCAAAAAATTTTTGAGGAAGAAGGACAAGGACCTGGGACTAGGCAGACCTATTATGAGAGCTTGGAAAAAGAGCTTAATGCACCCATTATTGCATTGGTTACTAGTTTTGTATACCCAGTTATCATTAATGATAGTGATGCTGATATGTTGGAATCAATTCTTCAAAAAACTGATATATCCAAAGGATTTTATCTATTATTAAGCTCCCCGGGCGGTGATGGATTAGCTGCCGAAAGGATAATAAACGTCTGCCGAGCATATAGCGGTACTGGCAAGTATGCTGTTATAGTACCCAGCAAAGCTAAATCAGCAGCTACCATGATTTGTCTCGGGGCTTCTGAAATATTAATGAGCAAAACGTCGGAACTTGGTCCAATAGATCCTCAAATAATTATAGAAGACAAATGGTTTTCTGTCTTTAATATTATTAAAAGTTATGAAGAACTATTTGGACTGGCTGTAAAAGAAAAGGGAAATTTACAACCATATCTACAACAGTTGGCAAATTACGATGCTAGAGTAATTGAAGAGTTTAAGTCGGCACTCGATTTATCTAAAGATATAGCAATTAAAGTATTGAAGACAGGACAATTTCAAGGTAAAAAAGAGAGAACAATAGAAAGCAAAATTAATTTATTTCTAAACCCTAAGCAAGTCAAGGTACATTCAAGACCAATTTATGCAGCAGAAGCATTATCTCGTGGAATAAATATTATTTTACAAGACATAAAGGGTCCCTCCTGGCCCATGATTTACGAACTTTATGTCAGACTTAATCATTATGTTTCGACCCACAGAAGAACCAAGTGCATCGAAAGCAAAGATTATTCATTTTTTGCCACCATCCCGAAGGAGGAGGTATGAAGAAGCAAGGGGGTATCAAGATTACGACTAAAGTCAAAAGGCGATTTAAGGACGCGGAGAAAGATTATCGAAAATTACTCGAAGAAATTATGCCGTTTGTTAAAGAAAAGAAAACAAAGCCATCGCAGCCTTCTAGCAGATGGGTATCTTCTCGTTTGGACAGGGTTTGATTTGGAATGAAAAAGAAGGGTGTTAAGGAACGCCTAAAACGAATATCGCTCTATGGCCTCGATATCAAAGAGGCCATTAGGGCGTTTATGCGCGTTGATCCTGGGGAATTAAAAGAGCATCAGAGGCACTTTTCTGGCTGCTTTTGCCCTGGGGATGGTCATGTCCGTCACTGGCAGGTCTGGGGCCCGGCCGCCGATACTATGGTATTGATAGTGATGAGCTTGGTATTGATCATCAAACCGATTGAAGTGTAGCAGAAAAGCCCTTAGACTGGTCCCCGGATTTTGCCTGGCAGGTCTCAGGCTACCATCACCTCTATCAGAAATCTTTAATGTGCTCTTTTCTCAGGAATAACTCTTTGCAATATCTTACTCAGTTCCGAAACCCGATACGGCTTAGCAATGACTTCGGAGACCCCATATTTTCGAAAATCAGCCATAATCGGATCATCTGAATAGCCGCTTGAAACTATTGCTTTCACTTGTGGGTCGATCTTAAGGAGACCCTGTATTGCTTCTTTGCCTCCCATGCCCCCGGGAATAGTCAGATCAAGAATTACCGCATCAAACGCCTGATTGGCCTCCTGCGCCTGGACAAATTTTTCTATGGCCTGAGAACCATCGCTGGCAAAATCCGCCTCGTAGCCCAACCGGCTCAACATCCCGCCTAAAACTTCTCTGACCATTTCTTCATCGTCCATTACCAGGACTTTTCCTTGCCCCATAGTCAGTTTTGCCGTTTCTGGTTCAGCGGCAGGAACTCCTTTGTCTGTGGCAGGGAGGTAGATATGAAAGGTGGCGCCAACTCCCAACTGGGACTCTACTTGTATGTATCCGGAATGATTTCTAATAATTGAATAAGCCGTCGCCAGGCCCAATCCGCTTCCCTTTTGTTTGGTGCTAAAATAGGGGTCGAATATTTGATCTAAATTTTTGGGGGGGATGCCAATCCCTTGATCGGCGATGACAAACTTAACATATTTACCCTTGGATATCGGTAAATTCGATCCTGCTGCCACTAAACAATTTTCCGCTTTTACCTTAATAATGCCCCCCCTGGGCATGGCCTGGTCAGCATTTATTAGCAAATTGCTAATAACTTGATTGATCTGGGCTTCATCGGCCTCCACTGACCAGAGATCGTCAGGGATTGACACTTCATGGCGAGACTTGGAACCGGATAACGCCAGAATGGGGGACTCTTTTAATAACTTAGCAATAGAAATACTCTTGAGCACAGGCGCGCCGCCCTTAGCAAAGGTAAGCAGCTGCTGAGCCAAAGACTGAGCCCGGAGACAGGCCTGTTCTGCTCGAGCCAATCTTTCTTGGCCCCGGTCTTCTATCTTGCCATCCAGCATAGCCAGGCCGATATTGCCAAGTATGGCAGTGAGGATATTGTTGAAGTCATGGGCGATACCGCCGGCCAGGGTAGATAAGGATTCCAGCTTGCTGAACCGCAAGCGATCTTCTTCGGCTTTTTTTTGCTCGGTGATGTCAATCATGATTCCCGCCAGGCCGGCAATGCTCCCATCTGTGTACAGAAAGGTAGCCGTATGCAGCGACAACTCCCGCCTTTGGCCCTGGGCGTCATAGTTGTGGAACTCGTAAACCTGGATACCGGGGTGCAGGAAGAGGTCCTGGTCCATCCGTAAATACTTTTCCGCGATTTCCTTGGGGAAGACTTCATGCGCCGTTTTGCCCAAAACCTGCTCCATAGTCTTGCCAAAGAACTGGAGAAAGGCCTGGTTTATTCCTTGATACCGGCCATCGATGCCTTTACAAAAGATGGGGCTGGGTATGGTATCCAGAATTTGCTGGCGTAAACGCAAGTTTTCCTTAATGGACTTTTCCACCCTCTTGCGCTCGGTGATGTCAAGCGCTAAGATGGCGACCCTGGACACCTTTCCTGCTGCATCCAGGACGGGATGAG
>Ga0116130_1001875_pt1 | contig 11254 bp, 7 predicted proteins | sample June2015DPH_17_5_FD_89733 | JGI IMG/M metagenome (GOLD analysis project Ga0116130, IMG submission 89733) | Peatland microbial communities from SPRUCE experiment site at the Marcell Experimental Forest, Minnesota, USA - June2015DPH_17_40 | ecosystem: Environmental > Terrestrial > Soil > Wetlands >...
GGTACCTTCCCGATCAGAATCGGGACGCGCTAACCGGTTCAATTAAATTATTAAAAATATATAGTCGGGGTGCCCGGATTCGAACCGGGGACCTCTTCGTCCCGAACGAAGCGCGCTAACCGGGCTGCGCTACACCCCGAAAGTTATGTTTTTCTATTCTACTACCACAAATTAATCTGTATCGATACAAAATCCAAAAAAGTAAAGAATAAATAACATAGCGCGCTAAAGCGCAAGAACAAAGTTTAAAGTTCAATGGACAAAGGGAAAACGGCAAAGAAAATATTTTGATACAAAAAACAAAAGCTTATATGACAATACTATAAATAAAAGAATCGGTAATAATATAAAATTATCGTTAATTATTTCTTTACTTTTATACCGATTAATTATAATTTTATATTATAATTAATTTACCTTTAACTCTATCCTGAGAGATGGGAAAGGATGAACAAAGAGCATAGAAACTTAATAGGAAACCTCCACGGCTTAGAGCTAAGGAGGATTTTTTGTATATGAAAATAAAATCAAAATTAATAGACGAATCCGGTTTTAGCAGGATTTTAACCAGGATATCTCACGAAATTTTAGAACAGAATAAAGGTTCCAACAACCTTGTTCTAATGGGAATGCGTACCCGCGGTGAATTTCTTGCTAAAAGATTATTCCTAAAGATAAAAGAAATTGAAAATATTGAGCTTCCGATTGGTGTTCTGGATGTAACTTTATATCGCGATGATTTTAGAACGAGATTAAAACAACCGGAAGTTTCGGTTTCGGATATTACTTTTAATATAAATAATAAAGACATCATTCTTGTTGATGATGTGTTATACACAGGCCGAACGGTGCGTTCAGCGCTAAATGCCATCATGGACTTGGGCAGGCCAAATACCATCCAATTGTTTGTCTTAATCGATCGAGGGCATAGAGAACTTCCTATTCGCGCCGATTATGTTGGTAAAAATATTCCCACTTCAGTCGATGAAGAAATCAAAGTTAAAATGACTGAAATCGATAGCGAAGATGCAATTTATTTAATTGATACTAAAGAAGAGTAATTTTAATTTGAGAAAAATTTATGTCGTTATCCAGTAGACACCTATTAGGCTTACAAGGGGTTCCCAAAGAAGATATCCAATTAATTTTAGACACTGCAACAACATTTCGTGAAGTATTAGAGCGTCCTATTAAAAGGGTCCCAACTTTACAGGGAAAGACGATTGTAAACCTTTTTTATGAAAATTCAACCCGAACAAGGATATCTTTTGAGCTTGCTGAGAAAAGATTATCGGCTGATTCAGTAAATTTTGCGGTTTCTGCCAGCAGCGTAAGCAAAGGCGAATCCTTAAAAGATACAATGAGAAATATTGAAGCAATGAAAGTAGATATGGTGGTTGTACGTCATTCTGCCGCCGGCGCTCCGTTATTTCTTACTAAAATATGTGACGCAAATGTAATTAACGCCGGAGATGGTATTCATGAGCATCCAACTCAAGCATTGCTTGATATGTACTCCATAAGAGAAAAGCTTATGAAATTGGAAGGACTAAAAATTTGCATTGTGGGGGATATTTCGCATAGCCGTGTTGCACTTTCGAATATACACGGTTTAAAAACAATGGGTGCGGAAGTATCCGTTTGCGGACCGCTAACTATGATACCGCGGTATATTGAAGAACTTGGAGTAAAGGTACTTCATAATATTGATGAGGCTATTCAGGAAAATGATGTATTGAATGTGCTTAGAATTCAGCTTGAAAGAAAAGCCCGCGAATACTTCCCGTCAATTAGAGAGTATGCAAAATATTTCGGAATTACCGAGGAAAGATTGGAAAAAAATGGTAAAGATATTTTAATCCTTCATCCCGGCCCTATCAACCGCGGGGTTGAACTTTCTTCCGGGGTAGCAGACGGGCTAAATCAAATAATTTTACGGCAGGTTACCAACGGAGTTGCAGTCAGAATGGCAGTCTTATATCTGCTTGGAACTCTTAATTAAAGGGATTATAATGAAAGCAGTATTAAAAAACATAAACTTACTTCACCCGGAACAAAAAATAAATGAGAAGGGTATCGATATTTTGTTAATTGATGGAGTAATTTCGAAAATAGGGAATTTAACAAAAGAAGATTCTGCCGGCGCTGAAGTGTTTAACTTTAGCGGGAAATATGTTGTACCGGGGCTGTTCGATATGCATGTCCATCTGAGAGAACCCGGAAGAGAAGATGAAGAAACAGTTATTACGGGGTGCAATGCTGCTGCAAACGGCGGATATACCGGTATTGCCTGTATGCCAAATACCGAACCTGCAATTGATTCTGCCGAGGTTGTTGAACTCATTCACAAACAGGCTTCTTCTCAACTTGTGGATGTGTATATTATAGGAGCAGCCACACTGGGTAGAAAAGGTGAAGTAATTTCCCCAATGGCGGAATTGAAAGAAGCAGGAGTTGTTGGCTTTTCCGACGATGGAATTGCAATTAAAACAGCAGGTATTTTGAAAAGAACTCTTGAATATTCAAAAATGTTCAATATCCCGATAATTGAACATTGTCAAGACGAATCTCTTGCAGGCGGGGCAATGAATGAAGGTATTAATTCAACCAGGCTCGGTTTACCGCCGATTCCTTCTATTGCGGAAGATTTGATTGTAATTAGAGATATAATGGTTTCTGAATATACCGGCGGTAAAATTCATATAGCACATATTAGTACTAAAAAATCTATTGAATTGGTTAGAGAAGCAAAGAAAAAAGGATTAAAAGTTACTGCAGAAGTTTCTCCGCACCACTTTACTTTAACTGATGATGCGGTAAAAACTTATGATACAAATACTAAAATGAATCCTCCGCTTAGAACTCAGGAAGATTTGGATGAAGTCTACCGCGGCTTAAAGGACGGAACTATTGATTGTATAGCGAGTGATCATGCACCTCATTCTTTGGAAGAAAAGGAAGAAGAGTTTGAACACGCACCAAATGGTATTACCGGTCTTGAAACTGAAGTTGGTTTGGCGCTTACAGAACTTGTTCATAAGAAAATAATAAGTCTTGAAAAATTAATTGAAAAAATGGCTATCAATCCCCGTAAAATATTAAATATCCCGATACCCAAATTTGAACTTGGACAGCCGGCTAATTTTACTATCCTTGATATTGATGAAATATGGACTGTTGATTTAACAAAATCCAAAAGTAAATCAAAAAATTCACCCTTTGATAAAAGACTTTTAACAGGAAAAGCTGTTGCAGTTATAAACAAAGGGAAAATGTTTTATCAGGATAAATTTATTAAGCTATAAAAATCATTGTAAGTAAATAGTCATAACTTTTAGGCATTAAAATCGCTCGGTTATTATAATTCCGAGAACTTGTAATCCTCCATTTTAAGTATTAACTTAATTAAGACTCACCAATCTATTTAAATTAATATAAACTCTGTCTGCAATTACTAAAATAAAAAATGAACAGACCATACGAAAAATTTAATGAACTTTTTCAGGACCTTCAAGATGAATGTACGTCTTTTGATCAAAATAAAGAGAGAAAAGCTATAAATATCGCTGGAAAACTGAGAGTAATTTTAAAAGATGGTCCAAGAAAAAATACAATATCCGTTTTAACCCAATTAAATAAAAAAGATATACTTTTCAAAGATAGTGCAATTAAATATAATACTAATCCAAGTTTTAGTAATTTCGATATTTCTGGAAATTTATCCTACAGTATAATCATTCCTTCACGAGTATATATGGGATTGATATATAATAAAATGGTAACAATAAATGGTGTCAATAAATTTTCCTGTGCTCCTCTTTTTCAAAGTGAAACTTTAAAACCAGAAATAAACGGGAAGACATTTGCCGAGTGGTGGAAACAAATAATATATGAAGATCCTTATTCAAATTTTAATTTATCCAGAAAAAAATTAATCCTTTATTGTGCCGAAAAAGATGGCTCTGCTCATTTTGCCCCAAAGTTACCTTCTAATTATGAAAAATTTTTACAATCAGATTCATTGGAACTAATAATAAACGGACAGAAAATAAAGTTTAGTAATAGCCCGGCCAAAAACTCAATTAGACAAATAGGGTACGAAGTAATCGAAACTTTGAAAGAAAACTGTTCGGGTATTTTAGAATAATTATTTCGAAAGACCTGACCATTAGTTCAAGGCAACAACGATTTTCCGTTTAACATTTTATAGTTTTTCGGGGAAGTAATTTTGCTTCGATAAATTTATATATCTTTCTAATTAAAATAAACTTGAAGTCGGTATGTACAGAGAACCTGACTATTAGGTTTTAAGTAAAGATGCATTTTTTAACATAAAAATGCTATACATTATGTATATTAAATAGTACAAACCGAAGAACATTAACCCCCAAAATTTGAAAAAAACCTACAGTTATTCTGGCATTTATTTTGGATAGTAGTATTGATCTAAAATTAAAGGTGCTGCATGAAAAAATTTATCTTTTATACAATTACATTATTGTCTTTTTTTATGCTTTCTGCATGCAGGATGCATGATAGGGATAATTTTGATAATATTGATAACACACCTCCGGCACCTCCAACTGGCATTGTTATATTAAATGGAGATAATAGGGTTGATATTTCGTGGAATTTAAGCCCCGAACATGATGTTGAAGGGTACAACGTTTATTCTTCGTTTAATTATTATGGTAAATACACGCTGATTGGTTCTACTAAAAATAATTATTTTACAGATTACAGCGTAAAAAATGCAATTACTTATTTCTATGCAGTAACTGCTTATGATTATAACGGAAACGAAAGTGAATTAAGCAAACAGGATATTAGCGCAACTCCGCGCCCGGAAGGATTTAATGAAACAATATTTAATTACCGTAGTTATCCCGGTACTTCCGGTTTTTCATTTAATTCTTTTTCGGTTGTACAGTATAATGATAAAACTGCGGACTTCTTCTATGATAATAATAATGGCACACCGTTTATAGGTATTTGGAGCGATACTTATATTCAGGATATGGGCCCTACTACAGATATCTACGATATACCTTATGCACCTACAACAGGATGGACTTCGGCAACTGATGCCGTTGCTATAGCAGGGCATACGTACGCAATCTGGACATGGGATAATTATTATGCAAAAATCAGAGTTAGCAGTATTACAACCGACAGAATGATTTTTGATTGGGCTTTTCAGACAGTACTAGGGAACCCTGAATTAAAAATAGGCCGCTCCAACGCAGTAAGAGGTACATTGCAGCGTAAATCATTAAACAGAAATTAGTTCTTGAGTCGGTTTTTTATAGACTTATGTTTATTTATTATTTAAATTAGACATATTAATAAATGAAGAAACTTTATTTCATATTAACTTTTCTTTTAATAACAGGCTTAATTCCTATTTATAATCTGCCTCAGGTGAAAGATATAGTCGAAAGGAAAGATGAACGTTCTTTTAAAGAATCTTATCGTTCAACTTTGAATGAAATAGGGGATGGAATATCTTCAGGAAAAATTACTTCTATATCTAATCTATTCAGTTCTCAAATTTATTTGAATCTTGCTAATGGCGTAAGCGGTTATTATAGTTCTAACCAGGCTTATTATGTAATTCAGGAATTTTTAAAAACTCATCAGGTTATATCTTTAAATATAAATGATATACAGGAAGATGAAGAAAATGTTTATGCTACAGGCACTTATAGTTTCTTAGTTAAGGGGAAAAGAGAATCTTCTCAAATATATATTTCCCTAAAGCATGGCAGCAAAAAATGGAAAATAACTCAGATTACAATTAATTAATGTTTCAAAAAATTTTTAATAAACTAAAAGGCGATAGGAAGTACTTTGCTGTCGTCTTTTTTATTTTTGCGCTTATTTTAATTTTGGGCATAACCTCACCCATCTATATACGTCTTCAGCAAGAGAATTGGAAAAAAAATCTTCCCTTTAAAATAAGCGAAATACAATTTTCTGTCTCTTCTGTATTCCATTCAAGAGAAAACAGTTTAATTGATGATGTCCGAAATTTAAAAGACAGGCTAAGGAATGCACTTAATTCTTCAAGCAGTTCTTACGGGGCATTAATTAGTACAGTTAATAATGATGATTTTGATAAATATTCCATAGAAGTTTTAGCGCCGAACGGCAAATTAATTGCATGGAATGCTTCTATAGCAATTCCGCAAAATGATATTTTCCCATTGGCATTTCCCGCAGGGCAAGTTCATTTTTATAATGGAGATCTGGCTGCATTTTTAACCGTTACCGATACCGTCATTTTTGAAAACGATTTGTTCTGTTTTGTAGTAAGCCTTCCTGTTGAGAGATATTATTCTATTCAAAATCAGTATTACACAGAAATTAATTTTCCCAAAGAATTATCGGGTAAATATCAAACTCAATTTAGTCTAAATTATTTTCCCCTCGCTGAAGAATCAAACGACGGAAGAAAATATTCTTTTGCTTTATTAAATAAGCAGGGAAACAAAGTAGGTATTATCTCTTTCTATAAACCCTCATTGGATGCTTCGCTTGATTATATTTATCAAATAATAAGTGAATTACAATCATTACTAATAGTCATAGCTGTTTTTGTCTTAGTTTTAGGTTTTAAGAATGAATTTAGAAAAATTAAGTACAGAACGGTTAGGTTGTTTATCCTTTCTTTGTATTGCGCTGCATCCAGGATGCTTTTATATTATTTGGGTTTTCCCGCAAATATTATGAAGGGTCCTCTTATTGATCCTGCATTTTTTTCTTCTACTTTAGGGAACGGAATTGTAAAATCACCTATCGAATTCTTTATCACCGCTTTATTTGCGCTTATAATATGTGTGCAAGTTTTAAGATATCAAATGGACTATATAAAGAGTCCAATAAAATATAGATCGGGCAAAATTTGGCTTGTTATTATATTATTCATCCCTATTACGCTCATTTTTCTTTTAACAATAAGAGGATTAAGTGCTTCCATAAAAAGTATAATATTCGATTCAACATTACGATATTTTAAAGAGACGAACTTATTCCCGAACCTGCCGTCCGTAATGATGAACTTGAATCTTCTAATGCTCGGTACAGTGATGATGATATTGTTGATTGCATATATCCTGTTATTAGTTTCATTACTGCCTGTAATCGAAAAGAAGAAATTAGACTGGGTAATTATTGGCTTATTTATTGGCTATCAAATATTTGGCTATTTATTTATTGAATTTCAAGATGAGCCGCTTATTACTCCATTGCTAATTTTTATTATTATCACATTAGCTTTCATTCTTGCCCGTCAAATTTACTTTGGTGAGATAAAAAGCAACTATTGCTTTGTTTATATTACACTATTAGCTTCTCTTATATCAATTACTTTTTTAAATTATTTTAATCTCGAACTGGAGAAAAACTCACTAAGAACAACTGCCCTGGAAATTCATAGATCAAATGATAATTTGTTGCGGTTCCTTTTGAAAGAAACACTGCGGAATGCTTCGGAAAATGAAGGATTAATTTCCGATTTTTACGACCGCAATTCAAATTTTACTGCAGATGCCTTCAAACTCTGGGCAAATAGTTCATTGCAAAGGGAATCTCTTAATTCTTCATTAAATATTTGGGATAAGGAACAAAATCATCTCGGAGGATTTGATTCCGGAATTGATTTAGATCCGAAACTGCCGGAACAATTTATTAATTATACTGATGAAACATCCCTTATAATTGAAACAAATTCTCCTGAAGATTCATTAAAGAAAATATATACAGGTATAGTCCCAATATTGGATCGCAGCGCAATAATCGGTTATGTAACCGCGTCTATCGGATTTGATTTGCAGAATCTTGCGTCCAATAGTCTACCTGATTTTTTAGAATCAAAGACAAATATTATAAACTCGGTATTAGATGTACAAAGGCTTAAAATATTTGAATTTACCGATTCTAAATTGACTCATGTATACGGCGATATTTACCCTTCGCGGGATCAGATAAAGCCTATTCTGGATGCAAAATTATCGACCGATAATGAAACATGGCTTAATCTTTCTTTAAATAATGAAAATTTTTATACGTACGTATTAAAAACGTTTTTAGGCAGTACACCGATAATTACGGCAGTATCAACAAGGGAAAAGCGTATTTCCTGGGATTTATTTAATTTCTTTAAGATTTTTTTAATTCACAGTATCTTCATAATAATTCTGCTCCTTGTTTTATTTATTTTCAAAATTAAAAATGTGAGGTACACTTTTCGAACCCAGCTCTTAATTGCTTTCCTTTTTATTTCAATTATTCCGGTAATTATACTTGCAATTTATGACAGGCAGATAGTTAAGCAACGCACCGACAATGCAGTTTCAAACGAATTAAGTGAAAGACTTAATTATGTTGAAAATATTTTAGATGAAAAACTTTCCGAATCTCCTTCCGGCGACTTACTTAAAGCTTTTGAGAATACAGGGAGAGACTTAGGCATCTCATTTGCCGTCTATGAGGGTTCGGTTCAAATCTTTAATTCGCGGGAACAATATTATAAAGCCGGGTTATTTACGGATAAGTTAAACCCGCAAGTATATTACCAACTTAATTATCTAAGTTTCCGTGAGTACTTTACCAAAGAGTATATAGATGATTTTGAATATGATTCATTTTATAAAACAGTTAATATTGGCGATAGAACATTTATAATAGGCGTAAATGATGCGTTCAATAAAGTTAGACTGACTTATTCGGTAATGGATATTGATGTTTTCCTTTTTGGTATTTATTCCTTTGCAACTTTAATTATGATTATAATAAGCACATTCCTTGCAAACAGAATCTCACGGCCGATTCGAAGGCTTACTAAAGCCACAGCCTCGGTTGCACAGGGAGACTTTAATCTTGAAATAAATAGTAACGAGAAAGGCGAACTGAAGGATTTGCTAGCAGGCTTTAATTCAATGACTAAAGAACTTCAGAGAAATCAAATTGAGCATGCCGACCTTGAAAGAGAAAATGCCTGGAAGGAAATGGCAAAGCAAGTAGCCCATGAAATTAAAAATCCTTTAACGCCTATGAAACTTGCAGTACAACAATTGATGGTTTCATATCGAGATAAAAACAAAAATTTTGATTCTATTTTTGAGAAGCTTTCATCAACTATTTTAAACCAGATTGAAAATCTTAACCAGATTGCATCAGAGTTCTCCAGGTTCGCAAGAATGCCGAACTATAAATTAGAAGAAATTGACTTATTGCCTATCATTAAAGATATTGTAAATTTATTTGCAGATGAAAAGATAAAATTGAATATTCAAACTTTTTTTAATTCTACTTCTGTTGAAGGTGATAAAAGTCAGTTTAGAAGATTGTTGATTAACTTAATCAGGAATTCCATTCAGGCGGATGCAAATAAAATTACAATAACACTGACTTCTGAGAATGAATTTTATAATTTACTCGTTACCGATAACGGGAAAGGAATTCCTGAAAATATTAAAGATAAAATATTTGAATCAAATTTTACTACTAAGGAAAAAGGAATGGGATTGGGGCTTAAACTGGCGAAAAGATTTATTGAGGGGATAAACGGAAATATCAGCCTGGTAGAAAACAACGACAGCGGGGCTGCTTTCAAAATTTTAATTCCTAAATTGCAAAAAAGAATTTAATAACAGATGGCTGCACTAACTACATATCAGGAAAAAGCGCTTGATTATAGAAAGCATATATCTTTAACCGCAAATGCCGGTTCGGGTAAGACTTTTGTATTATCTAAACGATATTTGCGTATTGCCATTGATGAAAATATTCCTCTTAGAAATATAGCTGCCATCACCTTTACAGATAAAGCCGCCGGAGAGCTTTATAAGAAAATTGCGATCCAAATCGAAGAGAATCTACGAACAAGCGAGAATGTTGAAGAAAAAAGGAAATTAGAATACATCCGTAGGCAGTTGGTTTCAGCAAACATTTCTACAATTCATTCTTTCTGCATTGATATATTGAAAGAACATCCTGTTGAAGCCGGGCTTGATGCGAACTTTACTGCTATTGATGAACAAACATCAGACGAGTTAATCGAGCTCTCAGTTGAGGAGATGATTAAATCTTCGATTAAGAATTTAACCGAAGCGGATAATTTAAAATATCTTATAAGAATTTTTGCTTCTAAAAGTCTCTTTGCGGGAGAAATAATTGCATTAATTAAAAACCGAAAAATTGTTTTGAACTTCTCGCAAAGCATTTATTCCAAACCGGAAATTGAAATTGCAGAGTTTTTTCATAATACTTTTATTGAATATGCAGATAAAATCATAATTCAACGGCTGAATAATTTTATTTTTTCAATAAAAGAAGTGAATAACGGGGTGCTGAATTATAAACCGGATCACAAAATTGCAATTGAAGTTAAAAGCTTAATTGAAAAGCTGGTAAGGTTAAAAAAGACAGCTGAAAGGATTAAGTGCTTATTTGAAATTAAAGATGTAATTCTAAAAAAAGACGGTGGAATTAAATCCAGGGATTATATATCGGATAAGTTAAGAGATAATCTGCAGGATTCAATCTTATTTTTAGAAGGATATTTTGACGAGCTTAATTATTTTGCAATAGAAGAAGATTATCATGAAATCGAAATAGAATTAGCAAAATTTGGCAAGACGCTTATCGATTTCTTTAACCTTGCACTCGAAAATTATACAAAGGAAAAACATGAAAATGGATATATGGATTATGAAGATATCCTCATTTATACGCAGAAAATCCTTGAGCTGGAAACTGTAAGGGAAGATGTTTCCAACAAGTTCAATTATATTATGATTGATGAATATCAAGACACGAATGAAATCCAGTATAAAATATTTTTGCCGATATTAGATCAACTGAAAAAAGGAAATTTATTTGTAGTAGGAGATGAAAAGCAAAGTATTTATATGTTTCGTGATGCTGAATTAGAAATCTTTGACCGTACGAAGAAAAATATTGAAGCTATGTCCGGCAAAGAAGCTTTGTTAACCTTACCCGATAGTTTCAGAATGGCGCCTGCTATCTGCCTGTTTACAAATTTACTTTTCGGAAATTTATTTGAATACCCTAATATAATCTATAATGAAGTTGGCCCCTCTGATCTTGTCTGTGCAAGGAAAGATGAAGTAATTGGCGGGATTGAAATATTATTAAGCAGCAGCGAGGCGGTTGCTTATAATGAATCAGGTATTAACAGTGATCAGGAAGCAGAAACAGTTGCTAAAAGGATTTTACACTTAATCAAAAC
>Ga0116130_1001878_pt1 | contig 11243 bp, 11 predicted proteins | sample June2015DPH_17_5_FD_89733 | JGI IMG/M metagenome (GOLD analysis project Ga0116130, IMG submission 89733) | Peatland microbial communities from SPRUCE experiment site at the Marcell Experimental Forest, Minnesota, USA - June2015DPH_17_40 | ecosystem: Environmental > Terrestrial > Soil > Wetlands...
TGGCCCGCGTCGGAGGTGTGGTAGATGCGGGACTGGTCACCGGGTCCGGCGGACACGAGGAAAGCTTCGTCGGCGGAGAAGGCGACGAGGCCGCGGAAGTCGAGATTGGTGGCGTTAGGAACCTGAGCAAGGGTCCAGGTGCGACCGGCGTCGGTGGTGCGGAGGTAGGTGCCGCGGGTGCCGGAGGCCCAGGCGATTTGCCGGGAGACGGCGGTGACACCGCGGAGATTTTCGGTGGTGTGTGAGGGCTGCGTCTGGCGGGCGAACTGGGCGAGGACTGGGGTAGCGGCGGCGAGAACGAAGAAAATGAATCGCATGGGGAGAATTGTCTCAGAAAAAACCGGGTTCCGAAGCAGCGATATTCTGGGATGAGTCGGACGATCCGGCCGCCAGCTCCGTACAACCCAGTTCTCGCAACAGCGCAAAAAATGGGGCACCCTCAGGCTCGTGACTCGGCGAAACCGAGAAGAGCACGCGCATCAACTACCGGGCGGTGAAAGGGGCGAAAGAAGCGCTCTTGCCGTAGTAGATGCGAAGCGTGCATTTGTCCCCTACGTGGGCGAAAGCCACTTCTAGTTCGGTGGCGTTTTCGCTTACTTGATCGGTCTCCATGGGCGAGCGGGCGATGTCCTGCTTCTCATCGTAGGATGCGCCGGCGGTGACGTTCTTGTTGACGGCCAGCGTCCACTTATCCCTCCCGGGAATCGGGTAAACGGTGTAAGCGCCCACGGGAATGGTTGACCCTCCAAAGCTGAGCTGGGCTTCGGTGAAAAGAGTCATCGGTGCGCCACCCGGACTCCAGGGCTTGCCGTTGGGAAGTTTGTCGTTTTTGGCAGCGACCGGATTGTAACGAATGTAGACCTGGCGTCCATCGTCGAGATAGCAGCTGGCGGTGGATGAAGGCTCGGACCGCTGCGCCGCACATGCGGCGGCGAGCAGGAATAGAACGGCGACGACGAAGTAAGCGCGGACCATGGCGGACCCCCTCTGGGCCAGAAGTGTAGCGCTGAAAGCGGGTGAGGGGAAGGACTTTAGATTCTGATTTTTGATTGAGAGCGATCAGGCGAGCCAGTCGCCCGTTCCAGACACACCGAAAATGGTCCCGTTCGTCGCTGGTCTTCGGTGACGTTCTCAGAGGGCGGGGCGGTTGCTACCGTGGCTTTGCCAGTATGGAGTCGCTCGTACTGTGCAAGGACGGGAGCAATGTCAAAAGCAGCGAAGCTGAGAATTCTTTATGGTGAAGGGGATGCCGAGGCTCATGTGGCTCCGGCCGCAGCGTTTGAGAAAGCTGGCCACTCGGTGCAGAAGGCTATGGGGCGCAAGGCGGTTGTGGAGGCGCTGCAAAAGGGAACCTTCGATCTGGTGGTGTTGGGTCCGAGTTTAACGAGGAACGACCGGCATCACTTGCCGTATGTGGTGAAGAAGGCGCAGGCGGAGACCGCGGTGCTGGTGATGCACGCGGATGGAAGCCGCCATCCCTATGTGGATGCGTGCACGGATACGGGCGCGAGCGTGGACAATGTGCTAGCGCGAATTGAAGGGATGCAGATCGCCGGGTTGATGGCGGCGGGAGCAGCGGCCGGGCGGTAGAAACAGTTTCTGTTTTCGGTTTAGAGAGGCGGCCTTCACGGGCCGCCTCTCTTTTTGATCGGCGGAATTAGTTCACAGAGCGGTGCGGTTGAATCTCGCTGGGTAAGAATCCTGGGAGTTAATGGGTGGGAGAAAGGAAGTTGGATGGCCTTTCGATTTATGTCGGCAGGAGGTGCGAGCTGCGAAAGTGGAGTTTCTTTGCCGACCGACATTAGAGCACTGCGCGAATCGAATTGGTAAACATGTGGGACAAAGGGCCGCTTTTGTGGATATGTTGTGGGCACCAAGGAAGCAGCCGAGCCCATAGACGCGGCGGAAGTGAGCCTTGGAGCTGTATCTTCCTGATATATGAACGGGGGCCGGGCGGACCCCTTTTTTTCATTGGATGAAGATGTTTATGCGGCGCGTCCCAGGACCGGCTGTGTGCAGTGGGCGCAGCGGCGCGCGTCGATGGGAATCTCGCTGAGGCATTCGGGACACTTCTTGGTAGTCGGATCGGGAGCCTTCTCACCGCGATGCATACGGGCTACGAGGGCGTTGACTGGAGTAACTACGAAGAAGTAGATCGCGGAGGCAATCAGAAAGAACGAGATACAGGCGTTGATGAAATCGCCGACTGGAAATGGCGTGCCCCGAATGGAAAAGGCGATATTGGAGAAATCCGGCTTACCGACGAGCGCCGCGATCAGAGGCGTGAGCAGATCTTTGGTGAGCGCCGTGACCACACCACCAAAAGCCGCGCCGATCACCACGCCGACCGCCATGTCTACCACGTTGCCCCGCAGGATGAACTTCTTGAAACCGTCGAGCATGCGAAAAATCCTCCAAAACAGAGTGGGGTCAATTTATGACAGGAGGGGCGGAAGGTCAAGCAAAACAGGACGTTTTTGCTTGTCCAAAAAGCGCAGTTGAGTCGGGTATCGAAGCTTACGCGGCGCTGCAACCGGCCGCGTCAGATGCGCATGGGCATCACGATATAGCGGTATTTGTAATTGTCGCCTTCGGCGGGGCGGAGCTGGCCGGCGGATTGAGAGTCTTTTAGTTCGAGGCGAACTTCGTCGGTGCCGGCGGCTTTAAGGAAATCAACGAGGTACTGCGCATTAAAGCCGATGGTGAGAGTTTCACCATTGTAGGGAGCTTCGATGGAGTCCTCGGATTCGCCAGCCTCGGTGGAGGACGCGGAGATCTTGACTTCACCTTTTTCCAGTTTCATGCGCACCGCACGCGAGCGCTCGTCGGCGAACTGGGCTACGCGGAGGATGGCGGAGTTCAGATCCGAACTGTTCAGCGTGATGCTATTGTTGTTGTCCTTGGGCAACACGGCTTCGAAGTTGGGGAATTGTCCGGTGAGTTGGCGCGAGGTTAGAAGGCGCGAACCGATGCGGAAGAAAAGCGTGGAGTCGTCCTTGGCGAACTCGACGGTTTCAGCGTCGGTGGAATCTAGCAGGGACTTGAGCTCATCCATCGCTTTCTTCGGAACTAGGGTTTTCATTTCGCCGGAGATGCCTTCAAATTTTTCGCCGCCGCGCTCACAGTGGGCGAGGCGGTGACCATCGGTAGCGACCATGGTAATCGATTCCGGCTTCAGGAGCATTAGCGCGCCATTCAAGGTGTAGCGAGATTCTTCGCTGGAAATGGCGAATCCGGTGCGGGCAATCAAGCCGCGCAATACTTGCCCAGGAATTCTTACCACGCCCGCGGTCGGAAATGCTGGAAGGCTGGGGAAATTGGACTTCGCCATGCCGACCATCTTCGTGTTGGAGCGGCCGCAGCGGATGCTGACCCAGTGATTGTCGAGCAACTTGATGGTGATGTCGGCGTCGGGCAGGAGTTTTACGTAGTCATGAAGTTTGCGGGCGGGGATGGTGCAGGAGCCTTCTTTTCTTACTTTGGCATTACATGAGGTGCGCAAGCTGAGATCAAGGTCGGTTGCAGTGAGTGACAGTTTATCGTCGGCGGCTTCGAATAAATAGTTCGACAGAATGGGAATGGTGGTCTTGCGCTCGACCACGCCCTGCGTGGCTGTCAACTCTCGCAGTAATTCCACTTTGCTGACCGTGATCTCCATCGTTCCCACCGCAACGGCCGCTTCCACCGGCATAGACTTTGTCTCCCCTGCCGCTTGCTACTTTTATTACTTCCCTTATATCAAATACAAAACCTATAAAACCAGCAGTAACAGTAGGCACGCCGGAGAAGTGGAAAACTTTACGAACCGGCCTATTGTCACTACTTTGGGGACCAGCCCTTCGTGTGAGAAATCGGTCCCGGACCCGGCGGAGACCCCACAATAAGATTTCCGCTTTTCTGGTTTCGACTGTGCCTTACACAGTTTCCACATCACATTCACAGACTTGAAAAAGGAAGACTGCGCTGCACCGTGCAAAACGTAAAAATGAACGCGTTTATCCGCCCAAATGCTCCGTCAATTTATTGAGCAACCTGTTTAAATCTTTGTCGTTCTTGCGGACCTCTTCTATTTTTTCGACGGAGTGAAGAACTGTGGTGTGATGTTTTCCGCCGAACTGGCGTCCGATTTCCGGCAGCGACGCTTCCGTCATGTGCTTGGCCAGGTACATGGCGATCTGACGCGGATAGACGATGGCTCGCGAATTATCTTTAGCTTTAATTTCGACCAGGCGCAGGCCGAATTGCTCGGCGACCATTTTCTGAATGGACTCGATGGTGACCTTGCGGGCTTGCGAGTCGATGAAATTCTTCAGAACCTGCTGCGCATAGGGCAGGGTAATCTCGGCGCCAATGAGTGAGGAGTGAGCGACGAGGCGGATGAGAGCTCCTTCCAGCTCGCGAACGTTCGACCGAATGTTCTGCGCGACGTAGAGGGCTACGTCGGTGGGAAGCGTTACTTTTTCCTGCTCGGCCTTTTTTTGCAGGATGGCGACTTTGGTTTCAAGGTCAGGCGGCTGAATGTCCGCGATCAATCCCCACTCGAAGCGGCTGCGCAGGCGGTCTTCGATCTCGGCGAGTTCTTTGGGAGAGCGATCGCTGGCGATTACGATCTGCTTCATGGTGTCGTGCAACGCATTGAAAGTGTGGAAGAACTCTTCCTGAGTGCGCTCCTTACCGGCAAGGAACTGGATGTCATCGACGAGCAGGACGTCGACGCCGCGGAACTTGTCGCGGAAGGTAGTCATCTTGTCATAGCGCAGCGAGTTGATCATGTCATTGGTGAACTTCTCGCTGGATACGTAGCAGATGGCGGCTTGCGGCTGACGGCGTTTTACTTCGTGTCCGATGGCCTGCATGAGGTGCGTCTTGCCCATGCCGACGCCGCCATACAAGAACAGCGGATTGTAGGCTTTGGAGGGACGCTCGGCGACCGCCTGACATGCGGCATGCGCGAACTGGTTTCCGGAGCCGATGACGAAGGCGTCGAAAGTGTAGCGGGGGTTCAGTTGCGCGGCGCCATCCCAGTCAAAGCGGGCCTGCGCCGGAGCGGGCGCCGCCGGAGTCGCGGAAAGTCCGCCATTGTAGCGCACTGCGGTCGCGGCGGGATCGTCCTCGGGCGTGACGAACTTTACGTCGTTGAATTCGAGACCGAGGTTGTCGATGGCTTCCTGGATGAGGTCGGCATACTTATCGCCGGCATGACGGAACTCGGCTGTGGGCACGCGCACGAATAAGATTCCGCCACTGGAGTGGCTATAGCGCGTGGGCTTCAACCAAGTATCGTAAGAGTGCCGATTGACCTTTTTTTCCAGCGTATCGAGAATGCACATCCACGGATTGGGAGCAAGTGCAGTGCTTGGAACAGACATTGACGGGTTGGGACAAAGTGTTGTGCTCGGAACTGACATAGCATGAAATACCCTCTGGAAAGCGCGGCTCAGTTCCGGAAGCCATGTTTGCCCCTTCCTTCTCTCCCAGGTTCGTACTCTGCCTTCTGCCGGCGATTCCACGCTCGCCAGACGGCGCAACTCCGCGTCGATCTCTGCGTATTCCTTCATGCGTCCTCGGCAGGTTTCGCATGCGCCAATGTGCTCCGCTGCAACAGATGGAATGCTTTCACCGTCGTGAAGTGCAGAGACAAACTCTCTTGCTTCTTCGCACTTCATGATTTGTCTGGTCCTGCTCGGCATGCGCCCCTCCTCGGGCTTACCGGGTTTTTCCCCAAATTCTTCGCAATGCTTCCCTCGCCGCAGACAGTCGTGAACTCACTGTGCCGACAGGTATTACCAGAGTCTCTGCGAGTTCCGCATATGATAGCCCTGCCACTGACCGTAACCACAGCAGTGTTCGTTGTTCCTCCGGGAGCCGCCGGAGTGCGTCACACATGATCGAAGTGGTTTCCGTCTGGCAAAAACCCGTTTTGTTTTCGGTCGGATCCGGTGGACCTTGCTTTCGCCACCAGTCCGCAGCAAGATGGTGCGCAATGCCGTAGAGATAGTTACGAAGCGTCCCGCGCTCCGGCTGAAACCCGTTCGGCCGAGTCCATATCTGACTGAACATTTCTTGCAGAACGTCTTCGGCCGCCTGACGATCGCCGCGATGCTGAACCAAGTATGCCAGCAGCGGCGGCGCGTTCTCCCGGTAAAGGACGTCGAAAGCATCCGCGTCTCTCTCGCAGATCTTTTTCCAAAGCTCTCGCTCGTCAGCCAATCGGCTTCTCCGTTCAGTTATTCGGGTTTTCCGGTCAAAAAAATCATCCGGCAACAAGAAAATGTTGCACCTGCTCCATCTAGCCATCCCTGCGGTGCGCGAAGTGAAGGAATGTTCGCGGGTAAGGGTCTTCGCAGCACACTGAGTCTTCAAATGCCCATAATGCTGTAGTCAGGGACTTGCGCCGATCAAGACTGTATCCGAGCGGAATTGCCACAATCGTTGTCCCAAACGCATAGATAAACGCTGAATCTGATGCGAATCGCTACAACGTTGTGGGGATTGGAGCAATCCGCACGGTGGCCGGTCTGTACCTGAGCCACAATGCGAGACCGATCCCGAACACCAGAGCTGCGATGAGACCTCCAACGGCAAATAGTAGCCGGTTCGGAAACTCCGGAGCATCGGGAAGACTGGCGGGGTTGAGCAGTCGCATCTGCTCCCCAAGCTGCTGATCCTCTGCATCTTTCGCTAGTTTTGCCGCTCCTTGCGCCCCGCTCAACTTGCTCAGCAGATCTGTGTAGCTTTTCTTTTCGATCTCGTGTTCGAGCACTAGCATCGTGTATTTTTTTTCGCTCTCAGAGCTGCGGGAATCGTGCCCCTTGGACCGCTCGAGAAACTGCGCGTCCAATGCCTCCAAGTTTCGTCTCGTGTCATCAAGTTCTCTATTCAGGAAGTCAATTGCGCCCCGGGCCACATCTTGGCGCGATTTTAAATTTTCTTCCAACATAAGAGACGTCAGTTCGTTGCAAATCTGCTGCCCCTCGTGGGCGGTCGATGCCGTGTACGTAACATAGAAACCCGGAACCGGGCTATTCTGGTTGCTGGCCTTGTCCCGGGCTGCGCCAAACTCCGAACGATCGATCTCCACTGGTTCGACGGACATGTCGGTCCGGATTTTGTCGATCAGGTCCCCCATTTCCTGGCCGGGCTGGGCCAATCCTGACCGCTCCAGCATGGATCGCAAGCGGCTCTCGCTGAGAACCGTCTGCTGCAGTATCGCAAGACGTTCGGTCAGATCGGTGGTGACCACAGGATGCACGATATCCTCGGGCGCCCTCTGGGCGTCCACCAATACCAACGATTTCGAGGTATACCTAGGTATACATGCGTATGAAACCAGCCAGCCTGCGAAGGCGGCCAGCAGAGCCGGAATCAGAATCACCTTCCTATAGTGGCGAAAACTGCCCCCGTCCGAACCCGCTGCAGCCTCCATTTTCGACTCCTCAGGGTCTGAAGTTGCACAGTTCTCCGACGCGATAACCATCCTCTCCGACGACAAATCATCAACCGGCGCAAGAACCTCCGCACCTGGTCGCATTGAGGCAGATGCATCGTCGCCTTGCGGTGCCTGTACGCACGATGGGACCTCTAGCAATGAAAGCAGCATCTGCTTGTCCATTCCAAGCATTTGCGCGACCTGGACTGTCGAGTAGCCTCTATCCATTGCCCTACCATTGGTGTCTCGTGACCGGTTTCAGCACAACCCAAAGGAAAAATGCCAGGAAGATCGAGACACCGGCTCCCGCATGCCTCTGCTGGAAAACGACCTTCCTCAAATCTTGTGATTTACGAACTCTCTCCAGTTCAGCTCTGCCGGATGGTTCTCGGCGATTAAGGCATACCGACTAATGCGAAACCAGCCAAGACGTAAGGATGCAGATGCCAGCCGCGAGAAATAAGGATGATCCAGGGCAAAGCAAGAAGGGGTCCTTGGATTCTCGAGCGGATGGATCACGCAAGCTCATCGCCTCCTCCCGACAAGTTAACTAATCGATGCAGCAATGCACCTTCCAAAATCGAAGGATTCGTTTCGCTCAGCAGATCCTGTTAAGTCCGCCCACAACTCGTTCGTTCGAGCCCCGCACCTACAGGCGACAAAGTGCTTGAGCTTCAATCGCTCACGACGCCATTTCGCTCGACAGCCCTCGGCTTTCGTCGCACCGCGGCCGGTCAGCATCCGTCTCGTACTGTGGGCTCTTCTAGTTTGTTTATGCCCCATTCGTAACGGGGCAGCATGGAAAATTTCCCTGCAAATCACCGAAATCTGAGTACTTTTGTCTAAGCTTGAAATAAATCGACGTTAGCCTGCGAGACTCTCTTCCATCGAATCACTGCAGCTCTGTCGGGATTGGAACAATCCGCAACGTGAGACTTCCATCGGCAAAACGGTTGCCAGTTCGCAACCGACATGTTCAACTCCGTGGTTGTGTTCATTTTGGTGCCTTTCCTGTTCGTCACCATTGGTCCGGCACTCATTCAGGCCTATCACTCCCTCGTTGGGAAGTAGCTCGTGGGAGTCAGCAACTGGGTCGAATCCGAAGTCAGATGCATGTCATCAGCGGCAAGCGGTAGGTCTTCGGCACCCATCTGAATCCGCTCCCAGTTCACAGAAATTGGCCAGCCCTATTGGAGTCTTCAATCTTTTCCGAGACAAATCTCGGAATGAGGACCAGAAGTATATAGCCCAGTGACAATGAGAGCCCCGCCGGCATCTAATCACTTAGAACCAAACTTAACCCGAGTAATCGGGAATCTTGGTGGGACGGAAAACCATGTCGAGGAAGCTCTCCAGTGTCTCTACCCGCAAAGTCGCGGCCAAACGCATTAAAGTCTACCGGGCCCAAGACCCCCAGAGGCAAGGGGTACAGCCGAGGGAACGCTCTGAAGCACGGGTTGTTTGCTATGGATGTTTTCTACGGAAACCCAACGATCACTGAGAACCTGCAGGAATATCGAGCACTCCTGAATGAACTGCGCCGGTATTACGAGCCACTGGGTATTCCGGAAGAGTTGGAAGTCGAACGCATTGCCACCTCCTGGTGGAAGCTTAAACGCGCGTGGAGGTACGAAAATGCGGAACTAATTTGCGCCCAGAGCGATGTTGAACTAGCGCTGGAAGCAGCACAGGACAAGGAGATGACACCGGGCAATCGGGCTTGCATCGCCCTGCTGCGAAGCGCCCAGGCCGAGATCAGAGACACCGGGGGCATCTCGGACGAACTCAGGGAGAAGATGTTTGGAACGTATCATGGTCTGCGCGAGCTGTTTGAAGAACGGGTAGGAATCGCCAAAGGACTGATCGTAAAGTATTGAGGACTACCACCGTCAGAGGCAGAGAAACTCGGTCCCGCTGCGAACTTGCTCCTAGCCACAGATCTTCTAATCATGTCCCTTGAAGGCCGAATGAGTCGTGAATATGTTGCCAGGGTTGCCAAAGACCGGCTAGAAATACCACATCCCGAGGCTCTCGATAGAGTCCTCCGGGCCGACGCCGCGGCTGAAAGGAGCCTCAGTCGTGCGATCGACCGGCTGGAGAGCTTGCAGCGGGGCCGCCGGGGGGAAGCGGTTCCTCCCCCAGTGAACGTCCGCCTGAGCCAATGAAAGAGGGCGCGACTGGATGGAAGGTAGAGGGACATAACGGTTTTACCAAACGAAGCCAAGAAGTGATTTATTATCAACAAAAGCAGCGAAAAGCTGAAGTGGCTTCTTAGGAAAAAGAGCGCACGAAGAGCTATCTTGGGCGGATTAAAGATAAAGATCAAAGATAAAGATATAAGGATGATGCTGGTCGGCGCTGGCGAGCTCTTGCCGGCCTGCTTCGCACTGCCTTGAAATCGCCAACCGGTTGGCACCGCTCACTGAATCAGCAGATAGAGTTTCTGCTGGAGGAATCTCTTTCTGGGGCAGCCAAGAAACCTCAAGGTCGGGCAGCCATGGGACAAGGGCAGTCCCGGGAAATCCTAAGCAGCAGCTACACGCGGAAGCGCGAGGCTTCAGCTTGCCCCCGCGTCCCGCCACCGCGGAATGCTCCTATCTCAATGATGTCCCCGTTTTGCTCTGAAAATCGTATAAATTAATAACAGTTATTCTAATGTCCCGAAGCGAGGTGTAAATTGGGAAGGTTCTAACATTGAGGACCCTCTATGAATTATTGCAAAGGCCGTGCGCTCACTTGTCTGCTAGTCCTCTTAAGCTCTGGGATGTTCTCCCCATCGCTCCACGCTCAGAACAAAGTGCTCGGAGAAGTTGAACTGGTCGGCGCCTCAAAAGTTGAAAACACTTCCGGCGTCTGGATCGATGGTCAATCGTCGGCTACCTCCACGAACTGAAGGGAGCGAAAAAACTCCTGCTGCTTCCGGGCGAACACGACATTACCGTAAAGCAGGGTGGATATCTGGATTTCGTGCAAAACGTTTCGGTTCGCGCCGGAGAAAAGCAAACTATTGGGGTAAAGATGGAAAAAGACACCCGGGTGACCCTGCCGGCAATCACCGCCGAGATTAAGCTGGAAGTGAAACCAAATCGAGCGGCGGTGTTTGTGGATGGCGTCTTCATCGGTCACATAGCCGAATTCGAAGGTCCCGGCAAGGCCCTGCTGGTCGCGCCGGGAAAGCACAAAATCAAAATCAGTTTGCCCGGGTATCACACTTTCGAGACCGATATCGATCTGATGGCCAATCAGAAGTCGACGGTTAAGACTGAGATGGTGACGGGCGGTCCGGCGGAAGGAACTCCTCTTCCTCAGTAACATTCCGACTAAGGAGTTCCGTCATTGTCTGCGATCAGATAGACACGCCAGCGGCAGCCGCAGTAGCGCGGCGAGGAAGTTGTGTTCAATGATGAGTTCAATAAGTGCCGCTAGTGCCACATTCTCCCCTCCGTGACCCGCTCTAAATGCTCCCATCTCAACCTCTCGACCTCACGCCTGTGGTTTCGGCGTCTACCCAGAGGGACGGTCAATAGATCAACAGAACGCTGACGCAGCACGTCGATTCGCCTCAAAGTGCCTAGCAAAACCCTTACCGTCGACAGGTAATAAGAAGAACCGTCCCAAGAGGTTTCATTGCAGCCTCGCATACTCCGCTTTGGCTTCCTTCAGGATGGGGATGTCGGGGTCGGCGTCTTTCCAAAGTCCTAGGAAGTCTTGGTATGCGCTCTTCGCTTTGGCGCTGTCGCCGGATAGTGCGTAGGCACGGGCAAGTTGGAGATGGGCGAGCGAGCCGAGCAGGAAGTTCCCCACAAGTCCGGAA
>Ga0116130_1001880_pt1 | contig 11234 bp, 12 predicted proteins | sample June2015DPH_17_5_FD_89733 | JGI IMG/M metagenome (GOLD analysis project Ga0116130, IMG submission 89733) | Peatland microbial communities from SPRUCE experiment site at the Marcell Experimental Forest, Minnesota, USA - June2015DPH_17_40 | ecosystem: Environmental > Terrestrial > Soil > Wetlands...
CGAGGGGGGCGCGGACGTAGCCATCGGCTCGCGCTGGCTGCGGGCTGACCTGCAAACCGAGCGCCAGCCCTGGCACCGCCAGTTGTACGGACGGCTTTTCAATCTGGCGCTGCGCATGGTTCTGGGATTGAAGTATCGCGACACCCAATGCGGCTTCAAGGCGTTTACCCGGGCGGCGGCCCAGACCGTCTTCTCGCGGCAACGCGTCGAGCGCTGGGGATTCGATCCCGAGCTGCTGTTTCTGGCCAACAAATTCAAGCTGCGCACCGTCGAGGTCGCGGTGGAGTGGGCGCACGACCACCGTTCCAAGATCAGTCCTATTCGCGACGGGTTGAAGATGGGCGTGGAGATGCTGGCGGTCCGCTGGAACGATCTGCGGGGGCTGTACGAGCATCCTTCGACGACCATCGAAGAGCCGCAAATTCAGCCCGCTGCCCCCGCCGAAATCGCAAAATAGCACCCTGCCTTGAACCGCCTTAAATTTTGTAGCCTTCGCGCAATCTCCGCATCTGCTCTAGGGGCGGCAACCCGGTACCCCACCCCGAAGTGGGGCGCAGCCGCAACGTTCGCTTTCTGCATCTCAAATACGATTCACGATTGCAGCCTGTTATGCACAGCACCATCCCGATTCGCGATCTGCCGATGCCGGCCCCTCAAGCTGAAGCCTCGCTGCTGGAGAAATATCTGGCGGTGCGGGAGACTTCTCTCCAGATCTGTGCTCCCTTGAGCGTGGAAGATCACGGCCTGCAGCCCATGCCCGACGCCAGTCCGGCCAAGTGGCACCTGGCGCACACCACCTGGTTCTTCGAGACGTTTCTTCTGGCCGAGCACCTGCGCGACTATCGCCCCTTCCATCCCGCGTTTCGCAATCTGTTTAACTCGTATTACAACGCCGTGGGCGATCGCCCGTTGCGGGCCTTGCGGCACACCTTGTCGCGTCCTGGGTTGGACGAAGTACATGCCTATCGCGCGTATGTGGACGATGCCATCGTGCATATCCTCACCACCGAGGCAGCGCCCGAGTTGGTGGCGCTGATTACGCTGGGAATCAACCATGAGCAGCAGCACCAGGAGCTGATCGTCACCGACGTGAAGAACGGGCTGTGGACGAATCCACTGCGGCCGGCGTTTCTCCCAACGTCAGAGAGTCACCGCGCACCAAGTGCTTCTGCTTCCGTACCGCCCATCGAGTGGCGCAGTTTCGATGAAGGGATTTACAGCGTAGGTTTTGCGGGCGAGGGCTTCGCGTTCGACAATGAAGGCCCGCGTCACAATGTTTATCTCGAACGATTTCGCCTGGCCTCGCGGCTGGTGACCAACGGCGAGTATCTGGAATTCATGCGCGACAACGGCTACGGCACAGCCGAACTATGGCTTTCCGACGGCTGGGACTGCGTTCGCAGCAATCAGTGGAGCGCGCCGTTGTACTGGGAGCAGCGCGCTGACGACTGGTGGCATTACACCGTGGAAGGCATGAAGCCGTTGGAACCGAGCGAACCGGTTTGCCACGTCAGCTACTACGAGGCCGACGCCTTCGCTCGCTGGGCGGGCGCGCGGCTGCCCACTGAATTCGAGTGGGAAGTTGCCGCGCGATCGTGCCGGGTGGCGGGAAATCTGCTGGAGAGCGGGCACCTGCATCCGCGCGCGCTGAAGGAAGAGGCGGCGGAGCCGTTGTCGCAGATGTTCGGCGACGTTTGGGAATGGACGGCCAGCCCGTACGCGCCCTATCCCGGCTTCAAGCCGGCCGCGGGAGCCGTCGGCGAGTACAACGGCAAGTTCATGTGCAATCAGATGGTGTTGCGCGGCGGCTCCTGCGCCACGCCGCAGTCGCACATTCGCGCCACCTATCGCAACTTCTTTCCGCCCCATGTGCGCTGGCAATTTATGGGCATACGGTTGGCCAATGGCAACTAGCAAGCAACTTCAGTTCCTGGCGAACGACGCAATCGCGCTGGAAGTACTCGAGGGTCTGAGTGCGACGCCCAAGCGGCTGCCGTCGAAACTGTTTTACGACCACATCGGCTCGGCCCTCTTCGAGCAGATTACCGAGTTGCCGGAGTACTATCTCACGCGCACCGAGCGCTCGATCTTGGAGACGTACGCGGGCGATATCCTGCAACATGCGGGAACGTCGTTGACGCTGGTCGAACTCGGCGCCGGCACCGCCAGCAAGACCTGCATTCTGATTGAGGAATTGCTGCGCCGGCAAAGCCGCGCCCTGTTTTACCCGATTGATGTTTCGCCTTCCGCGTTGCAGGAAGCGGAAGCGCAACTGGGGCGGCAATTTCCCGGACTGCGGGTCAATCCCATCGTCGCCGACTACACCGGGGGCGTGCCCGCGCTGCGTCGCATCAACGGGCGCAAGCTGGTGCTCTACATCGGATCGAGCATTGGGAATTTCGAACCCGACGAGTCGGTGCGGATTTTGCGCCGCATCCGCCGGACGCTGCGCGCGGGCGACGCTCTGCTGCTGGGCGCCGATTTCGCCAAGAGTCCGAAGATTCTTCTGCCCGCCTACGACGACTCGCAGGGAGTGACCGCGGAGTTCAACCGGAACATTCTGGCGCGCTTGAACCGCGAGTTAGATGCCGACTTCGACGTCGATCGCTTCCGCCACGTCGCGGTGTGGAACCGCCGGCAGTCGCGCATCGAGGCCTACCTGGAGAGCATCACCGCGCAAACCGCGTTCATTCCGGCGCTCGACCTGGATGTGTCGTTCACGGCGGGCGAACGCATCCACACCGAGATCAGCTACAAGTACACCGACGCCATGATCGAATCCATCCTGCGCGACAGCGGCTTCACCCCGGAGCATACCTGGTGCGACCGGAAGAAATGGTTTGGAGTGCACCTGGCAAGGGTGTAGGGGCTGTGATCGGAAGCCGAAATTCCAAGCAAGAGAAGCTTGGGTGCGGCGCCCGGCAATCTGGCAGCCGGGGGAATTGTATCCTGCCCAGCCAAACCGGTGGTGCGACTGGGCTCACCGCAAGGTTCGTGCAATCCCAAGGTTCGTGCACTCCCAAGATTAGCGGCAAAGGGCTATTCTGGTACCGTCGCGCATTCCTCCCAGCGAAACGACAGCGCAAGAGAAGCTGTGTCCTTGCCAATCGCACACTCTCTCGCAGGTTCTGCCAACGTGACTGCAAAGATCGGTAAATTTGTTACCTATGTCACCGGGCACGAAAACACGTCCAAAGTTGCCGCACCTTCCGCGAAGTTCAGCATCTCGATCCTGCGCACTAGTCTCATTGGCAAAGCCTAACCATAGGGGACTCGGAGCGCCGCCTGCCCCCGCGCCTTCGCTTGTGCCTTGTGTAGAAATACCCGAACCCTTGATTACGAGGCCGTATATGTTGACCTTCTTGACTCCCTCCTGCTGAGCAGCGGTCGAAGCTGCGGCTGATTTGTCGGCGTCGGTGTTGACAAGCCCAAGCAAGGTCACAACACCTGACTGAGAACGCACTTCCAGGGTGTACTTGCTGAGATTCGGATCGGCGGCAAATCTAGCCTGCAGGGCTTTTTCGATCTCCGCATCGGATGGTTGGGAGCGTAAAGGAGACGGATGAAAAATCATAATAGCGATGACGACGACAGCAGTTGCCAGCAGGACCATTCCGCCCCATAAAAGAACGGGGCTGATGCTCCGCGATGTGGGTTGATCTTCTCTGAACGCCGCAGCACCCGAATGTGCGGAACCCAAAGATGCCGAGCCTTGCATCTGCGCCTGAGCCTCCGATATCGCCTTGGGCTGGGAGGTTTGAGTTTGAACAGGACTACCCCCTGTTGCCGAAAACCCGCCTGCAGCCGGCATCGCCCCTTTCGGCGCTTGCGGCTCGAGCCCGTCGTCCATCCCAGCTCCGCAATTGGTGCAGAACCTCATATCCTCTTTCAGTTGCGTACCACATTGATCACAGAACATGGAGATCGCCTCTTCAGTCGCATCCCTTCGTGCCGCGTTCAGTGCGAAATGCGCCGCGGAATTCGACGGCGACGTCGAATCCTCCGATGGCATTTCCCCGCAGACACAAAAATGTGACTCGAAACCTTCGAGCGTGTTTCATGAGATAACGGCACGCCATATCGGCACTCAATGGCCGGACCTGTCGGGATCGGGAAAAACCCTGCCCCTGACGATCGAACTGTACCCGCAGGCATCACAATAATAGTGCCAGCGAACGTGTATCCGACGTTGATCCCAACCAATGGGTACGTTCTCGTCCCAAGCTGTTACGGAACCCTTAGTTCCACAACGAGGACACTTGCGGACGAAGATCACCCTAAGGAAACAAATTGTGGTCGCCAGAAGGAGTAATCCAAGCCATCGGTCTATGAACATGGCTCTGAAAGACGCCGCTATTATCAATCCTCCAATAAGTAAGGAAAACAAACCACCGACGGCAATTGCTAGGGACCGAAGGCAGCCAGCCTCGGCTATTGGAAGCCCGGGCGATCCGAAATTCAATAAATTACGAACTTTACCCGTCCAAAACGGCCACTCTGTCGGCCATAACATGAAGACAAAAAGCGCCAAACCCAAGTAAGTATTATCTGGTGTTGCATAATGAAATATAGAATCAGGGCCAGCAGTTGGACTGGGCACGTAAAGCACACAGCAGACGGCAAGAACAGCGGCAATGACGACAGCACCAACAAACCACTTTAGAGATGATGGGCGACACAGAAGGTAGAGAACACCCCACCCAAACAGCAAAGCGCTGGTGGAGCGATCAACCTCAGATGTTATCGCGCTTGCTACAAACAATGCATATGGAGCTGTGACTCGGATTAGCGATATTGCGCGCCGTAGTGCGGACCGTGTCTCAACAAACCTATAGACTGTGGGATCCGGCTTAGCTGCAACCCCAACCGCCGCCGTTGTTTGTGCATCAGTGGATACAGTAGGCTGTGAGTGACTGATTATGGGGTTCGGCGTTTTGGCAACTGGTTTTCCGCAGTAGCCACAGAAGTTTGTGCCGGCGCTGCTTGCTCTACCACAGACTGGACAGAACATACTGATCCACGACTCCGGTTCGGTTTCTGAACAAGTTACATAGGACTGCCATCTTTAACGCCCCACCCCGTCATGTTTCTCCAGTGGTGTGGCGCGCTTCTGTGCGCGCTTTTCCGACCGGCGAATGAAATAAGCTATGACAAAGCAGCCACATAACAAGACAGGTACCGCCCAGAAAGGATAAAGAAAAAGCCACGGTCCAAGAAATGCTAAGAAAAAAATGCACCACCATACGTATCCCCATATTCGAAATCCTGGGGTTATTTCTACTGTCGGTTTGTTAACCGTGCTAGCGGCATATTCTTCAGTGAAGGGCGACGACTGTGCGGCCTCATCAGCAGTTATCTTGTTTATGTGATCTACCAACTCTGCCACTTCTTCCGTTGACGCTTTCAAGAACACCTTTGCACTACCTTCGAAATTCCAATCGGGACTCACCCACTTCCTCTCGCGAATGTGATATAGACACGGGAATTCTATGAATCCCGAGTAGGGCGGATCACAAATCGCGTGCGCAGAGACATGACTGGCTACCCAAGTCCATTCGCGAACAGTTTGTCCCGGGATTGCATCTGAGAATGCTGTGACATTTTCTCTGAGTTCTCTGTCCAGTCGGTCATTAAAAGGCCGATCCAAAACCCAATATGGGCTGAGAAACAGATCATTATCGTAGAGGCGGTAATTACCGTAATAGGGCAGGGGACTGCCTGGCAAGGGATCAACTCTAACGGTTTGAGAGATCGGACCATCGCCTTGATCGGCAAAATAGATGCCCTCATTGTTTACCATCATCACGGGAGCCGTATAACTCAGAGCGGGAATGTGTTGATAGTGTGTCTCGTCAACGAAGATTTGCCTGTCGATTCTGACATCAAGAAAGACTCCCAGAGATCGCGGCAGGCTAGATAAAATTCCTAATTTTGCGGCTGGAGTGGATTTTGTCCCCGCCGAGGGGGCTGGGGCTCTCATCGGAAAACGAAATCCGCAGTGCCTGCAGAAATTCGCGTTAGGTCGACGGACTTTGCCACACTTCTGGCAGAACATCTCGACACCCTACCCCATACAGTTGGCAGAAATGCATTCCGCGGGCTCGAACGAGCCGCAGCCCCAACTCGGGAAACCCGATTACCGCACTCGTGCCGAGGGGACTCTAATATTAGAACGAAGCGATATTGATCTTTGCAATCTTTTTCGATAGTGCCTGGTGCCCGGTTCACGTCCGTCTTTGGGGCGCTACCCTGGGCAGAGGAAGGTCAGGGACCGGCCCACCGAACATTTTCAATTCACAATCTCTGGCCGTGCACTCCGATTCGATGTCTGCCTCCGAGATTGAGACCTGTTCCGTCCCTACGGGACTCGGGCGTCTTTTTCACGCTTACCCAGCGCTGAAGCGCTGGGCTAAGATTTTTCGTCCCGCAAGCGGGACTTGGGCGTGAGCGACCTGAATAGACTTCCGGTGCCGACCACAGACCCGTCATGCAGATGTATGCAACAGCCTTCCGGCGCCATCCGCTGACCGTCACGCGAAGGTACGCATTACAGCGGAGCTGGGTATACAATGTATATCTATATCGAAGGGGGCGTTTTTATGGCAACCAGCATGGTTCATATCCGGGTGGACGAAAAGGTGAAGGCCAAAGCCGCAAAGACGTTGGCCGCGATGGGATTGACGGTATCCGATGCCGTCCGTCTGCTGCTGACGCGCGTTGCCGCAGAAAAGGCCCTGCCGTTTGATGTGCGGGTTCCCAACCGCAAGACCATTGCCGCGATGGAGGCCGGAGAACGGGGCGAGGTGCATAACGCGACCAGTGTCGCCGCCATGATGGCCGAGTTGAATGCGCACCGTTGAATGGACTACGGCCTTCAGCCGCGATTACAAACGCACCCAAGCGACGCCACGGCATAGAGATGTCGGGACTTTACTCGCGGAGATCGGTGTCCTGCTGGCCGATGACCAACCGCTGAAGGAGAAACACCGCGATCATGCCCTGTCGGGCAACTGGAAGGACCATCGCGAGTGTCATCTGAAGCCGGACCTCTTGCTGATCTACAAAAAGCCGGACGATAAAACCTTGCGGTTTGTCCGCATGGGCTCGCACAGCGAACTTTTCAACAAGTAGCGAAGGGACGACCCTGCGCCCCGAGTTCGCCCGACAGAGCAACAAACCTCAGGCGCCCCGGCGTTGCGCCGCCGTTAGTTGCGCGCCAGACGCCTTACAGCCAGGCTCAGCATCAGACGCGTCATCCCGGTGAAGATCATGCTGATTCCGACCAGCGTACCGATCACCCATAACGAACTGGAGGGCCACTGGCGCCAGACCAGCAGGCCGAGGACCAAGGTGACGATGCCGTCGAACAGAATCCAGCCCGATCCTGGAACAGAGCGGGTTGGGAAGTAAGCCACCAGGTCGAACACTCCCTCTACCACAAAGAAAATCGCCAGCGCCAGAGTGAATGCGGCAACCCCCAGCACGGGATGCAGCAGAAAATAGCAACCGGCGATCAGATACAGAACCGCGACCAGGAGCTTCCAGAGTATGTGCCCGACGCCTTTCGACTGGAAGGCGTGGATGAACTGAAATACGCCGCTGAAGACGATCAGCCAGGCGATGACCAAAACCACACCCCACGAGGTAGCGAATGGGATCGCGATGGCCAGGAAACCGAAGACGATGAGCAGAATCGCCCACACAATTGACATTCCGGAGCCGGGGTTGGAGAGTCCTGTTTGTGTCATGTTGTGAATTCCTCCTTACAGCCGACCTCATGTTACCAGCTTGGCGCTGGGGCACCACGCAGCAGGGATGTGTGTCTGCCCGTTACAAGTTCCTGCCAAGGAATGCGGACGCAGCACTCCGGCTAGGCTCGCCCAGCGCGCTGGCGCGTGATCTTCGTGTATCGGGCGGTGAAAATTCCGGTGCCACCCATAATGAGTAGAGGGACGAGGACGCCAACCACCAGAGGTTTATTGCGCGGATTCAGGGCGATGGACGCCAAGACGATGTTGACGGAAAACGCAAGCCCCCAAACCATGCTGATGACCCAGTTGGCGTGGAGGAAGCCGAGCGTATGCCAGCTCTCAGGCGGCGCCGATTCGCGCGCATATTGCAGGGAGAATGGAACTCCTACAATGATCGATACCCAAGTCACTCCGGCGTATAGCGCCCAGATGACCACCGAACTGTAGGCTGGAAACGCGGCCGACCGAATTAGAAAGGTCGCGATCGCCGCGATGACAAAGTACCCCAACAAAACCCAGTCCAGCAGCTTGACTTTAATATGACGGCTGGCTTCCAGCAACAACAAGCCTATGCTGGCGAGAACTCCAAAAACGACCCCCGCCGGCCAATGCCGCAGGGCCGCAAGAAAGCCGTAAACCACCCACACGACAAACTGCATGCCCAGAAGCAGGTGCGAAAATCGATCGGCGCTCATGCCCCGCATTATAGGCCTCCACAAGTGCGAATAGGAGCATGTCGTGCAACGTAACGGTAGCATGGCCTGGCGCCTGGCGCCGGAAGATAGAACCTCGCGATTTGTCCGCGTGGGCTCGCACAGCGAACCTTTCACCCAGTAGCGAGGGGACAACCCTGCGCTCGGTGCCCTGTTCTTGGTGAAGCGTTGGGTCCTTGTGGGATCACTTACCCGGGCGGGCCATCTGCTGGTAAACGCGCTCAAAGGGCGCAGGACTGACGCTGACCTCTCCGCGATAGGGATTATCGAGGGTCGCCACCATGAAGACCATCAGCCCGAGAAGAGCTGCGATGAGCCCCGTCATCCAGATATGCATTTTCAGGCTCTCGGTGTGGAAGAACCAGGTAGCAACAATGCAGATCAACGCTCCTAGCAGGATCAACGCCCACAGCGGTGGCGGCAATTCCTCATTCACGCTGTCCAGACGAATACTTCGCGACTCCTCCAAAGCGTCGAATTCCCGGGAAATGTCCGCCATTAGAATCTTCTGCTCTTCGGTGACGGGCTCAAAAGTGTCAAAATCCGTTTGGAATTTATCCAGAGTCGCGCTGTTTTCGGTTGCTATTTCGCCGCGCTGTTGCGCAGGCCAGCCTACGTCGATCACCTTCCGCGTATATTCGCGGAGATCATTCTGCAGCAAACCGCGGGTTGGCTCCGGAAGACCGCTAACGCTGCCATAGAGGCCGGATAGAGCTGCTGCCTCTTGTGCCACTTTGGCCTCCGTCTCCGTGTAGATGGTCCAGGCCCCGACAGCGAGCAAACCCAGCGAGACCCCGTAGAGTACGGTTAACCCTGCCAAGTAAAAGCCGACAATATCGTTGTGGGAGAGCTGGATGTGCATCCGGCGAATCCATGACCGGGTGCAAAAGATCCCTGCCAGACTGAAGGCCACAAAAACGCCGACAGTGAGCGCTCCAAAAAGCCAGTTGGGTAGGTTATAAACCCAATACATATTTATTGGCCTGTTTCAGACAGAGAAAGCTGTCCGGGCAGATTCTGCAAAATGGATGTTCGCATTCCGCAAGCTACCTATGCGTCCGATTTGAGTCCAGGGAAATGACAGTATAGCGTGGTGCCCCCAAGTTCGCATCCCTCTCTTGGACGCCGCGGAGGAAGGTTCGGGCCGGCCTACCGAACATTTTCAACTCACGATCCCTGGCCGTCCACTGCGATTCGATCTCCATCATTCCGTTCTCCCGCGGAGCATGCCGGAAACCGCGGCGACCCCAGGCGATCAAGTGTGCGATATTGCCCAGACAACTGAAATCTGATCGTCCTAGTATTGGGGCATGCAAGCGCAATCGGAGAATTCGTTCGTGCACCGTTTTATTGCCGACGGCGTGATCGAATCGATCTGCATGAAGTGTTTTCTAACGGTATGCCGATGCCGGACCGAAGTAGGGATCGAAGGAAGAGAGGCCAAGCACGTCTGCCAAGACTATCTTGTCCCCGGTCCTGACTCCCAAACACTCTCAGGTGATACAACTCTCGGACAGCGATCTGCGGTTCGTGGAAACCGGCCTCGTCTCTCTTTTTGATAGGTCGTCCGCAGGGATTCTCGGAGTGATGAAACGACGCCTGACGCCTGGTGCCCTGGTCCGCGAGACCAGCCGTCTCATTCCATCTAAGCTGGGCAGAGAACGTCCTGCCCGCGGCTTCGAACCATCCCTCAGGACCTCTTCCTCGTGCACCGTCGCACCCACTCGGTCCACGCATGTTCCGTGATCTCGCGCGCAGCGGTGCGGAGGACCATCGCGGTTTCCTCGGCCTCGCTGCAATTCAGTTCCCATCCGTTGAGCTCGAGAAAAACCGCCATCGCCGCCAGCGCGGTGCGCTTGTTTCCATCGAGGAAGGGATGGTTTCGCAGCAGCCCCCAGGCATACGCGGCCGCCAGACTTGCCACCGATGTGGTCCGTCCATAGGCCGCCAGGTTCTGAGGCCTGGCCATGGCGGAGGCAAGCAGTCCGGCGGCGCGCAGGCCGGAGACTCCGCCGTAACGCGCAATCAGTTGCTCGTGGATGGCCTCGGCGGCTTTCGCGGTAAGCCATCGCAGCCGCTTCACTTTGCCAGTTCTCGATAGCTGTTGCGGTGCCGAGGCTCGGTCCGGCGGAAGGCTTCGACCTGCTCGGAGAAATCGGCGTCAAAGGGCGACAGTTCGATCCCGGCGCTCGTCTCGGCAAGACTCAATACGCTGCCTTCGGTCAGGCGAAGGCGCTCGATGACGTGCTTGGGCAGCAGGACCCCATATCCGTTGCCGATCTTGCGGAGTTTGGTCTGCATGGAGAGATTATAACATTAGTTATAATCAGCAGCTAGTAGCCAGTACCCAGTTGCCAGTGATCACTTGCCAGTACTTGCCAGTAGTCAGTTGCCAGTGGGTTCGTATCAGGGCACGACCTTTAGTCGTGCCGAACGAAGGCGCAGAGAAGATCAGGGCTTAAGCCCTTGCCAGAACAAGTCTCTCAGGGGCTGAAGCCTAAGTCGTTGCAGCACGGCTTGAAGCCGTGCCCTGATATAAAACCACACTGACAACTGGATACTGACAACTTAAGATGCGATCACCGATGGCCGTAGCTCGACAAGTCTATGGGTTGGTTGGATCGTGGGTTGGAAATTTCGGCTCTTGGCCCGTAGGTCCTTTGGGAGGGCACAGTAGGCCTACCTGCTTCAGCACCGAGAGCATGCTCCAGGCGTTCCATTCTTCCGAGATCTTTCCCGCCCTGAAGCGGAACAGGGTCATTCCTGAAAC
>Ga0116130_1001882_pt1 | contig 11231 bp, 10 predicted proteins | sample June2015DPH_17_5_FD_89733 | JGI IMG/M metagenome (GOLD analysis project Ga0116130, IMG submission 89733) | Peatland microbial communities from SPRUCE experiment site at the Marcell Experimental Forest, Minnesota, USA - June2015DPH_17_40 | ecosystem: Environmental > Terrestrial > Soil > Wetlands...
AGACCCGCAGCTCATTCTTCATAAACTCGGCATTGCGCACGCTGACCAGTGGCCAGATTCCGGCGATAACCGGGATCCGACAGTGCTCGATGCGCCGCAGAAAGTTCTCCAGCAGTCGGATATCGAACACTGGCTGGGTCACCGCATACTCCGCTCCGGCTGCGACTTTGAATTCAAAGCGCCGGATCTCCTCGTCGAGGTCCGTGAGTCCCGGATTCGCTCCTACGCCGATCACAAAGCCGGTGCCGTTTCCGATCGGATTGCCCCCGAGGTCCAACCCTCGATTCAAGTTGTGGACGATGTTCACCAGACCGATGGCATCTACATCAAACACAGCCGTGGCATCAGGATAGTTGCCCATCTTCGGCGGATCTCCGGTAATGCATATCAGATTCTTAATCCCCACGGCAGCCGCTCCAAGAAGGTCACTCTGGATGCAGAGCACATTGCGGTCGCGGCAGGTGTAGTGCAGAATCGCGTCGATTCCTGCTTCGCGCTGCACCAGCAACGAGAGCGCTTGATTGCTCATGCGTGCCGATGCCCGCGGGCTGTCGGGAATGTTGACTGCATCCACTCCGACGGATTTCAGGAATCGTGCTCCTTCCAATTCTTGGCGAATATCCGTTCCCTTGGGAGGGACAACCTCCACCATCGTGACGAATTCTCCACGGGACAATTTCGCTCCCAGAAAGGATCTCTCCTCCAGAGACTGGGCCGGAGTCGCTCGAAGTGGCGCTGATCCTACGGACACATGACCCGAGGCCGTCTTTCCTCTGGCCTCGCCGACTCGAAGCGCGGACTTCATCACTCGGATGTGATCGGGAGTGGTCCCGCAGCATCCTCCAACGATGCGCACTCCGGCTGCCACAAATTTGCGCGCGTAACTTGCCATGTACTCCGGCGAACACAAATAGATGTTTCTGCCCTCCACCGAGCGCGGGATGCCGGCGTTGGGCTGGGCGGCCAAGGGAAGGGAAGTGGCGGCGCGGACGCGTTCGATGGCATCGAGCATCGCCACCGGACCCACACTGCAGTTGCAGCCGATTACATCCGCTCCCCACTCTTCCAGTCTGGGAGTGAATGTCTCTGGATCGGAACCATCGAGGCAATTGCCGTCTTCGTCGATCGTAACCTGCACGACCAACGGCAATTTTGCTCCCACGTCCTTGGCGGCGAGCATGGCCTGATGAAGTTCCTCGAGGTATCCGAAAGTTTCCAGGATCAGCAGATCGACACCGCCCTCCGCCAATGCCTCGATCTGCTCGCGGAACGCCTGACGGGCTTCCTCAAACGAGGTTTTTCCCAAGGGTTCGATTCTTGTACCGAGCGGGCCAACCGATCCCCCGACCCACACATCGAAACTCTTGGCGGCTTCCCGCGCCAGTTTTGCACCCGTCCGGTTCACGTCCCGTACTTTGTCGGCCAAGCTATGCCGGGCCAGCCGGAAGGAGTTCGCGCCAAAAGTATTGGTTTCAATAATTTCCGCTCCGGCCTGCAGATATTCGTGATGAATGCCACGAATGAAATCTGGCTGGGAGAGATTCAACTCGTCATAACAGCGGTTGATGAAGACGCCTTTGGAATACAGCAGTGTTCCCATCGCGCCATCACAAAGCACGGGGGACTGCTTGATGCGTTGGAGGATCTCGTCCACCATATAGTAGAGAATACAAGATGAACGCGAATTCTTGCATCTCGCGCCGAAGCACGAATGTCGAGCATGGTTCTTTTCGAGGCTCTGCTATAATCCGCTATTTCACACTTAAATCTCTGGTTTCCCTGTAGTTAGGAGCTTGACGTTTGAAGAAATCCGCTCTTTTACCCGCCGTGCTTGCAGTCGCCGTTCTAAATTTTGTCTCCTGTGGAGGAGGAGTGAGCATAACCACGCCTCCGAGTAAGTTGACTGAGCGCGTTCTGGCGTCGCAAAGCGCCTCCACGCCTACGGCCACCGGCGCGCTGGTCATCATCGACGGCGAACTTGATACCTTGGGACGAGGCGGAATCGGCGCCGGTACATCTCCCGGCCTCATGGCGATAAGTCCGCAGCGGTCCGTTTTGCTGGCTTTTGATTCGGCGACGGACAAGGTCGACGTGATCAACACTGCGAAAGAGTCGCTGACCGGTACTATTCAACTTCCCGGGGCCACGACCAGCATCGTTGTTCCGGTGCCCGGCGCGGGTTACGCAGCCGTCCCATCGGCTGCGCTGAACGGAACATCGTCCGGTGCGGTGGTGGTGATGAATCTTACGTCCGGCGGCGTCTCCGCTACGATTAACGTGCCCAGCGCGCAGACTGTAGTATCCAATCCGAGCGGGACGCAGGTTCTGGCTTTCAGCAACGACTCCAATGCGGTGACGGTCGTTTCACCTGCTCTGATAAATAGTGGCAGTCCGGTCACGACCGCGGTGGCGGGGTTCGACCGTCCCGTGAACGCGGTTTTCAGCACGGATGGAAGCGTCGCGTACGTCTTGAACTGCGGCGCCGAGTGCGGAGGCACACAAGCCAGCGTGCAGATTCTGAACATGGCCACGCTGACGGCGGGCACGCCGCTACCGGTGGACGGAGCCACCGTAGCATTTCTGAGCGGCTCAACCCTGTATGTCGCCGGCAATTCGCCGAGCAATAACTTGTGCACGGGTCAGACCACAGCGGCAACCACCTGCGGACGTCTCGATATCGTGGACCTGGGTTCGATGACCGTCACCGGCCCCGGCGCTGTCATCACCGATGGCTACCACGACCGTATCGACATGGGCTTGGGCGGCCAGTTGTTCATTGGCTCGATGGACTGCACCAACATCGGCAATGTCAATAATCAACAGGGAGAAGTGCGCGGCTGCCTCTCGATCTTTAACACCACCAACTCAAGTGTGGTTGTTCCTCAGGACAACGGAGATGTGACCGGCCTGCAGGGCTTTACCACTCGTTTTGCGGAATACGTTGCCGAAGGCGGCAACCTTCGCGTGTACAACACGACGACCGATACTTTATTGGACACGGACTACATCACCACCGGCACGATCATCATTACCGGGGTGATCACGGACCTAAAGGCGATCGACTTTTTCTGACGACGTTCTCTTGATCGCGCGCCGGTCCGGTCTATCTTGCCGGTTGCAAAACCAACCGGTGGGCGCCTGAGTTCTCTACAGCGTGCGGCGTGAACGGCAACAGGAAAGTCGAGCCTTCATACCAGGCTTTCCATTGATCCATGTAGTAGGGACTTAGAAAATTTCCACCCTGGCCCGTGACCGTGTTCAACGTGGATCGATCGAGGTCGGCGAGGTTGGCGGTAAAGCGTTCTGATGGTCCGTGATGGCGTGTCACGGCCTTTACCGTGTAACCGCTGCCCGATTGTGGATTCAACCCTGGTGCACTCCAACGTCGCAGAAGAGCGATCCTACTTAATACCGGATGCTCAATCTCCACGGCGTTGACGCTGCCCCAATGCCACGAAGCCAAGTCCTTCGGAGCATCCGGACTATTTACCGCCGCTTCCACCGCAGCCGTTAATAGTTCCTCGTAGTTGGGATATTTGTCCGTCAGCCAGCGCTTGGGCTGGTGCAGCATGACATTCTGCAGCCAGACAGTTCGCATCTGCCACTCGTAGCTCTTCCAACTCAACGTCGTTTCCATCTGCTCCGGGTCTTGTCGCTTGGGATCGGGCGCGGGTCCCAAACGTGGTTCGAGCAGCAAGCGGGTCAGTTCCTGGGAGGAGCGCACCGCAAGAGTTGGTGCGGCGGCGGCCGCCAGCATGCGGCCGTCCCAGTTGCGCATTAGGTCAGCGGCTTGCTTTGCCCGCTCGGAAGGCTTGGCTGCGTGGTCGACGGCATACACAAATCGTTCGCCAGCGAAGAGATCATTTTCCGACTGAACATCATTCTCCAGCGCCAGCATGTCCGACGCGGCGAACTTTCTTCCAGATTCCAACACGTGATAAATACGGGCCGTCCGCCAAGGCGCCTCCCACTCCACACTGATGGAGTAGGGATAGCCGTCGGGTGTGATCCGCCCGTTCGCAGTCGCGATCACGCCAGACGCCGGATTGTAGATGCTGGGCAGCTTGTCGAAAGGGATGTAACTGGTCCATTCGTGGGCGTCGTCGGCGCCCCTGACGGGGAGACTGCCATCGTCAGAGGCGCGAATCGGAACGTGCCCTGTTGTCTGGTAACCGATATTGCCGTCGACGTCGGCGTAGACAACGTTCTGTCCGGGAGCGTCGAGTTGCGAAAATGCCTTGCGGAATTCGTCCCAGTTCTGTGCCGTGTCAACGTCGAAAAACGGCATGTGCAGGCCGTCGTAGAGCGTCCAGCGCAACGCCACTTGCCGCGTCTCGCCCGGAATTAGTTCGCTGATAATCGGCCCGTGCCGCGTGATCTTTACATCCACCGTCACATCCGGTTTCCCTTTGACGTGAATCACTTCTTGGCGGTGCTCCGGTTGTTTCCAGCCCTGGGGAGTCTGATAAGCACCTTCGTTTTCGTTGAAGTTCTCGATGAAGGCGTCGGTCACGGTGGGGCCGACATTGGTGAATCCCCAGGCGACGCGCTGGTTGTGGCCAACAATCACGTACGGCATTCCCGGCAGCGTTACGCCCGCCACATCCAGCGTGCCCGACTTCAGATGTGCCTCATACCATAAGTTTGGCATCTGATGGCCCAAATGCATATCGTTTGAGAGCAGCGGCTTTCCTGTGACCGTGTGTGCTCCTGAAACTACCCAATCATTCGATCCGTTCACTGCCTCCGGAGCGTGCTGTGCCCAGATGTCGAGAGCACGGTCACGTTGTGTGACGGCATTGTCCGGCCCGGAATCATCATCCTCATCATCATCGTCATCGGAATCGCCCTGGTTCTGCTGATCGTTGATGTCTTCTCGCATCACGGTCGGAGGACGGTCGTGCCACGACCGATTTACGTAAAGATCAGCGGTCAATTCCGGTCCCAGCTTGGCCAAAATCTTCTCTCGCGTGAGCGCGTCCTGGAAGGTGTAAAAGTTGAGATCCTTCACCATCTGGTTGGCGATAACGATGGAATCCTCGGCCTGCCACGGCTTCGGCCGATACTTCAGAATCCGGAACTCGATAGGCAGCGCGCTTTCATGGGCTTCAATGAAGGCATTTACACCGCGCGCGTAGGCGTCAAAATAAGATCGGTCGCGCGGGCTTGCCATGCCCAGAGACTTCTTCGCAGCCGCCCGCAGTCCGAGAATTCGCTGCTCGCGGTCGACTTTGAGTGTGCCCTCGCCCAGAATCTCAGAGAGTTCTCCGGCGCCAAACCGCCGCATCACGTCCATCTGCCAGAGCCGGTCCTGCGCGGTGACATAGCCCTGAGCGGAAAATAAATCCTCCAGAGTGGAGGCGTCAATTGCGGGAACGCCATGACCGTCCCGCGTCACCTTCACCGGCGCCGACAGGCCTTTCACCGAGAGGTTTCCATCCAGCTGAGGCAGGGCGGCACGGGCAATGAAGTAGGCGTAACCCACTGCGCTGGCGGCGGCCAGCAGCAGGATCGCTAGCAGCCACAGGAAAATCCGAAGTCCAGTGGAGCGCCGCGCGATGCGGACTCCAGTCGCGGTGAAAGTGTTCATGAGCAAATTGATTCTAGGGGAGACGGGCATGCGGCACAAACGAAGTTAAGTTGCTTGGCTGCGCGGTCGCTGAAAATGAATTTCATTTTCAACTTGCCCGGGTGCTATCCTGACCTCGCATGTTGCAGAAGCGTATCGATGACCAGCCTTCCATCTCGCGCGAGATGGTGCGCGAAGCTCAGGACATCCTCCACCAGCATCTCAAGCGCGTTGGCCTGAAGCAGACGGCGCAGCGCGACACCATCTTGCGCACGTTTCTGGAGACCCGCGACCATCTCTCCACCGACGAACTGCATCGCCTGGTGCAAAAGAAAGACGCGGGTATCGGCTACACCACGGTTTATCGCACGCTGAAGTTGCTGGCCGAGTGCGGACTGGCCAGCGAAGTCGCCTTCCACGATGGCATTGCCCGTTTCGAGCACCAGTACAACCGGCGCAGCCATCACCACATGGTCTGCACCGGGTGTGGCAGTTCGGTGGAGTTTTTTTCTCGCGAAGTGGACCTGTTGGAACAGGAAATCGGACGCCGTCACAACTACGCTACCACCCGCCACACTTTTCAGATCTACGGTGTGTGCGAGGACTGCCGCAAGAGACAACGCTCCTAGGATGGGAAGCGGGCAGCACTGACTGCCGGCTCAGCCTTTGTTAGAATCCTCTCGCCATGATTGATACGGTTTTAGTAAACGACAAAACGGTAGTGAGTGCGAAAGGCGACGGTCCGGCTGTCGATATCGGCGGCGCGGCCAGTCGCGTGTTTCTGCTGACCTTGGAAATCACCAAGATCATCGAGCAGGAGTCGCTCGATCTTGGCATCCATGGTTCCGCGGATGGCGCGACTTGGGGCGCGAAGCCGCTGGTTTCTTATCCGCAGAAGTTTTATTGCGGGCAGTCTCCGCTTCTCCTCGACCTGACGGCGCATCCCGATGTGAAGCTTGTGCGCGCTCACTGGGAGCCTGCGCGCTGGGGGCGCGGCGTGGAAACGCCGATGTTTGAGTTCGGCGTGAGAGTGAAAGAGATTCCGCCGGACATTCTGCGCGAGGCTACCGCCGAGGCCAAAGCTCTGGCGTAGGAATTGCCAGTTCGATTCTCCGATGAAAAATGATTCACAAATAATTGTGCGTCCAGCGCGCAACGTGCGCGGCAGTGTCAGTCTGCCGGGCGATAAATCCATATCGCACCGCTACGCCATGCTGGCGGCGATCGCCGACGGGCCCTCGCGCCTGGAAAACTACTCGACCGGTGCGGATTGCGCCAGCACGCTCGGTTGCTTGCGCTCGCTGGGAGTGAAGTGGGAGCGCAAGGACGGCGTCGACAACACCATCGAGGTGCAGGGAAGCGGGCTGTCATTGATGGCGCCGAAAGAGGCGCTGGATTGCGGCAATTCCGGTTCGACGATTCGTATGTTGGGCGGAATTGTGGCGGGGCAGAACTTCTGCAGCGAAATGGCGGGGGATGAATCGCTGTCGCGCCGTCCCATGGAACGCGTGATTGTGCCGTTGACAGCCATGGGCGCAGAGATCAGATCGCAGAACGGACACCCTCCGCTGCATATACGGGGCGGCAATCTGAAGGGAATCAGCTATCAGATGCCGGTTGCCAGTGCGCAGGTGAAGACCTGCCTGCTGTTTGCAGGCCTTCTGGCGGACGGCGAAACGCGCATCGAAGAGCCGCTGCGAACCCGGGATCATGGAGAAGTGGCGCTTCGAGCCTTCGGCGCGCACCTGGATCGAAAAGGAAATGAGGTGCGGATTCGCGGCGGCCAGCGTCTGCGCGGCGTCCAGGCGCGAGTCCCCGGCGATCTTTCCAGCGCTGCGTTCTTTCTCTGTGCGGCAGCTCTTTTTCCGGGCTCACAACTCACGGTCGCAAACTTGCTGATGAACCCGACTCGCGCGCGGCTGCTCGATACTTTGATGCAAATCGGCCTGCGCATTTCGGTCACGCAACTGGAAGAGATTCACGGCGAGCTGGTAGGTACGCTTCAGGTCGAGGGGGCACGGCTGAAGGGAGCAACAGTCGCTGGAGCCGACACGGCCGCGCTGATCGATGAGATTCCCGTGCTGGCAGCAATCGCTCCCTATACCGAGCTGGGTATCGAGGTACGGGATGCGAAAGAATTGCGGGTGAAAGAGTCCGATCGCATCGCATCCATTGTCATCAATCTTCGAGCTATGGGTGCAGAGGTGGAAGAGCGTGACGATGGATTGAAAATTCCCGGCGGACAATCGCTTCACGGCACCGAACTGGAATCTTTCAACGATCACCGCATCGCCATGGCCTTCAGCATAGCGGGGCTGCGAGCGCAGGGCGAGACGCTGATTCATGGCAGCCGATGTGCCGCGATCTCCTATCCCGAGTTCTTTTCCGTACTGGAGGGCCTCGTCGAGCGCTGAAGAGCGCGACCCTTCGACTGCGCGGGTAACCGCCAGTGCCCCCATCGAGGTTACGTCTGTTCGATACCTGCGTAATCTAACCAACGCCCGCCAAATTAGAAACAATTCATGACGGATGTCTCAGCGGGCCGGCGAGCGGCCGGGTCGGCGGGACCTTCGAATAAGTGCGCATACTCTCGGGGGATCTCATGCCATACAAGTCACTCATGCTGGCTTTGCTCTTGTTAGCGGCAACAGCCTATGCCAAAGACCTCAAGGCCTATCAGGACGGGAAGTTGCTGCAAATGGATTCCGTGCAATGCGGGACGAACGAGAACGCCAAGAAAGGGAAGACTCAGGAACTTCTCTGCCAGGAATACCTGATACAGACCGATCAGGTTCTCTACCGTATTCGCCCCAAGGATGATAAGCATCCCCTGCTACTGCCGATCGGGCAGAACGCACAATTCCGCCTGGAGAAAAATAAGATGCGGTTGCGTGTCGAAGGCGAAGGCAAGGAGCGCGAATACGTCGTAGTGTCCATCAAACCGCGTGCCGACAGCGCCGCCGCCGATGCGAGCCCGGCCCGCGTGAACCACCTGCAGTAAGACAGGTACTTGATGTTCTGGCGGGTACGGCGCTGCTGGCGGTGCGTATCCTCCGAAACCCGTGTCCAGCAGCCCTCTTAGGCCCCTCTTCATCTGAATTGCACGTTCCGCTCCTGCGTTCTCTCCGCAGCCTCTGTCAGGCAGCGGGAGCAGTGTGTGTGGAACGAACGAAAAAGCGAAGAAGGGTCAACCAACATGAAACGCTGTTTAGGATTCGCCATTATCCTGTTGTTGCTTGGGGCACCAGCGCTGTTAGCGCAAGACCACGTTGAGATCGGCGCCTTCGCCGATTACTTCTGTCTGGACACAACCCCGTTGGAAAATTTTGCCGGCATTGGCGGGCGAGCCGCGGTCGGCAGTCGACCCACCATCCAACTCGAGGCAGAGATGGCTTACGACTTCCAGCGGAGTTACACGCAAACCTACAGCAACGGGATCTCCACGGAACTCGTGAACACAAAACTACGGACGCGGAGCGGCTTCTTTGGTCCGAAATTCCAGACGGGATCGGAGCCGTTCCGAGCGTTTGTGACCGGAAAAGTCGGGTTTGAGAATTTCGGCGTCACCAACAACACCGCGACCGCTCGCGGTGTACCCAGGCGGCGGCTTTGAGGCTTTTGCCGGTCCGATCGGCGTGCGCGCCGAAGTTGGCGACGATATCTACTTCTTGAACGGCGCCCACAACAACCTGGGGGTGAGTTTGGGACCGCAATTCCGCTTCTAGTATCTCTCTGTTTTACCCGCTGGCGGCCTCTCGAGGCCGCCAGATTTTCTTGCCTCGCACGCACGCTAAAGGCGCCGCCGGCTTCATCCGGTTGTGGTAAAGTAGGTGCCACCTGAATGGCCGGGCCGTGGGGGTCTGGGCTGCCTCGTCTCATCCTCGTGTGAATTTCTCCGGGAGGGGTTATGCTGACGCTGCGCGAGCTGTTAAAAGACCGAAAACTTTATTCCATCGATGCTGCCAACACCGTGCTGGAGGCGGCTCGCTTCATGATGGAACACAACATCGGAGCCCTGCCGGTGCTTCGAAACGGCGAACTGGCAGGCATTTTTTCCGAGCGCGATATCATGAACCGGGTCGTGGCTGTGGGGCGGACGCCGGGTCACACCGCAGTCGCAGAAGTGATGACCGCCAACCCCCGTGCCGTGAGTGTGGATGAGAGCGTGGAAGAGTGTCTTTTCATCATGCACGAATTCGGATTCCGGCACCTGCCGATTGTCGAGGGCAAACAGCTCCGTGGATTGGTTTCGCTGCGCGATGTGGTCATGCAACAAGCTGCCGAAATGCAGCGGCAGACTCGGCGCGCGGTTTCGTAAGAGCAAGTTTGCAGGCTCCGCAGTCCGATTACTCCCGCTTTCGCAGCAGGAGTTCGCCTGCCTTCGGAGGCAGCTTAAATGGGAACTCGAAGATTTTTCCGTCCAGCGGCAGGCGCAGAATGAATTCCTCCTGCGCCTTCCATCCGCCGATCCATTTATTGGCCGTATTGAAGAAGATCCAGCCGCTTTCTTCCTGATTGCCGGGGTCCAGATGCGCTGTGGGCAGGCTGCGCTTACCCAGGAACTCGATCAGTTCGCTCACTGATTTCTGGTAATCCTGCAACCGCGCTTCGCGCGCCTGCTTCTGCTCGGGATGCTTCTCGATGGTGCGCCGGGTCTCGTCATCGACCATGTCGGCATCTGCTTGAATCTTTTGGATGTAATCGTCAGGGTCCAGCGAACTCTGAACGACCTTGAAGTGCTTCATGAACTGCAGTGAGATTCCGTCAGTGGTCACGTCGAGGCCGCCGGTTCCCCGATAACGGATGGTCAGAAAGACTCCGAAGATCGGTTCAATGCGGTGGCGAATGATTTGCTCCTCGCGCGCATCCACCGCTAATACGATGCCGAGGTCTCCGGACCACAGGCCGTAGCGGTACTTGCCATCTTCACCGGAGGAGAAAGTGCAGCCGGGCTGGCTCTCGCTCCAGCGCACAGTGACGGGAGCGGCCTTACCTTTATCGTCCTTGGCAGTCGCGGTGGAGGCGAGCGCGCAAACCGCTATTGCCAAAGAGAGAAGGACTTGCAAGCGACGGCGCGTGCCCGTAACTGCGACCGCTTGAGACGACGCCGTACGGAATTGCGGTGCCGTCTGGCGCATCTTCATCTCGACGACCGTGTCAGTTCACCGTGAGGCTGACGGTCGCCGCAGTGGTCGTAGTCGTGGTATTGCTGGGAGATATGCCGTTTGCATCCACACCCGTCAGCGTAACCATGTAGGTATTCTTCGGAGTAACCAAGCCATTGCTGTTGTTGGATATCGTGTGAGTAGAGCCGCAGGACGGCAAAACGAGTATGCTGGTCGCCAGCACGAGCAGCAAAAACAACCCCAGCAGTGTCTTCCTGCATCGTCCGCCGGCGCCGATTCCTGCAAGCGCCAAGCCAGGGACAGCGAGCCAGAGGGCATAAAAGATTCGCGGGATCGCTACCTCACCCTGGTTCTGCAAGATCCCGTAAGTTGAGATCGTGAGAGTAGCCGTAGCTGGCACCCCGCTCGATACGGATACGGTAGGCCCGGTATTGCTTGCATTCTTGAACGAGCAAAAAGGAGCAGCCTTCACGGGAGGCGTGATCGAGAGACAGGAGAGCGTGACGTCTCCGGTATAGCTGGCTATGGGCGTTACC
>Ga0116130_1001888_pt1 | contig 11219 bp, 7 predicted proteins | sample June2015DPH_17_5_FD_89733 | JGI IMG/M metagenome (GOLD analysis project Ga0116130, IMG submission 89733) | Peatland microbial communities from SPRUCE experiment site at the Marcell Experimental Forest, Minnesota, USA - June2015DPH_17_40 | ecosystem: Environmental > Terrestrial > Soil > Wetlands >...
CGTGTTCAGCCTGGCCGTGGCGGCCACACGCTCCGGCATGGTGGTGAGCGGCGTGATGCTCTCGCGCGCCATTCCGGCCATGCTGATCGGGCCCGCCGCCGGCGTGGCGCTGGACCGCCTCAACCGCAAGCAGGCGATGATCGCGAGCGACCTCATCCGCGCCGTGGTCGCGCTCGGCTTCATCCTGGCCATCGGCCGTGGCGACACCTGGCTGCTCTATTCGTTGAGCGCGCTATTGATGGGCGCCTCGCCCTTTTTCACCGCCGGGCGCTCCGCCATTCTGCCCGCCATCGCCACTCGCGAGGAACTGCATACCGCCAATTCGCTCACCCAAACCACGGGGTGGACTACGCTCACCATCGGCACCTTCCTCGCCGGCGTCAGCGTGATGCAGTTCGGCTACCGCTGGGCCTTCGTGGGCAATGCGCTCTCGTTTCTGATTTCCGCGTTATGTATTTCGCGCTTGCGTTTGCCCGGGCGCGGCTTCTATCCGCCGCGGCGCTCCCTCACCGAAGCCGAAATCGTCCGGCCGTGGCACGAGTACAAAGAGGGCCTGCGCTACATGCGCGGGGTGCCGCTGGTGATGGGGCTTTTGCTGATCAACGTCGGCTGGGCCTCCGGCGGCGGCGCGGCGCAAATTCTCTTCACCATTTTCGGCGAGATCGTTTTCAACCGCGGCCCCGCCGGCCTGGGCACTATCTGGAGTTTCGCCGGGCTCGGCCTGCTGGCGGGCGGCGCGCTCGGCTATGCGTTCGGCCGCCGCCTCAGCTTCACCAATTACAAGCGCGCCATCGTGGCCTGCTACATCGTCCATGGCGGCTCTTACGTTCTGTTCAGCCAGATGCGCAGCTTCGGCTGGGCGCTGTTCTTCATCGCCCTCTCGCGCGCCGGCGTGGCCATGAGCTCGGTGCTCAACATGTCGCAACTGCTGCGGATCGTCCCCGATGCATTGCGCGGACGCGTCTTCGCCACCATGGAATCGGTGACCTGGTCGGTGATGCTGATTTCGATGACGCTGGCCGGCATCGGCTGCGAATACTGGAACCCGCGCACCATCGGCGCAATTGCCGGCGTGCTCAGTTCCTCGACCGCCCTGTTCTGGGGCTGGGCCCACTTCACCGGCCGCCTCCCCGAGCCCGAACGCCTCGGCGTGGACCCCGAAGAAATCGAGGTTCACCCAGAACCGGCGGCATGAAGCGTCGGGCGCTTGGGAGCCTCGTTGCGTAGTAGCTGCACTGACCGCTCCCGGTGGTCGCGGCTCCGTTGCGCGGTGCGCGGCGATTGGAATCTCAGGCTGCCCGTTTTGGAATGACGTCCCGCTCGATAACGGCCTGATCGATGGAATCCAGATCGAAACGGTTCTGGATGTTCAGCCAGTACTGCGCCGAGGTGCCAAAGTAACGTCCCAGCCGCGCGGCCGTGTCCGCCGTGATGCCGCGCTTCCCATTCACAATCAAGCTGATCCGGTTCGCCGGCACACGGATCGCCTGCGCCAGTCCGTTGATGCTGATCCCTTCATCCTTCATGTCTTCGAGCAAAATCCTGCCGGGGTGAATCGGCGGCAGCTTCTTATCGCCCTTAGTGGTAGTCGGTGATTTCGACATCGGTCGGTCCTTTTGCTTTCCATTTGAAGCAGATTCGGTGTTGGTCGTTGATCCGGATGCTGAACTGGCCTTTGCGGCTGCCGCTCAATGCTTCCAGCCGGTTGCCACGAAGCGCCCGCAGGTCTTCGAGCGTAGTTGCCGAGTCGAGCCGGATCAGTCGAGTCCGAACCTGCTCTTCGATGTTCGCCAGTTCGACGACCCGCCGGCCGCCCATCAGTCTTCCGGCCCGCTCGTCTTTGAACGACTGGATCATACCTGTATACTATTACTTAATAGGTAATACGTCAATAGATGCCACGCGGGCGCGCCATTGGCGTTCGCCAGCCACGTGAGCGTTTCGCCCTGCCACATAGTAAAATCTTACGCAAGTCATTCGAACGGGCGGCCGGGCTGGCCGGGTGGGACCAGGGCGCGCGCGAATGGCTGGTGGCTCGCCACATCTTGGGTGTGCGGGCAGGGGGTCAATTGCAATGCCGACGAGCTTACGGTTCCGGGGCAGGCGTGTTGGGCGCGTTGCGCTATTTTTAGCTGGATTGGCTTCGCTAGCGTGGGGCCAGGGCGATTTCGTTCAGTCGTCGAATGGAATGCTGACGCTGAAAGGCTCGCCCTTCCGTTTCGGGGGCACCAATTCCTATCCGTTGATGTATTCGTCTCAGTCGACTGTGGATCAGATTCTGGGCACCGTGGCGAACAGCAATTTGAAGGTCGTCCGCATGTGGGTATTTTGCGACGGCGTGCAATGCTCAGGCAGCTCGTTCTTTCTCCAGTACTTCAACACAGGCACCGGCGCCCCGGCGTACAACGACGACAACAACGACGGGTTGGCCAACGTGGATTACGCGGTCACCGAAGCCGGCACGCTGGGGATCAAGCTCATCATTGCCCTCACCAACAACTGGACCGATTATGGCGGCATGGACACGTACGTCACGTGGAACAAAGGGCAATACCACGATCAGTTCTACACCGATCCAACAATCCGGCAATGGTATAAGAACTGGATCAGCCACGTGCTGAACCACGTGAATAAGACGACGGGCGTGGCCTACAAGGATGATCCGGCCATCATGGCGTGGGAACTGTCGAACGAACCTGAGTGCGGAGGCACCGGACCACCCAAAGGACTGCCTACTTCGGGCGCTTGCACCAACCAGACGATCATTAACTGGATCACCGACGCGGCAAGCTATATCAAGAGCATCGACTCGAATCACCTGGTGGCGGTGGGCGACGAAGGTTTCTTCTGCGGTTCTGCTTCTTCTGCGGGTTCTGTTTCTTGCGCGCCCGGGGGCAGCGGCGTCGACAGCCAGGGCTTTTCAGGAGTGCGACAAATCGATCTAGTGGGATTTCACCTCTACCCGGACACATGGGGCGCCAGCATCGCCTCGTCGGAGGACTTCATCAGACAGCACTTACAGGAAGCGAGCACGCTGGTCAAGCCGGTTTACATGGGCGAGTTCGGCCTCGAGTCCAACAACGTGAAAGAAGTCATTTACAACGATTGGACCAACCTGATCCTCAATGGGGGCGGCAGCGGCGCCATGTTCTGGAACGTTCCGTCCGGGGTCCCCGCACCTTCCGCCGCCCAGGGGACAAGCGAAATCGACGCCTCTTTCAACGAATACGAGGGCAGTCCGGTGCTGTGGCTGATGAGCGACTTCGCGGAAATGATGGCGGGCTCGACGCAGCAACTCCCTCCCGTGGCCGGCTACCAATGGGCCACCGCGCCGCCGGGCGAGTTGGCCACTCTCAACGTACTGTCGAACGACGTCGCTTATGGTGAGAACGTAACGATTGATCCCACCACCATCGATCTCGACCCCAATACGCCGGGCCAGCAAACGTCCTTTGCCGTGAATGGCGGCGTATTCAGTGTCGTCGGGCAGGCCGTCCAGTTCACGCCGCAAACCGGCTTTGTCGGAAGCGTCACCGGCTCCTACACGGTCGCTGACAGCAACCACAATCTGTCCAATGTCGGGTACCTGTTTGTAACTGTGAATCCCGCCCAGACGGGCTGGACGACGCTGGATTCGTTCGAATCGGGCACCGACGGATGGGGGCCCATACAGGGGAACACGCCGCCGGTCACCGGCACGGTTGCGCTCAGCCCGATTTTCCACAGCGACGGTGGTTACTCGCTCGAAGTAAACGTGACTGCCGGTGGCTGGTTCGGCGTCACCTTCCCCAGCCCCGTCAATCTCTCCAACTGGCCGTCACTGGCGGTGGACATCGAAACGACCTCGGCTGGAGGTTACTCCGCCTTCGCCCTCCAGGCGGGCTCGAATTCCGATTGGTGCCAGAACACGACAGGGGTCACGCTGGCGCTGTTTAGCACCACGACTTTGACGTTGCCGCTCCAGGCCCCGCAACTTCAGTGCTATAACGGTACGCCGGATTTAACCAGCGTACGGACGTTGTTCGTGTATCTAGCCGGCCCCGGAACGTATTACCTGGATAACCTCCGCGGGGCGCCTGGAGCGGCGGGCGCGTCCACGCTAGTACCCGTGATCGCAGGGATATCGAACAATGCCAGCGGGCAATTGGGCGCCGCGGCAGGTACCTACATTTCAATTTACGGATCGAATTTCGCGCCCACCGGCTGGCCGGCTGCAATCTGGAGTGACTATGTCAATAACGGGCAGTTACCCACCAAGCTGACGGGCGTAAGCGTCAGCATGGGAGGAACGCCGGCTTACATGGAATACGTTAGTCCGACACAGATCAATGTCCTGGCGCCGAACCTCGGTACGGGTTCGGAATCGGTTACGGTGACCACTCCGGCCGGAACGAGCAAGGCATACACGATCACCTCGGCGGCGGTGCAGCCGGCATTTTTCCCATGGCCCGGCAACTATGTGGTGGCTACCGACGCCAACTATAACTGGCTGGTGAAGAATGGAACGTTTAGCACGACGACTGCGCCCGCCAAACCGGGCGAGACGATCATCTTATGGGGTACCGGATTTGGCCCCACCACTCCAGCGGCTCCCGCCGGCCAGATAACCCCCTCGAATCTGTACAGTGTCAACGGGGTCGTGGTGACAGTGGGAAGCGTCCCCGTGACGGCATCGGCAACCGCGCTTTCGCCAGGCTCCGCCGGCCTCTACCAGGTCGTGATTCAGGTGCCTTCGAGCCTGGCCAATGGCGATTACCCGATTGTGGCTACGGTGGGCGGAGTGCAATCGCCCTCGGGGGTAAAGCTCACGGTCCAGCAATAACAGTCAGTATCTTCGGCGATGCCCCTCAAATTGACGCTGCGTGGCCGGACTGTCCGTGGGAACGATCGTTCCCACGGCGGAGATCTAAGTTATTGAGAACAATGAAAACCAATGCCAAAAAGTGGGCCCGATCGTTCCCACGGGGCCTCACTCAGGCGAAACGAAAGCGGGCTGCGCAAACTGCTTGCTGCCTAATTCACTGTGGCACAAGAACGCAGGCCGGCACCGCGTCCGGAGTGGTGGAAGATGGTGTAAGACCTGCTGACACAGCGGTTTGAGAAAACTTGCAGGTGCGGTGATCAAGGAAATGCGTCTGGCCCACTTACGGCGTTCAAAAAGCGATACAATCCAGTCCAATGAGTTGGCGGCGAGCTTACTTCCGGTTTGGCGAGCTGACGGCCAGGTCACATGCGGAAACGCTATGCAGGCATGTGCGGGTTAGCCATCCGTTTGCCATCGTGGCGTTGTGCCTGATTGCGACTGGCTGCGAATCGCAGAAGGGCTACGCCGACCTGGCGGAATTGGGAAGCGCGTATGCCGGCGCGGTGGACCGGTTACTGGTCCTGGCCGGGACGGTGAGCGTGGATGCCACTTCGGAGCGCTTGTTGCAGGATCGCGAGATCGCCCCGCAGACCAAAGAGGACTGCCAGAAGCTCTCCGACATCGATGTGAAGCGTTTGGCACTCATCGACGATCTCAGGCAGCACGTGCAGCTCCTGGCCAACTATTTTGGATTGCTCCAACGACTGGCCGGTTCCGACGCATCGGACCAGGCCACCAAGACTCTGGAAGGAACCGCCAGCAGTGTCAGCGCACTCGGTCAGCGGCTCCGCAAGAACGATCTGGCTCCGGGCGCGGATCTGTTCACGACGCTGACCAAGATTGCAGTGGCGGGCGCCGTTCGCGGCGCGCTGAAGACGGAGATGACCCGGCATGGCGACACGATTCGAATGGAGCTGAACACAGAAGAGGTCTTGCTAAGAGCGTTATCGGGCGACATCAAGCATGACTTGGACATCGCCAGGGAGATTCGCGAAGCACGCCTGGTGATCGTTCCCTTTGTCGCTTCCGATCCAATCAAGAACTACGACGAGTGGATGGCCAGCCGCAAAGCGGTTCTCAGCATGAATGCGCCGGTGGCCGAACTGGCGGCCGCATCGACAGCGCTCGGCAAACTGCGCGAGGCGTTTGAAGGCCTGATGGGCGGCAAGCTCGACGACGATCGGATTCGGGCCGTCGAGGGCGACTTCAAGACGATCATTGCGCTTACCGATACGGTGAAGAAATAGCCATGGACCGCGACGAATTACTGAACGAGCTCCGCGACATTGAGACGCAATTGCGCGCGTCCGACGTGATTCAGTTTGTCAAACAACAGGCGGTGAGTCTGCGGGCGCAATTCGCCGCCGATCTGGCGACGCTCTCGGCCTCGATCGGAGTGATCGAGAATGCACAACTCGCCGACATTGCGAGCCGGCTGGATGCGTTGTCGGGCGCCCTCAAGGATGGCATCAAGGATCTTCAAGAGTCACTCGATGCGCTGGACAGGACGATTGCGGTTTTCACATCCATCGGGACCGTAGTCGGGCTGGCCGCGAAGGTAGCCGGTTTAGCCGCGGGTTGATGAGCGGATGGGTGGCGCCGCGGATCCGGCTGTTGCCTCTCAGTGCATAGCCTATCACCAGATTTACGGAATTTGCCGGGTCGCCAGTTATCCAGCTTGTTTGAGTGCCGGGGCGTCCTCGATGATAATGCGGGGCCGCGCGCTGCGGACCGGAACTGGCAGGCGCTGTTCCTCCAGCAGGCGGACGTGCTCAATCATGCCCCACCGCGCCTGATAGAGACAGTCTTCGACGGAATGTCCCACGCCGGTGAACCCTTCCAAGTCGGGTGAGTAGAAAGAAAAAAAATCGGGTTCGGCCGTAGCCTCGATCACGAGCGAGTAGCGCAAGTCAATCATCTTCCACTCCTGGCTTGATTCCGGCAGCCTTCAGAATTGCATGGCATGTGCCGGCCGGCACTTCTTTTGGCCCATGGTAGTCGACGCGAATCAGTCTGTCGTGTCCTTGTTTCCGATAATACCTGGCGGATCCCTTCTCGCTGAGCAGCCGAAATCCGTGGCCTTCGAGCTTTCGCACCAACTCGCTGAACCGCAAAATGCCTTCAACCTTTCTCCATTCTACCGCCCCGCGTTCGGTGGGCGGCTCTGGAGCGGATCTGGACTGGGCAGAGGCCGGTGCTGCGCTGCACTGGCCTACAGCAGCGAAAGCGGGTCTACGTCGATCACTAAGGCGGTGGCGGGCCACTTGCGCTCTTGCGCGAAGGCTCGCACCTTTTGCAATAGCGCGTTCAGGGCGATGCGGCTGGCGGATTTGATGAGGAGCTGGTAGCGGTATTCGGCCTTGAGGCGCGGGACGGGGGCTTCGGCGGGGCCCATCACGCGCAACTTCTCGGGCGGCGGGGTCAGCAGCATGCCGAGTTCGCCGCTCATGCGCAGTGCCAGTTCTTTTTTTTCGCTCCGAACCAGTACGTTAGCCATCGCCGTGAAGGGCGGATAGGACATGGCGCGGCGGAAGGCGAGCTCCTTCTCATAGAACGCGGTGTAGTCCTGCGCGGCGGCCATGCGGACGGCGTAGTGATCGGGATTGATGGTTTGGATGAGCACTATGCCAGGCAGGCTGCCGCGTCCGGCGCGTCCTGCGACCTGGGTGAGGAGCTGAAAAGTGCGCTCGGCGGCGCGAAAATCGGGCATGCCGAGGCCGATATCGGCGGAGACCACGCCCACCAGCGTGACGTTGGGGATGTCGTGACCCTTGGCGATCATCTGGGTTCCGACCAGGATGTCGAAGCTGCCTTCGCGGAAACCATCGAGGATGGTTTCGTACTGGCGCTTGCCGGTTACCGTGTCGCGATCGAGGCGCGCGATGCGCGCGGCGGGAAAGGCGCGGTGCAGTTCTTCCTCCACGCGCTCGGAACCCACACCAAGGAAGTACACGTGGTCGCTCGCGCACTTGGGACAGACGCTGGGGACCTTTTCGGCGTAGCCGCAATAGTGGCACAGCAAGCGGCGGTCGCGCTTGTGAAAGGTGAGCGTGACGGAGCAGTTGACGCACTGGACACGCTCGCCGCAGGCACGGCAGGCGACGAAGCTCGAAAAGCCGCGGCGGTTGAGCAGGATGATGGTCTGCTCGCCGTTTTCGAGGCGCTGTCCGATGGCCTCGATCAGTTTGCGGGAGAAGGTGGCCTGCTGGCGCGTCTCGAGAAACTCCTGGCGCATATCGATCAATTCAACCGCCGGCATGGGGCGAGCTTCGATGCGGCCGGGAAGCGTCAGCAGGGTGTACTTGCCGCGCTCGGCGTTGAAGCGGCTTTCGAGACTGGGCGTGGCCGAGCCCAGCACCACGCAGGCGTGCGCGGCCTGGGCGCGCACGAGCGCAACGTCGCGGCCGTTGTAGCGCGGCGTTTCCTCCTGCTTGTAGCTGCCGTCGTGCTCTTCATCGACTACGATCAGCCCGAGATTGCGGACGGGCGCGAACACGCCGGAACGGGTGCCCACCACCACCGAAGCCGAGCCGGAGCGGATGCGGCGCCACTGGTCGGTGCGTTCGACGTCGGTGAACGCGCTGTGCAGAATGGCGACACGGTCGCCGAAGCGGGAAAAGAACTGGCCGGCCATGGCGGGCGTCAGCGCGATCTCCGGCACCAGCAGCAGCGCGCCGCGTCCCTGGGCGACGACGGCTTGAATGGCATTGAGGTAGATTTCGGTTTTGCCGGAGCCGGTGACGCCGTAGAGAAGGAAGGCGCGAAACTCGCGCGCGTCAATGGCCAGGCGAATGGCGTCGTAGGCCGCCTGCTGGGCCGGGTTGAGCGTATGCGGTGCGCGCACGGCGCCCGCGGTGACGCCGATGGTTTCGGCGGTGAGCGTGACCACGCCTTTGCGCGCCAGCGAGCGCGCGGCGGTGCTGGAGTGCGCCAGCATGCTTTCGAGATCCTTGAGATTGTGCGAGCCGGGATGCAGTTCGAGGAAAGCTTTCAATTCGCGCTCGGGCTTGTTCAGCTTTCCATCGGGAAGAGAAGGAACGCTATGACCGCTCCCTGACGGGGTGCCCTCTGGGCCCGGCTCCGATTGGATCAACTCCACGCGCAGGCGGGTGGCGGGCGCGCGCAAAGGGTCACGCTCGGTCTGGACGTCTTCGGCGGCGATGAAACCCTTGCGGTCCAGCGAGCGGATGGCTTTGTCGGCGAGCGGCAGGATGCGGGACAGGTAGGCGGCCGAAAGCGGGCGCTTTTCGAGCATGGCAAGGATGCGCGCCACCGGGTCGTCGGGCGCGGCATCGAGAAGCAGTTGGCGCGCCGCGTCGCGGCCGGCATCGGTCAGCGACCAGACTTTGCCGCGGTGGATTTCCGATGCCAGCGGCAGCATGCCCCGCAGCACGTCGCCCAGCGGGGCGCAATAATAACCGGCGATCCAGCGGCCCAGGCTGAGCAGTTCCGCATCGAGCACCGGCTCGGAATCGATCAGGCGCAGGGCTTCGCGGGTGGCAAGGTTCGGCGGCTCGTCGTGGCAGCGCAGGATGACGCCAGTGAGTTTGCGCGGGCCGAAGGGAACCACAATTCGGCTGCCAGGCCGCACGCGGTGGCGGAGGGTCTCGGGCAGCGAGTAAGTGAACGGCCGATCGAGCGGCGCCGGCACACTGACGTCAACGTACTGGAAGCTTCCCTCGGGCATGGAAACTTCAGGATAGCGAACGATGGGGGTGGGACACGGCGGGGGGTGGGGTGGAGGCTTTTCTTCCGCCCCGTTCCGGGGCTGCTTGCGTTGACTGTTTTCCCACGGCTCACGAAGCTCACGAAAAAACGCGCCCGCAATCGGGCGTTGGCAAGCTGAAGCATGCCCTACCAACGCCTCTTCTGTGCGCGAACACACACGGCCGCGCCGGCGCAACTTATCCGAGCGAATCGTGTTCGTTTGTCTGTGCCGAAATTCACTAATCTGTGCCGCAATTCACTAAGCGATATGTCGTCCCGATGAAATTAGTGGAACCTACCGCAGATCCATAGGCAATAGTAAGTGAACTGGGTTGCTGGCATTACCGAGTCAGGGGCGATGTTTCCATCAGAATCGTGTCAGCCTTCTATAATACGGGCCGGCGTATTTGGCTTTATAGTGCTTTTGGTCACATCAGGATATGCTCAGGTCAATGAGCTGACCGCCGGTTATGGTAATGGCAGAACCAATGCCAACCTCCAGGAAACAGCACTAACACCCGCGACCGTGACGCTGGGCAATTTTGGAAAGCTCGGTACCCTGCCGGTCGATGGTCAGGTGTATGCCCATCCTCTGTATGTAAGTGGGCTTGCCATACCGGGTCAGGGTACTCACAACGTTGTGTTCCTCCTCACGATGCACAACAGCGTTTACGCGTACGATGCGGATGCGATGTCGCCGCCGGTTCTGTTATGGCACGTGAACCTTGGGCCATCGGTGCCAAGCGACGCCTTTCTAACCGGATACTCGGACATCAAGCCGGAGACGGGCATCCTGAGCACGGGGGCGATCGATCTGCAGCGTCAGGTGCTGTACGTGGTTTCCGCAACTCTCTCATCGGGCGCCCAGGGCGATTCGATCGTGTACCAGCTTCACGCGCTGGACCTCGCTACCGGCGCTGAAGATCTGAACGGACCGGTGGTGATCCAAGCCACGGTGGCTGGGACGGGAGCGGGAAGCGCGCCGGATGGAACGCTGGCCTTCGATCCGCAAATGCACATCCAGCGCCCGGGTCTGTTGCTGGCGAACGGCGCTGTCTACCTGGCCTTTGGATCGCACGCCGACGACCCACCGTTTCATGGGTGGTTGATGAGTTACAATGCATCGGACTTGAGCCAGCAACTAAGCGCGCAAGCGACTACACCTAACTCGTATGGAGGCTCTATCTGGCAGGCAGGCGCGGGTCTGGCGGCAGACGATAGCGGCAATATCTACGCACTGAGCAGCAATGGATTTTTCAACGGCGCGACGGATTTCGCGAACAGCTTCCTGAAATTCACTGGCGCCACGGCCACGCTCGCCGCCTGGTTTACACCGCCGAACTGGCAGATGCTGGCCGACGACGACTACGACGTGGTGGCGGGGCCGGCGATCATACCCGGCACTCACTTGTTAGTGGGCGGCGACAAGTTCGGAGAGCTGTATCTGGTGGACGGCGACTCGCTGGGAACGGACATGACCGGCGCCGACTTGAGCGCACAGACTATTCAGGGCACGCAGTATGGCGGCATCTTTACACTCGCGGTCTGGAGCCGGACTGACGGCGCTTACATCTATCTTCAAGAGCAGGACTTCGGCCTTATGTGCTACCAGGTGTCGAGCGGGTCGTTAAATCCGACGCCGGTTTCC
>Ga0116130_1001895_pt1 | contig 11187 bp, 9 predicted proteins | sample June2015DPH_17_5_FD_89733 | JGI IMG/M metagenome (GOLD analysis project Ga0116130, IMG submission 89733) | Peatland microbial communities from SPRUCE experiment site at the Marcell Experimental Forest, Minnesota, USA - June2015DPH_17_40 | ecosystem: Environmental > Terrestrial > Soil > Wetlands >...
GAATAGCTACAAGATGCCGAGCAACCCGACGTTCAATGTTAGCAACCTGTCGCTGCTGGGAACTCCCGATATTCAACTGAACCCGATCGAAACCTGTAACCCCGCTAAGAACCTGGCGCCGCAGCAGTTCATCAACGCGAGCTGTTTCACCTTCCCGACGCAAGTCGGGGAGAACGGCGGGTCGGTTCTGCCGCCCGTCTACGGACCGTGGTTCATTAACTCCGATCTGGGGTTGTTCAAGAACTTCCAGTTCAGCGAATCCCGGAAGTTGCAGTTCCGAATCGATGGATATAACTTCCTGAACCATCCGTTGTGGTCCTTCTATAACGGGGAGAACCTGACGCTCGGCTTCGATGGCGGCACAGGTGCGGTGAACACTCCGTTGTTCGGCACTACCACGGACAAGCAGGGCCACCGTATCATACAACTCGCGGTCAAATTCTACTTCTGATCGCGACCTTAAGAAAGTGAACGTCGGAAAAGAGCGCCTCCTGCACGGGGGCGCTCTTTTCTGTTTGTGGCCAGGTGCATGATGGTGCTCGCCGCTGTGCGGCTAATTACCCCGCACTAATGCTCAAAGGCTCGCCAGAGTTCTATAGGCACGCGTTCGCGGTCAGGAGGGGTGAAAGCAAAAGTCCACCGCAGCGGAACGGATTGCGGTGGTGAACACTCGCGATCAGTGCAGGCCTGAAACGCGAGCGATCCCGATGCAGGGAACCTGGAGTCGGAATCCAGGCAGGCCTTGCGAAACCGGTCCGCGGCCGTTCGTGTGTCGCTGATCATGGGTCGGATAACGAATTCGCGCGTGAGCCTGATGTTACCCTCATACACGGGCAGCTTCGCATCGGCAAAGGCCGGCTGCTCCCAGCTCGGCTCCGGGTACTCTGTGTCACTGACGATGGAGCACTGCGATGAATCCATGCGCCAAGCGATCCCCCGGTAGTCCCCCCCGGCTTGCGGGCCGTATATGTGCCACCCGCGCGGTATTCGCAATTCGACGCCGATCGTCAAACTGGTGCCCATGCCCGCGGACGTGTCGCTGGCCGTGATCTCGACCTGAATCCGGCCACTTTCGAGAGGCGTTCGGGACTGATTCGCAAGCTGGCCGAGGGACCTTTGCAGAATGCTGCTTACGGTGAGGCGCACTTCCTCGTGCTCCGAGACAAACCGCCAGCGCACCGTTCCGTTAGGGTTGAGAACGAACACTGACGCATAAGCCAAACCATACACCGGAACCTCGCCGGAAGAATCGACATCGAGTTGGGCGCCTTTGTGATATCGGCGGTCGGCAACTCCATAGGCCCGAATCACATCCGACTCGTGATCGGACAGAAGGGGGAAGACGATCCCTTTTCGCAAGGCGAAATCGCGTAGGGCCGCGCGGCTATCGTAGCTGATAGCTGCCAAGCCAAGGCCAGCCCGCTTGAGCAAAGGAAGATCGCGCTGCAGCTCGCCGAGCTGCCCTTTACAATACACTCACCAGTCCGCCGAGCGAAAGAAAACTAGGACCAAGCCTCGCCGGTCCATCAACGAGGCCATGCTGCGCTTACGGCCCGACTGGTCGGGCAATTCAAAGCCGGGGGCCTTTGCGCCGGCCGGAATTCCCAGGGCCACAGTGTCCTGCATCCACGTGAGAGCGTCCCCACACACCAACCTGCTCGGAAAGAGGATTGCGAAACACGCGTAGTTCAAGAGCCGTTTAACCATAAAGTTCGATTCGCCTTTTGCCTCTCTTTTGTCTCATTCAAAAACCGCATCTGGGTCGGTAATATTCCGCTGTCCGACTCCTCCCGGACGTGCATGCGGGCCGTGTGGCTATCGCCTTCTCCCGCCGGCCTGCCGTCTATTTCCCGACAGGCATCCCCGAGGTCTCCCGTTCTCGTGCACGAACCTTCCAGGCGTGTCTGGGTCTATGACTACGAAATCCAGAGCGTCGGCATCCTGATTGCAATTTTTCGAAGCTCGATACCCAGCCCACCTGTACCTTTGTTTACTCTTCGCCAGATACCTCGCGGCACCTGACGCAAAACTCGAGGCCGAGCGGGGCGCTAACCCTTTCTCGTACGACTCTTGAATTCTCTGCCTCGTGCTGGTTAATCCCGGCGATTACCCCGGCAGCCCGTGCAGATACGTGTAACTCGGCTTCAGTGCGTCCATCTCCATTTCTACAAAGTAGTTACTGATCCCGCCCGTTTTGGCGGCGGCGAAAAGATCCTTCCAATCCACCACGCCCGATCCCACCGGTACGAACTTGCTGTCCGCTGTCGACCAGTCCGCGAGGTGCATGGAGAGGAAGCGGTTTGGGTACTTTCGCAGATAAGTGGCGGCATTGTAGCCCATCCTGATCACGGCCACTTGGAACTGCAATCTGATCAGCTTCGGCTCAAACGTCCCCATCAGCTTGTCGTAAATCAGCACGCCGTCGATCTCGTGAAACTCGAAATCGTGGTTGTGAAATCCGAGCTGGATGCCCGCCTTTTGCGTCTGTTCCCCCAGACGATTCAATTCATCGGCGGCTCGCGTCCAGTCGGACAGCGTAGCGTTGGGGCTCAGCGCAAACGTGGCGACCACCATCTGTTTCAGCCCCAGTTCCTTGGCGAAGGCGATCCGCTCGTCCATATGGGCCTTCAATTCCTGGAACTGGTAATGACAGCTTTCGCAACGCAGGCCGGCGTCCTGGATCCTGTGCCGCATCTCCCCGGCCTTCATATTCACGAACGCCCCGTAACCGGCGTTTGCGTAGCCGGGCGGCGAACACATCTCGATGGTCTGGTATCCCATCCCCGCAAGCTGGCGGAGAGTGCCATCGAAATCTTGGGACAGCGCGTTTCGCACGGGGAACGTCTGGCACCCGATCGGGAACCCCAGCGGGTCGGCGCGCAACCCCAGTGCGCCTGGTCCCGCCCAACCGGCCACTGTCAGGCCCAGGGCACTTCGTTGAAGAAACTCTCGTCTGGTCGCGTTCATAGTCTCCTTTCCACCGCTCCACTCACGCAGATTCCGGTTCCCAACCCTTGCGGTACTCGCGAGACAGATACCTGTTCGCGTCGGGCAGGTTGGTGACCTTCATGCTCTCCGCATTGTATTGCAGCTTACGTCCCGTGCGCAGCGCCACGGCGTACAGGTTGACCGCCTCTGAAATGGGCCACGCGTTGAGGAAATTTCCAGGCGATGGCGCGCCGCCCCGGCAGGCCTCTACCCACTGAAGCACTCCAGGCTGAACGTGGTCTCCACTGGGCCGCTGGGGAGCCGGTGGCGTGGTGTAGCCGCGCATCCTCGATTCAGGAATCAGTCGCGGGCTTTCCACCTGGAAGCCTGCGAGGATCTTGCCTTTGTCGCCCACGAACATCATGCCTTCGGACGGAAGGTCCTTATGATCCTCTTCCAGTTCGTCCGGCGTCGGAGGCCTGATCCCACCCTCATACCAGACCAGATCTACCGCGGGCCTTTGCCCCCGCGCCGGATACTTGAACCGCACGACGCTGGCCGTGGGGAACGAGAAATCGTTTCTTACGGTTGTCGATACGTTCTCCGCCAGCGTGCAGTTGTGAGTCAGCATCGGCTCGACGCTGACCGGGCCGCTCAACTCCAGGGCATTGAACACCGTCCATAGGCTGTAGTGGCCCATGTCCGCCATGCTGCCGCCTCCGAAGTCATACCACCCACGAAAGACCATGTGCGTGTAGTTCGGATGGTATGGACGGTATGCCTCCGGGCCGAGCCAGAGATCCCAGTCGAAGCCCTTGGGTGCGGGAGGCGCTTCCGCAGGCAGAGTCGGGTATTGCGGCCATACAGGGCGGTTCGTCCAGTTATGGATCTCGCGGAGGGTTCCTATGGCCCCGTCCCGGATCCAGGCCATAACCTGCACCATGGACCCGTTCGAGTCCCACGGCATGAAGTGCGTGGCAACGCCTTTCGATTGGGCGGTGTCGAGGACAAGCCGGGCCTCGGCCAGACGGTTAGCGATAGGCTTATGCATCACCACGTGCTTGCCGTGTTTCATGGCGGCGATGCTGATGATCCCGTGAAGATGATCGGGCGTCATGATCTTGACCGCGTTGAGATCTCTCTCTTTGTCGAGTAACTCGCGATAGTCGGCGTAGGCCGAACAGCCTTTAAACTTGTCCGCCGATCTTAGCGTGGCGTAGTAAGTGTCCACGATATCTTTCGCCGCCTCGCGGCCACCCGGGATTACGCTTCCCCCGCCGGCCCACCAGTCCGGCTTGCCCAGTGTGGATCGAATCGCGCTGAGAAGGCCACTGCGGGACCAGTCGCGATACCCGACCGCATCCCGGCTCGGGTCGCAAACCGAAACAACCTGGATGTCCGGGACCGCGAGCATTGGCAGCAGTTCCCGCAAGCCCTGCGTTCCCACGCCGATGTAAGCCAGGGTGATCTTGTCGCTTGGGGCGACGAACCCCGGCCCTCCCAGCACAGGCCGTGGAACAATCGTGAATGCGGCAACGCCTGCCGCGGCTCCCAGAAATTCGCGGCGGTTCTGATCGGGTGTCATGCATCCTCCTGAAATCAACGCGGTCGCCGGCCATCAATAGCCGTCTGCCATCATAACTCTCCACTCCCCCTCCTGGTGGCGGCAGCGCCAGCCCTTGAACCGGATTATGAGATCCGATATGCTTGAATCAGTTCGAATTTGAAGAATTAGCTGTCCGCGGGAGGTCACCGCCGTGTCTCATTCGCGTAGAAATTTCCTGCAGTCCGGCGCGGGGTTCGCGGCCGGTCTGACGGGCTTGACGTCGGCGTTGGAAGCACAGGCCGGAGGGCCCATGCCCCCCGGCGTTCCCCAAGCTCCAGTGGGGCAGTCCGCGCCGCTCACGCCGGCCTCGCAGCTTCAAGTTCCCAAGATGAAATTCGGCGGCGTGGAAATCAGCCGCATGGTCCTCGGCGTCAACCCCTTCTACGGCTTCGCCCATTACAACAACAACTTCGGCACGACCATGAAGGAATGGTACACGCAGGATAAAGTATGCGACGTGATGCACCAGGCCAACCGCTTCGGCATCAATGCGTTCAATTACGTCCATCTGGATAGGGGGCCGCGGGACTGGGCGCGTTTCGTGGCCGAGGGCGGGCAGATGCACCTCATCCCCCAGGTGACCGCCGGGGTCGATGTGGAAATGCTGGTGCGCACCCTGAAGCCTCTGGCGCTGCAAAGGCAAGGCGAAGTGGTCGATACCGCCTACCAGAACGGCGACATGAACAGCGTCAAGGAGTGGTGCAAGAAGGTGCGGGATTTGGGAGTCATGGTCGGGGTGGGCACGCACATTCCGGAAGTCATCGCGCAGGTGGAGGAAGAGAACTGGGACGTCGATTTCTACGCCGGCTGTATCTATAACCGGCGGCGCACCGTGGACGAATGGAAGAAGGTATTGAACGGCGAGATGATGGAAATGCCCAACGACATCTACCTGAAGAGCGATCCGCCGCGCATGTATCAGGTAATCCAGCAGACTAGGAAACCCTGTTTCGCCTTCAAGATTCTGGCTGCCGGACGGATCCCCGATCGAGGCATCGAGCAGGCGTTCCGCACGGCGTTCGAAAGCATCAAACCCATCGACGGGGTTTACGTGGGCATGTTCCCCAGAGTCAAGGACGAGGTCCGCGAAAACGCGGAGATCGTTCACCGCATTCTCATGCGTTCCTGACGAAATGGGATTCCACGGGCTGGGGTGCGTAGACCGCCACGCTACTGCTTGATCACCGTGCCGTCGCGCCTTCGGATCTCGCCCCACCCTCCGTTCAGGTTGTTCTTGCCCGGGGTGAACGGCGATTTCGCCGCGGCTTTCTCATCCACCTCGATGCCCCAGCCGGGCTTCTCGTTGGCCCATAAGTAGCCGTCCTTCATCACCGGGCACCCCTGGAAAATCTCCTGCGTGGGCTCGTTGAAGGGCGAGTATTCCTGAATGCCAAAATTGTAGCTCACCAGGTCCAGCGTCACGTTCGCCATGTGGCCGATTGGTGAAACGTCGCCCGGGCCGTGCCAGGCGGTCTTCACGCCGAAGTTCTCCGCCAGAATCGCGATCTTACGCGCGGGCGTGAACCCGCCCGCCTGCGAAACATGCACTCGGATGTAATCGATCAATCGTTCGGCGATTAACGGCTGCCATTCGTGCGGGCTGTTGAACAACTCTCCCATGGCGATCGGCGTGGCGCATTGCTGGCGAATTTGCCGGAAGTACGCGATGTCTTCCGGCGACAGCGGGTCTTCCATGAAGAACAATTTGAATCTTTCGGCGTCCTTGCAGAACTGCACCGCCTGGTTGGGCGAGACACGCTCGTGGACATCGTGCAGCAATTCAATCTCGTCGCCCAGTTCCTTACGGCAGAGCTCGAACAGCTTGAGGGCCCGCCTGATGTAATAGGCCGGCTCAAACACCGGCCGGTCGTGCAGCGCTTGGATGGTGCTGGCGTCGCGCGCGCTACCGTAGCCTTCCATGCCGGGCACGCCAACCTGTACGCGGACATAGCGGAAGCCTTGCGCCATAGCACGCTTCGCCGCCTCGATGGTGTTTTCAGGTTCTGCGCCCGCGGCATGCATGTAACAATCCACCGCCTCGCGGCACTTGCCGCCCGCAAGCTGGTAGACCGGCATGCCCGCCTGGCGGCCTTTGATATCCCACAGCGCCTGGTCCACTCCGCTGATGGCGTTGTTCAGCACCGGGCCGTTCTTCCAATAGGAGCTGTCGTAACAGGATTGCCAGATATCCTCGATCCGGTCCGTGGTCTTGCCCAAAAGGAACGGCTTGAGATACCGCTCCACGGCCGGCTTCACCAGCTCGGCGCGTTGCGTGAAGGTGGCGCAGCCGTAGCCGTAGAGGCCATCTTGATCGGTGGTGATCTTGACCACGGTCAACCGCACGCCGTTGGGCTGGCACTCGATCACGCTGATGTCTTTGATCTTCGGTATGGGCAGGGCACGGGTGGCGCGGGCCGCCTGCTCCTGCGCCTTCTGTTCCCGTGGGCCGGCGAGGCTGAGCAGCCCTGCCGTCCCGATTGCCTGCAACAGATTGCGACGCTGAATCGCCATGTCCAAAGTATAGCTTCAGCGCCAGCTGCATTTGCCTCGGTGTGCTCAGCCAGGCCGCGTCCGCGTCCCGATTGAGCCGGCGGCCCATTGTGACGTGAGCGCGGCTTGGGGGAAGATGTTGGTGTGGGTGAGCGCGATCTGAAAGCGCATCGAAGTGGTGAGCACGCCCATCGAGGAGGCCTGGTTCAGTCTTGCCGGGCGGGCGAAGCGTGCTGGCCAAAAAGGAGAGTTGTGACGGCAACTACGATTTTGTTGCTGGCGTCCGGTTCATTGACGCTGGCATTTGCGGCTGCGCTAGCCGCTTATCCCGAAGCGCGAATCTCGAACGGCACTTTGCAGGTGGATCTGCTGCTGCCGGATGCGCAGAACGGCTATTACCGCGGCACGCGGTTTGACTGGTCGGGCGCGATCTCGAGCCTTCAGTTCAAGGGCCACGAATACTTCGGCAAATGGTTCGACCGGTACGATCCGAAGATTCACGATGCCATTATGGGCCCGGTGGAGGAGTTCCTCAGCAACGGCATGGGCCTGGGTTACGAAGAAGCGAAACCGGGCGAGAGCTTCGTCAAGATCGGGGTGGGCGCGCTGCGCAAACCCGAGGAGCCCGCCTTCCGCCAGTTCGCCACTTACGACATTACCGACGGCGGAAAGTGGACCATCAACAAGGGCCCCGATTTCGTGGAGTTCACGCACGAGCTCTCCGACACTCTCGGGTATGCCTATGTATATAAGAAGACCGTTCGGCTGGCACCGGGCAAACCGGAGATGGTGCTGGAGCACAGTCTGAGGAACACCGGCAAGAAGCCGATCTCGACCAGCGTCTACGAGCACAACTTCTACATGCTGGACCACCAGCCGGCGGGTCCTGACTACAGCGTGCGGTTTCCGTTTGAAGTGCGCCCGCAGGCCGATCTGCGCGGGCTGGCGGAAGCGCGGGGCAAAGAGTTTACCTACCTGAAGGAACTGCAGGAGGGCCAGCACGTCTTCACTGCGATGGACGGTTTCGGTGAAACGGCGCGCGATTACGATATCCGGGTGGAGAACCGGAAGGCGGGAATCGGCGTGCGGCAAACGTCGGACCGGCCCATGGCGAAGCTGGTCTTCTGGTCCATCCGCACCACCGTCTGCCCGGAGGCCTTCATCGATCTCAAGGTCGAGCCGGGGCAGGAGGCGAAGTGGAGAATTAATTATGAGTTCTATACGCTTCCGCAGTAGCTGAAACGCCGATCAGGTGCACCGGGCGGTGTGCCTTGCGCTTTTTTTTGGCGTACGCTCAAGAGGGAGGGTCTCATGCGCATCGTCTCGCTCCTCTGCGCCGGTTTGGCCTGCCTGCCGCTGGCGGCCCAGGAGGCCAACCTCCCGGTAATCCGCACTACCACGCGGGAAGTGTTGCTGGACGCCGTGGTGCGCGACAAGAAAGAGCGCCCCATCCGCAATCTCAAGCCGGAAGAGGTCCGCGTGCTGGAGGATGGAGTTCTCCAGAAGGTGCAGACCTTCCGGTTCACCGATGCCGATGCCGACGAACAGCAGCCCGCCACCGCGCAGCCGGGCGCTACGCCCGGCGCGAGCACAACCGCCGCGTCCAATGGTCCCGCGCTCAACCCACTCCACAATCTCAACATTGTGACCATCGTCTTCGAGCGTATGGGACCAGGCAGCCGCCTGTTCGCCCAGACGGCTGCCACCGAATTCCTCGCCAATGAATTTCGCTCCAATACTTACGGCGGCGTCTTCAGCCTGGACGCCCGGTTGAATGCACTGCAGCCTTACACCAACAACCGGGATCTATTGCGCCAGGCGATTACGCGCGCCACCACTGGGAACTACACCGAATTCCGCAAAGATTCCGAAAACGTGCTCAATAATCTGGCGGTCGAGGTCTCCGGCAGCCAGGGTGGCATTACGATCGCCGCGGCAGGCGGCGATCCATTCCAAAGTGCCGGCGCGGCCACGCAGGGCGCCGAATCCCCCGGCATGAGCTCGCAAGGTCAGATGATGTTGGCCCGGCTGGTTTGGAAGCAGATGGAAATGTTCAACTATGCAGCGGGCTGGCGCTCGCTCGACGGGCTGCTGTCGCTGGTCCAGGCGCAGGCCGCGTTGCCCGGCCGCAAGACTGTTTTGCTGCTTTCCGAAGGGCTGGTGGTGCCATGGGAGGTCGAGAACGTCTTCCAGGCGATCATCGGCGCGGCCAACCGCGCCAACGTGAGCATCTATTGCGTGGACGTCACGGGTCTCTCGGTCAAGTCTCCGGCGACTGCGAACACCGATTTGTTGCGTACCAGCGCGAGGATCAGCCAAAACCAGGGCATGGCGGCAGAGGGAGACGCGGCGGTCGACATGGTTCACCAGGGCGAGACGGTGAATATGAGCTTGGCCGCCAATCCACAACAAGCCATGGCAAATCTGGCGGAAGGCACGGGAGGCTTTCTGATCGCCAATACCAACGATGTCGCCAAGCCTCTGCATGAAGTAATGGAAGATGTGCGCGCGCACTATGAGCTGAGCTACGTTCCCACCTCGCAGAATTACGACGGGCACTTCCGCAAGATCGAAGTGCAGGTGAAGCGGCCAGGCGCGCAGGTTCATACGCGCGCCGGCTATTTCGCCCTGCCGCTGATGGCCGGCGAGGTCATGGAACCGTTCGAAATGGCCGCCCTGGATGCGTTGAACACCAAGCCCCAGCCGAGCGCGTTCCCATACCGCACGCAGGCTCTGCCATTCCGCGCCGCGGGCAGCGCCGTGCAGTATTCCCTGGTCTTCCAGATGGCGATGCAGAACCTGTCTTATCGCGAGGACAAGCAAACCGCCAAGCTGCGCTCGCATGTTTCCCTGCTGGCGCTGGTGAAGGACGCGGACGGCCAGGTAGCCGCGAAAGTCAGCCGGGATTTGGCCAACGATATTCCGGCAGACAAGTTCGAAGCGTTTACCCGCGGCGACCTGACCTTCGCGCAGCCGCTGCTGCTGTCGCCCGGACGGTATACCCTCGAGACCGCCGTGGTAGACCGCGAAAACGGCGCAGCCAGCGTAAAGCGGACGGCCCTGCTAGTGGCGGATCAGCCAGGTATCGGGTTGAGTGAACTGGTGCCGGTGCGGCGTGTCGATCCTTTTGACGTCCCTCACGACGGCGGCCGGAATCCCACCGACCCGTTGCACTTTGCCGGCGGCAAGGTCACTCCGTCGCTCGACGAAGTGTATGCGGCCGGAACCGACATCCCGCTTTATATGGTGGTTTACCCGGCCCAAACGGGCGGAGCGCCGCGGCTTGCGATCGAAGTTCTGCGCGATGGGAAGCCGGTGTCCAGCGCCTCGCCCGATCTGCCGCCTCCCGACGCGACCGGCGCCATCCCCTTCATGAGCACCATTTCGCCCGCCCCGGGCCAGTACGAAATCAGGGTGACGGCGCGGCAAGGCGCGTCCACCGCCAGCCGTACGATCGCTCTCCGCGTGCAATGACAGAAATGCGCTTCGCATGGCAGCCAGGCTCGTTGTGCGAGCAGCCTCCACACCATCGCTAATCCCCGTAGGCGCATCATTTTGCCTTTTGAGTGCAGCTACCACGCTCTACGCACTGCGCGTAAGTACGGTTGCGACAAAACCCACGCCGAAAGAGAAGATCCAGTCTCAATGGCTGAGCGGACGGAAGCGACGCCTGCCATTCACTGCGGACGCCAGGTCATATCCACGCGTACCGGTATGTCGTTTTTGACCGGTACCGCCAGCAGCGACGGTGGATCGATCTTGAAATCGGACAGCGTCGCCGGAATCGTTCCCGTGATCCGAATCTCGCTGCCATGAACTTCCCGTTGGAACGGAACCTGCTTATAGCGGGCGGTCTGGCCAGCGAACTGAATCTCCGGATCGCAATGGATCGTCGCAGATGTGAGTTCCATTTCGGGCAGTACCACGCGCACCGTGACCATGGGAAATTGCGCGCCGCGCGTCACTTGCAGCATGTGAAGATCGCGATTGCTGTCGCCCGAGTCAAACGACTTGACCGGCGCGGCGATTAGAAAATCGCATTGTCCGGCGTGGCAAACACCCTTGCCGCGCGCCTGGTGGCTGACACCCACACTCTCGTGCAGCGGGTGAGACACACGATAGCTAAGCGTCGATTGCGCCAGAACCCATTGGCTGTCCGCTCC
>Ga0116130_1001907_pt1 | contig 11143 bp, 10 predicted proteins | sample June2015DPH_17_5_FD_89733 | JGI IMG/M metagenome (GOLD analysis project Ga0116130, IMG submission 89733) | Peatland microbial communities from SPRUCE experiment site at the Marcell Experimental Forest, Minnesota, USA - June2015DPH_17_40 | ecosystem: Environmental > Terrestrial > Soil > Wetlands...
AATAATCTCCACAGCGTCGATGCAGGCTTTCTGGAAGGCTTTCCTTTGGTGTTCTGCTCTCTTTGTATTATCTTGAGTAAAGCCATAAGCAGTAACCTCCTTTATCCCCGCCTTGATGCAAAGCCGCAAAACTTCAAGGCCTGGCGGCAAACCAGCCTCATAACCAGCCTCCTTGGGCAATCCTCTCTCTATTGCCCATCGTCGGTTCCCGTCAGGTATGACGCCAATGTGCTTTGGTACTTTGTTCATGTGGTCTGAATGGTCAGTAGCGGACATGCTTATCTTGCAATACGTTGATAACGTTTATCGTGACCTTACGGCTGGCTACATTCGCGCGTCTTAGCTCCTCCTCGTTAAGCCCCGCTGAAAACATTTCCTTTAACTCGCTATCATCGGGGCAACTTAGAGCAATAAGCATTTAGAAAAGTCACATGAACTTATTTGGACCAAGCATCGACCCATTGCACGGGGCGGTTTCACAGCCTTAGAAATTCTAAACCGGGGCAGCCATAGTATAACTAAAACCTATTTGAAATTTTATTACAAATTTAGTACGTTACGGCGTGCCACGGCATCAGGATTTGCCTCTCCAATGCGCTTTAAGAGAGGAACAGTTAAATCAACACCCATCGCAGCGACGTAAGGGAGGTGAAAAACTTGGTAGGACCAGTGGGAAAAGCCGCAGCCGTTCATCATCACAGAGAAAAGAAGGATGATGACAAGAAGGATGATGACGTCATAGAACACAAGGGAGCGGCGGTTGCAGTGCATCACAGACGCAAATAGAGGGTGTACAGACCGGCCTTCGAAACGGCGGCAGCGACATAAAGCAAAGCGTGTTCCAATAAGCTATTCTTTCTTTTTTTTCGATTTCCTTTATTTTTTAGAGGGCATGAACACGGCACCTTAATGACGGCTATCAGCGCGGTGGGAAACTGACCGCAGCTAGATGGCGACGCTTCTGTTTTTACGCATTTGATTCAAACCGTGCCGTTCTCTACGCAGCCGCAGCGTCGCTCGTGGAGACGTTCAGCCTTGCCGCGAGCCGCTCGCTGTGTCCGTGCTGCCTTCTCTATCGATAATATGCCCCAGAAAAAGGCGTTTGCTCAATGGGTTGACAGATATTTGACGTGCTTCCTTATCCAGCTCTAACTTCTCTGCGTCCCTGAAATGTGAAACAAGAGCGTTGAGAGCCCCCAAATCATCTAGGCTAATCTGGGACTCCTCAAAGGTTGGTCTTCACTTCTTCAAGCGCACGGCTTAGTAAGTCCGCTTCGCCGTCCGTCAAAACTAACGCCTTGGTGAGCTTTTTCTCCCTCCTACTCGGTGCTAATCACATGGATCGCATGGCATATTTCATCTGTGTTTTTTTTCTAATGGCGATATTAGCGGCAAAATGTGCTGCTATTCCGCGCTACAAGACGTTGAGATACCCTTGTGGTTTGTAAGAGCCAAAACGCCGATATAGCTCACAATGAAACGCAACTCTGTCTTGGTCAGCTCGTCTTTTACAGTCCACGTAAAGAGCGCACGGGCGCAATATGTCATAGTTTTTAGTAGACCGGGACCACTAACCAAAAAGCTGCGCGAAAGTACTTTTCACCTTAAATCTTGAAGCGCCAGAACTATATTTGAACCAATCCAATTGGCACACGCATGTTCAAGAGGAGGTGAAATATGGATTGGAAGTGGTGGGCCGTAACTATAATTATAATCCTCTTCTTTTTGTTTGTCGTGATTGCCGGTGCACTTCTGCGGTGGGGTTTTTGGTCTAGCTTGTTCTAGTTTGTAGGCCACAGCCCGATCTCAAAACCAATATATATAGGTCACAACTCGGGCTACAAAGACTGTTTAAAGCTATTGTGAACAAACAGGGGGTAGATTATGGGGATCAAAGAGAATTTTACCGATGAGGAATGGCAGCAGCTGCTGAGCCTTCCCTATGCAGTCTCATTCGCTATAGTGACTGCTTCTCCATCACTCTTGGGTGCCTTTGGCGAGTCTAAGACCATGCTGACCGAACCGTCAAAGCTGGCAGCTGCAAGTAGCAGCGATGTCGTTGCCACGGTATCGGGCGAGATGCAGTCACGGGCCAAGGAACTGGTTAAGCAGCAGCAGAACTTATTCAACCAGGATAAAACAGACTACAGAACCAAGACCGTCGAAGCATGTAAGGCTGCTTCAGCAAGCTTATCCAAGATTGCTCTAGAGGAGGCAACCGCCTACAAACAGTGGGTCTTGGCGGTAGGACAAAAGGTAGCTGAAGCTGCTAAAGAGAGCGGCGGCGTCATGGTTAGTGAGGCAGAAAAGGCAGTTCTCAGTGAAGTCTCCGCTGCTTTCGGTATGAGCTCATAGGCGTTTAATTAGGTTAGCACGCGCGATTATACGCCACGGCCCACTTTGGGTCTCCGTCACTATAGTTGCATCTGTTTAAAGAAAAAGCAGGTCTATGGCCGAAAATCCTGACTAAGTAATAATCGGCCTTCCAAATTGACTCGGCAAATCATCCGGATCTCCTTGATCTTCCGTTTCTAGCGGGGCTGGATTCAGTAGACGATGTATCTAGCTCGACATATGTGCGAGCCACCCAGTACTTAAGTAATAAATTCTTACGTATGAGCAAAGCATCAGGAGACACCCACCTATGGGAGACGAATCACTAAAAATCAAAATGGATTACGCAGAGTCATCTGAAATCCTCAGGACCTCCCTGAAGATGAAAGGAGCTCCCGTCGCATTGGGCTTCGCGACGACGAAGGACGACATCCCCCCCGGGATGCCAGAGATCGATAAAAGAATCAGGCACTGTATGATGGTGAGCCTTGCGAGGAACGAGGGCGGGGTATTTTATGCTACTGCGGATAAACACGAATGTAACGGCGGTTCCTTCGCTCTAGGACTCAGGGATCTTACACCGGCCCTAAAGACGGGCAAGTTTTATTTTAAGCTGGGGAAATTTGCGAGTGTAACCTCCAGTAAAAGGACGATGGACAGCGTACCACACCTTCCCATCGGAGAGACCTATGCGACCATGTATGCTCCCTTGGAGAAGACACCGTTCACCCCGCAGGTAATTGTTATTATCACCAATCCATGGGCTATGCTGAAACTTGCGCAATCTTCGTTATTCCGGGTGGGAGGAAGAGCGCATGCCGAGTTCTCCGGTATCCAGTCGGTCTGCTCGGACGCGGTCGCGCAGACCTATCTCACGGGAAAGCCGAACTTTTCGCTCGGTTGCGATGGTTCAAGAACGTTTTCAGGGATTGTTGAGGATGAGATGGTTATGGGATTTCCGGCAGAGATGCTGCCAGAGATTGTGGATGCGGTACAAATCATTACCCAAGCTCCTGGGTCATCAAAAACATAATCTGTTTGTAGCAAGCGACCGAGCACAGACCTTGAATAGCGAGGTTTACCCTCTGTCCGCTGATGCGTAAAAAAATCTAGCGTAATATAATACAAATCAAGAATTGAGTAATATCTAACAACTGGAGGAATTCTATTATGGCTAAAGAAGCAAAGAAATTCAACACTGTACCGTTGAATTGGAAAGAGGTGTACTACACCAATTGTCCCCTCGTGTCCGCCAGCAACGTCGACCAAGAACTGGGCTGGACCAGAGAGGAGTTCAAGAAGATCGGCGTCCAGTACGCCTTCTTCCGCTCCCGCCGCGAGAACGACTTCTACCCCCACTACATCCACAACCTCGATAACCTCATCCGCTTCGGCGGTCTATTCCCCCCCGTCCACGTTCACGCGGATATCCGCAGGACCAGGCTCCTTGGGGCGACGCAGGTGTACGAAGGCGGCTGCATGATGGTGCGTGCCCGGGACAACATCTACCAGATGAAAGATCTGAAGGGCAAGAAGATCGGCCTCACGAAGAGTCTGAACACCATCAAGAACGACTGGTGGCGGATCCAGGAGGAACAAGGCATCGAGCTCATGCTAATGCTGAACGACATGACCCGCGACGACGTCGAGATCGTGGAGTTCCCCTACCCGGATGACTGGTATGATGATCCCGAGATGCTCGAGCCCATGGACAACCCTTCTGAACTGTGGCTCAAGCGGGACCACAAGCACGACCTTGCCTTCCGTCCGCTGGAGGTGGCGCTGGAGCAGGGTGTCGTCGATGCGATCTACACCCAGAGCGGCCCCTTGCAGCATCTCCAGGAGGCAACGGGCAAGTTCAAGGCGATCGAGGACCTGTCCAAGTATCCGGACTGGACCCTGCAGGTGTGCAACGTTCCTGCCGTCATCACGTGCACGGACGTCATGGCCGAGCAGCACCCCGAGCTCGTCGTCACGTTCATGAAAGGCATGATCAAGGTCGGGCGCTGGGCTAACGAGCACAAGCACGCCGCCGCTGCGATCCTCGACAAGCAGACGTTCTACCTGGACGTCGAGGACACGTACCGAGGCATCAGGGACATCGACATGGTGCCCACCCTGTCGCCCCAGAACCTGGCCGCCATTGAGATCGGGAAGGACTTCATGCTAAGCCACGGCTACATCAAGAACGGCTTTGATGTACATGAGTGGGCCGCACCGGAGTTCCTTGAACAGGCGGCGAGAGAACTGCTCGAGGAACAGTGGCAGAAGGTGACCGCGGCGAAGCTTCCTGAGGTGTCTGAGCCCCTGGCGTCTGGGCTGCGGCTCGGGTAGTCGGGCGGAAGTTCGGCACAAAGAGGTCTCGGCAGATAAGTGGAGGCAAAAATGAACACATCCTACAAACTAGACACTAGCATCAAGGTTGATGAGAGTTTATGCATTAACTGCGGGAGTTGCATCCGAGCCTGTCCCGGGAGGATAATCACTTGGGATCAATTCCCCGTCCCGACCGCGGACGCGTGGGACCTCTGTATAGACTGTGGCCATTGCGTAGCTATCTGTCCCACAGGGGCTATGCATCAGCGTTCGATGGGGCCTGAGGATTGCGAATCGATCGATATTCACCTTATTCCCAGATGGGATCAGGTAAGACAGTTCCTCATCTCGAGGCGTGCCATTCGTGGCTACATCAACAAACCAGTCGAGAGGGAAAAGATCCTGCAGCTGCTGGATATTGCTCGCTACGCTCCAAATGGAGCGAACCGTCAGTTGATCCGCTGGCTCGTGATCGACGATCCCGCTGAGGTTCACTGGATCGCCGGGTTGACAATTGACTGGATGAAGAGCGTCAAGGATGCGAACCCTGCACTTTATCAGGAAGCAAAGCTGGAACTGTTCATTAAGCCGTGGGAAGCTGGCAAGGATCTCATTTCAAGGGGGGCTCCCTGCGTTATTCAGGCCTACGCTCCTATAGCTGAGCGCACAGCGCCTCCGGCTGCCATGATTGCCATCGCCTATGTTCAGTTGGCGGCAACCGCACTCGGTTTGGGAACAACGTTTGCCGGCAGTATCAACACAGCCAGTGAGGCTTACCCACCATTGATTGAGGCCTTGGGCCGCCCGGAAGGGTATTTTCCATATGGAACGTTCGTTATTGGATATCCAACTGAAACATATAACCGAATACCTGTGCGAAAGCCCGTGGACGTGACCTGGCGTTGAGAGCTTAGGGTAAGGTTGCGCGACGCAACAAATTCACCAGATGGCCGGGCCCTCTCAGCTGGGAAATCGTCATCAGCGTTTAGTATGTAGATCTGCAACGAACGATAGTGGGTCCGCGCTTGTGGCTAACGAAGCAAGAAAAGAGGGGGATGCGACTGCCCGCTCTTTTAGCGACCTCGCGAAAAAGAAGGAGTTCAGTTGCGGTCAGCGGGGCGATGGCTAAGGTCTGCCTCTTCGATGGTGGTAGACTATAGTTCAACCGGCCCGCTCACTGCGCAATATCTGCGCCATTACGCGTGTCTGATTGGCGTAGGTAGTACAGTGAAGACTAATTTGGCGAAAAAACTGAAAAGGAGATAAGCTAATGACCGATCATAAGAAACCTGCCTCGAAGTCAAACCACCAAGTGCCTGAAAAAAAGCAGACAAGTTTGGGGCTTTATGTGACGGCGAAAGAGGCTTATGAGATGTGGAAGACTGGGCCCGAGCGGGTCAACATCCTCGACGTTCGCACCCCTGAGGAGTACGTTTTCGTCGGCCATGCGGCAATGGCGAGGAACCTTCCCCTCGTCTTCGTGAAACACCAGTGGGACCCTGCCAACAACGAGTTCGTTGTGGAGCCCAATCCCGATTTCATCTCCCGCGTGAAGGATCTGCACGCGCTCACCGACACGCTCCTCGTCATGTGCCGGGCAGGGGGCCGTAGCGCTAAGGCGGTCAACGCGCTTGCCAACGTTGGGTTTGTGAACGTCTACAACATCATCGATGGCATGGAGGGGGACAAGGTCAACGACCCCGGAAGCGTAAACCACGGGAAACGGATGAAGAACGGCTGGAAGAATTCCGGATCGCCTTGGACCTACGATGTTAATCCAGAGCTGCTTGGCTTGCCAATAATCAAGCGATAACTTGCGCTTCGACGACAGTCCTGCACCAGCGCCACCGGACCCGTGAGCAGGTCCTGTGTGACCGCGTCGCTATTTTGCCTGTCTCGGCAGAAACAGGACGATCACAAACCCAAGGAGCAGTGTGAGACTAAGTGCGACGAAGGTGAGGTGCATTGCCGAGCTGATCGTACTGTCTACGATGCGCTGCGCTTCAGGAATCAGACTCTGGGGGATGCTCGCCGGCGCGGTCGTCTGCATATTTTGGGCGTACGCGTAGAGATTCTGTTGTATCTGCTCTTGAGTCGTCGTGTTACTCACTAGCGTGGAGGAGCTGATCCCCGAAACGAGCCCGTCGAAGATTCCCACGAGGAGTAGAACGCCGATGAGCGCTGTGCCCACGGAGTAGCCCAAGTTCTTTGCTGTGTTGAGAAATCCTGAGGCATCGATCTCTTGGTCTCTCCGCACCGCGGACATGGTGAGATTCGTCAACTGAGAGAGCAACAACCCCACTCCAAGGCCGAATATCACTGTGCCAGGGATGATGTCAACAATCTGAGTGCTCTGGCTAAATACGCTGCTCAAAAGGTACGCGCCTGCAGCAGAGATCAGAAATCCGATAAGGATGACGACCTTGGGTCGTACAATGGATGAGAGTCTGCCCCCAGTGACGGATAGGACGAAAATTGCAAGCGACATGGGGAGCAATGCCACACCCGTCATAAATGCGCTCTCGCCAGTGACTTGCAGCAAAAATACGGGTAAGATAAACAGCACGCCGGCGAAAGCGGCTTGTTGGATCACACTAGCCGCATTGCCCAAGATATAGAGTCGATTTTTGAGCACTGAGATGTCGAGCAAGGGCTCCACGTGGTGGCTTATGCGTCGCCTCTGCCAAAGGAGGAAGCCGGCAAAAACGATGAGGCCGACGACTATGAACACGGGCACGAGTTGCCAGTACTGCGGGGAGCCGAGGAGCAAAATGCCGAATACGAGACAGAACAGCGCGGTAACTGAGAGCACGACGCCTCCGAGATCTATGTCGCTCCACGTAAGACGTGGCGTTGACTCGTGCAGGAACGATCTCATCAAGAGTACCGCAAGGACGCCGAGTAGTTCGAACGCAAAGATTAATCGCCAGGTGGCAAAAGACGTCAGAGCTCCGCCGTAGAGGGGACCGATAGCAGCCCCCAGAGCGGCGATGCCACCCCAGATGCCAAATGCCGTTAGTCGGTCTTTGCCTTCATACGCCGCACTTACCATTGTGGTCGTCGCGGGTAACATCAGCGCCGCACCTATGCCTTCGAGAAGCGACCAGCCGATGAGGAGCATAAAGACGTTAACGCTCAAAGTCGCCGTAGTTGTGCCGATTCCGTACACGATGAGGCCGATAAAGAAAGTCTTCTTCCTCCCCAAAACGTCCTGCAGCTTGCTTCCGGCAAGCATGAGCGATGCCATTGTGAGCGCATATATCGCGATCAAAGCCTGGATAGTGCTCAAATCGGTGTGTAAGTCTACGACCACAGCCGATATGGCCACATTCATAGCGGAGCTATCGAGAACGATAATGAAGATGGCTATGCACGAAACTAAGACGACTCCCCATTTGAACTGTGGCTTCTCTTCCATCGAAAACTCGGGAGAATATCTACCAATTGTGGACTATTCGCGTAATTCTGGACTATGCGCGCGCAGGAATCCATCAGATGTGCTAACCAAGCGCGGCTGGGCGGTACAACAGCGCTTTTTTTGGCTTTATCTTTTACGGTTCTTTTTTTCGCAGTTAAAGTCGCAGGTGCGGCCAAAAAAGAGAGAATACATTAGTCCGGCGTTCACGCTTAGCGAATATCATACAAACCACCACGAGTTAAGTTCAGAGAACTATCTTGCTAACTTCGCCTGCTCTTTCCTCAGTTGGGCCTCTTTTTTTCTTGCAATTAGTTTCAATTCGAGTGAGTTAAATACCCATAAATCACAACAACTCGCACGATCTTGCGAATAGGAGGTGAAAATCAAATGGCTGAAGAAAAATCTTCAATGTGGCTACGTATAACAGAGATCATCATCGGTCTAATCGTGCTTGTGCTGGGTGGCTACGTAATTGCGTATCCCGGAGTAGCGGCAGCGACTCTCATCGGCTTCCTTGCATTCGGGCTCCTTGTTCTAAGCTTTGTAGAATTCGCCCGGATTTTTTCAGAAGGCATCTCAGGATGGCAGCGACTTATACGCTTGATTCTATCAGTGATCGTATTTCTACTCGCAATAGCAATACTTGTCTCCCCGCTCATTTGGGGAGGATTAACCCTAGCTTGGCTGGTAGGACTGGCGTTGATCTTTTTGGGATTCGTGGCCATCGCACGCGCCACTCCAGGGATGATAGTCGTCGGCATCATTGCAGTTGTAGTCGGCTTTGTCGTGTTCGTATATCCTCCGCTTGGCGTAGCCACTGCAGTACTTTTGCTGGCCGTAGCTCTGATCATATTTGGGTTAGAGGCAATAGTATCAGGCATCTTAGGGAGATGGGTGTAAGCCCCTCCTTCTTTTTTTTGTGCCATCTCAATGAGCTGATGCGGTACAAGCTCGACGCGTCTCGAACGAAAAAACTGAATTTTGTCCGTTAGACGGAAATGCGCGTCTGGATGGCAATCTTTAAGTAATTTATGCTTCGATCAACAACCGCCAAGCCGGCCCGCTTTTGGGCGTGCGCGACGATTCCGCGACGGACGTCTACGTCTTAGTGGGTTCCAAGGAGCTGCTGTCACGGCACCTACGGAGCAGCAGTACCTCGATCGGGGCGCAACGCTGCGGAGATACGACCGCGATGTTCGAAACAGAATTCGCTATTTTCGCCGCTATTGTCTTTGGGTTCGCGCTCGTCTCGCGTCGCGTTGAGAGACTCGAGGTGACGGCGCCTATGGCGTTCATCGCTGCGGGCATGTTGCTGGGCGCCTCGCATGTCGTCAGCTCATCACTCAACACTGAGTTCCTGCTGCTTGTCGGCACCATCGCCCTTGTACTGGTCCTGTTCACCGATGCGTCGCGAATCAACATTTCGTTGTTTAGAGTAAACGCCGAATTGCCTGCCCGTCTGCTTATTATCGGTCTACCGCTGACGATTGCGGCTGGTGCGGCCATTGCCGCGCTCCTGTTCACCAACCTTACCATTTGGCAGGCAGCAATTATAGGGGCAGTCCTCGCCCCGACCGACGCGGGCCTTGGGCAAGCGATCGTGACCAGCGAACGTGTGCCCATTCGCATTCGTGAGGCGCTCAACGTGGAAAGCGGCTTGAACGACGGCGGATCGGTGCCCTTCCTCCTGGTGTTCCTCGCGCTTGCCGCGATTCAAGAAGGCGTCGAGCCCCCCAGCTTTTGGACAGTCGCTGCGGAGCAGATAGGCATTGGTGTGATCGTCGGCATTCTGGTCGGCGTCGTCGGAGGCTGGCTGATCAGAATCGCTACGCAACGTGGCTGGATGACGAGGACCTTTACGCGCCTGAGCTTCTTGGCGCTCGCTATCCTCGCCTGGGGCTTAGCAGGCCCAATTGGCGGCAGCGGCTTCATTGCAGCTTTTGTCGGAGGGTTCGCAACAGGGGCTTTAGTCGGTGATGTCGAGGAGGCAGCTACCGACTTCAGCGAGGCTGAGGGAGAGCTCCTCCTATTGGCGGTATTTTTCCTTGTCGGCGTTGTGGCAACGTCCCTGCTTGGAACGCTTGACTGGACGATCGTGCTCTACGCGATTCTGAGCCTGACGGTGATCCGGATGCTGCCCGTTGCCATCTCTCTTGTTGGCACAAAGCTGCGCCGGAGCTCCGTGCTGTTTCTGGGCTGGTTCGGGCCGCGTGGCCTTGCGTCAATCGTTCTCGTGCTCGTCGCCTTGGAGGAACCGGCACTCGCTGCTCTCGCGCCACAGATCGCGACAATCGTCCTCGTGACCGTGATCTTTAGCGTTTTTGCGCATGGCATCTCCGCCCAACCAGGCGCCTCCCTGTACGCTCGCAGGGTGGCTGCAATGGACTCCGATGCTCCCGAACTGCGCGACGTTTCGCAACTCCCGGCTCGTACAAGGAGAATGGGTAAATAAAAACAACGCTGCTACGCGAACTTGTTGGCGACCAACGCGTTGTAACGCTTTGCAGTTGCACCAAAATTCAAGAGCGCCGAGCGGGAGAGTTCTTTATGATTCGCCACGAGAAGTCTCAAGTCGGACGTGCTGGATATTGAGAGGATTTACTATAATCCGCTTAGCCTAGCCCTTATCGTTCGATTGTGCAAGATCAGTTCGAGCGACTTGCTGCGGGTCTGGCTTGACGTGCAGCACGCCGCGTCATCCGCTGCCCAACAGCCGCTCCAATTATGAGCGCGGTCGCGGGGGCGAGGGCGATATATCTGAGCTCATACGGGTTGGCCGTAGCAACGGTAACGGTCAGCAGGATGGCTGCGAGGGGCGCGCGTAATACAAGCGCGATCGTGGCGGCTACCGTGCACGTGAAAAGCAAAGCGGGGCAGGCTCGGAAAAAGCAGGCTAATGGCGAGTGCGACTTTTTTTGACGCAGCACTCAAGCACGAACGCACGACGGGGATGTCCAAAGACTCACTCTTCGCGCTTCTTCGCATCGACCGATTCTTTCAGGCCCTGGACCTCTGCTCGCATCCCTTTGAGCTCAGCGAGGTCAGCCTTGATTTCGTCAGTACGGTCCTCCAACG
>Ga0116130_1001917_pt1 | contig 11088 bp, 8 predicted proteins | sample June2015DPH_17_5_FD_89733 | JGI IMG/M metagenome (GOLD analysis project Ga0116130, IMG submission 89733) | Peatland microbial communities from SPRUCE experiment site at the Marcell Experimental Forest, Minnesota, USA - June2015DPH_17_40 | ecosystem: Environmental > Terrestrial > Soil > Wetlands >...
AGCCGGGCTGCGCCGGAAATCATTTTGTGGTGGGCTCGGCAGGCTTGGGCGGCGCGGCTGGTGCTGGTTTTGGCCCTGACGCTGGTGTGGCCGGAGCTGCCGCCGGAGTGTTTGCTGATCCGGCTGGTGCAGCGACGGGAGGCTTCGGCGGTGCCCCCGTTGCGGCGGGTGTAGCGGCAGTTGCTGCAGGCTTCGCGGGTGCGGCTGCGGCTTTTGCTGGTGGCGCGGCTGCAAGTGCGGGCTTCAAGAACGGGATCAGCCCGGCCTGCCAGAGCATGTGCGCGAACATCAGGCTGAAAATGCCGCCAATCATCAGCGCGATGGCCGTCAGCACTGCCAGAATTGTCGGCCACAGAAAGTTGCGCTTCAGGCTGTCGAGGGAAGTCTTGCGCCAGGCCAGCAGCGGCCCCACTGCGGTAAGGAAAATCAGGAACAGCCCAATCGGAACGTTCACCCGATTGAAGAACGGCGGCCCAACCGTGACTTTCGATCCCGTGACTGCCTCCGACAGCACCGGGAAAAGTGTGCCCCACAATACCGCAAAGCACGCTACCAGCAACACCAGATTGTTGAACAGGAAACTGGATTCGCGCGAAACCAGCGACTCCAGACGGTGCTCGCTCTTCAGCGTGTCGCGGTTGCGCACGACGAAGAACACGCAGGTGGCAAACGTCAGCGCCAGGAACCACACAAACCAGATGCCGATGCCCGACTGCGCGAAGGCGTGCACCGAACTCACCACGCCGCTGCGCGTGAGAAACGTCCCGAAGATGGCCAGCAGAAACGTGGTGAAGATGAGCCACATGTTCCACATCTTCATCATGCCGCGCTTCTCCTGCATCATGACCGAATGCAGAAAAGCGGTCATGGTGAGGAACGGCAGCAGCGACGCGTTCTCCACCGGGTCCCATCCCCAGTAGCCGCCCCAGCCCAGCACGGCGTAGGCCCAATGCGCGCCGAGAAAGATTCCGCAGGTGAGGAAGAGCCACGCCACCATGGTCCAACGGCGGGTGATGTGGATCCACTTCTCGCCGGGATACTTCATGATGAGCGCGCCCAGCGCGAATGCGAATGGCACGGTCACGCCGACATAGCCGAGATAGAGCATCGGCGGGTGGATGACCATCTCGGGATATTGCAGCAGCGGATTCAGTCCGTTGCCATCTGGCGGAATTTGTCCGCTGACCAGACCGAACGGATGCGCCGCGAAGTTCACCAGCAGCAGGAAAAACACCTGCACCGCTGCGATAATCGCAGAGGCATGTGCCGTCAGTTGTGGATCGACTTTGTAGCGCAACCGCAGCACCAGCGCATAGGTTGACAACAGCCACGCCCAAAACAGCAGCGAACCTTCCTGTCCCGACCACAGCGCGGCGAACTTGTAGGCGATGGGCAGGTCGCGGTTGCTGTGGTGCATGATGTAGGAGACGGAGAAGTCATTGCCGAGGGCGGCTATCACCAGCGCCACCGCGGCGACGGTGACTGCGGCCCAGCAAGCGATACCGGCGCGGCGGGCGGTTTCGCCCAGGCGATCGTCCTTGCGATACAACGCGAGCGAGCCTGCGACAAACGAATAGGCCGCCAGCGCCAGGGCCAGCATGAGTGCAAAGCTTCCAATTAGCGGCATGAAGAGCTGTTACCTGTATTATTTCCCGCCGGATGCATTCGGTGGAGAAAGCCATCCTAAAGCGAATGCTCTCATTTTACTCGCAATCGCAAGGCCAGAGGGCGAATCGTCTGCGTGTGGAATACAACTTTGCGGGAGCGCACACACGCCGCTCACGGCAGGAGCCGTGCACTTAATCTTGAAGCGGCGATGCAGAATCCGGCCTGCGGGATGGACTACACTACTCCTGCGCGCACCCGTACTGACATGTCTGCAGCCGCAGCTCAATCCGTCCTGGTAACCCCGGCCGCCCGATCGCACAAGTACCGGCCGGCGCTGCTTGCGCTGGCTGTCCTGTTCGCCGCGGCGACCATTCTCTACAGCACGGCCTGGATGTATTACGTTCGCCTCAAACCAACGGTGGAGATCGGCATTGACACCAACTACCTCGAGCAAGCGATTGAGATCACCAATGTTTATCGGGACAGTCCGGCGGAGAGGGCCGGCCTGAAGCCGCACGACCGGGTCATCGCAATCAACGGCGTATCCATTTCCCCCAGGAAGACGGGGTTCGACGTTCTGGAGTCCATCTGGGTAAAGTCAGGGCCCGGCGACAAGGTGATTCTGCGAATCGAGCGACCCAAAGAGGCAAACCCGCTGACTCTGACGGCCACTTTTCGCGCCATAAAAGGGCAGGGTGACACCAAGACCCTGGGACGGACGGTAGCGGAACAGATTCTGGACTCCTATCCAGTGCTGTTTCTCCTCGTGGGACTTACCGTATTGTTTCTGCGCGTGGACAATCGCGATGCCTGGCTGCTGGCCATGGTGTTTGCCAGCTTCCTCACCGCGCCCGGCCTTCCCAGTTCCTTTTCGGTAGCGCCGGACGGGCTCCGGCATTTCCTGCTCGCGTTCAACACCATTGTTGGCGGCCTGCTTCCAGGCTTGTTCTATTTCTTCTTCGCTGTATTTCCCACGCGATCTCCCATCGACCGCAAAGCCCCGTGGCTGAAGTGGCTGCTTCCAGGAATTGGCATCTGCCTGGGATACGGAGGGGTTCGGTATGGCGATCTTGCAGTGCTGCCCTTCTTACAGGCGGTATTAAGCCAGCGGACGGGCCACAACATGAGGCTTGTGTATGCCTACGGAACCATTCTGCTGGGCATACTTTCGCTCATCCTGAACGTCCTGGGCACTTCCAACCCGGAGGCCCGGCGCAAGCTCAAGGTGATTGTCTGGGGCACGACGGTCGGGGTCACGCCCGTAGCCGTGGTCAAAGCCGCGGGAGACACGGTGCACTTCCAGACGCCTTTCTGGCTGGGCTTCTTCTGTGTCATGTTGTTGTTTTTCTTCCCCCTCTCGTTCGCTTACGCGGTGGTGAAACACCGGGTGATGGAGATCCCGGTGCTGCTGAAGCGCAGCGCGCGTTACTTCGTGGTGGAGCGCGGATTTATTTTCCTAATCCTGGCGATTTCGGTGGGAGCGACCTTCTGGCTGGCACAGGCGTTCTCCCGCCTTTTCTCCGCCGGATCGAAAGCTGCCATTCCGGTGGGCGCGACCTTCGGGGTACTACTGATCTCGGGCGCAACCCAGGTGCATCGGCGGGTGCGAACCCGGTTGGACCGCGCCTTCTTTCGCAGCTCTTACGACGCCCAGCACATTCTGGAGAGCCTGGCCGCCCAGACCCTTACGGTCAGCAGCCGCGAAGGACTGGCGGCACTATTGCATGACCAGATTCACGATGCGCTGCATCCCACCTCAATGTATGTGTACCTTCAGGACGCCAATGGACAATTGCAGGCTTACGCCGGCAACCCTCCGGCGGAGGCGATAACACTCTCGACCAGCGCCGCTGGCATTGCCGAACTGGCAGACCGCAGTGACCCGCTGGAACTGCTCCCCGAAGTCATGCATGGAACGCAATTAGAGCCGCTGCACCCGGAGTGTCTGGTGCCGATTCGTGGCTCCAGTGAAGGCCAGTTGCAGGGCGTGGCCGTGCTGGGCCCGCGATTGTCGGAGGAACCGTACTCCGCCGGCGACAAGCGTTTGCTGGCGTCGGTGGCCAGCCAGGCCGGTATTGCCATGCGCAGCATTACCCTGGCGGAGAAGATGGCCGCAACCATGGAGGGAGAGCGTCGCACCGCGCAGGAAATGCAAATTGCGCGCCAGGTGCAGAGCCGGCTTCTCCCGCAACAGGCACCATCACTGCCGACCTTGGAGTGCGCCGGCAAGTGCATCCAGACGCGCGCCGTGGGCGGCGATTACTACGACTTTCTCGATCTCGGCTCGGGCCGCATCGGCCTGGTGCTGGCCGACATCTCGGGCAAAGGCATGTCGGCCGCACTGCTGATGGCCAATCTTCAGGCCAACCTGCGCAGCCAATACGCCCTGGCCCTGGAAGACATTCCCCGGCTGCTACGTTCCGTGAACCACCTGTTCTACAAGAACACCGAAGACAACAACTACGCCACGACATTCTTTGCGGTCTATGACGACGAGACACGGCGCTTGCGTTACGTCAATTGCGGACACAATCCCCCGTTCCTCGCAAGAGCCGATGGAAGCGTGGAGCGACTCACAGCCACAGCGACTGTCTTGGGCTTGTTCGAGGAGTGGGACTGCTCGGTCGTCGAGCTTGAACTGGCGGCGGGAGATGTTCTGGTGATTTATACCGACGGGGTCTCGGAAGCTTCACCGAACGAAACCGACGAGTTCGGGGAAGAGCGTCTCATCGAGGCCGCGCGCGACGGTCGGGCGCGGTCAGCCGACGAAGTTCTCGAAGCCATCCTCAGCCAGGTGCAGGAATTCAGCCAGGGCGAACAGGCCGACGATATGACGTTGATTGTGGCGCGAGGGCGGTAGGGGGAGCTGTTGGACATGGCAGATCACGATCCTGGACAGGAACGGCAGCGGCTTACCAAACTTTACGCCGCGATGTCGGATGGTGAGTTGGACGCCATTGCTGCGGATGCGGCGGAACTAACCGACGCGGCCCGTCAAGCTCTAACCGATGAGCTTGCTCGCAGACACCCCGAAGCAGCTGTCGTTGTGAACACAGCCGCTCGGGGACGCGATTCGATGGAATTGGCTGATGTCGTCAGCATTCGCCAGTTCAGAGATCTGCCCGAAGCGCTGCTCGCCAAAGGCGCGTTGGACTCGGCGGACATCGAATCCTTCCTGGTCGACGACAACATGATTCGGATGGACTGGTTTTGGTCGAACCTAATGGGTGGTATTAAGTTGTGCGTTAAGCAGGAAGACGCTGAGGCCGCGCTGGATTTGTTGGAGCAATCCATTCCCGAAGGGTTCGAGGTAGAGGGCGTCGGGCCGTATGAGCAGCCGCGCTGCCCGAAATGTCAGTCCTTGGATATCGCTTTTGAAGACTTGAATCAGCCGGTCGCTTGGGTCAGCGCCTATATCCTCGCTCCCATTGCCCTTCATCGCGAGCGGTGGGTATGCCATTCCTGCGGACATCGCTGGCGTCAGGCGGAAGAAAACCAGCCCGCGATCTAGAAGGCTTTCAGGGTGCCCTAACGTCTAGCCCCTAACGCCTCATGTAGCGGACCCAACTTCCCCATTGCACGGTGTGAAGGTTAAACGAAAAATCCCCATCCAAGCAAAACCAGCTTGGATGGGGAACCCTCAGGATCTCTTACTAACCACTATTCACTATCCACTGCTTTTCTCACGCTTGCGCCGGCACCCCTGCATTCGAAATCCAGCGCGTCGCTGGTTTGGACGTTGCCTTGGGAAGAATGTCCAGGTAGATCACGGCGTACCGGAACGCGATGACGCCGGCGGCAATGACCAAAACGCTCGACGCCAACTCCGTCCACTTGGGCACATAGTGCGTTCCCATCGCTGACTGTAAGGAGTTGATCGAGACGTTGAGCCGGTCAACCATGAATCCCGCTACCACGATGGCAGAGGTCCAGTACAGCCGCTCGGGATTGGAGCGCACAAAGTCATAGCTCAACAGGAAGATGGGAATCGCAAGGAACAGCAGCACCTCGAGCCAGAAGTACCCAGCCTCACTGGTGCGCTGGAAGGCATAGCCCAGCGCCTGGTTCGAAACCAGGTCGAGGAACTTGAAGAAGGCATAGACGATCAGCAGCATTTGGATCATCCGGCCGCAATCGCTGAGAATGCTGAAATCCACGCGCACGTTCAGCGAACGCATCGAGAGGTAAATCGCCATCATGGTCAGCGCCAGTCCGGCGGGAATCGCCGACAGATAGAACAACGCGTGCATGTATTGCGAATACCACAGCGGGTGGATCTTGCCGCGCGCGATCAGAAACAGGCCCCCCAGATACGACTGGTGCATCGACGACAACAGCACGCCAGCCAGTACGACCCCGATCAGGATCTTGTGGTGATAGCGCAGCACCGTCTCGCGAAATGCCTTCCCCGGCAGCTTCTCGATCACCGCCGGTGCGAACTCGAAGGTCAGCACCGTCGTGTAGGTCATGATGCACACGCACACATCGAACAGCATCGAGCGGTGGTTCCACATCACGATGGGGTGCCAGAAACGCCACGGCAGACCGATCTCGTACAGGTATCCAACCATGACGGTCATGTAACCGAGGAATGAAATCAGAATCGAGGCGCGCAGAATGGGCCGGTAGCGTTCCATGCCCAGCAGATAAACCGCGGCGCTAATGCCGAATCCAGCGGCGGAGAGTCCGATGCCGCAGAGCGTCCCCAGACCGACCCATAAGCCCCAGGGCATCTGATCGCTGAGATTAGTGCTGGCCCGGAATCCCTCGAAGAAGCGAATGTATGTGGCATAAAGACCGGTTACAAATATGATGGCTACAATGACGCGCCATAAAGTAATTTCGGATTTAACTCGCGCGATCATGGTTAACTCCTTTTCCCTTTGCTGCGGTTGATGGTGGCCTTCTCTTCGGCTTCGGCTAGCGCAACTTCGTGGCGCCGCTGCGTGACCCAATACAAGGCCGAGAGAATGGTGCCGCCCATAATGACAACTTTGGGCGAGTCGCCCAGCGCGCTGGCCGTCAGGGTGGGCATGGGCTGATTGCCTGTGGGCGCCGGCTTGAATCCCAGCTTCTCGAAAGGAACGTCGGAGACGAACAGCACGCTTCCGCCGCCGAGTTCTTCGAGCCCGTAAATGCGCGGAACGTACGACGAGTCGCCACGAATGCGGCTCCAGGCTTCGGCGATCAAGCTATCGCGATCGCCAAAGATGGTGGCTTCCACCGGGCAGGCTTCGGCGCAGGCCGTGGATTTCCCGGCCTCGATGCGCTCCGCGCACATATCGCACTTCTTGACGAAGGGCGCGAGCTTGGTCCACTGGTAGCGCGGCACCTGGTAGGGGCACGCCAGCATGCAATACCGGCAGCCGATGCATTTGTCGGCGTTGTACACCACCGGACCCATTGCGGTCTTGCCGATGGCGCCGACCGGACAAGCCGAGGCGCAGGCCGGGTCGTTGCAGTGCATACAGACTTTGCGAACGAACGTGCCGCTGCGCGTCTCGACCACGGTGAAGGCTGTGTCCGAGAGGGTTGGTTCAGGGTCTGTGCTGAATCCGTGGAGCTGTTTGCAGGCGGTCTCGCAGCTCAGGCATCCGATGCAGCGCTTGATATCGATGAGCATTGCTTTTTGTTTTGTCATGGGGCTCCTCCGTTGTCCTACTTCGATCGGCGCTACGTCAGAAAGAATTCCTTGGCCAGTTGTTGCTGCGTAGTGGCGTCCACCTGGAAGAGCACGCCCTTGACCGGCAGGCCGCCGTCTTGCGCCAGGGCGGGATTGAGTTGCTGCAGCATTGCGCCGACACGCGCCATGCTGTTCTGCATCCAGGCCGGAACGATGGCACCGCGCAAAAGGTTCTTCGCGTTAATGGAAAGCTCGGGGGCCTTGACTATGCACAGCCAGCCACTCTTGTAAGGGTCATCCACGATGAGGTTGGGGTCCTTCAAAACCTCGTGATTGACCGAGATCAGTACGCCTTCGACCGGCGACAGCAGATCGATGCTCTGCCCTTCGCGGGTCACCGTGCACAACTTCTGGCCTTGGCGCACCCAGCGGTTCAGATCGGCGATTTCGACGGAGTCGATCTTGCCGAACAAGTTTCCTGCGAAAGCATCAATGCCAACGCGCGCGTTCTGCCGGCCTTCATCCATCACCCAAGTGTGGCCAGGATGGAAGGCATAATCCTCGGGAACCTCGAAGCCGGTGTACTTCAACATGACCGGCGCATTCAGCTTCTTCGCCGGCGCCACTTGCAGCGTTGCCACCTCTTCTTGTGGACGACGAAAATACATGACGGTAAGAATAAGAAGAAATGTAAGTAGAACGAATAAGATCGACATAAAGCCTCCTTCGGCCAGTGGTCAGTGGCTAGTGGATAGTGGACAGTCAATTCGGCCTGGAGCTGGAACTATCCACTATCCACTAACCACCAGCCACTGCCTTATGGCATCGTGCTCCGCCTTGGCTAGTGCACGTCGAGGGCAAATCGCTTCCCGAAAAAGGCCCGCGCTGGCAAAGGAGTTAGCGGCTTCGTGCCGATTGCGGAAGATCCAACTACTGCGTTATGCAGGGGTGGCGTCGCAGTTTGCAGTGGTGCGAGTGCTTCGGTTGGAGGAAGGTGACCACACGAAACGAAACAGATGAACTGTCATTACCAGCGCCCTTGACGCGAGGAACCTGCATTCTCCACACGTCATGCAAGAAACAGATCCCTCGCCGCGCGTGATAACAAACCCGCGGCACTGGTCGTAAAGCGTCAGTAGGTTGACCAGCTACACCAGCTCCGGCGTTTTTTTCAGGCGGCGCAACAGCGAGGTGGGGTGGATGCCCAGAATGCGGGCGGCATGGGTTTTATTCTGACCGGTGGCGTTCAGCACTTCATGAATATAGCGGTCTTCGAGCTCCCGCAAACTGACAAACTGATCGCCGGTGGGGGAGACTTCGAATGACGACATCTCCTCATGGGCAGGTTCTTCGTGGTAGTCGCGAACTTCTTCCGGCAAATTTTCTTCGTCGATTTCTGTGCTCTGGCACAGGATCATGGTGCGCTCGATCACGTTGCGCAGCTCGCGGATGTTGCCCGGCCAGGGATACTTTTGCAGCAACTCCGCGGCGGCAGGCGTGAAACCCACGAAGTTTTTTTTCAGCTCGTTGTTGAAGTGCTGCATGATGTCGAGGGCCAGCGGCAGAATATCTTCACGGCGCTCGCGTAGCGGCGGGATAAACAACGGCAACACATTCAGGCGATAATACAAATCTTCGCGGAACTCGCCTTTGCTGACGGCTTCCTTCAAAACTCGATTGGTCGCCGTGATGATGCGGACGTCTACTTGCACCGGCTTGGTCCCGCCCAGGCGCATGAACGTCCCCTCTTCCAGCACGCGCAGCAGCTTCGCTTGCAAACTGAACGAGGTGTTGCCGATCTCATCGAGGAACAGCGTGCCGCCCGAGGCTTTCTCGATCAGTCCTTCTTTGCGGCGGCGCGCGTCGGTGAAGGCGCCCTGTTCGTAGCCGAATAGTTCACTCTCCAGCAAGGTGTCAGGCAGGGCGGCGCAGTTCAAGCTGATGAGCGGCGCTTGGGCGCGTGGACTGTTGTAATGGATGGCCTTGGCCAGCACTTCCTTGCCGGTCCCGCTCTCGCCTTGAATAAGGATGGTGGTGTGGTCGCTCTCGGCGGCGCGGCGCGCCATCTCCAGGATCTCGCGCATCGCCGGACTCTGGGTCACCACGCGCCCGAAATCGTAACGGCCCTTGGCGCTCTGCACCGTGTCGTGAACGCGCACCCGCAGCGCTAGCATCTCGGTGGCGCGGTGGATGGTGTTGACCATGTCCGCGATGTGAAAGGGCTTGATGAGGTAGTCGTAGGCGCCCAACTTCATGGCTTCCACCGCGCGGTCCACCACGTGATAGGCGCTCATCATCACGATGATGGTGGCGGGAGAAAGTTTCTTGGCCTGGCGCAGCACTTCGATGCCGTTCATGCCCGGCAGCACCACATCGAGCAAAGCCAGGTCCGGCTTTTCTTCGGCAATCGTGGTCAGCGCTTCCTCGCCGCTCATGGCCAAGAAAACTTCGAAGCCCTCGCTCTCCAGGGCGCGGCCAATGGTGCGCACGGTGAGCGCTTCATCATCGACAATGAGGATGGAATATGACATGGCTAGGCGATGACCTCCTCAATAGGCTGCATGGCCTTGCCAACCTGGCGAATCGGCAGGGTGACGCGCACGGTCGTGCCCAGATTCTCAACACTTTCGACTTGGATATCTCCGCCGTGGCTGCGCACGTAGCTTTGCGTGATACTCAATCCCAAGCCCGTGCCTTTGCCGCGCTTGGTGGTGAAGAACGGCTCAAAGACGTGCGGCAGAATGTCGGCCGGAATTCCGCTGCCCGTGTCGCGCACCCGCAGCTCGATCATCTCCGCGAACTTAACCTTGTCGGCCAGGACGGTGATGGCGCCTCCCGGCGGCGTCGCCTGCGCGGCGTTGAGCAGCAGGTTCATCAGAATTTGCGACAACTGATTGGCGTCGGCGCTGATGTTCGGCAGGTCGAGCGGAATGCAGTTCTGCAATTCAATCTGCCGGAACATGGGCTGGTGCTCGAGAAACTTCAGGGTCTCGGCCGCCAGCCGGCTGAGATTGACCTTGCTGAGCATCAGCGGCCCGGGCCGCGCATAATTCAGCAAGCCGCGCACCGCCGAAGAAATTCGCTTGGCGCCTTCGATGCATTGCTCAATCTCTTCCCGGGGTTCGCCGCTGGCGTCTTTCCACTCCAATTCCAGGTGCGACAGGATTCCCAGCAGCGGATTGTTGATTTCGTGGGCCGCGCCCAGGGCGAGTTGCGCCAGCGACGCGTACTTTTCATAGTCGTTAAGTTGCGACTCGAACTGCATCTTCTCCTTCGCCAGTTCGCGTTCTTCCTCCAGGCGGCGCAACAATTCCTGTTGCGCCATGTTGCGCTCGTATTCGCGATGGTCCGCAAGTTCTTTCGACCGTGCCGCTTCGCGCTCCGCGGCTTTGATCCGTGTCTTGGCCAGAACGGCCACCACCAGCAACACAACAAAACCCACCGCGATGCCGCCCCAGAATCCGCCATTAGGGGCGGGAGGGCTGGCACTGAAGCCATACGATTTCGGCGAGAAAATGAGCGCCAGGACGAGAGCTAGCACCGACGAGAAGAAGCGCGGAGCCTGGCGCACACTGCGACGCGCGCTTCCAAAGCGATGGCTCAGCCAAGCTGAGGGCAACCTACACCTCCCTACTATGACGTTCGCTCAGTATTGCCGCCGGAGCAGTGACAGCAGTCACGTGGACAGGTGATGGGTGAAGGTCGGGCGAGCGGATTAGCGGGATGCATCATAGGTTGGAACAGCAAGGCACAGCCGGGTTTCGGGTTTCCCTCTGGTAGAGTCCCAGCATCTCAGGACAACATCGTGCTGGCCCTTAGAAGTCGATTGTCACGTCGACCACTTTCTCCGGTTGAGC
>Ga0116130_1001927_pt1 | contig 11064 bp, 9 predicted proteins | sample June2015DPH_17_5_FD_89733 | JGI IMG/M metagenome (GOLD analysis project Ga0116130, IMG submission 89733) | Peatland microbial communities from SPRUCE experiment site at the Marcell Experimental Forest, Minnesota, USA - June2015DPH_17_40 | ecosystem: Environmental > Terrestrial > Soil > Wetlands >...
CGGCGGTTTTGCCGTCATCCGGGATGTGCCGAAGCTCCTCGTCTACGACCTCGCCCGGCACTGCAACGCGAAAGCCGGGCGCGATCTCATCCCCGCGGAGATCTTCACGAAGCCACCCTCCGCCGAGCTGCGCCCGGACCAGCGCGACGACGACTCGCTGCCTCCCTACGGCGTGCTCGACCCGATCCTCGAGGCGTACGTCGAGCGGCACGCGACCGTCGACGACCTGGTCGCCGCCGGCTTCGAGGCGGCGACGGTCCGGCGGATCTTCGAACTCGTCGACGCGGCGGAGTACAAGCGCCGCCAGGCGCCGCCCGGACCGCGCGTGACGAGCAGGGCGTTCGGCAAGGACCGCCGGATGCCGATCACGAACCGCTTTGTCGCCGGCCGTCCCCCGATCGCGACCGGGTCGCGGTGACGACACCGCTGACGCTCGCCGAGATGGCGGACCTCGTCGGGCGCTGCCGCCACGTCGAGCTCTTGTTGTTCGCCCGCCTCGGCGAGCGAGCGCCGCACTGCGACGGGGCCGCGGCCGTCGTCTACCTCGCGGGGGCGAGCCGCGCCCACGGCTTCCGGGCCGGGCTCCTCGAAGCGCTGCTCCCGGTGTCGGACGGGCTCGGCCCGGCCGCCGAGCCGACCAGCCCGACCGGTGACGGGTCCGGGGAGCTCCTCGACGTCGTCGTCGGACCCGGCAAGGACGCGGAGCTCCTCGACACGCTCGTCGGGGTCGTCTACCCGGCGATGGCCGCCGCCTACGCCGAGCACCTCGCCGCGGCGGGATCCCCGTCCGACGCCGAGGTGCGCCGGACCCTGCGCCGGGTGCTGGCGGATCTCGAGGCCGTCGCCGCCGAGGGCCGAGAGTTCGCGCCCGGCAACACGAGGAGCGCGCGCGCCGCGCGCGCACGAACGCTGCTCGAGGCGGCCGGGGGGCCCTTCGGGCCGCTGCGCCGCCCAGCCTGAGGGCGCCTCGACAGCGTCGTCCCAGGTAGGGAGCGTGCGGGAGCCCCTTGACTCTGTCGTTACACTGAGTGAGGGAACTGGTCAGATTCGGTGCGGATCGAAGCAGTTACCGCCGCCACCAAAGACGCCGTTAGGTAACTGGGCGTCGGGAGCCCTCTCCCGGTGGCGCCACCAACCCACGGAGGACCGGACCGAATTGGCGAAGGAGCGAGTCGAGCGCGACGAGGAAGATCTCGTCCGGCTGTACCTGACGGACATCGGCCAGTACCCGCTGCTCACCAAAGATGACGAGGTTCGCCTCGCCCAGGCGATCGAACGCCGCGGCCAGGCCGAGGCCGAGATCGCCAAGCCGCCGAAGGGCATCACCCCGGCGCGCCGGCGCGAGCTGCGGCGGATCATCCGCCAGGGCGACGAGGCCCAGCGCACGTTCGTCCAGTCGAACCTCCGGCTCGTCGTGTCGATCGCGAAGAAGTACCAGGCATCGGGGCTGCCGCTCCTCGATCTCATCCAGGAAGGCAATCTTGGCCTCATGCACGCCGTCGAGAAGTTCGACTGGCGCAAGGGCTTCAAGTTCTCGACGTACGCCACCTGGTGGATCCGCCAGGCGATCACCCGAGGCATCGCCAACACGGGCAGGACGATCCGGCTGCCCGTCCACGCCGGCGACACGCTGGCGCGCGTACAAAAGGCCCAGGCGCGCCTCGAGCTGAAGTTCGGCCGCCCGGCGACGCTCGCCGAGCTCGGTGCTGAGGTCGAGCTGCCCGAGGACAAGCTGATCGAGGCATTGCGGTTCCGCGCCGAGCCGCTTTCGCTCTCCGAGCCGCTGCGTGAGGACGGCGACGCCGAGCTCGGCGACGTCGTCGAGGACCGTTCGGCGGAGTCGCCGTTCGAAATGGCGGCGACGGCGCTGCTGCCGGTCGAGATCAACCGTCTTCTCGCGCCCTTGGACGAGCGCGAGCGCGAGATCCTGCGCCTGCGTTTCGGGCTCGACCGCGGCGAACCGCGCACCTTGGAAGAGGTCGGTGAGCACTTCAACCTGACCCGTGAGCGGATCCGGCAGATCGAGGCGCGCGCGATGTCCAAGCTCCGCCACCCCTCGAGCGACACCGGAGCGCGCGACCTGCTCACGGTCTGAGCACCGCCGAAGTGGCGCGCCGGTTACCCGGGGAGCGCGTCCGCGCCCGTTACGATGCGGGCATGTGCAAGAAGCTCCTCATCCTGGCCGCGCTCGTCGCGCTCGGCTTCGTGGTCGCGAGGCGCCTCAGCTCCGACTGAGCACGCCCGTTGCTCACACGACGCGGATGTTGCGGACGACCGGCAGCTCGCGTCGACGCGAATGGAGCCACCAGCCGACGGCGGCGGCGCCGACGCCGACGATCACCGTGCTCGTCCCGATGGCAATGGCGGGTCGGGACGGCACCGCGCGCATCCGGTCGCGGACCCGGTCCCGCAGGCGGACCGGCCGGATGAAGCTCTCGACCTCCCAGCCGCGTTCTGCGGCGAGCTTGGCAAGGGCGCGGTCCGGGTTCACGGCGACCGGGTGGCCGACGGTCTCCAGCAGCGGCAGGTCGGTGACGGAGTCGCTGTAGGCGTACGAACGCGAGAGGTCGACCCCGGCGCGCGAGGCGTAGGCGCGGACGGCGTCGGCCTTCTGCGGCCCGGCGGCGTAGAAGGCGAGCTCGCCCGTGTAGCAACCCCGGGCGTCGACAGCCGCCTCGCTCGCGATCGTGGCGTCGACCCCGAGATGCCGTCCGAGCGGCTGGACGATCTCGATCGGTGACGCCGAGACGATGACGACCTTCCGCCCCGCCGAGTGGTGGTCGTCGATGAGGTCCATCGCTTCGTCGTAGATGATCGGCTCGACCACGCTCTCGAGGGCGTCGTCCACGATCGCGACGACCTCGGCCTGCGACCAGCCCTTCGTGAGCCGCAGGATCGCGGTCCGGATGCGGTCGAGCCGCCGGTCGTTCGACCCCAGGATGAGGTAGATGACCTCGGCGAGGACGACCTGGGCGAGCGAGCGCCGCTTCATGAGACCGTGCTTGCGCAGCGGCCCGCCGAACGCCGCCATGGCGTCCTTGGCGATGACGGTCTTGTCGAGGTCGAAAAACGCAGCCTCGTCGAGGGGCTGCGGCCAGCGCGCGTAGATCTCCGACTCGGTCACGGCGCTCATCGCGACAGCATCCGAGACGTCGGCGGACCACACTTTCGGGCCGCGTCCACGCTCCTATCGAACACGGTACGGGGTGCCGTTACAACTCATTGGGGACGCGGGCCGTCCTGGTCAGGCGCAGGGGTGCTGGCCGGACCGGGTGGGCGCCGTTATCCTTCGCCACCGTCCCGGAGGGTTCCCTGTGCCAAAGCCGCTCGTCATCGTCGAGTCGCCTGCCAAGGCGAAGACGATCGCGCGCTTCCTCGGCACCGGTTACCTCGTCGAGTCGTCGATCGGGCACATCCGTGACCTGCCGCGGTCCGCCGCCGAGGTCCCCGCGGCGTACAAATCGGAGTCGTGGTCCCGGCTCGGGGTCGACGTCGAGAACGGCTTCAAACCGCTCTACGTCGTCGCTCGCGAGAAGCAGGACCAGGTGCGCAAGTTGCGCACACTCCTCGCCGGGGCGAGCGAGCTCTACCTCGCGACGGACGAGGACCGCGAGGGCGAGTCGATCGCCTGGCACCTACTGGAGGTGCTCTCGCCGCAGGTCCCCGTGAAGCGGATGGTCTTCCACGAGATCACACGCCAGGCGATCGAGGCCGCGATCGACCACCCCCGCGAGCTCGACCGCCGTCTCGTCGACGCCCAGGAGGCGCGCCGGATCCTCGACCGCCTCTACGGCTACGAACTCTCGCCGGTCCTCTGGAAGAAGGTCATGCAGGGCCTCTCGGCGGGGCGCGTCCAGAGTGTCGCGACGCGGATCGTCGTCGAGCGCGAGCGCGAGCGGATGAGATTCCGCTCCGGCACGTGGTGGAGCCTCGCCGGGGACTTCGCGACCGCCGGCGGCGAGCAGTTCACCGCCGAGCTCGTCAGCCTCGGCGACCGGTCGATCGCCCAGGGATCGGACTTCACGTCCACGGGGGAGCTCGCCCGTGACGACGGACCGGTTCTCCTCGACGCGGCGTCGGCCCCGGCGCTCGCCTCGGCGCTTCGGGCCGCGGCGTTCTCGGTCGCCGCCGTCGAGACGAAGCCCTACCGACGTTCACCGTCCGCTCCCTTCATCACCTCGACGCTCCAGCAGGAGGCGGCCCGCAAGCTCGGCTTCTCGGCCCAGCGCACGATGCAGGTCGCGCAACATCTCTACGAGCAGGGCCACATCACCTATATGAGGACGGACTCGACGACGCTGTCGGCGACGGCGATTGCCGCGGCGCGCGCCCAGGCCAAGCAGCTCTACGGCGCGGCGCTCGTTCCGGAGCGACCGCGCACCTACGAACGGCGCGTGAAGAACGCCCAGGAAGCGCACGAGGCGATCCGCCCCGCCGGCGACAGCTTCCGGCTGCCCGACGAGATCGCGTCGGCCGCCGGTCCCGAAGGGCGTCGGCTCTACGAGCTCATCTGGCAACGGACGCTCGCCTCGCAGATGATCGACGCGACCGGGATGACCGCCCGGCTCCGTGTCGTCGGCTCCACGACGGAGGCGTCTCAGGTCGCGGCCCGGGGCACCGCGGCAGAGTTCGTCGCGTCCGGGACGGTGATCACCTCGCCCGGGTTCCTCCGCGTCTACCGGGAGGGCGAGGACGAGACGGACGAGACGCGCCACGACGACGAGGTCCGCCTGCCGGTCGTCGAGGCGGGTGCGCCGCTCGCGCTGGAGTCGTTCGCCACCGAGGAGCACGCGACGAAGCCCCCCGCCCGCTACACGGAGGCGTCGCTCGTCAAACGCCTCGAGGAGCTTGGAGTCGGGCGGCCGTCCACCTACGCCAGCATCCTGCAGACGATCCAGGACCGCGGTTACGTCTGGAAGCGGGGCAGCGCCCTCGTCCCCGCCTACCTCGCCTTCGCCGTCGTCGGCCTGTTGGAGGCACACTTCCCGTCGCTCGTCGACTACAACTTCACCGCCGCGATGGAGGACGACCTCGACGAGATCGCAGCGGGGACCGAGGAGGCGATCCCCTGGCTCGAGCGCTTCTACTTCGGCGACGAGACGACGAGCCGGGATGGCCGCCCCGCCTCGGTGGAAGGCGGCCGCGGCCTGCACCAGGCGGTCATCGACCGCCTCGGCGAGATCGACGCCCGCGAGGTCAACTCGATCCCGCTCGGCAACGACGGCGACGGCACACCGGTCGTCGTCCGGGTGGGGCGGTTCGGCCCGTACCTGCAGCGCGGCGAGGATCGCGTGTCGGTTCCGGCGGACCTGGCGCCCGACGAGCTCTCCCTCGGGCGCGCCCTCGAGCTCCTTGTGACGCCGTCGAGTGATCGTGAGCTCGGCGTCGACCCGGCGACCGGGCTCGTCGTCTCCGTTCGCGTAGGGCGTTTCGGACCATACGTCCAGCTCGGTGGGTCCGAAGCCAAGGGGGAGAAGCCCCCGCGGGCTTCGCTTTTCAAATCGATGACGCCGGACACGCTGACGCTCGCCGAGGCGCTCGAGTTGCTCCATCTCCCCCGTGTCGTCGGGGTCGACCCGGCGACGGGCGACGAGATCGTCGCCCGCAACGGCCGTTACGGGCCGTACCTTCAGCGGGGCAAGGAGTCGCGCAGTCTCGGGTCCGAGGAGCAGCTGCTAGCAATCGACCTCACCGGCGCGCTCGAGCTCTTCTCGCATCCGAAAGAACGCCGATTCGGACGGACCGGCGGATCCCCGGGACGGGAGCTCGGACCCGATCCGGAGTCGGGATCGACGATCCTGTTGCGCGACGGCCGTTTCGGCCCCTACGTCACCGACGGCACGGTGAATGCCTCACTGCGGCGCGGCGACGATCCCGATTCGCTGACGCTCGAACGTGCGGCCGAGCTGCTCGCCGAGCGACGCGCCACGGGCCCGAGGACTCCTCGTCGGGCGCGGGCCGCGAAAAAGACCCGTGCGAAGAAGGCGGTGGCGAAGAAGGCGGTGGCGAAGAAGGCGGTGGCGAAGAAGTCCACCGCCAAGCGCGCAACGAAGGCCGCCCCGGCCAAGCGCGCACGCAAGACGGTCACGCGACGGACCAGCTCGAGCTGAACGGCCTGTCAGGTCGCTGCGAACTCCCCATGTCGTAGTGTCGGAAATGATGGTTGCGCGCGGAAGATTCATCGTTCTTGAGGGCGGTGAGGGGTGCGGCAAGTCGACGCAGGCTGAACTCCTCGCAGCGCAACTCGGCGCGGAGCTGACACGCGAACCGGGTGGAACCGAGATCGGGGAGAGGATCCGGAACCTGCTGCTCGATCGGGAACTCGCGCCGCTCGACGCACGGGCAGAGCTGATGTTGATGCTCGCGGCTCGGGCCCAGCACGTCTCCGAACGGATCAGGCCCTGGCTGGAAGCCGGGCGCGACGTCGTGTGCGACCGGTTCGCGGGCTCGACGCTCGCCTACCAGGGATTCGGCCGGGGCCTGCCGCTCGCGGCAATTGCCGCGGCGAACGACCTCGGTTGCGCCGGTCTCGCGCCCGATCTCGTCGTGTTGCTCGATCTTCCTCCCGAACTGGGCGCGGCGCGCCGGGACGAGCCCGATGACCGGTTCGAGAAGGAGGACCGGGCGTTCTTCGACCGGGTCGCCAAAGGCTTCCGGGAGCTGGCGCGCGACGATCCCGATCACTGGGTAGTCATCGACGCGGCGGGTCCGGTGGACGAGGTCGCCGGTCGCGTGCGAGCCGCCGTCACGGCCCGACTCGGCATCGCCGGCGGCGTCAGGTGAGGGCGAGATGAAGACCTTGTCAAGGTCCGCTCACGAGACTGTGTCGCGCCCGCCCGTCCTCGACCGCATCATCGGGCAACCCCGTATCCGGGCGCTCCTCGGCTCGTTCGCCGCATCACCCGTCCACGCCTTCCTCTTCGTCGGCCCACCGGGGGCAGGGAAGCGCGAGGCGGCGCGTGCGTTTGCCGCGGCGCTCGTCTGTCCGAACGGGGGATGCGGCGACTGCCCGTCGTGCCACGACGTCTTGGCGGGACAACACCCGGACGTCGTCTTCGTTGAACGGCATGGCGCCTCGATCCTCGTCGACGAAGCGCGGGAGGTCACCCAGCTCGCCCAGAGGACGCCGCGGATGGCGAACCGCCAGGTCCTCGTGCTCACAGATTTCCATCTCGTCGACCGCGCCGCCCCGGCGCTGCTGAAGACGATCGAGGAACCGCCCGCGACGACGGTGATCATCGTTCTTGCCGATGCCCGTCCACCCGCGCTCGTCACGATCGCGAGCCGATGCGTCGAGATCGAATTCCCGCCGCTCGACGTCGAGAGCATCGCGGGAGCGCTGCGGGACTCGGGAGCAACGGAGGAGGTCGCGCTGGTGGCCGCCTCGGCGGCGAACGGACGGCTCGATCGGGCGCGGCTGCTCGTCGGGGATCCGGGATTCGCCGCGCGCGCGGCCCGCTGGCGATCCGTCCCCGAACGGCTCGACGGCACCGGAGCCGCGGTCGCGACGCTCGCCGCGGAGCTGCTCGCGGCAAGCGATGACCTGCTCGTCGTGCTTACCGAGCGCCAGGACGCGGAGCTCGCCAGCCTCGACGCCGCCGCCGAGCTCGCCGGGGAACGCCGGGCCCCGGGACGCAAGGCGATGGAGGAACGCCACCGGCGCGAGCAACGGCAGGTCCGCACGGACGAACTTCGTGCCGGTCTGGCGACGCTCGCCTCTGCCTACCGTTCCCGGCTCGGAGCGGAGAGCCTCCCGGCGCGCCGGGCGGCCTCGCTCATCGCGGCGTGCGAGGCGATCGACGGGGCGGCGGCCCACCTCGGCCGGAACGCGAACGAGGCGCTTCTCGTACAGGCGCTGTTGTTGCAGCTCGACGGGTCGAGCTAGACGGGACGAGGAAGACGGCTCCGGTGCCGCGGGGGCCCGGGGAGTCGGAGATCCCGGAGCGGCTCACCGGTCCCGCAGCGCCTCCAGGTGAGCGCGGACCGCCGGCCATTCGGCGGCGACGATCGAGTAGTAGGCGGTGTCGCGCACCGCACCGTCGACCGCCGGTGCATGGATCCGACGGACCCCCTCGAAGGCCGCACCGAGCCGGAGGATCGCCGTGCGCGAGCGATCGTTGCGGGCGTCGGTCTTCAACGTGACGCGGAGCACTCCCCAGTCCTCGAAGGCGAAGGTGAGTAGCAACAGCTTGCACTCGGTGTTGACGACGGTCCTCTGGGCCGACGCCGCGTACCAGGTGCCGCCGATCTCGGCGACCGTCGGCGGGTTCTCGTCCGAAGGGGCGGGTCCCCTCGTCACCCCCGGGGGCCAGGGCGGTGGCCACTCGAAGACCTCGAGGTCCATGAAACGGGTCGCACCGACGATCCGGTCGTCGGACAGCCGGCGCACGGTGAACGGAACCTGCCGGGCCGAGAGGGCGAGGTTGATGTTCTCCTCGACGTAGTGCGTCACCTCCTCGACGCCGTTCGGCACTTCGCTGAACGTGAACGAGGAGCGTTCCTCGCCGGCCGCCTCGGCGAGACCCGGTATGTGGCTGGTGTCGAGTGGTTCGAGCTGGACGAAGCGCCCGCGCAACGTCGGAGATGTGAGCACGTCGCCAATTCTGGTGTATGGCGCGCCGCCCGTCGTGCGCACCGGGCCCGCTGTTTCGGGTGCTGTGGCGAAACCTCTACCGTTAGGGGATGCGATTTGGTCTTTCGCGTGCCGGATCGGGCCGGGCAGCAAGCGTCGGCATCCCGAGATCTGGCACCGGTTCGGCCTAGGCCGACGATGTCCAGACGGGGCTGGGTGCTGTTCAGTGCCATCGCAGTGATCTGGGGGCTTCCGTACTTCTTCATCCGGATCGCCGTTCGCGACCTCGACCCGGCAACGCTCGTTTTCATGCGCACCGGGCTCGCCTCGGTGCTCCTGCTGCCGTTCGCCATCCACCGCCGCCGACTGCGCGCGTTGATCGACCACTGGCCCTACGTTCTCGGCTACACGGTCACCGAGATCACGGTCCCCTGGTTCCTGCTCGCGACCGCGGAGCAGAGGTTGACGAGCTCGTTAGCGGGCCTGCTGGTCGCGACGGTGCCGATCTTCGGCGCGCTCATCGCTTGGGGGAGGGGACACGAACACCTGGGTGCGCGGCGGGTATCCGGGCTCGTCCTCGGATTCGCCGGTGTCATCATCCTCGCGGGCGTTGGCGTCAAGGGATCGAACCTTGTCGCGATGGGTGAGATCGTCGTCTGTGCCATCGGTTACGCAGTTGCGCCGATGATCGTCAGTCGCCGCCTCGCAACTGCGCCCAGCTTCGAGGTCGTGACCGCTTCAATGGTCGTGACGGCGTTCGTCTACATGCCCTTCGCGCTCACGCACCTGCCGAGACGGTTCCACGCCGAGACGGCCGAGTCCGTTGCCACTCTGGCGGTCGTGTGCACCGTGCTCGCGTTCATGCTCTTCTTCGCGCTAATTAGGGAGATTGGACCGACGCGAGCGACGGTGGTGACTTACGTGAACCCGGCCGTCGCGCTCCTGCTCGGAATCGTGGCCCTCGGAGAGCCCTTCACCCTCGGGATCGCGATCGGCTTTCCGGTGATCATCGTCGGATCGATCCTCGCGACCTGGGCAAAGACGCCACCGATCCGTCACGGCGAGATGCTCGGCCCGGCCGAGCCCGCCTTCGGAGCAATTCCGGAGCCGTGACTTGCAGGTGACCCAGGGTTGATGAGCCGACAAGATCCGCCCGGTGAGGAGCCGGACCTGCCGCAGCCGTGACTGACGGACCTTGGCCAGGCACCGCAGGCTAAACGCGCGACCCGCATCGCGTTCGTGCCACGTGCTATGACGAATTCGGCCGTTTTCGCACTTCCAAAACGGTCTTCTCACAGTTTGCACGGTGTGACCTGCCACACTGTCGCGAGATCGACCGTGGAGGCCGCCATGTCGGGCTCTCGTGAAGCACTCCGCCCCAGGCGCGTGTTCGCGCTCGCGAGCCGCGTCGTAGTCGCCGGTCTGATGGTCCTCGGGCTGACCGTGGCCCTCGCCGGAGGGGCTGGCGCGTCCCGGATCACGTCGCACCACCGGAATGCACCCGGTGGTCGTCCGGTCGCCGCGGGCACGGTCACAAGTGCGCCGGCTGACAACGCCTTCTCGATCACCACGCGCTCGGACGCGAGCCTGAGCGTCGAGGTCGATGACTCGACGACGTATGTCGAACGCGGGGTTTCGAGTCCTTCGCTCGACGACGTGACGCAGAACGCGCTCGTCGCCGTCTTCGGCTCCATCGAGGGGACGACGGTGAGCGCGACCGAAGTCAACATCTGGGTGCCGAGGAACGCTGGCGCAGGCGCCAATGCCAAACCGGCAGCCGCAGGCGTTGTCACCACCTCGCCATCTCTTAACAGCTTCACCATCTCGACCCGATCGGATGGGACCGTGTCCATCGTCGTCAGCGTGACGACGACCTATGCCGAGCGCGGCGTCGCGAGCCCGACGCTCGGCGAGATCTCACAGGGTGAGCTCGTCGCGGTCTTCGGAACGATGTCGGACGGGACGGTGGTGGCGACCGAAGTCGTGATTCGCCCGTCGAGACAGAACGGCCGGTACGCGACGGCGGGAACCATCGAGGCCACGCCGAGCTCGACAGGGTTCACCATCACGACCTTCAACGGGCAAAGCGTCGCCGTCGTCGTCACGTCGTCGACGACGTATCTCGAGCGCGGCATGCCGGGTATCGCGCTCGACGACCTATCGCCGGGTGAGCTCGTCGCGGTCTTCGGAACGATGTCGGACGGGACAGAGACGGCGACCGAGATCGTCGTCTGCCAGCCGCGGGCGAGCCGGGACTACGCGACGGCCGGGACGGTCCAGGCGGCTCCGACGTCCTCGGGCTTCACGGTCATGACCTTCAACGGAACGACCGTCACCGTCGACGTCACCGGAACGACGACCTACGCCGAATACGGCGTCTCGAACCCGACGATCGCCGACGTGACGCCGGGCGAGTTCGTCGGCGTCTTCGGCACGACGGTGGGCACAACGGTGACGGCCTCGGAAGTGGTCATCGCGGGCAACCAGCACCA
>Ga0116130_1001954_pt1 | contig 10974 bp, 9 predicted proteins | sample June2015DPH_17_5_FD_89733 | JGI IMG/M metagenome (GOLD analysis project Ga0116130, IMG submission 89733) | Peatland microbial communities from SPRUCE experiment site at the Marcell Experimental Forest, Minnesota, USA - June2015DPH_17_40 | ecosystem: Environmental > Terrestrial > Soil > Wetlands >...
GAAATTGGCGAGTTGCGCCTCGAGACCGGGCTGCTGGCGATTGATGAACCGTTCGCCGACGTCGCCGAGCTTGAGCGCGTTCTTTTGCGAGCAATGCTTTAGAATCCCCTCGCGGCACTCGAAGGTCAAGTTCAGCCCGTCGAAATCGGCGTAGCGCTCCTCGAGCTCGTCGACGATGCGCAGCGATTGCAGATTGTGCTCGAAACCGCCGAAATCCAGCATGCATTCGTTCAGCGCATCCTGTCCGGCATGGCCGAAAGGCGTGTGACCGAGATCGTGAGCGAGACAAATTGCCTCTGACAATGCTTCGTTGAGTCGCAGGGCGCCGGCGATGGTCCGCGCGATCTGCGCAACCTCCAATGAATGCGTGAGGCGGGTTCGATACAGGTCGCCCTCGTGATTGACGAACACCTGAGTCTTATAGACCAGGCGGCGAAATGCCGCCGAGTGCACGATGCGATCGCGATCGCGCTGATATTCCGACCGATAAGCGGGCGGCGGCTCCGCATAGCGGCGCCCGCGTGATTGCGCATCGTGGGCGGCATAGGGCGCGAGATTGCTCATCCGAAATGCTCGGTCAACGTCGCCTCGAGAGCGTTGCGCGCGTAATCGCCGCTGACGATCGCCCCGCCGAGCCGTTCGAGCAGGACCAGGCGAACCGTGCCGGCCATTACTTTCTTGTCCATTTGCATGAGCTCCAGGGCCCGAGCCTTGCCGATTCTTGGGCTCACCGTCGGCAGTCCCGCCAGCCTCAAGAGCGCGCGCACGCGCTCGAGGGCCGCTGCCTCGATCAGGCCGAGCCGGTTCGATAAATCCGTCGCGATCAGCATCCCGAGGGCGACCGCTTCGCCGTGCAAATACTCGCGGTACGCAGTGGCCGCCTCGATCGCATGCCCGAAGGTGTGGCCGAAATTCAAGATCGCGCGGATGTCGTGTTCTCGTTCATCGCGCGCGACGACCGATGCCTTGATCGCGCAGGACTTGGCAATCGCCCAGGTCAGCGCCTCGGGATCCCGCGCCAAGAGCTTCCGAATCTGCGATTCCAACCATGCAAATAAGTCCGGATCGCATATGAGGCCGTATTTGATGACTTCGGCGAGACCGGCGCGCAGTTCCCGATCGGGCAGGGTCGCGAGCGTATCGGTATCGGCGATCACGGCGACCGGTTGATAAAACGCGCCGATCAAATTTTTGCCGCCCGGGTGATTTACTCCGGTTTTGCCGCCGACCGACGAGTCGACTTGGGCGAGCAAGGTCGTCGGGAATTGTGCATAGGCGACGCCGCGTTGGTAGCAGGCGGCGACGAATCCGGCGATGTCGCCGACGACCCCGCCTCCCAGAGCGAGCACGGTCGCATCGCGATTGAGCCGATGCGCGACCAGCGCATCGAATACCTGGCTCGCGGTCTGCAGCGTCTTATGTTGCTCGCCGTCCGCGAGGATGCACTCGGCGATGCGCCGGCCGGCGAGGCCCAAACGCAATCGCGCGGAATACAGCGGCGCGACGATCGAATTGCTGACGATCAGCACCGCCTGGCCCGGGACTTCGGCGTCGAGCAAGTCGCGGCGCGCCAATAACGCGGGCCCGATGGATATCGGGTAGCGCGCATGGCCGACGTCGACGGTAATGGTTTGCACGGGGACGATTATACGAATCTTATGCCGGGCAGTACGGTGTTCATTGCCCGGGCTGGCTCTGCAGACGGTGCAACTCGGAGTAGATTTCTTCGGCGACTAGCTGCACGCGCCTGGCGTCGGTCGACACCGTGATGTCGGCGATTTCGGCGTACAACTGTGCGCGGCGCTGCATCAGCGTCTCGAGCGTGAGCTGCGCATCGGTATCATTGAGCAGCGGCCGATGACGCGCATGTCGCGTACGCTCGATTTGTTGGCCCACCGAGGTCTCCAGATAGACGACGACGCCGCGCTCGCTGAGCACCCGGCGGTTGTCGGCCTCGATCACGGCGCCGCCGCCGGTCGCCAGCACGATGCCTTCCATCTGCGTCAGGCGATCGATCGCCTCTTTCTCGCGCTGCCGGAAACCCGCCTCGCCTTCCTTCTCGAAGATGAAGGCGATATCGACGCCGGTTTTCGTCTCGATCTCCGCGTCGCTATCGTAAAAGCTGAGCCGGAACAGGCGGGCGAGCTGACGGCCGACCGCCGTTTTTCCGGAGCCCATCGGCCCGATCAGAAAAATATTGCGCTTCGAGATCATGGTGGGCGCAGATCATAGTCTAGTCGACCCACGTGGCCTAAAAATTCGTCCTCGGTTCGAAGCGGGAGCGGCGCCGGGCGCCGCTCCTTAGCCGTCGCCGCTGCTCAATAAAGGGTCGAACCCTCGCGCAAGATCTTCGGCGTGATGAAGATCAGCAGTTCGGTCTTGTCGTTGATGTCGATGGTGCTCTTGAACAGATTGCCCAACACCGGAATATCGGCGAGGAACGGTACCTTGTTGGCCGACTTGGATTTGGTCGTCTCCAAAATGCCGCCGAGAACCACGGTCTGCCCGTCGTTGACCAGCACTTGCGTTACGATCTGGCGAGTATCGATCGAGGGCACCGAGCCGCCGGTGGCGCTCGTCACGTTCGCGCCCACCGTGTCGTCGCTGACGTCGATGTCCAATACGACGCGGTTGTCAGGCGTGATCAACGGCGTGACCTTGAGCGAGAGCACCGCATTCTTGAATTGCGTCGTCGTCGCGCCGCTGGATGCCGATTCCTGGTACGGAATCTCGACGCCCTGCATGATCGTCGCCTGCTTCTGGTTTGCCGTGATGACGCGCGGCGACGACACCGTTTCGCTCTTGCCGTCGTTTTGCGCCGCCGACAGCTCCAGGTCGAGCAAGTGGCTGCCGGAGAGCAGCGAGATGCCGATGCTGCCGTTCGTGTTCGAGGCGGGCAGATTGACTTGATAGCGACTGGCGAGCGGCGCCGAGGTCAGCAGCGAGCTGCCCGTCAGCGGCGTGGTGCCGGTCGACGAGCCGACGACCGTATCGGAGGCTGCAGAGGTGCCCGACACCGACAGCAGATTGTTACCCGCCGCAGTGGCCGTCGTAACGCCCAGTCGTGCGCCCAGATCGCGCTCGAACGTATCGCTGACGACGACGATTCGCGCTTCGATGAGCACCTGCCGGATCGGAATATCGAGCAGCTGGACCATGCGGCGGATGTCCGCCAAGCGTTCGGCCGTATCGTGCACCATCAAGGTATTCGTGCGCTCGTCGACCGACACGCTGCCGCGCTCCGACAGCATCGATGATTTGCCGCCGCCGGAAGCGGCCCCGGTCGGTTTGATGAGCTTGAGCAGATCCGTGACCTTCGCATAATTGACTTGCAAGAACTCCGTGTGCACGGGTTCGAGTTCCTGGACGTCCCTGCGGGCCGTCAGTTCGGACTTCTCGCGCGCCGCAAGCTCTTCGGTCGGACCGATGATGATGACGTTGTCCTGGCGTCTCTTATCCAAGCCCTTGGTGCGCAACACGATGTCGAGCGCCTGATCCCACGGCACGTTTTGCAGGCGCAGCGTCAGGTTGCCGTTCACCGAATCGCTGACGACGATGTTCTGGCCGCTGGTATCGGCCAACAATTGCAGCACCGAGCGCACGTCGATATCCTGGAAATTCAGCGTCAAGCGCTCGCCCGTGTATTCTTTTTTCTCCTCTGCCTGGGCTCGCTTCGTCGACGGCTTGATCTCCACCGTATATTGGGTGTCGGATTGATAGGCGAGCTGTTCGAAGTCGCCCTGCGCCGTGATCACCAAACGCGAGCTGTTCTCGATTCGCAAGGCATCGACCGTTTGCACGGGCGTCGCGAAATCCATGACGTCGTAGCGTCGCAACAGATTCTTCGGCATCAAGGTGTTGGCGAAGTCGACGACGATCTGATTGCCTTCCTGGCGGACATTGACCGGCGTGCGCGGATCGCTGAGTTGGACGATCACGCGACCGGTGCCGTCCGAGCCCCGCCGAAAGTCGATCGTCTTGATCGTGCGTTCCGCGGCTGCCGCGGCCTGGCTGGAGCCACTGCGCGCCACGGCGGATTTCGCGACCGTATCGCCGGGTTGCGCGCCGAGCGTGATGAGAATGATGTTGCCGTCGACCTTGGTCGTATAGGGCATCAGATTGTCGACGTTCACGACGAGGCGCGTGCGTCCGTTGGCCTCCGCCGCAACCACCGTGTCGACGCCGCCGGAGCGCACGTCGATGCGACGTGAACTGACGTCGAGCGTCGTGTTCATCAAGTCGAACGCGATGCGCGCCGGCTTGTCGATCGTAAACGGCAAGGGCTCCGGCGCGGGACCGCTCAATGTCAATTTGAGCTGAACCTGCTGGCCCGACAAGGTCTGCACGTCGATCGCTTGCAGGCTGATCGGGTCGGCGGCTCGCGCCTGGAATGTGATGGATGAAAGCGCGGCCAAACTCACCGCCGCCATCGTCACCATCCGCTTTATGGATCTATTCATGCTTTAAGTCTCCCTGTGGCCTCAGTCGGCCAATGCCAACGAGGCCGGTCGCTCGATGTAGCCGCCGAGGCCATCCGGGATGATCTCGGTGATACTAATTTTGCCGCCCGTAATGTCGGTGATCTTTCCGTCGTTTTGCCCGATATAGTTGCCCGGCTGCACTTTATGGACCAGTCCGTCTTTAGATTGAACGAGCCCATAAAAGCTCGATCCGACTTTGAAGGTACCGACCATCTTGAGCGTGTCGAGGGAAAATCCCTCGAGAAACTCTCGATTGCGCCGCGAGCTCGGCCGCAGGTTCGACTGTCCCGTGGTCGGACCCACCGGCTGAAACGGCGAGCGCATGCCGTTGGCGTTATAGGTGAACGTTTCGTAGGGCTTGACCTCGGGCAGCGCTTCGATGTGTCCGCCCGGCTTCTTCTTGCTCTCGGCGATCCATTTTTCCAGATCGGATTGGCCGCCGGAACAGCCGGCCACGAGAATCGTTCCGAAAACTGCGAGCAATACCGCGATTGGACCGGCGCCTCGCTTCACGTTGCACCTCCGACCTTCTTTTTCGCCGTCTTGTTGGCCGTTTCCGTATCTTCGATGTACCGATACGTCTTCGCCGTGATATCCATCGTCAAGTTGTCGTAACCCGCGTCCTTGCCCGTTCCCACCGGCTTGATCTCGATATCGTGCAGCGTCACGATGCGCGGCAACGCCGCGATGCCGCTCACGAAGCTGCCGAACTGGTGATAGCTGCCGACGAGTCTGATCTTGATCGGCAACTCGGCATAGAAGCCCTTGGTTTCCTCTTTCGCCGGCTGAAATAGTTTTTCCTGCAATCCCGCGGAAAGACCGGTCTGCGAGATATCGACCAGAAGATTCGGGACCTCGGTCTTGCCCGGCAATTGCCGCAGCATCGCGCCGAAACTGCGCTCCATTTCGGCGAGCTGCGCCTTGTAGGCGTCCAGGTTGGCCGCACGCTGCTGCTTCGTTTCGAATTGCGCGCGCAGGTCTTGCTCGTCGGCTTCGGCTTTCTCGAGCTGCGGGCGATCGTCGCTCCAGACGAACAGGTACCACGACAAACCGGCGCAAACGACGAATGTCAGCAACACGAAGAAGCCGCGGACCGGCCATGGCCAGCGGCCCGGATCGCGCGGATCGAGAGATTTCAGTTGGTCGAGCAGGTTCATTTCCCGGCAACCTTTTTGGGTGTGATTGCGCCGCCGCTGTCGATATCCACGCCGACGACGTTGGCGAACAACGTGAAGCTAGAGCCGCCGAATGGCGAATCCTTGGCGGACTCGACGACCTGCAGCTGCGGATTATCCATCCACGCAGACCCGTCGATGTTGCGCATGAATGACGAGACGCGAGTGCTCGACTGGGCGACGCCGTGGATCTCGAGTTTTCGCTGCGGCTTGCCGTCGGTTTCCTTGATCGACGTCAAATAGACGCCCTCCGGGACCGTGCGCACGAGCTCGTCGAACAGGTGCACGACTTCGGGACGGCTGCGCTGCAACGTCTCGATGATCGTCATGCGCGCAATCAGGCGCTGCTTGCGCCCTTCGAGATCCATGATATCGGCGATCTGCGAATCGAGCTTGCCGATCTCCTTCTTTAGGATCTCGTTTTTCTGCGTCTGCAAGGCGATCCAGCTCGAGTACAGCACTTTGCCGCCGACGGCGACCATACCGCCCGCGAAGACCGCGGCGAGCGCCGCGACCATGAATTCCCGGCGCCGTATCTTGCGTTGCTGTTCTCGCCAAGGTAGTAGATTTATACGGGGCATAGTGGCTCTTTCAGTCGAAGCTGCGCAGCGCAAGGCCGCAGGCAGTCAGTAGGGCCGTGGCGTCGCGCGCCACAGCTTGTGCTTTTGCTTTCGATGAGACCTTCATGTTGCCGAGCGGGTCGCCCTTCTCAGCCGCCACGCCCACGCGGCTCGAGATCACGTCGGCGACGCCCGGGATGTTGGCGCAACCGCCGCAGATCAGCAGCTGATCGGGCTGCGAACGGCCGCTGCCGGAGGCGAGGTAGAACTGCAGCGAGCGACTGACCTGCTGGGTCATGTCGTCGATGAACGGATCGAGCACCTCGGGCTGATAATTGCTGGGCAGGCCGCCCTCTTTCTTGGCACGGCCGGCTTCTTCCATGCTGAGGCCATAGGTGCGCATGATTTCTTCGGTGAGCTGCTGGCCGCCGAAGGCGAAATCGCGCGTGTAGATGACCCTCATGTTGCCGAGCACGCTGAATGTCGTGCTGCTGGCGCCGAAATCCACGACCGCGACCGTGCGGTCCAAGCCGCCGTCCGGCATCTGATGACGCATCAGAGCGCAGGCGTTTTCCAGCGCGAATGCTTCGACGTCGACGAGGTGCGCAGTAAGGCCCGAGGCTTGCACGGCTGCCCGGCGCTGCTCGACATTCTCGGTGCGGGTCGCAACCAGCAGAACGTCCATCATTTCGGGATCCTTTTCGGATGGACCCACGACCTGATAATCGTAGCTGACCTCCTCCATCGGGAACGGAATGTACTGGTCGGCCTGCATCTCGACCTGACCTTCGAGTTCGTTCTCCCCGAGGCTGCGCGGCATTTGGATTACCTTGGTAATCGCAGCGTCGCCGCTGATCGCGATCGCGGCAAGGCGGCTCTTCGCGCCCGAGCGTTTGACCGCGCGGCGAATCGCTTCGCCCACGGCTTCGGCGTCGACAATGGCCTTTTCGTTGATGGCATTGTGCGGCGTCGGCTCCGCTGCATACGATTCCACTCGATACTGCCCCCCCGACATCGTGAGCTCTATTAGCTTCACGGACGAGGTGGTTATGTCAAGTCCCAGCAGCGGACGATATCTTTTGACGAGCGACCACACAGAGTTTTCCTTTTTAGCTCAGTACCTTGGAGGTCGAAACTATTACACGAGATTAACTACGGGAACCAAACTTAGCAAGGAACTGTTAAATAGACCGTGACCGCACTCACGATAATCGTCGCCAAAATCCATCAGCTCGCGAAAATTCATCAATGCACCATAATGTCCGGACGATGTCGCAACGCAGTGGGCGGCAAAACTCGGCGTCGAGCTGCGACTAAGGAGGCGGGCGCGGATTGCCGGTAGATTCAGACTGCGCTCGTCGCGCGGGGAACCCGCCGATGATGCGCGCCAAAGTCTGGCAACCCCGCTGTCCTAGGCAACAAACCCTTAGACCGGTAGCTTTGCGTCCTCATCTTTCGATGAGTATGCCCCTGTAACCAGCGGTAATATGCATGTCTACTTCCGCCCTTGCAATAAGTTAGAACGGTTTTCTGTGGCCAAACGTTACGTAGTTCTCATATCCCGCATTTCGATTGTCCTGATAGGGGCGATCGCGCTGTTCGGCTTTGCCAATGTCTGCGCCTATGCCTATCTGAAGCCGGCGCTGCCCGACGTGGATACGCTGCGCGACGTGCAATTAGAGGTGCCTCTTCGGGTTTATACCCGCGACGGACGCCTGATAGCCTCGATCGGCGAGCAACGGCGCATCCCGGTACGCTACGAACAGATCCCGAAACTGCTGATCGAAGCCTTCCTGGCTGCCGAAGACGACCGCTTCTTTCAGCACCATGGCGTTGATTGGCAAGGGATTTTGCGCGCGGCGCTCGCAAATATGCGCGCCGGCGGCGTGCGCCAGGGCGGCAGCACGATCACGATGCAGGTGGCGCGTGACGTATTTCTGACGCCGCGGCGTGACATGAAGCGGAAAATGAGCGAAATCTACATATCCTTGCTCATGGAGGCCGAGTTCTCCAAAGAGGAGATCTTCTCGCTATACGCCAATAAGACGTTTCTGGGCGAACGCGCCTATGGGGTCGGCGCCGCGGCCGAAGTGTATTTCGGCAAGGCGCTCGATCAACTGAGCATCGCCGAGATCGCGACGCTGGCCGGTATTCCAAAGGCGCCTTCCCAGGTCAATCCCGTCGCCAATGCCGAAGCGGCCAAGAACCGCCGTTCGTATGTTCTGCGGCGCATGCTCGAACTCGGCTACATCACTCAAGCCGAGCACGATGCGGCAAACAACAGCCCGGTCGAATCCCGGCTGCACGGACCTTCGATTGAGGTGGACGCGCCCTATGTCGCCGAAATGGTGCGCTCCGAAATGCTCGCGAAGTACGGCGAGGGCGTTTATACCGCCGGGTACAAGGTTTATACGACCATCGACTCCCGTTTGCAGGGCACGGCCGCGATCGCGCTGCGCGCCGGTCTGCTGGAATACGATCGTCGTCACGGCTACCGCGGCGCGACGGCCAAAGTGGAGTTGGGCAAGGATCCACGCCAGGACGTTTGGGATACCGAACTCGACCAGTTCCCGCTGATCGGCGGATTGCGGCCCGCGATCGTCCAAAAGGTCGACGCCAAGAGCGCGCAAATTTACGTCAAATCCTTGGGCGCGGTGACGCTGCCCTGGGACAAGCTATCCTGGGCCCGACGCGAATTGCCGGAAGAGAAAACCGACCGCTGGCCGATCCAGGCGAGCGAGATTTTGGCGCGCGGCGACGTGATCTACACGGTCGGCAGCACGGCGCAGAACCTGCAATTCGTGCAAGTGCCCGAAGTCCAAAGCGCCGTCGTCTCGCTCGACCCGAAAGACGGCGCGGTCGTCGCGCTCGTCGGCGGCTTCGATTTCTTCCAAAGTAAGTACAACCGCGCAATCCAGGCGAAGCGCCAACCGGGCTCCTCGTTCAAGCCGTTCCTCTATGCCGCGGCCTTCGACAAGGGCTACACGGCGGCAAGCGTGATCCTCGACGCGCCGGTCGTGCTCGACTCACCCGACCCGGATCAGTCGTGGCGACCCAAGGACAACAGCGGCGAGAAATTCTTCGGGCCGATGCGCTTGCGCGAGGCATTGGTGTATTCCCGAAATCTCGTCTCGGTGCGTCTGCTGCAGGATATCGGGCTGGAATACACGAGGAATTACGTAACGCGCTTCGGCTTCGACAAATCGCAGCTGCCCGACGACCTCACGCTCGCGATAGGCACCGCCGAGGCGAGTCCGCTGCAAATGGTGACCGCTTATGCCACCTTCGCCAATGGCGGCTTCAAGGTGAACTCGTATTACATCGGCCGCATCGAGGACGCAGCCGGCAATGCGCTGTTCCAAGCGGAGCCCGCAATCGCCTGTTTTGACTGCAGCCGGGCGATGCCGACGCCGGCACCCGCACACGGAGCGCTGCTCGATGCCAGCGATCGCGACGGCAAATCGCTGATTGCGCCGAAGGATCTTGCGCCGCAGGTGTTGCGCCCGCAGATTTCCTATTTGTTGGCCAACATCATGGGAGACGTCATACTGCGCGGCACCGGCGTGCGCGCCCGTGCCGTCGGGCGCGACGACATCGCCGGCAAGACGGGTACGACCAACGAGGCGCACGATGCTTGGTTCTCCGGATTCAACGGTGATCTCGTCACGACCGTCTGGGTCGGCTTCGACCAGGATCGATCGCTCGGCCCCGGCGAGGAAGGCGGCCGTACCGCAGTACCGATCTGGACGTATTTCATGCGCGAGGCGCTCGCCGGAACGCCGCGGCATCCGGTTCCGGTGCCCGACGGATTGGTGACGGTGCGCATCAATCCGGAGACCGGCTTGCTCGCGAGCGCCGACAATCCGAATGGAATCATGGAAAAATTCGTCGAGGGGAACCTACCAAAGCCGGAACTATACGAGGGCCCCAATACGAAAAACCCGATGAACGACGGCGACAAACCACTTTTCTAAAAACTATGCCCAAGAAATTTTCGCAACGTGCCGAGGACTTGCGCCGTGCGCTCGCCCAAGAGGCCGCCCGAATCATGGCCGAACACGGTATCGGGGATTATTTGCAGGCGAAGCGCAAGGCCGCCGATCGCCTCGGCGTCATCGACGTGGCGGTGCTGCCCAAGAACGTCGAAATCGAAGCCGCGCTGCGCGAGCACCAGCGGCTCTTCGGGCGGGACACGCACGACCACAGCTTGCGCGAGCAGCGGCGCATCGCACTCGACACCATGCGCATGCTGGATGAGTTTCAGCCGCGGCTCGTCGGCTCGGTACTCACCGGTACGGCGACCGACTACAGCGACATTAATTTGCATCTGTTCGCGGACCGCTCCGAGAGCGTCGCAATTCGTTTGATGGAGATCGGCGTTCCACACGAATTCTACGAACGCCGCGTCAAGATGGACGCGGAACGCAGCTTGAACTACCCGGCATTGCGATTCGAGGCCAACGGGCGCACCGTCGATGCCACGGTGTTCCCGATCGACGGCATCCGCCAGTCGCCGTATTCCCCGGTCGATGGCCGGCCGATGCGCCGCGCCGACGCCCGCGAAGTATCGGAGTTAGTCGACACCAATTGAGCATTCAAGTCACGGCTCGGACTTGCCCTGCCAGACCGCGAGCGTATCCGGCGATCCCTGCGCGCGCACGCCGTTGTCGGTGAGAATCTCCTCGGTGGCGGCCACCATCGCGGCGCGCGGAAACACCAAGGATTCCCCGGAGCGTTGGTCGAATTCCAAGGTCACGA
>Ga0116130_1001960_pt1 | contig 10942 bp, 8 predicted proteins | sample June2015DPH_17_5_FD_89733 | JGI IMG/M metagenome (GOLD analysis project Ga0116130, IMG submission 89733) | Peatland microbial communities from SPRUCE experiment site at the Marcell Experimental Forest, Minnesota, USA - June2015DPH_17_40 | ecosystem: Environmental > Terrestrial > Soil > Wetlands >...
CAGATGGAGTTGAGCGAACAGCCGGGGCACTTGGGCGAATCGTCGAGCGGCAGCGGTATTCGGCCGGCTTCCGCCAGCGCCCATGCATCGCGGATGGCCGCCTCGGTTTCCTCGATCACGCCACGGTCGAGTGGGACGCGCACCCGTTGCCGGCTGGCGGAGTAGAAGATCACGCCCTCTTCGACGCGATATCCGTTCTCGCGCAGCACAATAGCCTGCACGGCCAGTTGCGCCCGGTCCGCCGGCCAGATCTGGAGCGCTCCATCCACCTCGTACGGCTTGCCGTGTTTGTAATCGACGGGCGTCACCGAGCCGCCCTCGACCTCCAGCAAGTCCATTTTGGCGATCACGCGGAGGCGGTCGCTCGAAAGCGTGACCGCGCGCGTTTCGAGGGTTTCCTCCGCGAGCTGCTCCGGCGCGGGCAGCGGCTTGCCGCCCTTGTCAACGCGCTTGTGCTGGAGCTTGCCCTCGACGGTGTCAGCGCTTTCCTGGAACAGGCCCTCCACCCATTCGTAAAAGAACAAGCGCGGGCAGTAGACGAACTCGTTGACCATGCGGGCGGGCATGTAGTCCGGCAGCTCGCGGGCGGGCTGTACCGGGAAAGGCGAGATGGGAAGCGTAGCCATGATTTACACCACGATGCAGGGCGCATCCACGGAAGTGTAGGGCTTGCCCAGGGCCGTGATGACGCGGTCGCCGCGCCCTTCGGCTGGGCCCAGATACACAAACAGAACCTGATCCTCCTTGTGGTGGATGATCCCCGATAACTCTCCTCTCAGCCGCACCAGATCGGCCGCGGTCAACTGGCATTCGAAAACCGAAAACTGCAAATGGTCCCCATACGCGCGCATGGTCTTAAACACCAGCCGCAGCCGCTTCTCATCGGCGATATCGTAACTGACAAGGTAGGAGGAGCGCATGGTTCAGACTCTATCCAGGGAGCGAAACTGGCCCAAGCCGAAATGACACCCGTAGCCCAGGGCTAACGCCTCCGGCACGGGCTCATCGAAGTCCATCCTGAGTCCGTAGCCGGACCGAACGCGGTCCTCTTTCCGGTTTCTCCGGAACTCCATCCAGTGAATCGAGCGGCTTCCTCGAATCCGCAACTCGGCCACAGGTTCGACTTTGACCGGCACCGGAAGACCATGGTTGCGGCACTCTCGGGCCGCCTCTTCGCTCAGCCACCTGCCGAAAGGTCCGCGCCCCGGACGCCAATGGCGCGGAGGTATGAACGGCGTTGCGCTCTCCAGGCAGAGGGCCCGCCCGGCGGCGGTCCATTGTACTGGAGTGCAAATTAGGTCCGGCCGGCCGTCACGTTGCCAGATGGCGCCGAGCAGGTCGAGCGCCCGTAGTTCGCCGTCGTCGAACGGCTCGGAGCACCTCACCAGGAGATGGTCCACCCGCCCGTCGCCGTCGCGATCCTGCGGCAGGAAAAACGCATGGCTATGGCCTTTGCTGGGAGAACCGCTTGCGCTCTTACCGCTGAACCGCGGGGATACCTTGGCGGGGTCGCCCATGATTCGCTTGTGAATGCCCATGAGTAAGTTGCGCGCGCGCTCGGCCACCTCCACCGTCTCGGTCACCTGCGGCAACACCTTGGAATCCAAAGCGTAGAGTACCGCGTCGATGCTTGTGCCTCGCCGCTCCGCCCACGGCTGCGGCGACACGGCGAAGCAATCGGCAGGCCGGAGATAGTCGACGAAACGCATGGCCGGAGGGTGGCTCCATCCCAGCTTCAAGATCACGTCCGTCCCGGTTGCGATTGCGTCCATCCACGAAAGGGACTCCTTGCCGTTGATTGGCTTCTTGAGCTTCGGTGGCGAATAGTCCGCCGGCGGCGTTGGCACGGCCAGCGGAACCTTGTCCAACTCGCTGTCGCTATCTTCGTTGCCGGCCGCTGGCCGGCAGTTCCAGTCCACATCGCGAACCCCCTCGACGACACGGACCCCGATCCAGGATTCGGAGCGGCCCAGATAGTTAAGCTGAGAGAGCAGTTCGTCGAGGTCCGTGCACTTGGCCGCGTCGAGTTGTACCTCCGGCCAGCCCATTAGTAGCGTGGAACGCGGGGATAAGGCGACGAAGCCATCGAAGATCGCCGTTTTTGCCGCCGGGTTGCGCTCGTTCTGGCTGAGATACGATTTCGTGTGCGAGACCGCCGCCGGGGGAATGCGGTACGAGGGCGGCGCGGAAGCCAGTGCCTCCAGCAGTTCCGCCACCCGCTGTTCGCTCCAGTCGGGACGCTTGCGTTTCCACGCGTCGTACAGGGCGCGGATCAGACGATATGGCGAGGGTGGCCACTCACAGACACCCTCGTTAACGTGGCGTCCCCACGGCGTTGCATGATAACGGCCCGCCGGGAAGGCGAGTTCGATCAACAGCATACATGGCCTCCCTCAGGCGGCGCTCGGGGTTTCCTTCTTGTCTTTGTCGGCCTTGACAACAACCGGGCACTTAATCACAGTGACAGGCGGATCGGCAAACAGCCCCGCGCTCGTGCAGGCTCGAATTCCATTCTGGACCTTCACTAGCAACGCTTCCTCGTCGGGAACGGCGAATCCCCTGGGGGCCGTCACGTCCATCTGGCGCGAAGGTGTCAGGTCGCACGCCGTGCGCAAGCGTAGACCGCTCGCCAGGAAGCGCCGGACCTTCAACAGGGCCAGCGCGACAAGTAGCTCGCAGGCAGGTTCCGGCAGGCCGTAGCCTGCGATCAGAGCCAGATCGAGATTGAAGTACGCATTGATGGATGCAGCAGTGTACTCCATGCGGGGATACGGGACGTTGCTGTAGACATCCTTGTCGTAGCTCTTGGCCCGAATCTTACCGGTCGGATCGAGCGGGTTATTCTTCACGCCTCCCGAGACAGCCTCCGTGACGTCCGATGCTTCGACGAATCCAGTAATCGCGCGAGGGAACCGCATCCGTCCGTCGAGCAGGTTCGCCATAAAGACGCCGTGAAGTAGCGCATTCGGGTCGAAGTGAAACAGCGCCGCAGCGGCCTTCTTCCAATCGATGGGTTTCCCCTTCTCGTAGCTGGAGAGCTTGAGGAAGGCCGTCTGGAAACCCGGGTCCGAGATGATGAACGGCGAATTGATGCGATGCGCCTCGATGAGCGAACTGGTCTCGGCGTCGGACGCGCCTTCGAGCTTGGCTTTCACATACGGAAGTCCGGCGAGCTCAGGTGCGATGTCAGGCCCTGAGCCGGCGAGGCAGGTTTGTTCGAGATGGTTCGCGCAAGATTGCGCGCTTTCGACTAGCAGCATTCGCCGGCCGTCGTGAAGCCGGTAGTCCGCGGCACCGAGGTCCGCGAATCCGGTGGGCTGAAAGCGGTGTCCCTGAATGGGCCGGAGTTCCTGCTCGAGGAGCAGGCGGGGGGAGTTCTTTAGGGATTCGAACATGATTACCTTCCTGTTGTTTGTGCAGCGGCTTCCCGATCTTCTCGAAGAACCAGCCGCGAAAGGCTCTCGATGGGGTATACCGGTATCAGCAAACTTGCCGCCAGGCGCACGCCGTCCCGTTCGTCGGGGAAATCCGCATTTCGTGGCGCAAACCCGGCACTCCGTAAACGGCGATGCGCAACCTCACATGCGGCCTTCGTTCGCCCGGCCACCAGCAGCGACAGGATCGAAGGTTCCGGATGCACTTCGACGTGAGGCTGAAACAGGTGCTTCAGAAGGGCGTAGTTGCGCGGGATGATCGTCTCTCTCCGCACCCACGCGCGATAGAGTTCCGCCCGCACTGTTTCGAGAGCGGAGTCGTGCCAATCCACCAGGGTGAGCCCGAAGAGCAACTGCTCGATGAGTGACTCGTCCACGTTCTCCGGTCCTAGAAATGCGGCCGCATCTTCGGGCGCCACGGTGACGGCGGACCACAACGGGAGCGAATTGCAATTCAGGCGTTCCCCATCGATGAGCCTCCGGCGCAGGACGCTGACGAGCCGGTCAGATAGGCTGCTGCCTTGAAAAGCCACTTGGCCCTTACCGGCGGCCCAAGCCCAGGGCTTGGCCGGATCGATGGGCGCAAGGTTTGCCCGGATACCGGGCACATCCCCAGTTGGGCCAATCGATGCGAGCGCAACCGCGATACGGAAACTCAGCGATCCGTCGTTTGCCGCGAGGAGCCACTTGGGGCTGAGCCCAGAGAGCGGGGCGCGCAGTTTCGGATCGAGGCTCAGGCTCCGTTGAGCAAAGAACTGCTCCAACCTTCCGAGCGCCGCGAGCACCTGCTGGAATCGCTCCGTTCCGCCACGTAGCGCGAAGTCGTAGATCGCGGCGTCGATCTGCCGCCTACGCGAGGCGAACTGAGCCGGAGGGGTGTTTGACTTGAACCCGCGCGCAAACTGGTCGACCGCTTGAAGAAGGCGGTCGAGTTCCTGGAGAAGGTCCGAATCCTTCCCCTCGTGGACGGGAACACGGCCTATCGGCAGCGCGACATAGTATCCCTTCCCCCGCCGCTCAAGCAAAGAGTAACGCATGAATGCGTCAATGCCGCGATCAACACCGAGTGAAGACGCGGCCTCGGCAAACTCAATCGCGCTGGATGCAGCACGCCCCCGCCATTCCACACGTCCTTCACGCAGAAGCCCGACAATCTCCCGAAATCGCGTGGGACGTGACCAGACAGGCATCCAGATCTCTTGGCTCTTCGCGGACTCAGACGACTCCGCTGAGCCGTATCCGACAGACGCAGCCTCGACAGTAAACGGGCTACTCGCCCCTCTGTGTTGGGCCATTCCTTGACGGCGCGCAGTCCCGCTCGACCAACACACGGCACCCTCAATTGTGAAGACGAAGTTCCATGGGTTTGACGAGGTTGCGCCGTCAATTCCTGGCCCCTGGTTTGAACCACCTGCACGTCCCGGATCGTGCTGTCCCACGGCACCATCGCACAGTGATTCAGTCCGTTCCGCGAACAATGAGTGTCGAATCAGGTTCTCCGTGACCGGTTCAGGCATGGCGAGCAGACTGGCGATCCGCTGCATGAACGTATTCGTATAATCTTGGTGCCCCTCATTTCCTCCATTGCCCAGAATCGGCGGCCACGCGAAATCCTTTGCGGTTCGAATGACGACTGCGCTATCAATCCAAGCAGTCGCGCGATCGCCTAACTGATTTCGGCATCTTCGGACGATAGCATCCTTGGCATCCGATCGCAGGGACTTCTTCGCGCTTGTTCGGAGCTTCCTGAGTTCGCGACCGGCGCTTCCGGCGCGTGCCAGAATCTGTCCTGTGGTGAGCGGAAGCAACACCTCCCTCCGCTCGCCAGACGCAACAATCGCAGTCTCTGCCTTCGAGATGATTTCCTCAAGATCGCTCTTTGACTTGCCACGCGCCGCGGCGGCGTCGGTTCCAACAATTGAAAGCATCCGTGCGAGCGTTAGCTCACCGCCAAACTCTGGCCATGAAAACACTTGCTCAATGGTCTGCCGACACTCGCGAATGCGCGGCAAATCCGACGCAAGAATTGCATCGATTCCGGTTCGGTTGTTACCTTCATAGAAGCCACTATCTCCATTCCATGGCGCAACGATAGGCGTCGGGCTGTAATCATCTCGGAAGAAAGCGACGAGCGCATTCGCATCCAACTTCGAATCCAGACAGAACGAGTTTCCCACCCACCAGCCGCGCGCCTTTGGGTCGGCCTGCTCGCTGACGAGCCTGAACACTGCGAGCGCTTTGAGGTACCCAGCCATCGGTTCTGTGGTACAGCCGTTCAAGATCACTTGGTGCGCCACGATAGAACCTCCTTCGGTTCCGCGCTCGCGCGGCAGTCGGCTGCCACCATCAGCGCCTCAAGGTAAGCCAGCCGGAAGATGCCGATTTCGTCCCGCAAGGCTAGCATTCGCTCCATCCACGACGGTTCTCCGGCTGCTGACTGGCCTAGCAGCATGGGTTCCAGATTGAGCGCCAACGCAGGTTTCACCGCGTCGCCGAGCTGGACTTCCGGCAAAGCGTCTCCGTCATGAATGCCGCGCGCGAATCTTGCGCCCGCGGTTTCCGGCTTATCTTCGTCCGGCAGGGCCCGGATGGAGAGCCGCACCTTCCCGTGGTGCGCTGCGACAAGGTACGCCGCCAAATCGGGTGCCCGAGTTTGCAGGAGCGCAAGGGCGCTTGCGAGTTCATGCCTGAAGCGCTTCCGGGCGTGTTTTCGCTGCGTCTCCGCCTTGGCGAGCGGAGTGCCGCGGCCGTCCGGGCTCACCGTCGCCTGGAAGATCGGATGTGCCTTCCCCCAATCATGGTGCAGCGCCGCCATGAGCAGTTCTTCCCGGTATTCCGGGAGCCCCAGCGCGTCCAGAAGCTCCTGCATCAAAGCCCGTACCTCGCGTGAGTGAACTGCCAGCGTTTGCGTGTAACGAAGAAACGTACGCGGGTCGTCGTCGTTGCCTTCCTCGCACGCGCCGCTGAGTGGCGCGGGAGCCACGGCTTTCGCGGACTTCAGGTCCAGGCCGCGTTTAACATCGTAACCGCCATCCTTCGCGAGCAAGATCAGAGACATTCCGGGGCGAAGGCCCTCCGCCGATGCGGGGATCCACTTGCCGTCCAGCGCATACCATGTCCACGCTGCCTTCTTCAGGAGGAAAGCCTTGACCTCGTGTATTGGCGCGGAGCATAGCTCGTCGCGGCCGGGCGCATCGTCTTTTGTTATCGGCTCGCTGGCGCGCCACGCGAGCAGCACATCGCGATCCTGCTCGCTGCGAATGAACCGCGAGACGTCCAAATCGTAGCCCGACAGATCCGGCGTTGTATCGAATAGATCCACCAAGTCCTGCTTCCGAAGCACGTGCGTTGGCTCGTAATCGGGAGCTCGCTCGGGCAGATCGCAAGGCGAGGCCGATTTCAAATCCCTCACGATTTCCGCGGCCCTTTCCAATTCATCCGCCTCGTAGGGTTCCACTTTCGGGCGCGTATCGATCCAGAAAACATGCGCGGTCTCGCATTCGCCCGCGCGATTGCACCTGCCAAAGCGTTGCGCCAGGCTCGACCACGGCGCCAGATCCGTTATGAGGAGCGACGATGAGATGTCCACCCCTGCTTCGATCACCTGGGTCGCAATAAGAATCCGGCCTTCACTGGGGATCTTCGACTTGAAGAGCTCAGCCCAAAGCTGTTTTTCGGATGGCCGGAATCGTGAATGAAGTAGGTGGCAGGGCGCCTCGTTGCCCACCAGCTTGCAGAGCTGGTCGAATACGTCACGCGCCCGTGCGACTGTATTGACCACGGCGATGGTTTGTGTCCCCGGGCCGTGGCGTTCGGCGAGGAAGCGCGCCAGTCCTTGCGCGGTGTTGCAGTCGTCCGGCGCCTTTTGGAGAACCTTCGGCGCCGTCAGGCGGCGGTTGAGATCCTCCCGCTCGAAGTCCTCTTCGCGGAGCCCGAAGTCCGCCGGAGCGCCGGGCATGTCCACCGTGCGCAGCATCGTGGGATTGATCGTCGCGGACATCCAGATCGTCTGGCAATTCCGGAAGGTCCCAAAGCGTTCCCGGAACGCGGCAAGCTGTGCAGACGTTCCCAGCCCGTCGCCCATCAGCTGGACTTCGTCGCAGACCCACAGACAATCGTTGTTCAGCAGCCCGAAGTGCACCGGCCAACGGTACCGACTCATCGCGTAGCCTCGATTGAGAGCCCGGCTGAGTAGCATGTCCTGCGTTCCGACGAGAATGGCAGGTTTCTCCGGGTCGAACTCCCAGTCCTCGTCGATTTCACCGCCCATCAGTGTGTATACACGCGTAACCGTCTCCGAATTTCGCGCCCAGTCCCGCGCGAGATCCCGCGTTTGCTCCACCAGAACCCGCATCGGCAGACAGTAGACCAGCCGCGTTGGCGTGCGTTGGGGGTCAATGTGTCTGCGCCAAAGCCAGGCGCCAATCACCGCCGCCGTCTTACCACAGCCGGTCGGAACGCGGATAAGACGATCTCCTACCGGCAATTCGGCCAGGGTGGCCTGATATGGATGAGGGAGATGACCCGTGAGGCGGCAAAAGAAATCTTCGAAGGGAGTCATTGTTTTAACGGGTGGTTCAGTGCCTCCCCGGCCAACGCCGGGAGCCACACGTGCATCACCGTAGTCTTCCCAAGTCCGGTGGGCAGGCACACGTTGGCAAGGTAGATCCCGTTGACAAACTCTCCAAACAGTTCTTCCTGCCAGGGGTCAGCGCCACTCTCGATTCCGGACAGCGGCGCGAACAGGCGCCCGAAGTACTGTCTCATCTCCGGCGTGAGCACGAAGCTTCGACTATACGCCGATTCACACACCACGTAAAGCCTCGATCAACCCGCTGAATGAAGACTCACAGGTGGGAACATGCCGGCCGCCGAATGGCGGATGCGACGTCGGTTATGCGTTTTTCAGAAGCCCCCGGCAGAATGAATTCGCTGTCCGCTCGACGGTCGCTGTGGCTTCATCATGCGTCGAGGTTTGAACGATCTGGTTTACCAAGCGTTCGAAGTCTGGTTCCGACTTGACGAGTGATTGGACTTGTATTAACGCTGGTGGCGAGCAAATGCGGGCAACGTCGCGCCCAAGCAGTTCCGCGCCCGCCAACTCCATGTCATAGGCGACAGCTTCCAGCAGATCCATTTCCTCGTCATAGAGGCGATCGGTGTTGCCGGCATCGGCGTAGGTAGTGAGGAGCGTATAAAGATCGGCGGCGTCCTTGTTGCTCTCTCGACCTCGGTCTGCCCAAGCGATCAGTTTGAGGAGCGTGAGACCGGGCACGGACGCCACACGAACCGTCAGGCCGACTTCGATTTCCACGGAAATGGCTGAAGCCAGCGCCTCCTCGAAGCCAGCCACGTTCATGACAACGTCCTGGCGTGGCGGCCACGCGATCGTACGGCCGGGAGATGCCACTCCGCGAAAAGGAATGAGATCTATAGGAATGGAGAATCCAGCAGCTTGATCCGTGTAGATCAATCGCTGCAGCGCTCTCCGATCAGGCGCGAAGTCGCCAGTTGCCGCAAGGCGTTCCTTCAACCGCCCAAATTGTTCCCAGCTTTCGATTGCGATCCCAAAGTCGATGTCGCGCGTCGCGCGGCCTGGCCGCAGCCCATGAACGTTCGCCAGAATGAGATCCCGCGCCGTCGCGCCCGCCACGAAGTAACCGCAGTCCGCTTCGCGCGCGACTGGGTCGAGCGCGCGAAGAACGCGGACGACTGACGGATCGATTGGCCTATCCGGCGGGCCGGAACGCCGGTGCGATTCGTTGTTCATAGATCATCCGAGCGGCTTCCGCGTCGCGGCCGTCATGCGCCGCCAGCAGGTCGGCATAGGCAAGAACCGGCGGAACGACATCGGGAAAGTCTTTGTCTGGGTCAAAACTCCAAAAGACATCCAGGATTTCGACGTTGCCGGTCCCGTCGGCGCGCATCCGCGTTGCCGCGATCAGCTTGGCAATGGGTTCGCGGGCGTAGATTGTGAAGTGCGCGGGCCTGAGATATTGTGTCAGTTTCTCGGCGGCTGGTTCGCCTCCCCAGTATGCGTTCTGCTGTGTGAGGTCGGTTTTTTGAAGGCGTTCGGGGTCGGCCTGGAATCGCCGCGGATTAAGTTTCGGGCGCAACGTGACGGGATAGTGGGTGACCCATTCTTCGAGCAGCCGCTGCGGATCGAGCAGTTTCCGATCCCTCTTCGTTTGGAACCGCAGCAATCCTCGGGCTTCCAGGTCCTTCATGACGGGGCCGACGGTGCCGAGCGCCACGCCGGCCCGCGCCGCGATCTCCCGGTAGTTTGTGCGGATTAGGTCCGGGCGGCACAACAGTGCGAAGGCAATCCGGAGGCCGGCCGGATTCAGGGCGCGGAAACGATCCTGGCGAAGTCCGGCAGGCCGAGCCTGGCCCGCAACGTAGACGAGTAGCCCCGGCCCTTCTAGATAGGCGTTGCCGGCGGTGTCGATGAAGGGCAAATGGAGTTGGCGGCAGCGTTCGGAGACTTCACGCGTGATGTAGGGTGCGACCAGTATGGGCAACTCGGGCAAGGCTTGGCCCTGGGCCTTTACCATCGCGGGAATCTCGAATCGGTCCACCGTTTTTACCTCCGCGCCGAAACGGTGCTTGCGTCGTTCGGTTTCCACCTCGACAATGGCGTCGGCTCCACGGTTTCGGCCTGCCGCCGGGTGGACATGGGCGTCGATCCCCGTGGTGCGTTTCAATGCAAGAACGGCGGCATTCAGTGTGCGTTGTTCCTGAGTCGTCATGGCCGTGGTCCAAAACAGCGAGCTAAAGGTGTTTCTGTTCGTTATTTTCAATTGTACACGTTACGTGAACATGTTGCAATAGTGAACACGCAGCACCGCCCGGTCGGCGCGCCGTTTTCTGGAGCGGCGGACATGGAACGAATTCTGGAAATCTGGCCGAGACTCTCGATTGATAATCGCAACGTTCTGGGTCCGCCAGCAGCAACCACCTCATTCGCAAACGGTGACAGTTTACGTGGCAAAGTACTTTTATGCCGGGTGTCACCATTTTGGCACCAACCTTGGGTAAAACCGGATGAAAAGGAAGGGAAACCAGTGAAATCAGATTCGGTGCAAACTGTTGATCGGCAAGCGGATTTGATTGATTTTGTTCAGCTTGCAAGAAGTGCAGAGTCGGTTTTCGAGACCGCCCGATTCAACCGCTCTCGCACCTCACCGTGTTGTTGAAGAAGGGTCGGCAAAGCCATTGTACCAAAGCCGCCGGCCGGCCACTTGGCAGGGACAGGCTGGGACACTGGAGCCCGAAGGCGGGTGAATGAGATTCCCACTAGTTCCCGAAGCGGCTATTGAGGTAGGAACACCGTAAAGCGGTGATCGAATTGGCGTCGCGAGCGGTCCAGAACATGCCGCTTCCTTGGGTGTGCGACGTAGAAGTGGAGATCAGGCCGCCCGGCGCGCCTCCCAGTAGTCCTCGAAGCGGCCGTTGAAGTAGCAGCATCGCAACGCCAAGATGGCGTTCGCTCCGCGCACGGTCCAGAA
>Ga0116130_1001971_pt1 | contig 10895 bp, 7 predicted proteins | sample June2015DPH_17_5_FD_89733 | JGI IMG/M metagenome (GOLD analysis project Ga0116130, IMG submission 89733) | Peatland microbial communities from SPRUCE experiment site at the Marcell Experimental Forest, Minnesota, USA - June2015DPH_17_40 | ecosystem: Environmental > Terrestrial > Soil > Wetlands >...
AGTCCGACAGCAGATCGAATTCGCGGGCCCCCAACCTTCCCAGCCCCATAACCGTGAATCCCGCGGGAGTGCCGGCGATAGCCAAGGCGGCTTGGATCGCAGCCTCGGCCGCGACGGTGTTCTCGCTTAGCGAGTCGAAGACTTCACGCAACTGGAACAGATCGCGAGCGCCTGACAGGAACACCCGGCGGCGGTAATGCCGTCGCAAGATGGCGTTGGCTTCGGAGCGATCGACCTTTTCCTGGGCCAGGTAGGCAAACACCGGATCGGGTACAACGCTCTCGTTGCGCGGACCTTCGTCGAACAATTCGCCGGCGTCCGAGGTTGACAGCTCGTCAATCTGCGGTAGCAGCGCGACCTCCGCCGGGTGCCGCACCAGGATGTCGGTGAGATACTCGCTGAACTCGAAGATGGTGAGCGCCCGGCCCACCGCTTCGGGCGAGCGCAGCACCGCGCCATAACGCTCCGAAGTGGTTCCCGCCGAACTAAGGAAGCGATCGAGGTTGCGCCGCGCATGTTGCGACAACTCGGCGGTAGCGGCTATTTCCCGCAGCCGTGGAGAATCGACCGCCAGCCGCTGCATCATCTGGCTGTAGGAGCTCTCCGGTGTCGCTGGCGTCTCCGGATGCAACTGAAATTCAGGCGGGTGGTGGTCCTGGCTCTGTTCCTGATAGATAACTCGCCGATAAATCTCTGCCACCGCCGACATGCGTCTTTGCACATGGGCCAGGAACTCTTCAGAAATTGGAGCCGTAGTTCCTTCCCGGGCGAGACCACGCGCCAGCGACTCCAGCTCCCAGCGCGCTTCCGGCAGCCGATGGGTCTGCTGGCCCTGGCGCAATTGCAGGCGATGCTCCAGATTACGCAGGAACTCGTAAGCGTTGGTGAGGTTGTGAAAGTCTTTGCTGCTGATGTGTTCCTTGTCGTACAGCTTCTGCAACGCAAACATCGTACCCCGCGAACGCAGCCACGATTCGCTTCCGCCATAAACACGCTGCAGGCACTGCACCAGAAACTCGATATCGCGAATGCCGCCGCGATCGAGCTTCACATCGATACCGTTTTGGCCCGTCTGCTTCAGCAGGCGCCGGCGGCGATGACTTCCCATTTTTTCCCGCGAGGCGAGCGCCGTCTTGATGGCAACGAAGTTCAGCTCAGGCCGATACACGAACGGTTGCACCCGGCGCACAAACTCGCGCGCCAAGCCCACATCGCCCGCGGAATGGCGCACCTTGATCATGGCCTGCAACTCCCAGTCATGGGCGACGTGGGAGTAATAATGGATGGCGTGGGGCAGCGGGACCGCGGGCTCGCCTTCGTTGCCCTGGGGACGCAAGCGCAGATCGATGCGGAAGACCGGCCCCTCGCGCGTGTGGCGCGAGAGCAACTCCGTGGTCTGCTGGGCCAGACGGATGAAGTATTCCCGGTTGGAAATCTCCGCGTGCGGGGGTTCCACGCCGCCGTCATAGAGATACAGCAGGTCAATGTCGGAACTGTAATTCAGTTCGTTGCCGCCCAGTTTCCCCAGTGACAGCACGGCAAAACGTGAATCGGTGACGCGGCCTTCGGTGTCGAGCCGTTGCGGCGAGCCATAGCGGTGCTGCAGTTGGGAATGAACTTCGCGCAGAGCCTCTTCGATCAACACATCCGAGAGCGCGGAAATCTCAGCTGTCGTTTCCGCCAAGGTTGCCACTCCCAGCACGTCGCGCAACATGATGCGCACATACTCGCGCTTCTTGAAACGCGCCAGCAATACCGCCGTATCGGTTTCAAACGACCGCGAGCGCATGCGCGCGAAGCTCTCCTGAAATTCTTCACGAGAATGGCTGCGGTCCAGGCTTTTGTCGCGGACGAAGCCCTGAAACAAATCGGTATTGTGGATCAGCGTCTCGCCCAGCCAGGAGCTGCTGGCGAACACCACCACGGCGTAATGAATCAAAAACTGATGCTTCTCCAGCAGGCGCAACAAATCGGGTGAGGCCGATTCGGCCAACCGTTCAAACTGATTGACCGCGGCATCGGGATTGGGCGAGCCGGGAAGCAAGGCCGCAAGCGCCTGCTGCACTCCCGCAGGCGCGAGCTGGCGAATGCGCGCGAGATTTCGCCGGGCTGCTTCCGCATCGCGAAACTGCACGTTCGCGGGAAGAATAGCGGCATCAGGTTGAGCGATATCAGGCACGGTCGTATGAGGCCATCATAAGACCTGGCTTTAGCTGTACGGATAAAAGATGAAGAACAGCAGCGAGAGGGCGGTCAAGACCCAGAGCCCGGGCTTCAGGTGGCTTGCCCTTCCCGCAACCAGTTTGCAGATGGGATAAAGCACGAAGCCCGCGCAGATTCCAATGGCGATGTTGAAGGTGAATGCCATCAGGGAAACCACTGCGAACGCCGGGACTGACTCAGTATAGTCGGCGAAGTCAACGCGGGTGATGGGCGCAAGCATGAACAGGCCAACGATGATCAGTGCGGGCCCGTAGGCTTGCGGAGGAATGGCGGCCACAAACGGGGAGAAGAACAGCGCCAGCAGAAAACAAGTTCCAGTAACGAGGACGGTAAACCCGGTGCGGCCGCCCGCCTCGATTCCGGTGGCCGACTCGACGTAAGCGCCGGCGGTGGTGGTGCCCAGGACGGGAGCGAGGCTGGTCGTGATCGCGTCCACCAGCATGGGACGCTCGATCTGCGGCAGTTGTCCGTCTTTGTCGAGAAAACCGGCGCGTGCCGAAAGCCCGATCAGGGTCCCCATAGTATCGACAAACGCCATGATGAAGATGGTGAGCACTACGGGGAACGCACGCCAGGTCAGCGCGCCACGAAAATCCAGTTGCCACACAATTGGCGCGATGCTCGGCGGGATGCTGACCAGGCCGTGCGGCGGGGGGGCGATTTTAACGACGAACGCCACAATCGCGGTGATCACAATGCCCAGCAGGATGGCTCCGGGGACCTTTCGGATCACCAGGATGGTGATCAACACAAAGCCGAACATGGCTACCAGCGCGGGATGCGAGGTCAGATGCCCTGCCTGCACGGGCGCGCCCGGAACGCCGAGCGTGACCAGGCCAGTCTCGTTCAATCCGATGAAAGTGAGAAAAAGCCCGATGCCCACCGCGAAGCTGTAGCGAAGCGATGTCGGCACGCCTTCGACGATCCACTGCCGCAGCCGCAAGACGGTCATCAGGATAAACAGCACACCGGCGATGAAGATTGCCGCCAGTGCCGTCTGCCAGTGAAAACCCAAGAGCTTGCAAACTGTGAAAGCGATGAACGCATTTTCGCCCATGTAAGGCGCGATGGCGAAAGGACGATTGGCGTAAAACGCCATGAAGTAACAGCCGAACGCAGCCACCAGCACCGTCGCCACGAACGAGGGGCCTGCCGGAATTCCGGCGGTAGAGAGAATCGCCGGGTTGACTACCACAATGTAGGACATCGTGGTGAAGGTCGTCAGTCCGGCGACCACCTCGCGCCCCAACGAGGTGCGATGACCAGCAAAATCGAACACGGCATTCCGCCAGTTCAAGGGACGCTCCCGAAGGACCCAACTTCCACAGTGATGTGAGCGATGATTATAGTCCGCGGTGAGAACGCCACGGCAGTATGGTCGTGACGACCGTCACTTCAACGGGGTGGGCCTTGTTCCTGACTTGCCACCGCAATCACCGCGATACGCGACCCCAAGAGACAGTGATCTTTTTAGTTGTGGCGACGCCCTGCTTCATCACGCGAGATCGTGACCGGGGTCATAGACAAGAAAAATACAGAGAGTGGAAGATTCAACTGCCTGTACAGGTGGCATCTGACCCGAGTTCCTGCCTGCAGCAGTGTCGCGCCCACTCCCGGACGGGAGAGCCACTGCCATCTGGAAGTGTCAACCCAGTTACCTTTGACATTGAACTCCCGGGGGCCTTGCTATGGGCTTTCTCGACATCTTCTCGCTCTTTGTTCTGCTTGTCATTCTTGCCTTAGTGGTAGCGATTCTCCTGCTCTTGGGGTGGCTGCCAGGGGACCTTGCGAAGAAGCGCCGCAGTCCCTGGGCGGAAGCCATCAACGTCGCGGGTTGGATCGGCATTCTGCTGCCGCCCATCTGGATGCTGGCGCTGATTGCGGCATTCATCAAGCCAAGATCTGGAGAGGGTGCTGCCATTGCCATCAGCGAAGCCGAGACGGCGGAACTGGCGGCGACCATCACAGGGATTTCCCAACGCATTGCCGCCATGGAAACCGGAATGCGCGAACTAGCTTCCAGAACAATGTTGCGGGGCACGGAAGGACCACAGCCATGATCGTCGCGATCCTTGTCATCGGCTACGTGCTGATCTTGCGGTGGCTGGACCACAAGAACCGGGAGAAAGACCGGCTGAAAGCTGGCGCAATGCCGCCGGGCCCGGCAGATTACGCCACGATCAAGGCAGCCTTGACGCAGGTTTCCGACCGGTTGCTACAGGTTGAGACGGAGTATCGCGCGCTGGCCCAGCGCCTGGGGGTGCCGCGATGATTGCTTTCCTCGCCATTGTCTATTGCGTCGGTCTTTACCTCGTCTTCATCAAGTTTCGGCTTCTGCCTTTCAATCTCGTGGCACAGATCATTGCGGGCATGGTCGGCTTCGTCGGGTTGCTGATCGTGCTGTTCGGAATGAATTTCACTCAGCCCTTTACGATGGGGGCCACGGTGTCGGAATTCACCACACCGGTGGTCGCGCGTGTCCCCGGTCGCGTGATTGAAGTGCCGGTGCAAAACAACTCTCGCGTGAAGCGGGGCGATGTCTTGTTTCGGATGGATCCGCAACCCTACCTGGACAGCTTCCATGCCGCCGAATCGGGGTTGTCGCAGGCTGACATCCAAACCGCGACCGCCATTACCCAGGCCAGCCAGGGCGTCAATGCCGCAGTCGCGAACGCGCAAGCAGTCGAGGCCGCTATCCAGGCGACGAACGCCGCCATCGAGGCCACCAAGGCGCACCTGGACCTGGCCAGCACGCGGTTGAAGGAATACACCGAATTGGCCAGCAAGAACGCGGGCAGCCAGTTCGAAGTCGAACGATACGCTGCAGACGTCAGCAGCCTTACCCAACAAGTAGCGGCACAGCAGCAACAGATGGCCGCGCAACAGCAACAACTGGCTGCAGCCAAGGCCCAGCAAGCCCAAGCGCAAATCGCATTAGCCACCGCCACCCAGATGCGGCCAGCGGTACTGGCGCAAGCGAAATCCCAACTGGAAGGCGCCAAGTGGAACGTGGACCAAACCACGGTTTACGCTCCCGACGACGGCTACATCACGCAGTTGCAATTGCAGCCGGGGGCCATGGCTTCCCTTACGCCGGTGATGGTGTTCGTGAGTTCGTCCGAGCGAAGCCTGGTGGTTGCGACCATCATGCAGAACTATCTCAACACCTTCAAAGTCGGCGCGGAGGCTGAGGTCGCGCTGCCGGCATTGCCGGGCAAGATCCTGAAAGCCAGGGTGACGAGTATTGAACTTGCGACGGGAGCGGGTCAGCTCGACCCCGAGGGTAGGCTCCCGACCAGCATGGTCCCTCACCCGCCCGACCGCATGTTCATCCGGCTCCATCTGGAAGAGGACCTAAGCAAGTACGTGGTCACGATCGGATCCAGTGGCTGGATTGCCATTCGCGGTGATTCCTGGCAGAGCCTGTTCATTATCCGGCAGGTCATCATGCGCTGGTACACGTGGACCAACTACGTCTTTGCGGGATATTGAGCTTTCCGGGTAGGGACGGTCACTCATGAGAGAGGGCGAACGGAGCAGGCATTGCGGGCCAGTGGTATTGATCCTGGCGAGCGCCATGCTCGTGTTGTTTACCGCAGGATGCGCCGTGAAACGTCCTCCGGATACCACGCAGGCGGTTAAGGACTCGTTGCCGGCGGCGACCAAGATCCCCGACCAGTGGACCAGCCAGGGCGCCAGCGCCGCTGCGGTGCAGACCGAGTGGCTCAAGAGCTTCGGCGATCCGCAAATGGATGCCATCGTCGCGGAAGGACTGAAGAACAATCTTTATCTGCAAGCGGCCGCCACCCGGATTGACGCCGCGGCCAACATCGTCACTGAAGCCCACTCGCAAATGCTGCCGATGGTTGGCGTTTTGGGATCCGGCGCCTATCTCGGGCGCTACAACCAGAAAAATGTTCGCGGGCAGGACAAGGGAAGATACAACGCGTCCAGTCTGCTGGGTTCCGTGTCATGGGAATTGGACCTGTGGGGCCGCATTCGCGCGCAGACCGCGGCGGCGCAGCAGGAATTGGCAGCCACGCAAGCGGATGTGCAGTTTGCCCGGGAATCGCTCGCCGCGATGACGGCTAAGACCTGGTACCTGGCGGTTTACACGCGAATTTTGCAGAGCTACGCCAGGCAGAATGTGCAGCTCAAACAACGGAACCTGGAACTCACCCAAGCGAAGTTCCAAGTCGGGGAAGTCCAGGACCAGCAGATTGCCATGGCGAACGCCGACTTGGCAGCCGCGCAGAGCCAGTTGACGCAGGCCAATAGCGCATATGAGCAGGTCATACGGGCACTGGAAATCCTGCTCGGGCGCTACCCTTCGGCGGAACTGCAGGTAGCGGAGATGATGGTTGCTTTGCCTCCTGCGGTCCCCGCCGGGCTCCCCTCACAACTGCTGGAGCGCCGTCCCGACGTCATCGCCGCCGAGCGAACATTTGATGCGGCGTTCCACATGGTCCAGTCCACCAAGGCTGCACGCTTGCCCGCCATCAGCTTGACCGGCGCGGGCGGCTACATGACCAACGAGATCTATCAGAAGCTCGCCCTGCGTCCGTGGATCTGGACGGTAGGAGCAAATCTGGCCGCGCCACTCTACACCGGCGGATTCCTCCAGGCACAAGTGAAAATCGCCAACGACAACCAGAAAGCGGCACTCGCACTCTATGGCCAGACCGCGCTCCAGGCCTTTGGCGAGGTCGAGGTCACGCTCTCGAATGAACGCTTCCTGCGTGAGGAAAAGCAAGACGCCGACACGGTGTTGAAGAACGCCGAGCAAGCCCTGGGCGTTGAACAGACGAAGTATCGCGTCGGACAGGTTGACCTCGATCCCGTGTTGCAACTGCAAGCTGCCGAGTTGGGAGCCAAGATCGCGGTGGCCGAAGTTCAATATGAGCTACTGGCCAATCGCATCAATCTTCACCTTGCTCTTGGGGGAGGCTTTTGACGGCCCGCACGGCGGGAGAACCGGCAGATGCGAATTTGCGATAGGGCGGAGAGTGCCGAAACCGAAAGGCGATCCATGACGCTGCGAGCTCTGAGTGCCCGAGTGCTGACCGCCCTCTTCGCGGGCTGGAACATATCGCTGATGTCCCAGATAGCCACGGCCCAAACCGTACAGTTTTCGCCGGAGATGGACGTCTATGTCAACCTGCGCCAGGACGCGCGGCTCTCCTTGCAGGCGGGAAGAATACTGGAAGAAGACACTCCGGCGCAGGCGGCGTTCGGGGCCAATCTCGAGGTTTACGTGAAGCCTCTGGTAAGGCTGCGCGCCGCTGTGGGTGAACAGCCTGACCGGGCCAAGCTACGGACCCTGACGTTGAGCGTGGGCTATCGCTATTTCACATTGGCTGGGACTGCGCCGGAGAACCGGATCGTGATGGAGGCGAGTCCGCGCTTCCCGTTGGCCTGGAAGATCGTGCTGACCGACCGTAATCGCGGCGATCTCCGGATGATTGCCGGGGATTTCTCCTGGCGTTACCGCAATCGCCTGAGCGTGGAGCGCGCCGTCCCCATTCATTCGTACGCTTTCACGCCATACGCCCGCGCCGAGGCATATTACGACAGCTACTACGGCAAGTGGAGTGCGACCCTGCTGACCGCAGGCGCCAGCTTTCCTATCAAGAAACACACCGAGCTTGAACCCTATTACCAGCATTTCAACCAGACTGGCTGCACCCCAAATCAACAACTGGAGAACATCGGTCTGAAACTTAATTTGTATTTTTAGATTGATACGCAGCCGGCCCACTTGAGTGCTGCTGAGCAGGAGACGATAAGAAACATGGAGCGGGAGGCGGCGCTGGCCGCGGAATAAGAAGCAACAAGGGAGGGCTGGCATTTTCCCGTCCTCCCGTTTCGCGCGACGGCCAGAACTCAACGCGAAGACGTGGTCATCGCCATCTGCGAGACCGCAACAAGAGGTCGAGGCCACGCGTGACCAACAAGTAGGGGAGGAGGTCAAGTCATGACAGATCCGATAGAGAGCCGGCATCGTGGCACGATAGCTGTACTGGGCGTGCTGATCGTCACCGGCCTTTGCATCTGCGTGCAAACCCCCGCGGCGCAGGAGCGACCTGCAGCCGGCGTTTCCCCAAGCACGCAGCCGGCGGGCATTTCCAGCTTTGCGCCGTCCTTCGTGCCTGCCATAGCCGGAAAGGCTGACATCGCAAGCCCGGTTCCGATTTCTCCTTCGGTCCGATGGAGCGCAGCAGCAGTGAATAACGTCAGCTCTTTCCCGGGTGCCGGCCCTCGCCGCATCACCCTGGACGAAGCGCAGCAGCAGGCGGCGACAGCCAACAATCCGATGCTCCGGCTCGCCGCATTAGGCGTCGAGGCCGCCAAGCAACACCGACTGGGCGTGGAATCAGATTTCTTCCCTAAGCTCAGCTCCACCTTCGCCAATCTCCACTTCAACAAGTTCATGGGTGAGCTTATCGAGATCCACAAACCCTCTGGCGGCGGCACCGTAATTGCTGTGCCGATATTCAGTGAGAACGAAACTATGGTGGCGGCGATGGCGACACAACCGATTACCCCACTGTTCAAGCTTCGCCAGGTGCTCACCATTGCCCGTGCCGACGAGCAAATCGCGAGATCCAAAGCGGGGATGCCGGTCAAGGAAGTGGCCGGCAATGTCGAGCAGTCGTACTTCGAGCTGCTGGTTACGCAGCGGCAAAGGGAAGTCGCCAACGCCAAGGTAAAGAAGGTCGAGAACCAATGGCGCCTGGCCAGCACCTCTGCTCCGCCTGCGGGACTGGCCGAACACGACACGGAGTGGCTTGGGGCCAGCAAAGCACTGGTGCTGGTCGACAGCAATATGAAGGAAGCAGCCGCGACCCTCAATGCCCTGCTGGGATGGCCGCTCGATACCCAGCTGGAGCTGGTCGTTCCCGCTGCATTTTACGAGGACATCTCGCTAACCGAGGCAGCCGAACAGGCGATGCAGAACAACCCGGAGGTGGTCGAAGCGGAACAGACGGTGATCAAGGCGCGGGCCGCCGCCAAACTCTCCACCCTGGATTACGTACCGGACGTGGCGGTGGTTGGTGGCTATGCCTATCAAACCGTCATGCCAGCCTTGCCGAACGATTTCTCGTATGTCGGCGTCATGGCCAGCTACAACTTGTTCGACTTCGGCAAGCGTGAGCGCACGGTGAAAGAACGCAACGCGCAAGTATCGATGGCAGAGACCGGCTTAATGCTGGTCAAGGCCAAGGTTGCCGCCAGCGTGACCAAGGCCTACTACCAGCTGGATGGCTCGCGTCAGTTCAGCGAACTGGCACGCCGCATGAATGCGGCCAACCGGGCGGTGGAAGTTAAGTATGAACCGGAAGAGGCGGAAGCAGCGCGGGCGAAGAGCGAGGCGGAAATGCTTCAGGCGGAACTGGAACACCGGCTGGCCTATTCCCGGCTGCAGCAGCTAATCGGAGGTGGTTACTCCGGCTCGGGCAGGTAGAGATCCCTGGCAGTTGACTCTGTGCCCGCAGAAGAGAAATGACGTGCGATTGCGCCCCAACATGGGGTGAGCAATGAATGTGGTTCATCAACAAAGAGAGAAGGGAGAAATGAAGACACTGAGAGAGAAGTTCGCTGGCCGGCGACTGGAGACCGCGATCGCAATGTTCGTGGCCGCATCCTCGTGTGCCGGAATGGCCCAGAACATCCGCGGCGCGGCCACCGGGCCCACCACGGCCAAGGGCTACGACCACCCAGGTCAGTACATTCACCTGCAAGACGTTAAGCCCGCCGACAACATGTATCCGGTCATCCTGCATCCGGAGCAGGATGCCGAAGCGCGCAAGAAGCTCGCCGCCCTGGAGCAGAAGACCGGCAAGAAACCCAACATCCTTATCTTCCTGATGGACGACGTGGGCTGGATGGATCCCGGATTCAACGGCGGCGGAGAGGCTGTGGGCAATGCCACGCCGGTGATGGACAGACTCGCCAATGCAGGCCTGATCTTCACTTCCGCCTACTCGACGCCCTCCAGCTCGCCCAGTCGCGCTACCATCATGACCGGACAGAATCCTCTGCATCACGGCATCTTGATCCCGGCCATGTACGGGCATCCGGGCGGTCTTGACGGCGCAATCACCGTTGCCTCGCTGCTCAAAAAGCAGGGCTATGTTACCCAAGGTGTGGGCAAGTGGCACATTGGCGAGAACCAGCCATCGCTACCGCAGAATGTCGGCTTCGATGACTATGTCGGTTTCCTAAGTGTTTCCGACCAGTACACCGAGTGGCGCGACGAGTACTACAACCCCGAAGTGGCCCTGTCGCCGGGGCGCTTCTCCATGATGGAAAACGATCCCTTCAGCCACAACGAGGTCCACTGCACTCCTGCCAACAAAAGCAACTGCGAGATGGGCAAGCTCATTGACCTAACCTATATTAAGGACCTCGACCAGCACTGGCTAGATACCAGTCTTGCTTTTCTGGACAAGATGAAAGGCAGCCAACAGCCGTTCTTCCTCTACCACGCTACGCGCGGCTGCCACTTCGACAACTATCCTTCCGACGAGTGGGCCGGCAAGTCGATGTCGCGCACCAGCTATGGCGATTGCATGGTGCAGATGGATTACATACTCGGGCAGTTATACGACAAGTTGCAGCAAATCGGTGAACTCGACAATACCTTGATTATTCTTTCGTCCGACAATGGA
>Ga0116130_1001981_pt1 | contig 10849 bp, 12 predicted proteins | sample June2015DPH_17_5_FD_89733 | JGI IMG/M metagenome (GOLD analysis project Ga0116130, IMG submission 89733) | Peatland microbial communities from SPRUCE experiment site at the Marcell Experimental Forest, Minnesota, USA - June2015DPH_17_40 | ecosystem: Environmental > Terrestrial > Soil > Wetlands...
CTCCGCTAATACGTCAAAGTTTGCCAATTCAAATCCTTTAGAGAACAAGACCGCAATATTTAATCTTGTGCCGATAGGGATGTTGCTAAGAGATTGAATGAGAAGGCCTGTTTCACTCGCGTTGACGATCATTGCTCCACGGACATAGGGAGCATCCATCATCCTAAATTCAATGGGCAAATTCAAATAAAACCGAGGACGCCTTCTTTTTTCTCTTGTTGATTCCGCATCCTGTGTCGGGCGCATCCATTGTGCGTTGGTCAATCCGTTCATTCTGCCTCCCGCTCCGATTTGATTCGAAGCGTGACCTCTTCTCCTAATCCTCTATGTGCCGCTTCTCATTGTTCTTTGGGAGGCGAAGATGATGCCAGAATACCGAAAAATCCGTAGCCCATCGAGAAACATGACGTTTTTATGATTATTTCCAGGGCGGAAGATTTGTTAGTGTGCCACGAATTGTCCTTCCTCTATGAAACTATTAAAGGTAAGGGGAAAATTCTCATTGACTTTTGTTCAAGAAGTTTAATACATTTTAGCAAGATGGATGTTCCAATGAGCCCCCAAAGGTGCCTTACAATCGTGGGAAGGAAAGAGAGAAAAGGGAAAAACACGGTCCAAAGAAGGCATTTTTATAGTCGAGAGAAGAAAAAATCCAAGACTTCGTGTTGAGCTTCCTTTGGATTATTGCATTGAGAGTGTGGAGCGCCACGGAGGCGTTGTGGCCAATGCCAGTAAAAGCGGGCTTCTTGTCTATTTGCCCGAACCTATCTTCGTCGGGAGTCTATTGAAAATTGAGCTTCTTTTTGTAAAAGGATCGGAATTGAATTCAATCGGGGCGACTGCAAAAGTGGTTTGGTCTGATCTGGCCCCGAAGGAAATAGGTGGGGAGTATCGGTACGGGTTGAGGTTTGAATCGTTTCAGGAAGGGGATCTCCGGAAATTGAGAAAGTTACTGACAGAGGTGACTGAGACACATGGTCGATAAAGAGAGTTATAGGTTTTTCAAAAATTCCTTTCTCTGATTTCGAGGTTCCTTTTCTCCCGTCAATCCTTTTTCATCCCTTTAGCGAATGGCCATAATTTTCTTGCAGTATCTCCGTTGGCAGATGTTTCTTTTTGCATCCTTTTTCTGATAGGACATTGATGAGTTACTTATGATAATCATAAATATCTTCCAAATAAAATTGGTTCCCAGAAGCCAGTGTTTGCTCTGCCGTAGGTTCAATGGTGGAGACCGGAGTTTCGTCAACTATTGACAACACGGCAAAGTAATCTAAGAGGTTTTTGCAATCCGCTGTTGCGTTTATCACAGCCTCGTTGGTAAAGAAAGCCTCATCATAGTCATAGATATCTTCCAAATAGTATTGGTTCCCAGAAGCGAGTGTTTGTCTTATCACAGGTTGGGTGATGAAGAATACCTCATCGTAGTCATAGATATCTTCCAAATAATATTGGTTCCCAGACGCGAGTGTTTGTTTTACCACAGGTTGGGTGATGAAGAATATCTCATCGTAGTCATACATATCTTCCAAATAGTACGGGATTCGGGAAACCCATTTTTCCTCTACCACAGTCTGAGAACTATTTCTTTGAAGAGCAGATTTCGGACCGACAGTGGCGCAGCTAAGGATAAGAAAAGCTGCGACGATAAACATCAGTAAGCTTTTTGACTTCATAAAAAACCTCCTCTTTCTGAAAGATGAAGGATGATGGTGCAAGTAGTATGCCGTTTGGTTTAGTCTAGTATAACTATTTAAATTTTCAGCATTTTATCGAAATGACGTATGTATTGAATAACAATTATTGACCATTTTTTGGCAGTTTGTTTTTCTTCTTACCCGGATGGAGAGTTTGATTGGATGTGTTTGACTTGGGCAGGTCTATTCAATCTAGAAAAGAGAATATCTTTGATCCCTTTGCGGCACGTCGGTCAGCCGACTTCAACCCTTTTCAGTCAGGGTCTCAAGAATTCCGCGCAGATAGCCAATACTTCGGCTGGCCACAGTCTGAGGGTCAGGACTGAAGTCGAAGACCTCAACAGAAATATAACCCTTATAATTATGTTTGATTAGATTCTTCAGAAAAGGGATAAACTCGATCTCTCCAAAGCCGGGTCCTTTGCCGTTGGAATCATTGACATGAATATGACGGAGGTATCCGGAATCCAAGGCGCGAAGGAGGGCTTCCGTGACCGACTTCTCCTGCGCCGATGCACTTCGACAGTCGAAGACCATTTTAAAATTGGGATGTCTCACCTCTTTCACCAGTCGGGTGGCTTCTGCCACGGTATTGATGAAGTTGGTCCATGTGTGAGAAAGAGGTTCGATACAGTAGAGCACATTTCTTTCCCGAGCTGCCTTTAGACATACCTTGAAGGTTTCCTTGGCAAAATCCCACGATTCCTCGAAGTCCCATCCGTCTTGAACGGTCCTCTGATGTGGAGAACCGTGAACCAGAATTTTTCCTCCAATGTCAGCGCAGAAGTGGATGAGTGCCTCGATATACTCCTGGGTCTTGATGCGGATAATCTCATCGGGATGGTTAATGTAGAGACCTTCTGGCTTCGCCAGCAACCAATGGAGGCCAACAATCTCGATTCCGTTATTTTCGGCAGCATGCCGAATGGCGTTTCGCCCCTTCGGAGAGATTTCAGTGACTGAATCTGCCAGGGTGAAGGGAGCGATCTCAACCCCGTCGTAACCCAACTGGGCGGCATACTCGAAGACCCTATCGATCGGCCATCCCTGGAAAAGCTCATTGCAAATCGAAACCTTAATCGGATTCCTCTTTCCCATTTTTCTTCGATCTCCCGCTCTTTCCCTATTTGGTGATTGCTAGGTCAATTTTGCTTTTTCCCGACCCCAAAAAGTTTCAAATGTTTTTCCACATGGGTCTCCAGCATGGACCAATAATCCTCTTCGTATTGTATCAGCGTATCGTAGATCCGATCTCTGAAGCGTTTCTTTCCAGCTTCATCCTCTGCATCGAGGAGATATCCATAGGTAGTATCGAAGAGCTTTCTGGATTCCTCTCGCTCCAAGAGGCCGGGGAGTTCCTCATCAATTCGTTTTTCAAGGGTCGGAACCCCGCCGGGATCGGTTGTCACATTGCTAAGTTTAGATGCTTCTTCAAATCTGGATCGTGCGAATGGACACATCTCTCTAAAAAGGGTAGGGTTTGCCGTGGCAATGAGCCGAACCGCCTCACGCCAACTTGTCTCATGGATCTTCAAATGAAGAAATCTTCCTGGCGACTCTCCTAGGCTGGAGAAGAGAGAAAATTTATCATTCCCGGAATGGATGGATATCTTATAGCTCCCGTAATCTTGGGCGATTAGAGTGTGCAGATAGAATTGTCTCCGGAAAGCTTCTCTACCCCCGGAATCCTCGACGCGCCTTCCGGACCCGCAAATGAACCGGGGTGCCAGGGATTGAATCCGAACTCCTCGGTGGCTTAATTCGAGGGCAAAGAAAAAATGGTTTTCCGGTGAGGTCGTAAAAGGCGCCTCAGCCATGGATATTTCGAGATCGATCGAACCTTCGTTTTTTCTTTGAGAACGAATCCATTCGTAAATCTCCTCGGTGAAGTCAAAAGCTTCACGGAAAAGAAGCGCATTCCGTTTGACGCCTTCCTCGTCGAATCGGATCGCAAACTCTCCTTCACTGCCTCTGAATACGAATTCTTTGTCCAAGAATAGATGAAACATGACCTTGGCATCCCCCTCGTCAATCTCCTCATTGAACTTCCGGTCGATCCGCTCCTTCGGCTCCCGGAGGGCCTCAAGATCTGCTTTTTTGGATAGATCGAGCGTGACCATGGAAACTCCGGCATTCACAGCACATTTGACTTCCTGAAGAGATTGCAGATGGTCACCGTCTGCTCCGTAACCTTCCTGGTAATTTTCCTGGAAGACCGCCCAGGCGGCATCTTGAATCACTTTATTAAAATCCCTCCCTGTTTGAGTATTTTCCATGACGGATTGCTGGGCCAGGACCGGATGAACGTAGAATCTTCGGATGGCCCGGAGGTGTCCGGGAGTGGCCACACCCAGACGATCTCCTGTGCCAACGGTCGTCGTATATTTTTGAAGAGAGACTGGCTTTGTGTAAGGAAAAAGTTCCATCAGGCTCTCTGTATTTCCAGCCGAGAGGTCGCAGAGCTTGAGAGACAGCAGTTGGTGATGGCAATTCCCCTGGAAAGGATCTTTAAGGACGCGACTTCTCTCTCCCATGATTGCCAATTTCTTGCCATGCGGGGTTCGAAGCAATCCATAGCCTAACCCATTCTTACGGCAAAAAGATCTCGGGTAAATCTTCAGAAGGTCGACCGGAAAGGCTTTCAGGGATCGGATAATTTCGTCAGGTGAAAGAGCTTGGTCTTCGTCAATCCATCCCATATTTTTTATCTTTAAACGTCGTTGTACGATCCTACCGGATGTGAGAATGGACTCCATTCCGTTCCATCCTCACCGCACATTCTTCCGGAGCGCCATCTATGAGCAAATTATATTCCCGAATTCTTTTCGCTGTCAATTTTTGATGCTTACCGATCCGAGCTTTTGCCCGCCACGTGGGAAAATCCCTATTCCGAGCCCCTATAAGGCCCTATTGAATAGGAATGGGATGAAGACACTATTCTGATTGACACCCTAAACCTAATCTAATACACTTCAGTTAGCGGAAGGGTCTCTCGTGGTCCTGACTCATGAAGGAAGATTATGGCCATGCACGAACCTCGGATGAATCACGCCACTTTATTAGCCCTTTTCCTCGTCCCTTCTGCCCCTTGGAGGTGTAACCATGGTTACCTGGAAACGCATGCTTCTTCTGCTTCTGTTACTGCTTGGCGTCTCTGTCTGTAATTCGCAGAATCGCTCCGAGGACCGTCAGCCTGCGGTCGCAGGTCAGTTCTATCCGGGCAGACCGGACGAGCTAAGACGGATGCTCGATGACCTGTTCTCCAAGGCGGTTGCCCGCAAGAATCTTTCGAACGTTGTTGCGATCATTGTCCCGCACGCAGGGTATGTCTATTCGGGTGAGGTCGCGGCTTCAGGCTTCAACCAGATCGATCCAGATAGGACGTACGACAATGTCTTCATCCTCGGACCGAGCCACCATGTGGGGTTCGAAGGAGCTGCAGTCTATTGCTCCGGAAATTTTATTACTCCGCTCGGTACGGTGGAGGTGAACCGTGAACTGGGAGAGGAACTGATAAAGAGGTATACAATGTTTACGCGGCGCACGGATGCTCACGCCTACGAGCACAGCATTGAGGTGGAAATTCCGTTTCTCCAGTACCAGCTGAAAAAGCACTTCCGGATCGTGCCGATTGTCCTTGGTGCCAACAGTCCGGAAACCTGCCGTGAGATCGGTGGGGCACTGAAGCCTTTTCTGAATGAGAAAAATCTCTTCGTGATCAGCACTGATTTCTCGCACTATCCTAAGTATGAGGACGCAGTGACTGTGGACAAGGCGACCGCCGAAGCGATTATGTCCAATTTGCCGAACAACCTGATACACACCTTGCGGAGGTATCGCCAGTCCGGCATACCCAACCTTGCAACTTGCCTGTGCGGCGAATCGGGGGTGCTGACGCTCCTGTACATGACCTCACCAGGTGCAGAGGTTACCTACCGTCCAATCCAGTATAAGAACTCGGGTGATGTTCCGGTCGGCGACAAGGAGCACGTGGTCGGCTACTATGCCATTGCGATCACGAAGCAAACGAAGCCGGGCAAGACCTCGTTTGAACTCGACACAAAGGAAAAAACAGCGTTGTTGGCGATTGCGCGGCGCACGGTCGAACATTACATCCGCACACGCTCGGTTCCGGAAGTTGATCCGGCGACGCTGAGCAGCGCACTCAAGACGCCGTGCGGGGCCTTTGTCACTCTCAATAAACGCGGCGTTTTGCGGGGCTGCATCGGCAGGTTCGATGCCGATGAGCCTCTTTACAAGGTAGTGCAGGAGATGGCCGTTGCCTCGGCAACGCAGGATTATCGTTTCAAGCCTGTCGAGGAAGGCGAGGTGAGGGATTTGAAGATCGAGATTTCGGTCCTGACGCCGATGAGAAAAATCAGTTCTATCGATGAATTTCAGCTTGGCAAACATGGGATCTATATGCGAAAGGGGGCCCGTGGGGGAACATTCCTCCCGCAGGTAGCACAGGAGACGGGATGGACGAAGGAAGAGTTCCTCGGCCATTGCGCACAGGATAAGGCGGGAATAGGGTGGGAGGGATGGAAGGATGCGGATCTGTACGTGTACGAAGCGCTTGTTTTCGGTGAAAAGTAAAGCCGGGTACTATGGAAACAACGCTGAGTCGCCTTTTTTGACTCTCCTTCTGCAGTCCCCCTCAGGACGCTTCCCGTTAATACGGCAGATTCAATCGGGCGTATTTGGCGTCCTGGTCGCAGAGATATCATTACGCAGCCACATGGGTTCTTATAACAGCTTTTTCAACCCTCATTGCTGTTGCGATGGTCATGCCAAATTGTTACAAATCATTTGAAAAGGTCGCGAGGAAGGGGCAGTATGTATAAAAAGATTTTGGTTCCGTTGGACGGTTCGGAATTGGCAGAAAAGGCGCTGGATCATGCTGAGAAACTGGCCGAGACCTTTGATGCTGAAGTTATTCTATTGCAAGTCGTTGCTTTTATGCCCATCTATGGGGCTCCGGAGTTGGTGGTGCCTTTTGTCGTTGATGAGAAACAGCAGGAAGCGGCCGAGAAATATCTCACCCACCTTGCCGAGGAATTGAAGAAGAGCGGCCTCAAGGTTACGACGAAAGTCAAGGTGGGTATGCAGGTGGCCGGAGAGATTATCGATTTCGCAAAAGAAAGCGGAGTAGATTTGATCGTGATGTGCACCCATGGTCGTTCGGGAATTACCCGGTGGGTCTTGGGGAGTGTTGCGCACAAGGTCTTAACCCGGGCCGAAACGCCCATCCTCCTAGTGCATCTCAGAAGATGACTGCTGTAAGCGAATCTCTGAACCTTTGATAACCCCTCTACCCAAAACTTTATTTCCGGAACTTTCTGTTCGCTAATTTTATAAAAAGATGCGTAGTCCAATCACAAATGGACGATTCGGTTAAGTCTCGACTTCTATGGATAACTCATCCTAAACCCATTATTGACATGTGAGCGATATTATGATAGTTTCTTGATAAGAGAATGGACAGGAGTGAATCAATTCTGTCAAAATCAATGTTCAGTTTGGGATATCTTACGTGAAAAAAGAGCCCACGCGAATTCTTCTGGCCATAGTGATTCCCTTATGTATCCTGGCATCTTTTACTTACGGTCAGTACTATACTCTGGCATCGGCCGATTTTATTTCTCATGATCTGAAGCTTGAGAATTTCGATCATGACTATCTGTCGGCCGTTAATCAGAATCAACTGAAAGTGTATGGATCATACGGTTTTCTCGAAAGCTTCCGGCTGTCACGTCTGCTCGAACGGTCTTTCCATCTCGTATCCCAGGTAGTTTCTCTCGATCAGATGGAATTGATCCTCCGTTGTTAAGAAGACGCAATTCTCTTCGATTTCCTCATTGACCTCTAACCGCCTTGATTCGTTTACTAAGAGCGTTGCGGGAGACGTTTCTACAGGAGTTATCTCCATGTGAGAAGCCTGAGAGGTTTGAGGAAAGGTGAACAGTAGCAGAAGGCCTCTGTAGCCTTCATTATTTGAATTGTTTCTTTGGGAGATTTCAGAAAGGAGGATGTATGCTTGCGGGACCGGATTTGTTGGTTATCTTGGTAATTGCTTTGGTCGTCTTTGGTGGTAATAGAATTGCGGACCTGGGTTCGGGTCTTGGAAAGGGGATTCGAAACTTCAAGAAAGGCTTGGAAGGTGACGAGACCCCTCAAAAGAAATTGGAAGACGATTCAGGTAAAACTAAAGCGTAGATAATTGTCTCGTCATTCTAAACGCATTGAATTGTCCCTTTTGGAACTTTCGAAGGAGAAGGGAGGATTTATGCTTTCAGGTCCTGGTGTTTCGGCCATCCTGGTGATTGCTTTGTTTGTTTTTGGGCCCCAGAAGCTTCCAGAGTTGGCCAAGTCACTCGGCAGAGCTATACAAATCTTGTGGTAGTTGCTTCAAGCCAAAGGGATATCATTTATTTCATCACACCTTCCGAATATTGACTCCTCAGGCTGATATGGTTCGATTGCTCAGACAACTCACGAAGAACGATCTTGGGCAGCGAAATCCGGTGAAACGGAAAGAAAAAGAACAACCTTGAAAACGTTATTAATCATTTATGTGATTTGCCGCTTGCTAATCCGTTTTCTGTTCGTGACGATGAAGGGGTTGTTCATTATCCTTGGCATTTCTTGGTCTGCCTTCTTTCTGCTGCTCGTCCTGCTTTATTATAAGAAGAGCAGACAAAAAGTACAGTAAACCCGTTGCCAGCAGCGAGGCATTATTTTTGACGGGTTAGACAGGTATGAGCATAGGGTATCCCCTTCTTTCAAGGAAACAGCAAGGAGAATTTGCTTTTTGGAGTCTAATCGGAGTATAAGAATGAAAAGTAAAGATCCCAAAATAATATGAAGACCAGTTACGCGTTCAAGTCCATTTTTTTGGTCTCTTTTGTTATCCTTGGAACCTACTTTTTTATCCACTATGAACTTAACCTCTTCCTCCTCGACCAGAATAAGCTCATTGAGTTCATTAACTCCTTTCATCCTTACGACGATTTCATTTTCATCGTTTTCCAGATCTTCCAGGTGCTCATCGTAGGGACCATACCGGGTGAAATAAGTGAATTCATAGGGGGTTATATCTACGGCCCTGTTTTAGGGACGATTTATTCTGCCATCGGTCTGTGCATCGGTTCATGGTTGGCATTTGCCCTCGCCAGAGTATATGGCTTGCCCTTTGTAAGACGAATTGTGAGGCCTTCGATTATGGAAAAATATGATTATCTTATGGAGCACCAGGGGCGTCACATCTCCTTTATCCTTTTCATGGTCCCGGGTTTTCCCAAGGCCGCGCTTTGTTACATCATCGGTCTTAGCCATATGACCATTTGGACTTTTATTGCCGTCTCTACCCCTGGCAGGTTATTGGGAATTATTTTAGTTTCAATATGTGGAAGTTCTCTCAAAAACCATCAAGGTATGATTTTTTTCATCCTTTTGGCAATCATGAGTATCCTCTTTTTACTGGTTTATTTTTTCCGAGACCGATTGCTGAAATTGGCAGGGAACTGGAAAAGTATGGACATAGAGAAGAAAAAATAACATAGGCTGGGTCGGAGGAAACATTTCTATCCCCGTTAGATCACCGTATCGCACGAGAGCCATCATAAGGATGAAACGGATAATAAAAGCATCTACAATACTTATAGTTGCAACAGAACTACTCATGACATTGTCGAGGTGTTCATATTACCAACAAATAGCCTGTGCGTATTAGGCCGAATTCATTCCTTCCTTTCAAGACGGGCTTCGATATACATTTCTTTTTTTTGCGAAATACTGGTTTCTCCTTATTTACTCCCTACACAACCGTGGTAGCGTTTACGTATATGACGGTTAATACCCACGGAAGGTGGAGGGGCTTTATGAAAAGATCCATAGGTTCATTTCTTTTATGTGTAGCGGTATTGCTTTTCATCTTTGTGACAAAAGCGATGACGGATGAAGGTGCCTACGACGGAAACCCCCCGTTCAAGCTCGATCTGCTGGAATTCGTCAGGATGAAAACAGGTGCCACGGGAGCAGAGACGCCAGTTTATCATCCGAGAAACCCTTACAATATTTTCATCAACTATGAGCTGGGCATGCACTGTGTCGGCTTCGATATCTCCTACTGCTGTATCATCCCTTCTTACAACAGCATTCAGGCGCAAGCGGTACAATCAGGAGTCCACGGGGAAAAGCCACGCCTGCTATCCCCGGATGACAAGGTGAAGCTCCGCTATATGGTCAGGGACAACAGCTACAGCGAAGGCAACAAGATGAAATACTGGCAGGTCCTCAAGGATGTCAGCGGAAACGGAACAATGAATGACCCCAACGATAACATGGCAAACTATGTCTGGGATCATCTGTTTATTTATAAAGATTTGGAAGGGACAATTCCCAAAAACCCTGAAGCAGCCCAAAGGCTGCATATAGGAAAAGAAATCCCCGTAAACGTTGATTCGGGGCCTTCGGGTAAGCCTGTTTCGGGGGGCACGATGAACTACGCCAAAGGGAATGGAGGCAATATCGTTTTTGCCGATTCCGTTATACCTGAGATTAAGAACATCCCCCTTAAGCTCACATCGTCATACCTTTGGGACGCACTCGGCCTTCCACTGACGGCCTTCAACGACAGCGGAAGAAAGGGATCGATAAGGACCGTCACCGATCGTGATTTTCAGCCTTACCAGTATGCCGTTGTTCAGATGAGGAACGCAAACGACGACCCGGTGATGCTGAGCGGGAGGACCGTCGAATTTTTCGGAACCGAGCCGGTGGATATTTCGAACTGTTCTTTATGTCATTCGGGACAAGGGCAAGCAGCAAGGCTCTCCAGAGAAACCGGCTTGTCGTTGTTGGACAAAGAGTACGCTTACTGGAAAAAGAATTATCCGGACGTGACGGAGTATATGGCCAGGCTTTCAGCGACCACGATCAATATCCTGGAACTTCACGACAAACATTTCAAGACAACCTTTCTAAAGTTTTATGATCCGGATGCGGCATCGAACAGACTTGGCAAGGTAGGGTCGGTCAATTGTGCGGATTGCCATGGAGATAATATGTCGGGAAACCTACAGACTCCGAGGCCGGGGACAACTGGGTATACGCCGATCAAAGGGAAACCGCTCACCGAGGCGGTCCATTCC
>Ga0116130_1001982_pt1 | contig 10846 bp, 14 predicted proteins | sample June2015DPH_17_5_FD_89733 | JGI IMG/M metagenome (GOLD analysis project Ga0116130, IMG submission 89733) | Peatland microbial communities from SPRUCE experiment site at the Marcell Experimental Forest, Minnesota, USA - June2015DPH_17_40 | ecosystem: Environmental > Terrestrial > Soil > Wetlands...
AATGGGTCCGTCGCACGCCCGGCAGGCCCGTGCGTTGTGCCAAGTGCAAGACTCCGTACTGGAACAGCAAGCCTGGGGAGTTGCCGCTCGGGCGTCCGCCTAAGAAGAGGGCCACTAAATGAAGCCACTGCAGTGAGCGTCTATGACGCATCCGCCCAATATCGGTTGCAGGCGGGCCATTCAAGCAGCCGCATAGGGGGCCCGTTCATCAGGTTGTTTACAGTGCAACATATCTGTTGTACCCTAAAAGTATGACCAGCGCCCAATTCAAACGTTGGCTCGAAAAGCAGGGGTGCACCTTCGAACCCGGCAAGGGTGGGCATCTGACGGTCCGCCTGGGCGCCAACGTAACATCGTTGCCCATGCATGGATCGGGCAAGGAAATTGGAAAAGGCCTGGAGCACCATATTAAGAAAGTGTTGAGGCTAAGGTAGGAGAAAGGATCGCCAACATGCTCCGTTATCGCGTCAAGCTTTCCAAGGACACCAACGATACGATTTTGGTCGAGGTCCCCGACGTCCCAGGGGCCGTCACCTTCGGCGAGGATCGAGAAGAAGCACTCCTCCGCGCACCTGATGCCATTGAAACGGTTCTCATCGGCTATATGACGGATCGTCGCGAGATCCCAATGCCCCGCGCTGGCACCAAGGGGCCATTCGCCACACTGCCGGCATTGACGGAAGCCAAGTTGGCACTCTACGCCGCAATGCGAACCGCCAGGGTCAGCAAAGCCGAACTGGCCCGCAGGCTGAACTGCCACATGCCCCAAGTAGATCGGCTGCTCGATCTCCGACACGCTTCCCGGCTCGATCAGTTGGAAGCCGCTTTCCGCGCACTCGGCAAACAGCTGTCAGTCCAAGTTTCTGAAGCGGCCTAAACGGAACGGGATCAGGAAACGGGGGCCGGCCGCCGAACAAGAAATCGGCAACGTGCCGGGTGAGGCGCCCGTCCACCAGATTGTTCAGCGTCTGGTGCGTCACGCCAAAGATCTTCGCGCTCTCCTTAATGGTGAGTTTCGCGCGCCCGGTGTGGAGTTGCCAAACCGGGAGTAGCAGGTGAAATGCGCGTAACGTTCACGAACTTTACGCTTGACGTACAATGTAAAATAGGAATATTCTCAATACGTGATCCGGACGTTCTCCTGCACGAAAACAGAGCGGTTGTTCAATCGGGAGACCGTCAAGAAATTCGCGAATATCGCTTTAGTGGCGCGCCGGCGATTGTTTGCCCTGAACAATGCAAGAGCCCTGACGGATCTTCTGGTCCCTCCCGGTAATCGGCTGGAATCCCTATACGGAGATCGCGCAGGGCAGCATAGCATCCGGATCAACGATCAGTACCGAGTGTGCTTTACTTGGAAAGAGGACGGCCCCTATAATGTCGAAATCACCAAACACTACCGCTAGGAGAACCGCCATGGGCCACAAGTTGCCACCCATTCACCCCGGGGAAATCCTCAAGGAAGCGCTGAACGATCTGGGAATTAGTATGAATCGTTTGGCCCAAGCGCTTCATGTGCCGGCCAACCGGATTTCCAGTATCGTCGCCGGCCAGCGTGGAATCACCGGGGAGACCGCCTTACGTCTGGCTCGCTACTTCAACACGACGCCAGACTATTGGATCAACATGCAGGCCCAGTATGATCTCGAAACCGCGCGCGACGAGTGGGATGCGAAAATCCGGTCCGAAGTACGCCCGCGTCACGCGGCCTGACAAATCGTTGAGCCTCGTAAACTATGCACGGAGCGGGCAAATAAACAGGAAAGGGCCTGGAGCCCCTGGAGCCCCTTTTTCTGTCCGGTTTTCGCACTAGCGAGTGGGATCACAGGTCCAAGACGCGGCGGAGTGCGGTGTCCTAGGCGGCCTCGCCCCACTGGCAATTCTGGAACCATTGCCGTGACCCGCAGTCCGGAGGTGTGGCTATCCAACCGTCGGTGGAGTGCGTTCCTCAAGCTTGCTCTCCACCCAAAGCCGCAACTGTCGCAGAATTCTGCGCGCCGCAGCCCGGTCAAGGGAAACCGGTGCGTCGTAGTCCTCGTAACGGTAGATCGCGCCGAAAGGTGTCAGCGCGTCCAGGTCCTCAAACTGGGTGGGCAAAGGGAGGCCCGCTTCGGCAACCAGAAGCATCAAAGCGCCGATTTCGTGCGTCTTTCGGATGCGGACACCCAGATCCGATAGGAGGGCTTTCAAGATCTTCTCGGCAGCCTGCTGGCAGTGAAACCCGATGATTTCGTCGCTGACCTGATCGGATGTCAGCACCTGGTCGAGCAGGGCTTCATCCTGGGCAGCCTTGCGGAGCAACAGCAGGGCCTGCTCACGCCGCTTCATAGAGAATCTTGCCTTCGCTGGCCGCCTCGAAGTACACGTTGCCCGGCGTGTCTCGCCAATACTCGAACTTCGCGGCGCTCACCACGAGCAGGTCCACGGCAATGTCCAAGGACCGTACCAGACGACCCAGCCGCACCATCTCCTCGCCGCGGTTAGCGACCTCAGGCTCGACCACCATTACGTCGAAGTCACTGTCTTCGGAGCCCTCACCGCGCGCTTGAGAACCAAACAGAATGATGTACTTCGGCTTTGCCGCTCGGGCCAAAAGCTCGGTCAGGCGTCGGAGCGTTTCATTTTCGGTTTCTCGGGCTTTCTCAAGCACTGCGCCCTCCGCTTCGTAGTTTGCCACAAATCTCTACGGTTCGCCTCACCCACCTTCACCGGAATGAACAAGGCCGGATTCTTCTTGGCCATGTCCACCAGGTGCGCGCACTTTGCGGTCAAGCTCGGGCCGGCTGGCCCAGCCGCAGAAAGTCCTGCACCGAGTCCGTCTCTCCTTTCCCGCCCGCAGCCTCAAACCACTTCTGTTTCCATCTCATGCCGCAGTTGGCTCATCCTCCGAATCGCCCGAGCCAGCCCGGCCTCCGTGGGTCCCAACTCAAACTCCTGATCGCCGAACCGGCGCACGAAGGTGCCTGATTCCACGCGGATGAATGGCTTCTCGCTGAGCTCGCCTTCGTGCGGATTGCGAGGTGGGCACAGCGAGGACAGTGATCGATTGTGCGGGAAAGGTTGCCGTGAGGGTGCTGGTCGCGCTGCGCGACGCCGGCGGAGTGACGGCAAGGTCGGGCTGCGCCACGATTGTGGCCAGATTTGCGTTGCTGTAAAGAAAGACCTTCGCGGGGCCCTTCGGCCTCAGGTTCGCGACCGAGATCGTACTGGTCAGATCGCCATAGGTCTTGTTGATGACCACCACCGTCACTGCGTTGTCCGAGCTGCGGAGCGCTCCGTAAACCGAGAGCATGCCTTGATTGGCGCTGGTCGAAGCCAGTGCAATATCGCCGAACATCGAGTTCTTTCCGTCGTAGTTGCGGTAGGCCTCGAACGCCATTAGGACGGGGAGTTGCTCCTCGACCGCCGTCTGCGCGTCGTAGGTATTCCACCATAGAGTCGCCATGTCGAGGCCGTACCTACCAAAGATTCCCAGAAGGTCAGCCTCCGCCAGCGCTCCGTTGATGGAGTCGGTTCCGCCCCAGTTGTATTCCGTGAAAGCTACCTTGGCGCCGGGATAATCCTTTGCAACCCAGGACTGAGCCAGCACAAGCGCTAACCGAGTTCGACACGGTTATTTTCGGCTGAGCACCTGAGTTCATAACGACCCACGCTCGGGCAACGTAACCCATTGCATGATGACACCTCGCCCGAGGACTGGGTTTTCCTGGGAGACATAAAAGCTCGCTGTCGCGGGCGGATCATATTGCACGATGGCGCCGTCCTCGAAGTAGCCAAAGCCGCGAATCTGTATATCCCGTGCCCCTGGTTGTGATTCCAAGTCGATCAGGCGGGCCATGAACGGCACGCGGCTCCGTCGAAACTCAATCTGCGAGAATTCGATCCCGCGCAGGCCGAGGGCCGGCAGGAATCGACGGACGCCACGGCTTGCGGGACGATCTACCGCATCGAGACCGGCAAGCCGTTTACGATCCAGGTCTCGCTCATCAACAATGGAGGATTCAATAAACCGGCTCAGATCGACATGAAGTCGGGCGGGCAGGTCAAGTTCGACCCTTCGAGCTTTCCGCTCGGTCCGGGCGACCACCGCGAGGTTCAGGCCATCGCGCAAAGCAGCCTGTACGGGCTGGTGGAAATCAACGCCTTTTCGAGCCACGGCGGGTCGCCGTGCGATCTGATCGTCGACGCCGGATTCGCCGGACACTTGAAGGCGCCGCCGTTGACTCTGGCGTACGGCGAGCAGCGCTCGGTATCGATCCAGATCGTGGACAAGGACGACCACCCGCTGCCGGTCAACGTGGGCGCGATCGTGATGGAGGTCTCGACGCAGGATGCCGAGGTTTCGCTGCACAACGAGCGCGCGGGCGCCGGGGCGCTGGGCGGTTCCGTGTTCCTGCCCATTCCCGCCGGGTCTTCCTCGAGCAAGCCGTTCCTGCTGCGCTCGACCAATCCCAAAGGCGGGCCCGTCCGAGTGCTGGCGACGTTGAGCATCGAGGGCCGCTCTGTCATCGCGCAGAACGTCTTCACGTTCGACTCGGATCCCTGGGCCTGGCTGCCGGTACTGCTGGCGATCGGCGGCGCCCTGCTGTGCGGGGTGTTCCGGCTGCTGCGCACCGAGGCCAGGCAAAGCGCTCTGTTTCGCGAGTGCGTGTTGATGGTGCTGAGCAGCGTTGTGGCCGGGTGCATTGCCTGGCTGTTTGCCGATTTCGACCTGCTCGGGCTGAAGTTGGATCCGCATGTGCTGCGGACCTACGCCATTCTCGGATTCCTGTTTTCCTACATCGGCGTGGACGTCCTGCTCAGGAAGAAGCCACCCGGCGACGGCGATAAAATCTGAACAAATCGCGGGAGAGCTGGCCGGGCCGCCCTTTCCCGCCCCTGCGGTGGGCGTGACCCGATCATCATCCGCCCGGTCGCGGTCCCAGCGCATAGCACGGCTCCGCCGCTCGACCTCGCCCGTCAGGGCCGCGCAGCCTTCCGGTTCAGACGTGCCGATCAACCAGGATCGGGTTCCCGTCGGGGTCCACCGCGACAAAACTGGCCGGCCCGGTCGTGCTCTCATCCGCCTCGGCCTGTAACGCCACGCCCTGCGCTTTCAGTTGGCGCTTTCCAACCGGCAGAACGCAAGCCTGGAAGACGCATACCAGAGGATCAGAGAGGATGCGCAGCTTCGAGCAACGTGGATTCGGACCGATAACGCCGTAGCGTTTACCGTCGCCACCGGGTGGATGGTCGGCCATCCGGAGAGTGGTTCGCGGCGGTCCTGCGCTCAGGAATCTCCGGATGGCGCGTGATATGCCCAAAGCACTTTCTATCGTGCCCGACGGATCGGTAAACGCTGCGCGACCACGGAGGAGCCCTGGCGCACTCCGGTCTACCAGCTATCGGATCCCCCGAAACAATGCGAGGAGTCAAACCCCTGGAAATACGGAACTTTACCGAGCACCCCTGCGTAACGCTATTCAGGCTACGCGGCAGCTGCTTGCGTGGCTGGATCATCAATCAGGGTCCCGTTCTGAAAGGCCTCACGTGACCACCAACAACAAAGCGCTTCCGGTGCTGGCTGTGCTTGTTACTGCCTGCTTCCTTCCAACCGAGGCCCGCGCGCAAACAATACCAAATGGCGCCGCCATCGACGCCGAAGTGAACAAACTGATGACCCGCACCAGCGCCAAGGGTATGGCGGTCGCGGTTATCGATCACGGTAAGGTCGGTTATGTCCACGCTTACGGCATCCGTAATACCAAGGGAGATCCGCTCACCATCGACACCGTGATGTATGGCGCGTCGCTTACCAAGACGGTCTTTGCATACACCGTAATGCAACTGGTCGATCAGGGCAAACTTAAGCTCGATACTCCTATGAAGGAAGATCTCGATAATCCACTGCCAAGCTATGGCCCCGATCCGGTCTTCCCCGACAAGTACGGGCCATACAAGGATCTGGCCGACGATTCGCGCTGGCAAAAGATCACACCGCGCATGAGTCTGACCCATTCGACCGGCTTCGCCAACTTCTGGTTCATCGAACCTGACCATAAGCTGCACATCCATTTCGAACCGGGCGCGCGCTTCAACTATTCGGGCGAAGGTTTCATCCTGCTGCAATTCGTCATCGAGCACGGCCGTAAGGCGCAGGGGCTGGGGGTCGATCTGGGCGATCTGACCAGGGCCAATTTCGACCGGCTGGGCATGACCCGTACAAGCCTGGTGTGGCGTGACGCTTTTGCCGCGAACGTTGCCGATGGCTGGAACGATCAGGGCGAGATCCAGGAACACGACCAACGCAGCAAAGTGCGCGTGGCAGGCTCGATGGACACCACGATCTCCGATCTGCCGAAATTCGTTGCTGCCTTAGTGCGAGGCGATGGCCTGAGTGCGGCATCGCGTGCCGAGATGACGAAGCCGCTGCTCCATATCACTACTGCCCATCAGTTCCCTCCTTTTCTGCCAGACCTGCCCGCGAGTGAGCAGCGCAAAGATCTGTACGCGGGTCTGGGTGTGGTCGTCTTCGACGGCCCGCAGGGTCATGGCTTTTACAAAGGCGGGCACGACGGCCAGACGGCTAATGCGATGGTCTGCATTGAGGCCAGTCAGCGTTGCGTCCTCATCCTTTCGAACGATGTCCGTTCGGAGGCTGGCTTCGCCGATCTGGTTAGGTTCATCCTCGGCGACACCGCCGTGCCTTACGACTGGGAATACGGCGACCATGCTGGAAAGTCGTGAGACCGCGGTGTGGGTTCGTTACCTTTGGCTGAACCGCGCCGTGGCAACGCAGTCCAATCACCTGCAATCGCGATTGCAACCGTTTTGCAAGGAGCAACGCAAGTTCACGGACCTCACTGACGCAGTGGCACAAGCCGTGCCCAGTGGCGAGAGTACGAGCTCCTTGGCCGTCGGGCAAGCTGTCGATAAACCGAAATAACGCCCGCCACCTGTGTTTGGACCGGCGAAAATCGACAGGCTAAGTATTTCCCGCAGCCGTGTGGACTGGCGCCGGGACATATCCACAGTCAAGCCACTGCGGAGCGTATGGACAACGCCGGCCCTCCCGATTCGGCGCTTGCGTCGCAATCCTCTGACATCAGATACAGTGGCGCGGCCGATTCCGCGGGATTTCGGAGCACCGTCTATTAGAGTGCTTGACCCGGTTGGGCCGGGATGTTCACATTGTGATCAAACCGGCGCCGCGAAGCCGAACGAACGGGCGATTGATCCTGTCCGTCGCATGAAGGTGACTGACCGGAGATCGTTTGTTCACCCACCTTCACCGCGGGTGAAGGAACAACGGCCAGGGCAGCCATCACGCCACCTCCGGTTGCGCGGCGATGAACGCCAGACGGTTGTAGCCCGTTCCCATGTTCCTCGTGCTGGGCAAGATAATCCCCGTCTTCGTGCAAGGCGCCAGGGGTCCCTCTGGCAGGGGGGGACCAAGATCCCAAACTTTTGGATCTGCGATCTCCGCGAATTGTCGTGATTATCGATAACTTCTTTGTCATCAATCTCTCGGCGTGTTGGAACGGACTGGGCTTTGGCGTGCCTAGCAGGGGGTGCGACATGAGATTACCGTTAACTGGCCACAAGGGCTATATCGGCGCCGTTGCGGGGCCGATTCTGCGGTCTGCCGGCGATGAAGTTGTCGGCCTGGGATCAGACCTGTTTACAAGTTGCGAGTTCGGGCAACAAGCCGAGGAAATACCAGAAATCCGCAAAGACATCCGCGACCTGACGCGAGCGGATCTCGAGGGCTTTGATGCGGCGGTACATCTGGCTGCGTTGTCGAGCGAGCCGTAGGCCGATGCGCCGCAACAGAACACGCCTTGAAAGCAATCACGGACAGGCTGCGGGAAGAGGTCAATCCACTAGGTGTTCGTGTGCTCACGGTTTATTTTGGTCCTCACAGCCATGCCGATGCAGGAACCGTCTGCAGGGAAGAGGGACGCGTTTATGACCCGGAAGCTCTTCTGCAACCGGAGGACGCGGCTACGGTGGTTCTTCAAGCATTCGTGCTGCCGGCGAAGGCTGAGGTGACGGATGTTGCCATTCGCCCCATGGCAAAGGCCTGTGGGCCACTGAAGGTTGGTTCGATGACGCCACGCAGCATCATGAAGGGCACGGATTGGGTTTCGACGGCCGGGTCGCGAGCAGACGGACACGTGGGAAAGCAGCGACGGAGCAAGTCTTCCCTGGCTGTAACGAGTTAGGTGCGGTTCGCGGCATGTCGGGATGCCGGAGGACGTTTGGCTTTGAGGAAACAGATATGACGAACAGCTTATTGGTCCGTGCGGGTCTCGCGCAAAGCAAGGCCACCCGCCTTGCAGTGTGTGGCATTGTAGCTTTTGTGTGCTGGCTGCATCCGGCTACGTTGCTGGCCGCGCCGACCATCAGCTATATACAAGGAAATTACTCCGCGCCGCAATCGCCGCAGACGACAGTGAAGGTCACGTACACAGCCGCACAAGTCACTGGCGACCTTAACGTTGTCGCCGTAGGATGGAATGACAGTACAGCCACGGTCAGCACTGTCACGGACACGACCGGCAACGTATACACCCGAGCAGTGGGACCGACGGCTATCTCCGGCGTCGAGTCACAATCCATCTATTGCGCCAAGAACATCGCAGCGGCGGGTGCTGGAGCGAACAGCGTCACGGTGACGTTCTCCACTGCCGCTGCGTATCCGGACATTCGGATTCTCGAGTACAGCGGTGCAGATCCAAATAACCCTGTGGATGTGACGGCGGCGGCTTCGGGCAGCAGCGCTACCAGCAGCAGCGGCGCCGTAACGACGACCAACTCGACCGATCTGCTTTTTGGCGCCAACATGGTTCAAACGTCGACCACCGGTCCGGGCACCGGCTTCGCAAGCCGCATGCTGACGTCGCCGGACGGCGATATTGCCGAGGACGAGATGGTTACCGCAACAGGCAGCTACAGCGCCACCGCGCCGCTCGCTTCCGGGGACTGGATCATGCAGATGGTCGCTTTCCGCACGCCAGCGGGCGGCACAGCTCCGCCGACGGTGAGTAGTGTGTCGCCGAACAGCGGGTCGACGGCGGGCGGGACAGCAGTTACGATCACGGGGACAAACTTCGCCGCGGGAGCGACGGTAACGTTTGGAACGGCGGCGGCGACCAACGTAGTGGCGGTTAACAGTACGACCATCACAGCCACAACTCCAGCGGGAAGCGCCGGTGCAGTAACGGTGACAGTGACCGTCAGCGGGCAGAGCGGAAGTCTGACCAGTGGATTCACCTATGCAATTATCCCAACGGTGAGCAGTGTTTCGCCAAACAGCGGGCCGACGGGCGGCGGCACAGCAGTCACGATCAGCGGAACAAACTTTGCCACTGGAGCGACGGTGACGTTCGGCGGGACGGCGGCGACCAACGTGGTGGTGGTCAGCAGCACTTCGATCACGGCCACAACTCCGGCGGGAAGCGCCGGTGCGGTTACGGTTACCGTAACGGTCGGCGGGCAGAGCGGAAGTCTGACCAGTGGATTCACTTATGCAGTTATCCCAACGGTGAGCAGTGTTTCGCCAAACAGCGGGCCGACGGGCGGCGGCACAGCAGTCACGATCAGCGGAACAAACTTTGCCACTGGAGCGACGGTGACGTTCGGCGGGACGGCTGCGACCAACGTGGTGGTGGTCAGCAGCACTTCGATCACGGCCACAGCTCCGGCGGGAAGCGCCGGTGCGGTAACGGTGACAGTAACGGTCAGCGGGCACAGCGGCAGCTTGACTAATGGGTTCACCTATGCCGTTGCGCCGACAGTGAGCGGCGTTTCGCCGAACAGCGGTTCGACGGCGGGAGGAACAGCAGTCACGATCACGGGGACAAACTTCGCCACGGGAGCTACCGTGACGGTTGGCGGAGCGGCGGCGACGAGCGTAGTGGTGGTGAGCGGAACGCAAATCACGGCCACGACCCCGGCGGGCAGTGCGGGGGCAGTGACAGTTACAGTGACGAATCTGGGCGCACAGAGCGGGAGCCTAGCGAGCGCGTTCACCTACGTGGCATCGGGGACTCCTACCGCGCCTACGAACCTGACGGTTGCCGGAGGCGGCCCCGGGCCAACCTATGTTAGTGGCCAAGGCTATTACAATTCGACATCTTTAACTACCCACACGACCGCATCGTTTAACAGCACCGGTGGCGATCTGATATTGCTGTTTGCGTCCTCTCATGCCGGAGTGACGTTTACTCCGAGCGATAGCTTGGGCAACACTTGGATCTCGATAACTGGGCCGACCAGCACGGTATTGGGCTTCGATTTACGTTCGCAGGTGTGGTATGCGCCACATCCCACGGTTGGCGCCGCTCAGACGGTTACCATGAACCTGTCGATAGCGCAGCCCCTGGTGATGTCGATTGTAGTTGTAAAGGGCTCGAACGGGTCTTCGCCGATTAACGCAGTATCCCTGATTGGCAGCGACAATGGAACCTCAACCGTCAACGTCATCAGCCCAAGCATAACCACCACGGGCACAAACGATCTGCTGGTTGGCTTCGTGAAGACCAATGGCACAGAGACTTTCACGGCTGGGCCAGGGTTCACGCTGCAAGCGGCGACAACCGTGTTAAACCTCACCGGCGAGACAGAGCTGGAAGCGGCAGCGGGCACTTACGACGCAACATTCACACTCAGCACGGGCGTTACCTGGCAATCCGTGGTGGGAGCGGTAACTAACAATCCGAATCAGACGACGTTATCCTGGACGGCCTCCACGGAGGCCGGCGGCACCATCAGCCAATACCTGGTGGAGCGCTGCCAGGGCGCAGGATGCACCAGTTTCGCGCAGATCGGAACGTCTACCACTACCACGTACAACGACACGGGA
>Ga0116130_1001986_pt1 | contig 10829 bp, 10 predicted proteins | sample June2015DPH_17_5_FD_89733 | JGI IMG/M metagenome (GOLD analysis project Ga0116130, IMG submission 89733) | Peatland microbial communities from SPRUCE experiment site at the Marcell Experimental Forest, Minnesota, USA - June2015DPH_17_40 | ecosystem: Environmental > Terrestrial > Soil > Wetlands...
AATAAAACTCGGAGCTATCGGAGATGTTATTAGAACAACTCCCTTAGTAAAAAAGCTGCGGCAGGAGTTTCCTAGTGCTCAAATTAACTGGCTTACTTACACTCCCGATATATTAAGCAAAAATTGGGTAGATAGAATTCTTAATGTTACACCTGAGAATATTGAACTTTTAAAACAAATAAATTTTGACTGGTTAATAAATCTTGATAAAGATGGAATAGCTATTTCTCTTGCTAATTCAATAAAGGCTGATAAGAAATCAGGTTTTACAATTGATGAATACGGGCATGCAAAACCTATTTCTACAAAAGCAGAAGAACACAAATGGCTTACAGGGCTTTTTGATGATCTGAATAAACAAAATACTAAACATTATGTGCAGGAAATTTTTGAAATATGCGGATATGAATTTAATAAAGAAGAATATATACTTGAAGTTAAATCATCCGGATTAACATGGGATATAAATAGCTCAAAAGAAGTAATTGGGTTAAATACCGGATGCGGCGGGCGGTGGACATCAAGGCTTTGGCCTACCGAACATTGGGTTAAACTTGCACAGGATTTGTTATCAAATGGAAATGAAGTAATATTACTCGGCGGCGAGCAGGAAGACGGGAAAAATAAATTCATTCAAAAGGAAAGCGGAGCAAAATATTTCGGTTATTATCCGTTGAAAATATTCATCGAACTGCTTAATCAATGTGATACTATTGTAACCGCAGTAACAATGGCAATGCATTTAGCGGTTGGATTGAAGAAAAATTTAATCCTCTTCAATAATATTTTTAATAAACATGAATTTTATCTATACGGTAGAGGAGAAATATTAGAACCCGATTTTGATTGCGACTGTTATTTTACACCGGTTTGTCCCAACAATTGTATGCAGTACTTGAAGCCGGAAACAATAGTGAATGCTATAACTAAACTTTATAGGGCTTAATTTTTTATAGAAATATTATTTGCCAATCGGGATTTGAAAAATAATCTTTCAATATTTTCCCAGATATTTGACTTTTAAAATATTTTCTGTATTTTTACTCACAAAAAAAGGAACTATTTTATAATCGATTTGCTACAGTAAGAAAATTTTGACTAATTTTATTACCAGTGTAGCAAAGTACGCCGATTTTTGAGGTTTACTCTGATCGGTTTTTTTATTGCTGCTTTTTAAACTTTTTTATCAGGAGTCATGTCTATTGGATTAAAGATACTATTAGCAGGTAAGTGTTATTCAATAACTAGAAAGGAAGGTTGCGATGAAAACCTTAAAAGCAAAAATAGACAATCCTTTGTCCGATCTTATCAGCGATGATATTTTTGATCTCTTAACTGCCCACGGCTTAATCGATGAAAAATCCGTTAGGGACTACCAGATAAGAAAAAAATTCAAGCAAATGCGCGCCGGTAAGATAAGCGCCGGAGATGCAATTGACTCAATTCGTGAAGAATATCCGTATTTACAGTTCGATACAATTAGAAAAATTGTTTATCAGATAAGTAAATAATCACGCGGTCGGTTGAATTTTTAACTTGACAAATAAAATCAAAATTTCTATATTTAATCTGACTCTTTCAGAGGGTTCTCCCCTGCCCTTTGATGTTAAACGAGTCGGGCCCAGTGGTACCCCCATCACTGGGCTTCATTTTTTTTTAATGACGGAAATGTAAATGGCGAAACAAGTAAATAAAAGAAATGTAAGAAAACCAAGGAAAATTGTTTCACCTTTTAATATTTATTGGAAGAAAAAGAATTTTGCTTTTTTATTTATCGGATTGATAGTAATAATTATTGGTTTTGTCCTTATGTCACTTGGCTCATGGGATAGTTTCCCTTCTTTATTTATTTCTCCGGTTGTTCTTGTAATAGGGTACTTAATTATTCTTCCGGCTTCAATCCTGTTTACAGATAAAAAGGAAGTGGAAAATAAAGACGCACAGGAAATTGCTCCAGGTAAAAATTAAAGGGAACATTGTTTCTTTTCTAAAAGTTCAAAATCTAATTTGATAGAAATTCCTGATTATTTACCCTGTTTTTGGAATACTATAGGTGAGAAAATTATTATTGTTTTTATTTATTTTTTTATTGATTTAACGAATTTCCGGCAATAGTAATGCTCTTATTACTTTACTGATTGCCTCTATTACAGTTAAAAAAGAAGCTACTAAAGACTGCCCGCATGATGGGTAAAATTATCAAAAATAATTTTTCTTAAATTGACTAAACTGAACATTGAGGACTTAACAAGACTAAACCTGCTGCTTTCAATCGAAGGTATCGGTCCGGGGAAGATTAGAAACCTGCTTTCCAAATTTCACACATTAGAAAATATCCTATCAGCCGATTTAAATTTTTTACAAGAAGTTGACGGTATAAGCGATAATCTTGCTAAAAGGATTCATTTCGGATTAATCCGGTTCGCGGAAATAAAATCCGGGATAATTAAAGAAATAGAAAAGCTTGATAAGCTGCATACATCAATTATTACAATCTGGGATAAAGAATATCCGGCTCTACTAAAAAAAATTTACGACCCTCCTTTAATTCTATATGTGAAGGGAGAGCTAATCGAAACTGATAATTTCTCAATTGCAATCGTTGGGACAAGGCTGCCGACCAATTATGGTAAAATACAGGCAGAAAAATTTGCTGCCGATTTAGCCCTGCAAAATATAACCATTGTGAGCGGCATGGCAAGGGGTATTGATTCTATTGCCCAGAGGACTACGCTGAAAAATGATAGGAGAACTATCGCAATTATCGGATCAGGAATGGACGTAATCTATCCGCCCGAAAACAAAAAATTATTTGAAGAAATAACAGAAAGAGGCGCCGTCATTTCGGAGTTTAAGCCCGGCACAAAACCCGATGCACAAAATTTCCCGAGAAGGAACAGGATAATATCAGGATTGAGTCTTGGCTGTATTGTAATTGAAACGGGGATAAACGGAGGCGCAATGCAGACCGCATCTCTTGCACTTGATCAGGGCCGTGAAGTATTTGCCGTTCCCGGAAATCTTGGAACAAGGCAGGCAGAAGGAACAAATCTTCTAATTCAAAAAGGTGAAGCAAAGCTTATCACATCAGCAGAAGATGTTCTGGTTGAACTAAATTTAAAATTGAAACCTATAATAGGAAAAAACATTCCCAGACCGCAAACAGAGCTGAATTTATTTGAAGAAAAAATAATAAACGCGTTGAATAACGAGCCTGTACAGATTGATAAAATATCTTCCTTAACCAGCTTATCTACATCCGACTGCCTTGTAAATCTTCTTTCGCTTGAATTTAAAGGACTTGTAAAGCAGCTTCCCGGAAAAATGTTTGCCTTAATTTAATTTTACAACTTTTTTAAGAAAAGGTTCTGTTTTGATTAGTGCAGATTTTACAGATAAATTACATTAGTACTTTTTTTTAGTTTTCCACAAAAACTTTAATCTCTCCTTCAACGTTTTTTCCTGTCCATTCTCTGTGGGGAGGTAATATTGGGTATCCGATAATTCTTTCGGTAAATAATTTTCCAAAATAAAGTGATTATCAAAATCATGAGGATATTTATACCCTTTATGATAGCCTAAGTCTTTCATCAATTTAGTCGGTGCATTTCTGAGATGTGCAGGAACGGGATAAAGAGGTTTATTTTTAACATCCGAAAGAGCGCTTTCAATACCAAGATAAGCTGCATTACTTTTGGGAGAAGACGCTAAATAAGTTGTACATTGAGCCAGTATTATTCTTGCTTCCGGCATGCCTATTTTATCAACAGCGCCAAATGCGGCTTCCGCAAGTACTAAACCGTTTGGGGAAGCATTTCCAATATCTTCCGACGCAAGCACTACCAGCCGTCTTGCTATAAATAAAGGATCTTCCCCGCCTGCAAGCATCCTTGCCAGCCAGTAAAGCGCCGCATCCGGATCGCTGCCCCGGACACTTTTAATAAATGCAGATATAACATTGTAATGTTCTTCTCCGGCTTTATCATAAATAATATTTTTTTTTTGAACAATATTTTCTAATACTTCTTTAGTGATTTTAATCTGGCTGGAGTCTATTTCCTGGATTACGGCTGCTTCAAAAATGCCAAGCAAAACCCTGGCATCTCCTCCCGAAAGATAGATTAAGAAATCAATATTTATAGATTCTATCTGCAATGTAGATAAAAGTTCATCTTTTTTTATTGCCGATTCAAGAATCATTATCAAATCTTCTTTCGATAATTCATCAAGAACGTAAATCCTTGTGCGCGATCTAAGAGCAGGTATTACTTCAAAGGACGGATTTTCAGTTGTAGCGCCGATTAAGGTTATTAACCCCGATTCGACAGAATGTAATAACGCATCCTGCTGTGCTTTGTTAAAACGGTGAATTTCATCTATAAAAAGAAGCGTTTTTTTATTTTGAGATTTATTTACAGAAGCAATCTCTATTATTTCCCTAATATCTTTAACGCCCGAAGAAACTGCATTCAGTTGATGAAAATCCGAATCGGTTTGTTCTGCTATAATTTTAGCTATTGTCGTTTTGCCGGTACCCGGAGGTCCCCAAAGAATAAAAGAACTGAGTGTGTCGTTTACTATCATCAGCCGGATAGGCTTACCTTCCCCTAGCAAAGATTTTTGTCCGCAGAATTCATCAATAGTTTTTGGTCTAACTCTTTCTGCAAGTGGTATTTTAGGAAGATTTATTTTATTCATTTCTAATATTTAAAAACTTTAATGATCATACAGGGCAAAAGTCAAAAATCAGATACAAAAAGTCAAACCTGAAGTGAAGACATAAAATAAAGACCATTAATATCCGAAAAGAAACTAAAATAATGAACAAACTAATAAGAAATTTAATGTGTAATTTTTTTTAATTTTCTGCAAAAACATCCCAATGCTAAATTTCTTGACTTAACCATTCCTTTGGCTGTGCTATTATGTGGCTGCACCGCTTTGGGGAAAAATTTTCTATTTTTCGTTCACCTTAATGGTTTTTTCTCCCTTTCTAATCATTCCATATTTCTCTCTTGCAATTCTTTCTATTTTTGCAGGAACTTTATTCTTTAATGAATCAATCTCTGCTTGCAGCCGTTTATTATCTTTATCAACATCAGATATTTGTTCATTCAGCGACTTTACCTGCTGCTTAAGTTTTAAAAATTTAATAACACCCGACTCATTAAAAAGAAGATAAAGAAATCCCCCTAAAAAAAATAGTGAAAAGACAATATACTTAAGCTTACTCATGGAAAAGATAATTTATCGTTATTAAAAAAGCTCATTACGGTATTCTAAACTTTTCAATAAACTTTTACAATTTATTAGAGCGTTAGTTTAATTATTTTATCGATTAATTCTTCAAAAGAAATACCAATCGCATTTGCCATTTTGGGAACAAGACTTGTAGACGTCATACCCGGGAGCGTATTAACCTCAAGACAATAAGTATTGTAATCATTGCTCAATCTAAAATCCATTCTTGCATAAACACTGCAGCCTAAAGCGTTGTATGCTTTCAGCGCTTGTGCCTGAAGTTCCAACTTCACCCATTCGGGTAAATTTGCAGGTACTTCATATAGGCTCATACCGGAAGTATATTTGCACTTGTAATCATATACTCCGTGTTTCGGTTTAATTTCCAGAACCGGCAAAGGCTTATTATCCAGCACACCTACAGTAACTTCATGCCCGGGAATATATTCCTCAATTAAAACTCGATCTGAAAACTTTTGAGCAATTTTCAGCGCTTTGGAAAGTCCGGTCGCATTTTTACAAATTGTCAATCCCACAGTTGAGCCCTGGTCATTTGGCTTTACCACACATGGATAGCCGAAACCTACTTTAATTTTTTTCTTTATGCCAGCCTCAATATCATGTTTCTCAACTACAATCCATTCAGGTGTGTTAATGTTATAATGTCTGAATAAAATTTTTGACATTAACTTATCCATAGCTATTGCGCTTGTTACAACATTGGAGCCGGTAAATTTAATACCCTTTAATTCGAGCAAAGACTGGATTGTTCCATCCTCTCCCCATTTACCGTGCAGGGCTAAGAAAGCAATGTCTATACGGCTAAAAATCTTAGAATTAATTGCTTCGACATAATTCTTATTTGACACCGCACTAAAATTTTTCTTTACAAAAAAGTCATCGATTCTTTTAGGCTGATTTTTACCGTATGCCGGGTCAATCAAGACAGTTTTATAGCCTAAAGAAATTAAAGCTTTATAAATTGAACAGCCGGATGATTTAGATACTTCTCTTTCCGGTGAAGTGCCGCCGACCAGCAAAGCAACAACCGGCTTTTTCTTACTCCTCATTTAAAATTTCTTTCTAACTCTATTATTTCTTAAAAAAAAATTAATTGTTCTTGCTTTCTCTAACTTTATATTTAGCTTCAAGCTCTTCCATCAATTTCATATTAATATAGCCGTCATAGCCTGTAACAAGCGGAGTTTCATTTTTCAGGAAAGCATTCTGCATTGACCGCAACAGGTTCAAAAGCTTATTTCCTCTTTTCCTGAATGCTTTTTTTGCCTCGCCTTCAAGTAGTATAGTAAGCTTGGAAATAGCATGTTTTGATCCAATAAGGCTTTCAATACTCAATGCACCCTTATGACCAACCAATTCCATCCGGTTGAAAGCTCTCTTACTGTTAAATGATACATTAAAATAGCCGTAGCCGCTGTTTTCAAACTTTACTATCCCGGCAGCAAAATCATCAACTTCGCTGGTATAGATTATATTATCTATCAATCCATCGATAGAAGCTATCTCTCCTCCGAAGAATCTGAGAAGATCTATCATGTGCGTCCCAAGATCTCTTAAAGCCCCTCCGCCACTCAACTTCTTATTGAACCTGAAATTACTGCCCGGAGGGAGATCAATATTAAAATTGAGATTTGCCGAAACTAACTTGCCGAGAAGCTGCTTATCCATAAACTCTTTAGCTTTTAACATTAAAGGATGAAAGCGGTAGGTATAGTTAACAGCAAACTGTACATTATTTTCACGGCACACATTCACCATTTCCTTTGCCTGGACTGAAGTAAGCGCTAAAGGCTTCTCGCAAAGGATATGTTTACCTGCTTTCGCCGCTTTTAATACTTGTCCATAATGATCTGAATTTTTACTGCCGATATAAACAGCATCTATTTCAGATTTTAAAAAATCATCTAAATTTGAGAAGCTTTCTGCTACCCCAAATTTTTCGGCAATAAATTTTGCACGCTGTGCGTTATTGCTAAAGATAGAATTTAATGTGCTTTTTCTAAGCAACCGTAAAGCAGGAATTAGTGATTCCTCACTAAATTTACCACAACCGGCTACTCCCCATCTTAATTTCCTGGCTGTATGTCTTTTCATTGTCTTCATCTTAATAATTATTTTCGAATTTTAATTCAATAAATCTTAACGATTACAGATTATCAACTAAATAATTTTTTTTGACTTCAAACGTTCCATTAATTTTATAACAGGTAAAGAATTTTGCATAATATAAAAATGGACGCTCGGTACATTTTTATTAAACAATTCCTCAACCTGGTTAGCTGCCCATTCAACTCCGATATCAAGATATCTTTCCGGTTTAGCAGAAGATATTTCATCAACTAATTCCTGCGGCAGGTTAATATAAAAGTTCTTAGGAATATTAATGAGATGGGATTTGTTTGTTAATATTTTTAACCCCGGAATAATCGGGACACCGATCCCTTCCTCACGGCACTTTTCTACAAAATTATGGTAAACTTTATTGTCAAAAAACATCTGTGTAACTATATAACCGGCGCCGGCATCAATTTTAGCTTTTACATATTTAATATCTGTTTTCATATTAGGAGATTCAAAATGTTTTTCAGGATAACCGCTTACTCCAATACAAAAGTTAGAAGCATTGGCATCAACAAGGTTTTCTTCCAGATACTTCCCTTGGTTCATATTGGATATTTGTCTTACCAAATCAACGGCATATATATTCGCACTTTTTCCGGCAGGAATAGGCTTTTTATAGGCGTTGTCATCACCGCGTATGGCAAGTATATTTTCAATTTCAAGATATCTTAGTTCGATAAGAAAATCTTCCGTTTCCTCACGGGTGAATCCGTGTGTTAGTATATGCGGTACGGTATCTATATTATATTTATGCTGGATAAGAGCACAGATTCCAAGTGTACCCGGTCTCTTCCTTTTTATTTTCTTTTGTATTCCGGTTGTAGTTTCTTCATAAACCACTTCTGCAGCATGACTGGTAATATCTATGAAAGGGGGGTTGAATTTCAATAGATCTTCAATAATTGAAAAAAGTCTTTTTATATCACCACCGCGCATGGGAGGAATTAACTCAAAACTAATTAAAGGTCTGTCGGCTTGCTTTAAGTGTTCTGTAACTTTCATGCATTGTCTTTAATTTTTTAATTAACAAATTTAACATATTAGTCATTAAACTACATACAATATGCAAAATTGATTCACAAATATTTCTTAATGTGAGTTTAGAATTAAAAGTTTATTCAATGTGTTCCCGATAGAGAAGAAACCATTCCAATTGTAACCTTTAGCCACTGTTGCATACAAAAGCTATTTTTGTTTTGTTAAATATAAACAAAGAGTTATTACACAAAATATTATTATGTGCAGATTAATTTGCTATTTACCGATTAGTTAATCAAATTATCACAGACAAATTTTAAAGCTAATTTATTCCAATAAAACTTTTACTATTTTAACAAAAAATTATTTTAAAAGGGAAAGTTATGCAGATAGGAATTGTCGGCCTGCCGTTTTCAGGAAAGTCGACTTTATTTCAGACGATCACCCGGACACATCTTGATCAATTTCAATTAGCAAAATCCGAAGCACATCGAACCGTTATCAAAGTACCCGATGAAAGACTTGATAATCTTACAGAAATATTCAAACCGCAAAAAGAGACAAATGCATCAATAGAATTTGTGGATGTAGTCGGTCTGCAAAAGGGAGATTCAGGTTCTGCCCAGTTTACAGGAAATTTTCTTTCCACCGTAAAAACAAATGATGCTCTAATACAGGTAGTTCATCTTTTTGAAAATGAATCTGCTCCGCACCCTTCAGGATCAATAGACATGATGCGAGATGTTAATACTTTTGAAACTGAATTTATTTTGTCTGATTTAGCAATAATTGAGAAAAGGATTGAAAGTCTTAAAAAACAAATTTTAAAAATCCATGATGACCACTTGAAACACGAGCTTATCTTGCTTGAAAAGTGCGCGGAATTTCTTCAGGAAGAAAAGCCCCTTAGAGAAGTTGAGCTTACTAAAGATGAACAACACGTATTAAAGACTTATCAACTGCTCACAATTAAACCAATGCTTATTGCATTAAATTTGGACGAAAATCATACAGGCGGGATAGAAAAACTTATTGATGCGCTTGTAAAAACAAAGGTCGGGAAAAACACAAAAGTCCTTCATTTCTTCGGTGAAATTGAACTTGAAATGTCCGATTTGGATGAAGCAGATACAAAAGTATTTATGGAGGAGTATGGAATTAAAGAATCTGCATTGGACAGCATAATAAGAGAAGCCTATAATCTACTCGGTTTGCAGTGTTTTTTCACCGTTGGAGAAGATGAATGCCGTGCTTGGACTATCCACAAAGGAATGAATGCACAGGAAGCTGCCGGTGTTATTCATTCGGATTTCTATAGTAAATTCATCCGCGCGGAAGTAACTCATTATAATGACTTTGTTACACACGGCTCTTTTGCAAAAGCCAAAGAACATGGCGCTTGGAGACTTGAAGGTAAAGAATACATTGTTAAAGACGGCGATATTATTTCCGTAAGACATAATTAGAAAGTTCAAAGGATAAAGTTCAAAGTAAAAAAATCAAATTATTATTTTAAACTTTGAACTTTTTTCCTCACATTAGTTTCAGAACCATTAACGCTACGGCAATATAAGGCGTAACCGTTGCAATGGTTCCCCAAACATTCCACTTTCTCGATAAAGATAAATACAAATCCCACGAAAATTTTTCTTCACTACTTGCCAGCTCAAAAATCTGCTTCTGCAATGGGACAACTTTGGTCATGAAAACAAATGCAGAAATTATCAGCATTACTATACTCCAAAGTATCCAGGGAGTTTCCACTAAAGAAAGATTCCCTTGCATAGCAGCTCCTACACCAAAGATAAAAAGGGCTGTAACAGAAGGCATTGTAAAGACTCTGTCGGCTTTAATAAGATTTTTAAAGGTTTCGGCAATCTTTAACCGCTCCGTTGACTTGTCTGCCTGTAATTTCCAGAATGCACCTACGGTGATATTCCCAAGAAATAATATTACTGCAAGTATGTGAAGAAGTTTCCAGATGGAATAAATCATTAAAATCGGCTCCTTGAAAATTGGTTTATCATTATTTAAGAGAATAGTTAAATTTAACTTAAATATTGATAATCATTTGTATTACAAAATTCATTTACCGTCCGCTGGCCGAATTATTTAACTGATTTTTGTTTGATTGTTGAGAACGCCAGTTCTTAAATTTACGGACTCTCGCCTCAACATAGGCATGCTTATGCCAGTTTTGCTTGTTCTGTAAACCCATCCGGCCAGCACATTGTCTTATAGACTGAACTGTTCTTCCTAAATATATCCCAATTTCTTCTGCTGTTTCAGAAGCGTAATGTTGGCGTAGATACTCCTTATCATTTTCTGTCCATAGGCGGCTGGGAGATTTTCGTCGTAATCCTTTACGGTTTGCATAGGTTTCCCAATGTCTGATCCCTTCCCGGGTAATACCAAGCGTTATTGCTTTCGATATGACGGATTGAATAGTACGGTTAAGATGCTTAGAA
>Ga0116130_1001987_pt1 | contig 10825 bp, 9 predicted proteins | sample June2015DPH_17_5_FD_89733 | JGI IMG/M metagenome (GOLD analysis project Ga0116130, IMG submission 89733) | Peatland microbial communities from SPRUCE experiment site at the Marcell Experimental Forest, Minnesota, USA - June2015DPH_17_40 | ecosystem: Environmental > Terrestrial > Soil > Wetlands >...
GATCAGCACATGATCGCGGCGAACTCTGCCTTTGCTGTCGAAGAGAGCAGTGGCGAGAATCCACTTGGCGTTGTCTTTGACCTGCTTAAGAAGTTTTACTCGCGCCAGTTTCGGCATATGGGGAGTTCCTGGAAGAACCGCCAGTAGGATCGCCCATAAACCATCCAAATGCAAGCAAATAAAGGATAGGAGTGACAGGGCAGCGTTCTAACCAACTGAACTACGTCCCCTCTTTGTTTTCTTACCGTTATCGGGAAGCCGCGTATTTACTGGCTTTCCTCAGGTGCAATCGTTTCGCCTGCGTCGCCCGTTTCAACCCCATAGAACCAAATTCCGAGGTTAATGGACACCATGGACATCAAGCTAAACCAACCGTCCAAAACTGTTCTGCAGGCAAACCCAACCCGGAGCAGCTGTCCCTGCCCCGAGAGTGAATTGTAGCAGACAGAATTCAGATCAGTACAGGCTTGGCTCGATGGCTCGGAACTTCTTGTTCCACTATGACTCACCAGCATTTCGAGGCTGCTCACCCGTGGCCGTAACGCCAGAGGTATCGCCAAGAGCGATCAAAGACGGGAACAGACATTCTGGATGGCAAGAGCCGAAAGTCGGCTCCTCCATAACGCCCCCGACGAAGTGGTACAGCTGACTGCCGGGATTCGGCAGACCCAGGACCAGCGCTAGCATCTGGAGTGTTTGAAGTGAAGCGCAAGACCAAGACATGGAGAACGCAAACACGTTCTCGCGGGATTTCAACGGGTGATCCTTCGGCAAGCCTTCGATGTACTTCGGATCGTCGAGCAGGCCTTCACGCTCCATCTGCCCATGACCGGGATCGTACTGCCCGAGACATTGCAGGCATGGCCTGCCGATTGTTGCGGTGTGGGCCCGCCAGTCAGCGGCAGCCAGCTTGCCAAGCCGATTGGCTCGCCCACGAATGCCACCGTCGATCACCGGAATCAGGTGGCTGTACGCAATCAGGTTGAGAACATACCGGCCACATGGCCGGTCCACACAAGAAAAGAGAAAGTCACAATCCAGCGCGGCGCGATAACCTTTTTCCTCGTAAACCGCGGCGTCTACTGGACAGACCGTGAAGTTCGCGGCTGTCGCGCGCCCGCGCAGATACTGCGCCAGCACTTCCACCTTAAGCTGGCCGACGTCACGCTGAAATATGAGGAAGTCTACCGCACGGAGTACCGCAATCTCGAAGAAGCCAGGCCTTCGATCGCGGAGTTCCTGGAGAAAATCTACAACCAGGAGCGCTTGCACTCTGCGCTGGGCTATCGTCCGCCGCTAGAGTTCGAGCGCAGCTTACGACCTTTGCGAGCGCTCGGGAAAGGACGAGCCTGAGTTTTTCCAGGCATGAGGAAATCTATCGATCCGATGTAAGACTCGGCAAAGCTGGGAGCGGCAGCTGTTGTCGTCGCTCCCAGTGCTCATCGGCTGCGATGAGTTTCCAGTCGGCTATTCCTGGGCAGGTTGCCCTCCGGCAGAGCCTGCCTCCGCTTCACCGACTGGAAACGATTCTCCCACAACCAACCCTGCCGTACAATGATTTTGCAGCGAACGGCAACAATCCCCTTAACTTCGTGTCTCCGCCTAAGGGTGCACTCCATCCTACTCCGACTCCCTCACGTCCTTCCGGTGACCGCGCCCTTTGTTGGAGCAGGTTGGAGTAGCGATAGAACAATTTTGCGATATACTCTGCTAGCAGAGCGGGAGTAGCTCAACGGTAGAGCATCGGCTTCCCAAGCCGGGGGTTGCGGGTTCGATCCCCGTCTCCCGCTCCAATTTCACTGGAACGTCGGCATCGTTTGCTGCCAGCTACGTCCCGCGGCGAGTTGCACGTACCAACTGCCGTCGGAAGCTTAGGAATGCTTTCTGCCCGGCAAGTTCCGCCAGTTGTTCACGCTTATTTTCCAAAGGCTTACCCGCACTCAGAAACTGTTGCCGGAGTTTTCCGATGTGCTCCACAAATGGCTCCCACTCCGGTCCGAACTGTTTCTCCAGTTCGCGGCGCAGCCTGGCTGCCAGCGCCGGACTGCGCCCGTCGGTGGAGATGCGGCGGAATTGGTGGCTGCCACCACTAGAAACGCGCCTCGTACGTCCCGGAATGAAAATGCCAGGCGGCGCCATGCCAGCTTGCCCCACGCAGGTGCGTCCTTCGAGTCGAAGCAGAATGGGGAAGGAAGTCATGTAACCTCCGGCCGGTTCTCTCGCGCCATCGTATCGTGGAAATCCAGGAGAAGCTAAGTCCGCCTTGGAGCGCGACTTAATAGTCGGCCCCTGTTTCACAGCGCCTAGTGATGCATGTCACATCGTAAATTCTTATTCTCTAGTAAACTAATCGCGTATGTATAGTATCCAGTCGGCGGCCCCCCCCGGTCCTTCAGAAGCATCGTGGCGAAGCGAGGCAGGCGCCTGATGCCCGACGACAAGCCACAAACCGAACTGCTCGACGAACTGGAAAAAGGGCCTTGGCCCAGTTTCGTCAAGGAGATCAAATCGGCTGGCCAAACCAGCGCCAGCGCTCAGGATCTCCTCCGCCAACTGGAGCTTTCTTACCAAGAGAAGAAGGGGCATTGGAGGCACGGTGGTCTGGTCGGCATGCTCGGCTACGGCGACGCGAGCGAGGCCATTCTGGGGCAGTGGATTGCGCAGTTGTCCGGTTTTGATGCGGGACGGGAAGCCATCCAGAAGCTGGCAGTCATCGTGACCAATGCCACTGCCATCAACATTTTCTTCATCTTGGCGGAGGTCTTCGCCGCTTTCTACAGCGAAATTCCGGCTCGGTGTGGAAGGAGAGCTAACAACAGAACTAACAAGAAAGATTCGTTCTGTGGAGATAACCAATGACAAACCTACCAACAACTTTGAATCAAGCTACGGCCCCCTCGCAGGGCGAGGCACTTGCGATTGCGCAAAGCCGCGTGACCGAAGATTGGCTGGCGGTGTGGATCGGACTTTTCGTATTCGCACTATCCCTGGCGCTGCTATTCGGAATCGACCTGCTGGGATGGGCGGTCACAACTTCGGTTTGGACCGTACCAGCGAAGGCTTTGGCTCCCGCTTCAAAGCACTTTGCCAATCTGCCCGCTACGCTCTCGCTGCTGGCAACCTATTTCTTTCTGCTGCTCATACTGCTGGTGGGAGCTAAAGCTCTGCGAGCCGATCTCAGACGCTTCGCGGCGGGCTTTACGGCGATATTCATCGTCAGTTATGCCTGCTGGTTTCTTGGAAGCTGGGCATACATTGCCGCTACGCCAGACAAGCGCTCCGCTTTGAAGATCGCGTGGTCACTCAACCTCACCAATGAGTCGGGATTCATCGTGGCTTTGCTGGCGGGCTTGGTTGTTGGCAATTTCCTTCCGGGCGTCGCCAGGGCGCTCAAAGAGGCAGTCCGCCCTGAGCTGTACATCAAGACCGGTATCGTGATTCTTGGCGGATTTCTGGGGATTGCCGCGCTAGAGCAGCGGCAATTGGCAACCTCGGTCATCTTTCGCGGCATCTGCGCCATCATCGAGGCCTACTTGATTTACTGGCCTATCGTGTACTTCATCTCGCGCCGCTATTTCGGCTTCAGGCGCGAATGGGCCGCTCCCTTGGCTTCCGGCATTTCCATTTGCGGCGTGTCCGCGGCCATCGCAACCGGCAGCGCAATTCGAGCACGACCGATTGTGCCGATCATGGTGTCGTCGCTGGTCGTGATCTTTTCTGTCATTGAGCTGATGGTGCTTCCCTTCGCCGCCCAGCACTTCCTATACGGACAACCCATGGTCGCCGGCGCCTGGATGGGACTCGCCGTAAAAACCGACGGCGCTGCGGTGGCCAGCGGCGCGATCACGGACGCGCTCATTCGCGCTAAAACGCTGGCGGCTACCGGAGTGGTTTACCAGGCCGGTTGGATCATGGGCGTCAGCGCCACGGTGAAGGTATTCATCGATGTCTTCATCGGCGTATGGGCGTTTATTCTCGCCTGGATTTGGTCGGCCAAGATTGAACGCCGCCCGGGAGAGAAAGTCAGAGTCGTCGAGATCTGGCAGCGCTTCCCGAAGTTCATTCTGGGTTACGGGGCCACGTTCCTGATCGTGCTCGCCATCGGCATCGCGGCTCCGGGCCTGATCCCCAAAGTGAAGGCCTCGATGGCGCAAGCCAATCTGTTTCGTGCCATCTTTTTCCTAATGACCTTCTTCGCCATCGGAGTGCTCTCCAATTTCCGCAAGTTGTGGCAGGAGGGCATCGCTAAGTTAGCCGCGGTCTATGTGCTCTGCCTGTTCGGATACATCATTTGGGTCGGCCTGTTGATCTCGTGGCTGTTCTTCCACGGACTGCTGCCGCCAACGTTAAAAGGATGAAGTTAAAAGGATGACGCTGAAAGGATGAATATGACAGAACCCCGTGTAGCAGAAGAACTAAGAAAAATGGAAAGCGAGTACGAACCTTTGCTCCCGGTTGAGCGCAAGTTGATTTGGTACACGTTCGGCACCGGAGTCGTGCTGCTGGCAATTTTCGTGCTCATCAGCCGCTGGTTTGTGTAGGGCTGGATAGTTCGCGATCGAGACACAATGGAGATCTTTGAAAGAGAACATCGAAAGAGAGCATCCATGACGAAGACTGGCAAAGTGTATTTGGTGTTGCAAAGCGTCTGCCGTTTCTGACATGCTTCTTGAACAGTGGCCGATCGGCGACAAGATTGCACACTATGCCCGGAATTACGACCATTTCCTCTCAGCTATATCTATCAGATCTATGGTGCAATCTGTTGCTGCTTAGCGGCACAAAACATCCAGCACATGTCAGCTGCCTTTCGGCGGCCGTTCTGGATGTTCGAAAATATAGGCCGAGTCTACGGGCCGCGCCACCCGGGGAAACCACAGCGGCCGGCGGAGGTTGCCTGGTCCGGGCGCTGGCCGCGCCAGCCCTTTCCACTTCAGATACACGGCGTGGGAGAGATTGGTGTCTACAAAAATGTCGCCATAGCGATCGTCGCGACCTGCTCTTTCCACCCGTACCACCTGGTGCCAGCAGTGCATGCCGCTGATCGGATCGGGATGCACCGGGAAAGTGATGTCCTGATGTACGCCGGCATCGCTCCACCAGATGCGCCGCGTGTCGGGATCGGAGCTCTCGTAAGGCGCGACTCCGGCGATCTGACGCATCTTCCACTGCCCCTTTCCAACTTCCTTCAAGTCCACCCAGGCGCTGCTGAAGCGCTCGATCTTGTCGTCCTTATTCATGCGCCAGCGGCCAAGGTGATGGGAACATGCGACTACGCCGGGAGCAAGTCCTTCGGTTACCCACGCATGCAGCACGAAGAAACCGATCTCGGTGTGTACCTTGAGTAAATCGCCGGTGCGCACATTGCCGATCCTTTCCGCGTCCGTTGGGTTCAACCAAAGCGGGTTTTTGTGCGCAATTTCATAAAGCAATTTGGCGTTGCCCGACCGCGTGTGAATCAACGTGGGCAGGCGGAAAATGGGCAACAGAGTGAAGACCTCACCCTTGGCTTCATTGGGCCAATCGACGGCCGGCATGTATCGCGAATCGAAGTCCTTTGCGCGGATACCAACCGAAAACTCCTGCGCGGACCGGTGCACGTGGCTGCGGTAGTACTCCGGCAATGCGAACTCCGGCCACCCCCACTCCACCAGGGTCTTCGAGAAAAGCTCAAGTTTTCGCGACGGCGTGTTGTAGCCGGTGACGGCCTTGCCACCAACCATCACGCCAACCGGCTTGCCTTCTTTGGTGAGAAGTCCATTCGGCTCGACCGTGGCTCCCGCCGAATCGGCAGGCGCCACCGGCTTCTCATTGAGCTTGTAGACGTCGGTGGTCACCTCAAATGCGCCGTATTTCCGCATGTATCCGAGCGGCGTCAGGCTCTCCTTCTTCGCTGCTTCGGGAAGCCCTGGAACGGAGTTCTCGAAAATCCAGCGGTAGTATTCGTCCACAGTGATTTTCTCACCAGGCCGGTAGGGTGATTCGAACCACTGGCGAATTCCCATGGAGCCGTCTGGGTCGATGGCCCAGGAGAGCCTGATCCAGAATTCATCTTCCTCCCAGACTTCTCCGGGGTTGGCCTGGTGGGTGTATTCCACCTTCTTTCCCTGTTTCTCCTGGAAAACACGCAACACAGGCTGGCGGAATCCGATCCACTTGCTGGCGTGCGTCTCCTGACTCATCAGGTCGTGACGTTCGGAGCTGAAACCAGTGGGGAGCACGAAATCCGCATACCAGGCGGTCTCGCTCCAGGTGGGGGTGAGAGCCGCGTGCAGGCCAACCAATTTCTCATCGCGCAAGACTTCGATCCACGAAAATCCATCGGGATAGGTCCAGACCGGATTGAAGACGCGAGTGAAATAGGTATCCAGACGCCCGCGGCCTTCTTTGAGGAAGTGAGGAAGCAAGAACGACATCTCGTGCGTACACAACGGCCACTCCGGCGGGTAGAGCAATTCGTTCCAGCGCTTCTGCGGCGGGGGCGTCGAAAAAGGCTTCGGAACGAATTTGTTCCAGGCATTCAGATTGTGTCCGCCTCGAGTTCCCACTGAGCCCGTTAAGACGTGCAGCAGCATCAGCGCACGGACCGGCTGCCATCCGCCGAGATTTCCCGAGGCAGCTCCGCGCCAGAGATGCGACGCAAAGCGGCTGCCCGCGTCGGCGATTTCTCGCGCGATCCGGACGATGACTTCCGCTTCCACCCCGCTCTCCTTCGCGGCAAATTCCGGAGTATATTTCGCGTAGTGTTGTCGCAGCGCCTCAATCAATGCTTCGAAACTCTGCCCTCGCGCATTGAACCCATCCACCTCCAAGTCTTCCCAGTTCGTCCAGGTCTTGAGGAACTCGGCATCAAAGCGATTTTCATCAAGAATCACTTTGGCCATGGCCAGCAGAACAGCGGCTTCCGTGCCCGGATAGGTCGGCATCCAGTAGTCCGCCATACTGGCGGTATTCGAGAGGCGGGGATCCATCACCGCCAGTTTGGCGCCAGCCATTTTCCCGTCGATGATGCGCTGCGCATGTGGGTTGAAATAATGTCCCGCCTCGAGATGCGCCGAGAGCAGAAGAATGAAGCGCGCGTTGGCGTGGTCGGGCGAGGGACGGTCGGCGTGATGCCAGAGCACATATCCCAGGCGCGCCGACGCCGAGCAGATATTGGTGTGCGAGTTGTGCCCATCAATGCCCCAGGCTTGCAGCGTTCGCTCCATGATGTAGTCATACCCGGGCCGGCCGACGTGGTACATCACTTCTTCTCCGCGCCCGTCCTGGATCGCTTTGCGAATACGTGTCCCGCAGGTCTCCAACACTTCATCCCAGGAAACGCGGGTCCACTTCCCGCTTCCGCGCGGTCCCACTCGCTTCATCGGATAAAGCAAGCGGTCCGGGTCGTGAATCTGGTTGATGACCGCCGGACCTTTGGCACAAAGACGGCCTCGGCTGCCCGGATGCTTTGGGTTTCCTTCGAATTTCGCAACCTCGCCAGTGTCTTTGTCAATGTATGCCAGAAGCCCGCACGCCGACTCGCAATTGAAGCAGATGGTCGGGATGATTTGGAAGTGCCGGGCCACCCGGCGCGGCCACTGTTCCGGATCGTACTCGATCCAGTCGTCCCATTTCTCAACCGGCGGACTGGAAGAGAGACGGCTCCCAGAATCCTTGTGGTCCCCTGTCTTTAAGCCCATGTTCCTCATCCCCCTAACTGTTGGGCACGCTCTGCCCTGCCATAACAAAGCACCACTCAAACGTGAACAATCCTGCCAGAGCGAGGACTCCCGCAATTGCGACAGCGTTGAAGCTCGAAGGCACCGCGATCAGAAGCACGAGAGGCAACAAAATCCCCAACCCGACGGCGCTAGCCCAGAACCAGTAGCGGAGTGGTCCACGGGCGATCAACCGCACAGCGTAGTTTGCATTGTCGCTGGCGTGGGGCATTGCGAGTTCTCCGACTACTAGCAGCAGGTGCAGAACCAGACAGACGGAAAGCACGCCGGCTGCAACCGCATTCGACTGCGGCGTGCCGCCACCCCACGCTACCGGAAGCAGCGCCAGCACAGCAGCGCTGGACATTACCGACTGCACGAGCGAATGCACCGGTAATAACGGCGTCTGCCAAAGATCGCGGCCTTCGCACTGTCCAAACAGGAATGCCGTGTAGACGGCAGCCAGACAGCCCAGGCCAACGGTCGGCCAGACTAACAGCCCGGAGACACCCGGATAATTCGCCAGCTCGCTCCACCAGAACGATCCGCAAAACAGGGTGTACGCGATCAGAATGAAAGTTCCCAGCGACAACCAAGACCGGAGTTGAGGAAAACGCAAGATGTAGGCGAATCGGTCTTTTCGCGCCAGATCCCCAATCAGAGCGACTAAGGTCGCGGCAATGAAAATCAGCGCTAGGGAGGAGAGCGCAATGTCCCGCAGACGGTCCCGGGGAAGCCACTTGAGCGCGACCGCGATGGCCGGTACCGCCAACACGCCCGCACCGATCGATTTCAGCCAGCAATAGAGAGGTACCAGCGAGTCCCATGGCCGCCGATGCGAGACATCATAAGCCGCCAACGCGTCCGGTTGCAGATAAGGGCTGTCTGGCAAATAGACCGCTCCGCCACCCGCAACCATGTGGTTGCGCTCCGACCACATGTAGAAGCACTCGTGACGCGCGGCAGTGGGGACAATTGAGCTTTCGTCCGCATCAACGTAGTACAGCTTGGGACGCGTTGCCTGCTCGGGCTTGCGCACCCGCACCGGTTCGCGCGCCACCAGGTGCGCAACTTCGCTCTGGGGATCGTCCAAGTCTCCGGCGAGTATCGCCTGCTCCGGGCAGGCGGCGACGCACGCAGGCTCCAAGCCCAACTCCGTGCGGTGGGCGCAATAGTGGCACTTGGCTGCGGTATTCCGCTCCGGGTCGAGGTAGATCGCGTCATACGGGCACGCCTGCATGCACGCTTTGCAACCAATGCAGCGCGCCCCGTCCAAATCAACGATCCCATCTTTCCGGCGGTACATTGCTCCCACTGGGCAGATTTCAACGCAGGGCGGTTTCTCGCAGTGATTACATCGCGTGACTTGGAAAACACGTCTGGCTAGTGGAAACTTGCCCTTTTCCACGTACTTGACCCACGTCCGGTTTACGCCCAGCGGGACGTGGTTTTCCGTCTTACAGGCCACGGTGCACGAGTGGCAGCCGATGCACCGGCGATTGTCGATGACGAATCCATATCTCATGACAGACCTTGCGTAGTGCCAAAACATCGAAACCGGCTGGCAAGTGAAAGAGGGGGCGAACTGGCCTCATTATCTACTACATCAATAGACAATACCGTGATTCGCATCACCACGAAACGTGACCCGCGCTGGACCGGCTACGTCTGATAGCGCACATTTGTCCCACTGCGGGAGAATGTGATTACGCAACCAAACATCGTAGGAACGAACCCCAGAGTTAAATGCGTGGGGCGCGAAAGAGATGGACTCGAACTATGAAAGATTTGTGGAAGAGCACGGTACGGACTGTGCAGAGCTAGACGCACGCCCGCCCGATGCGCCGCGCGAACGTTTGATTCGCGCGGTAGAAAGCTACATCACAGATAGCGATGCTTGGAAAGCTTTGGCTGGGGGAAGAAGAAGCGCCCTCGTCCCCAACGGCTGGGCTGGGCAAATTCGCTGCGCAAGTATTTCGGGGTAGATCCTCGTCGATAGCCGCGGTCAATCCAGACAGCAATCGCGGCTAGGCCGCAGCAATCCCGCCGCGGCCCAACCGCCTTGTGCCTTTTGTCCTTACCGCCCTCTAAGTCAATGACTACCGGCCAACACCCGCCAGATGTTTCTCGTCCTGCGTCTATTTGGCCGTGGGGGCTGGCGCCAATGCCGATGACAGCGCCACTGCCTCAGCTTTGGCGATGGCGCGCGTCGCCACTGGTTTCAGCCACAGCAATGCCATGAAGGCGGCGACGATGTCGCAGGCGATCATAACGTAGAACACCGGGATCCAGGAGCCCGTCCTGAACATCACGTACGCAGCGACCGGAGCGGCAAAAATGGATGCTGTACCTTTCGCGGTGTAGACGATGCCGTAGTTCGTTGTGGCCCATCGCCTGCCGTAAAGGTCCGCCGTGATGGAGGGGAACAGCGAGAAAATCTCGCCCCAGGCAAAGAAGACGAGGCTGGACAACAGGATGAACATCACAGGCCGGTTGGCGGTCTGCAACCATGCCCATACCGCAAGACCCTCGATCAGGAAAGCGGTGAACATGGCGTTCTCTCGGCCAATGTGATCGGAGATCCAGCCCCACAGAGGACGGGTCACACCATTTACGATGCGGTTCAACTGGATCGCCAGAATTGCCGCCGACAGGCCCCAGGCAATGATGACCTTGTCCACCTTGTAAAAACTGGCAATCTCCTTGAGTTGCGAAGTGACGACCAGGCCGCCGAACGCCACCAACGTCATCATGACGTATATGAGGTAAAAAGATGGTTGCTTCAGCATCTCCCACCAAGTCATGTCAACAGTGGCTTGATGGACTCTGGCGACAGGTTTCCACGCTTTTGGTAGCCATCCTTTCGGTGGCGCCACCATAAACATGGCGGTAACGGTCACGATGATGCCCTGCGCGATGCCCCAAAAGATGAACGCATGCCGATAGCCAGAAGCATGGATCATTTTCTCGATTGGAGCGACGGTCACCGCGGTGCCGATGCCATAGGCGCCGGATACAATGCCCGCGCAAAGTCCGCGGTGGTCGGGAAACCACTTCAGCACGTTGCCGGTGCAGCCGCCATAAACGGCGCCGGCGCCAATTCCACCGATCGCGTACCAGATGTA
>Ga0116130_1001998_pt1 | contig 10791 bp, 10 predicted proteins | sample June2015DPH_17_5_FD_89733 | JGI IMG/M metagenome (GOLD analysis project Ga0116130, IMG submission 89733) | Peatland microbial communities from SPRUCE experiment site at the Marcell Experimental Forest, Minnesota, USA - June2015DPH_17_40 | ecosystem: Environmental > Terrestrial > Soil > Wetlands...
CTGCCGCTCCAGCGGCTAGGGTGCCGAGGATCAGCAATAGGAATGCGGTCGTTGCAAAAGTCTCGTTTCGCAAAACCCAAGAGAGAAAGTAGAAGAGTGCAGCACCCGCCAGGAACGCAATAGGAAAATGAACTACCAAGGGGTGGATATTTTGGAAGTGCTGCACTCCTGGGAGAATGATCTCAAGCATAGGCATCACTTGATGGATTCGACAGTCAAAAAGTTACTTCCGCCGCTCATATAGACCTTGCCGGTGATAGAGGCCATACGCCCCATCTTGTCCATCACCCCTTTGGGTAAAGCGGTCTTGTCTTTATTGGGCAATAAGACATAGACCTTATCGGTTTTTTCCTCAAGTAGCCCTGCCGGAATCCCAGCTTTAACACAGTCGATGGCACACTGCCGATGACTCTCGCCTTTTGCTCCCATCAAGGCATAGCAGTAGGTGTCGATCACCTCACCTTTGACTGTCACAGTTTCAGCTGCATAGACTGGAAGGACCACACTCATAACCATAAAGAAGCTTGCCAAGACACCGAGAATCATTATTTTGCGCATTGTATTTTCCTCCTTTCTTCCTTAATACCCTCCGCTCGCACATTTCAGCACCGTTGCGATTCTCCCTTCTGCTCATCACCTCCTTTTGCTGATCTCTGAATCTTCCGATTACTAATACGAGCGCATTAAATGCTTCAACATGGAAGCCGCCTCACCCTCCCTTCTCCCTGCTGGGGAGAGGAATAGGCGAGGGGCGATTCAATGAAATGTAAGGATACCTAACGTGTTTGTATTAGCAACAAGATACTAACGATGAATTTATAAATAAATGGGGCAAATACTGTATTTGATGCTGGAAAATACTGTATTTGCTCGATGATTCATATCTTATCTGTCCAATCGCCTTCTCGAATACCCTGTCACATCCAGCGAGATGGCTCATTTCCTTCCTTGAGAAAACCCCGCGAACGTTTTTCCTGAGCAAACTACTTTGAAGACGGCTTGGACATCCATTGAGGATTCGGAAATCTCGGCAAAAAATGCGAACTTTCTCATCTCAAAATAAGGAAAATTCCCGGACATTTCTACTTTGGTAAGAATAGGACATTTCTAAATTGGCTTGACAAGGAAAATTTCCATATTGACATATTTACCTTTTTCCAATAAATTCATAAGAAATCTGATCGTCTATTCCTCGGACATACTTTTCGGTTTGAACTGCCGAGAAATTAGTCGAGGGACCATGACGGTCTCCTCCAATAGGTTGATTCGGGGTATAACCTACCCAACGGGGGGACCTTAATGGTTCGATGGCAGCCTGATGAAAAAAGAGACTATTCATATAAAGGAGTGGATCAGCGACCTTCAGGATTTTTACTTCCTCTCCTTTCAGGGCCTTTTGGGTTTGGTGAAAAGGCCCTTTTACTCGAAGGATGTTATCGAACAGATGGACTATTCCGGAGCAGGTTCGTTTTTCATCATTCTTCTCATCTCCCTTTTTATCGGGATGGCACTCTCCCTCCAGCTTTCTGCCGAGCTTTCGGCCATGGGATTCAAAATGTATATCGGAAAGATCGTGGGCGTTTCGATCATCCGGGAGATCGGACCTGTCATGACGGCGCTGGTTTATGCAGGGAGAGTGGGTTCTGGTGTGGCGTCCGAATTGGGCTCCATGGTCCTCGGGCATCAAGTGGATACGCTCAGAGTTTTTGGCGTCGACCCGCTAAGAAAGTTGGTTACCCCAAGGATAATCGGATCGCTGATCATGCTCCCGGCCTTGACCATTATAGGAGATACCGTCTCAATCTTAGGAGGCTATTACATCGCCGTGTTCGTGAGCCATCAGAGCGGTTCGGTCTACTGGACTTCGATTCGGGGCGTGCTTAATTTTGAGAATGTGGTATCGGGCTCTATCAAACCCTTCATCTTTGGATACCTGACCGCATGCATCAGCTGTTATATGGGGCTCTCCACAAAAGGTGGAGCCATAGGCCTCAGGCGGTCAACAACGAGGGCCGTGGTCGCATCGTTTGTCATGATCATTGTCGCCGACTTTATCCTGACCCGGGTATTATTTTATATTTTTGGTTTTTCATTATGATTGTATTCGACCGAGTCTCATTTTCTTATGGGATACAGCAAGTCTTGAAAGGTGTCAGTTTTTCCATCCCTTTCAATGAAAGGGTAGCCATTCTTGGAGGAAGTGGGGACGGGAAGACAACACTTCTCAAGCTAATCGTGGGACTTTTAAAACCCGATTCTGGAAGAATTGTCGTTGATGGGGAGGACATCACGGATAAAAACGAGGACGAACTCAGGGAAGTCAGAACGAAATTCAGCATTGTTTTCCAGGAAGGGGCGCTTTTTGACTCGCTCAATGTAAAGGAGAATATCGCCTTTGGCCTAAGGGAATACTCGAAAATGACCGAAGAGGAAATCGATAAGAAGGTGAGAGGACTACTTGGGGAGGTGGGTCTGGAGCACGCGATCGAATTGATGCCCGAAGAGTTGAGCGGTGGCATGCTTAGAAGGGTTGCCATTATGAGGTCCCTGGCAGCGTTCGATCCCAAAATGTTTCTGTACGACGAGGCGACCACCGGGCTCGACCCTGTGAATGCGGATATTATATGCAAGTTGATTGTCGATTTGACTCAGGGCGGAAAAGGCTTTATTATCGTCACCCACAAGGTTTTCGATGCTCTCAGGCTGGCGGAAAGATTTATGTTTCTAAAAAACGGCTCGATCCTATTTGACGGAAACAGAGACCAGTTGATGCAGTCGTCCATCCCGGAGATCCGCGTATTTCTGACTGAGTTAAATCCCCCCTTGCCGGCATCTTCCTAAAAAAAGGGGGAGGTTAACCATTGAGGAGACTAAAATGTTCGATATCAAAAAACAGCTCAGATGGTCAAAACTAAAGGCCGGTCTGGTCATCACGATTGCGTTCTTAGCACTATTGGTGGCCGTGTTTTTTGCGGGAAACATCGAGAAAATATTTTCACCAAAGACCGAGTTGAAAGCAGAGTTTCGGGATGTCAGAGGGTTAAGAAGAGGTGCCCCTGTCTGGATATTCGGCACAGAGGTAGGCTCCGTGAGAAACATCCACTTGGACCCAGTCCGCGGAGCCATCGTGACCATTTCTATTAATAAAGACGCCCTGAGGTTTCTCAAAAAGGACTCCCAAGCAAGTATTCTGACCATGGGACTTCTGGGCGACAAATACATTGAACTGAGTGCCGGCTCTCCCGGGGCAGCGCCACTCCAACCTGGCGAACTGATAAAGGGAACAGAGGCAATCCAATTCTCCCAGATCATCGAGATTACTTCTGTAGCCATCGGGAAAATGGGCGACTTCATAGACAAACTCGACATCCTTGTGACGAAAATGGAAAAGGGGGAAGGGACCGTTGCTAAATTTTTCACCGACCCTGCCATCTATAATAATCTAAAGAAGTCCACAGAAACCCTTGCTCTGCTATTAGAAGACATCAAAAATTCTGAGGGCACCTTGAAGATGCTCATCGAAGACCCCTCTCTCTACAAAAAAACCGCAACGACGATCTCATCGATTGAAGAATTTACCAGAAAACTGAATGAGGGCTCCGGGACGTTGAAGAAACTGATTGAAGACCCTGAATTGTACGGCAACCTCAATCAGGCGGCCTCACGGCTCTCCTCTATCTTGGAAGGTGTAGAAAAAGGCAAAGGCATGGCAGGAGCATTACTCAGCGATGAAGAACTTGTAAAGGAGCTGCGAGATCTCCTTCTGGAGCTTAGGAAATTGAGCTCCGAATTGGAGGGCCTGGCGAAAGATATCAAAGAACACCCAAAGAAATACCTTAAATTCAGCGTATTTTAAACCCATCGCAGCCTTACTCATTAAGGCGACCATACGAGAAAAGAACCCCGCCCCTGCCTGCCGGCCCCGGTCCAGACCGAGGGCGGGGCGTACCCTGAACCTAAAAAGATCTCAAAAAAAAGATTGATATAGGAATGGCGAGATGTTTAGAATGGAAAGAGACCATGAAGGTAGGGGCTAAGGAGGGTAAGCCTACAACCTTATCATACCGAAATCCAATCACCGACCTGCCGACAGGCCCTGAACCTAGTCCCGCGTCTCGCGGGATACAGGGCAGGCAGCGGAAATGATCACCTTATTGGAATATGATCTCAAAAGGAGGGAGATATGGGACGAATAACATTTCGAACGGTGCTTATTACTTTCTTTAGTTTGGTCTTTATTTCTGTTGCTTCAGCCCAGGTATGTGTGGAATGCCATAAAAAAATTACGCCTAATATTGTCTCGGATTGGCAACTGAGCAAACACCATCAGAATAAGGTTGGCTGTTCAGATTGCCATGGTGATCAACACAAAACGGCTCAAGATGTGGCAAAGGCGAAAATTCCCACTCCCGATACGTGCGGAGCGTGCCATGAAGCCCGGGTAAAACAATTCAAAAGCGGAAAGCATGCTGTTGCGTGGGCGGCGATGAACGCAATGCCTACCATACACTGGCAACCCATGGAACTGATCGAAGGCATGAAGGGCTGCGGAGGATGCCACAAGATTGGGCTGAAGAGCGAAACCGACATAAAGGAATTAAAGAAGGAAGGCGTAGGATTTGGCCTGGCCTCCTGCGACGCATGCCATACCCGGCATACTTTCTCCGTTCAGGAAGCGAAGCAACCACAGGCCTGCCAGACCTGCCACACGGGTTTCGACCATCCTCAATGGGAGATGTATTCTGGCTCGAAACATGGCGTCCGATACATGCTTAAGCAAATCAAGGTGCTCCCTTCAACCATTTCCGCCCCAACCTGCCAGACCTGCCATATGCAGAACGGAAATCACGGTGTACTCACAGCCTGGGGATTTCTTGCCGTGAGACTCCCCATGCCGGAGGACAAGCAGTGGGCCGCTGACCGTGCAACGATTCTACAGGCCCTTGGGGTTCTCGACCCTGAAGGGAAACCGACCGACCGCTTAGACGTGGTGAAGGCGGCAAATGTGGCCCGGCTGACCCAGGAAGATTGGCAGAAAGAGCGCGACAAGATGGTTAAGGCATGTAACCGATGTCACTCTATCAATTTTGCTAAAGCAGAGCTGGCAAAAGGCGATATGACGATTAAAGACGCAGATCGTCTCATGGCAGAGGCAATCCGGACAGTAGCCAGTCTTTACAAAGACGGCATCCTTCCCAAACCCAAAAACTATGCTTATCCGTTTCCGGACTTGCTCACCTTTTCTGATGCTCCAACCGTCGTCGAGCAAAAACTCTTTGTCATGTTTCTCGAACACCGGATGAGGACATTCGAAGGAGCATTTCATGCGAACCCGGACTATGCCTTCTGGTATGGCTGGAGCGAGATGCAGAGGGACCTGACAGAAATTAAGGAAATGGCGGCAGAAATGCATGAAAAGGCAAAAAAGAAATAATAATCCTCGCCCGCCCTTTATAAAGGGGGGCGAGGGGAATCAATGGAGGCTTAGAAATGTGTGCTCAACAATATCCGGAACGTCTAACGCGATGCAGCCAATTGATGAAGGAAGCAGGTCTCAACGTCCTTTTGCTCACCAAACCTTCGAATATGTTCTACCTGACAGGTGACGGGCGACTCTGCGCCTATGCCATGATCACTCAGGATGGAAAGGTGGCTCTGGGAGTTCCGCAAACCGATGTCATGGATGTAAAACAACTCGCCCACTTTGATCACATCGTTGGCTTTGATGATGAAGTGGGGATGATCCACTCCATCGCCCACAACTTTGAACATTTTGGAGTGAAAGAAGGGAGTGTCGGGCTGGAGTATACCTTTCTCACACAATCCATGATGGGCATACTCACCCATCCCCATGCCAAACCTGCAGCAATAATAGTCAAGGATTGCACGCACATCCTTTCTGAATTGCGTATCGTCAAGGATAAAGAGGAGATCAAACGCATCAAAGCCGCAGCAAAAGTGGCTGTAAAGGGAATGAAAGCAGCCGTGGGAGCTTTGAAACCAGGGATGACGGAGAGCCAGGTGGCGGCCAAGGCGGAGTTTGCTATGCGACGGGCTGGCGCAGAGGAGTTCTGGCGCACTTACGTCTCTTCTGGCCCGCGCACGAATATTGCCCATGGTTTTCCAACACTTCGCAAATTGCAGGCCGGCGATCTGGTGATGATCGACATCCATCCTATCGTCAACGGTTATAGTGCGGATATCTGCAGGACGGTGTGTGTAGGTCAACCGACGGCCGAGCAGCAGACCGCTTACGATCTATATCTGAAAGCTCAGCAAAACACCATCGCCAAAGTGAAGACGGGAGTTGGAATGGTTGAGTTGGAGCAGACGCTTCGTCAAGTGGTCAAAGAAGGAGGGCATGGCGGGCATATCTTTGGACCTCCCATTCATGGGGTGGGCATTGACTTCGAGGAATCTCCTTTGCCTCCGGGCCATGCCTTCTTCCATGGGGAGAAAGAGCCACTTCCTCTCGAGAGGAACGTAGTCATCGCAGTAGGTAATTGTGGATTGTACACAGGTCCGTGGGGCGTCCGGGTAGAAGACACCGTGGTGGTGAGCCTGAAAGGACCGATGGTTCTAACCGAATATCCTCGGCAACTTGAGAAATAGACTCACGCTAAGGAGAATACCATGGCAGAGAAAAAAGGTCCTTCTCAAAAACTGTCCCCCTGGTGGAGAAGGTCTGTTATCATCGTCTTAGTCATAGGGTTTTCCGTGTTGATCTGGATGGCCATCCGGGCGCATGAGGATGCCCCACCCATTCCCGAAAATGTTGTGGGTCCATCCGGGGAAACGATCTTTACCCACAACGATATCGTGACTGGCCAACAAGTCTTCCTGAAATACGGACTGATGGAGAATGGGACCATCTGGGGGCACGGTGCCTATCTCGGGCCTGATTTTTCCGCCGAGTATCTTCACACGCTTGCCGTGGATACGAGTACCCTCCTCGCAAAACAGATTTATCATCTCGAGTGGCAGGACCTCACATTGACTGAACGAGCTGCCGTCACTGCAGAAGTCCAGCAGTTGCTGAAACAGAATCGCTATGACCAGCAGACCAAAACGTTGACCTTCACCCTTCCTGAAGTAATGTCTTACGGAAACCAAATAAGAAAGTGGACAGAATACTTTGCACAACCCCTGTTAAATCGAGGCTTGCTGATCAACCATATCAAGGATCCAAAAGAGCTCCAGCAACTGACCGCTTTCTTTGCCTGGACCGCATGGGCCTCCGCATCAAATCGTCCTGGGAAATCATTTTCTTACACAAATAATTTCCCTTACGATCCCATGATCGGAAATACACCAACCGGTGACGCGGTTCTCTGGAGTGCTTTGAGCCTTATTACCCTCCTTGCCGGAACAGCCATCGTTCTTTTCTCCTTCGGCAGATTCAATTTTCTTGGCTGGAAAGGTGGGGGCGAACATATCCATCCTCAAATGATCCCCGGGGCGGTCGCCGAAAGCCAGAAAGCGACAATAAAGTATTTTGTAGTTGTTGCCTTGCTATTTTTAGCCCAGGTCCTCGTCGGAGGCGCAACGGCTCACTACCGCGCCGATCCGGGAAGTTTCTATGGCATTGATCTATCTTCATTCTTTCCAGGCAATGTCTTTCGCACCTGGCATTTACAGTTAGCCATCTTTTGGATAGCCACCGGCTATATCGCAGGAGGGTTGTTTCTCGCCACCTCATTGGGAGGCAGAGAACCAAAAGGCCAGGCAAAATGGATCCATTTTCTCTTTGTTGCACTGGTTATCGTCGTCTTCGGCAGTCTGCTGGGCGAGATGCTTGGCGTCTATCAACTCCTTGGAAAACTCTGGTTCTGGTTTGGACATCAGGGATGGGAATATCTTGACCTGGGTCGTGCCTGGCAGATTTTGCTGGCGATCGGCCTGATCATCTGGCTCGTCTTGATATTCAGAGCGAGCAGTCCCGCAAGAAAAAAACCGGAAGAACGTGAGATTTCCACCCTCTTCCTGTTGGCGGCTCTTGCGATTCCTCTGTTTTATCTACCGGCCATGTTCTTCACCAGTACGAGCCACTTCACGGTGGTGGACAACTGGCGTTTTTGGATTATCCATCTGTGGGTGGAAGGCTTCTTTGAACTCTTTGTCACCACGATGGTGGCTGTCCTCTTCTACAAGCTCGGAATGGTCACCCGAATAACAGCAACCCGGGTCATTTACTTAGATGCGATTCTTTTCCTCGGGGGCGGCATCATCGGCACGGCGCATCACTGGTATTGGACGGGACAGTCAAACGTAACGATGGCCTTTGCCGCCACCTTTTCCGCCATGGAGGTCGTACCCCTGACACTGCTGACACTGGATGCCTGGGACTTTATAAAGTTGTCCGAGGGAAAATGCGACATCTGCGGCAAAGAAATCTCGATCCCTCACAAATGGACCTTCTATTTTATGATGGCGGTGGGATTCTGGAACTTTGTCGGGGCTGGGATATTCGGGTTTCTCATCAACCTGCCTATTGTCAGCTATTTCGAGGTGGGCACGATACTCACCCCCAATCACGGCCATGCTGCGATGATGGGCGTGTTCGGAATGTTCGCTGTTGCCTTCATGGTTTTCGCCATTCGGCAGGTATTGCCCGATGAAGAGTGGGCACGGGTGGAGAAATATATTCGGCTCTCCTTCTGGGGGCTGAATATCGGCCTGGCGGGGATGGTGGTTCTGAATCTCTTTCCTGGGGGCGTGCTCCAGTTCTTCGATGTATTGAAGAACGGATATTGGCATGCGAGAGGTCCTGAGTTTCTAAATGCTCGCATCACCACTCTGATCGAGTGGATGCGTTTGCCGGCGGATGCCGTTTTCATTCTGTTGGGCGTGGTCCCTTTACTCATTTCAGCAGGACTCACCTATCGATTCGTGAGAAGATGATGGGCGAAAAGGAGGGATCGACGTGAGAAAGATATTGATTGCCATTGATGGCTCAGAGGGCGCTTCAAAAGCAGTGGACTATGCGGGCAAACAGTTCACGGGTATAAGTGATTTACAGATCACCCTCTATCATGTCTCCCCGGGAGTTCCTCCGGAGCTCTGGGATGACGGGCATATCCTGAATGAAGAGGAAAAGGCGGCCAGAAGAAAAGTTCTCGACAAGTGGCTGGCCAACCAACAGGCCAAGATCGAGTCTGTTTTTCAGCCCGCGATTGAGAGCCTCACGCAGAGAGGGATCAACCCGAAGCAGATCGAAACGAAGTCGGTTTCCGAGTCCGTCAAAAACACGGCGGAATGCATTCTGGCCGAAGCCAAGGCGGGGGGATATCAGACTCTGATTATGGGACGATGCGGTGCCTCGGCTACGGCACACGCTCTCATGGGAAGCATTGCGAACAAGATCACCAGTCGAGGAGCAGGAATAGCCGTCTGCCTGGTGGGATAGTTAACCTCGGTAAAAACAGACAACGAAATGGAGTTCGAACATGAAGTGTTACCGTAAGATTTGTTCGCCCTTTTGTTCAAAGATCTCTTTACGCTTAAAATGACCGATTGATGAAGTCTCTTTTGAATACCCATGTTCTGGCCCTCTTTTTCCTATCCATCATTTGTGTCCCTGCGGTTTCGCACTCCAATCCTGAATATGCTCAACAGACGGGGTTTGAGTGTAAGGTCTGTCATGTGGATGCCACAGGAGGAAAACTGACAAAGAATGGAGAAGCCTTCAGGGAAGATCTGAAAGCGAAAGGCATTTATCGCCCTCTCAGTACCATTCAAAAAGTGGTCCGGTTGATCGTCGGATACGTCCATCTTCTGATGGCCATTGCCTGGTTTGGAACTATTCTATATGTCCATATATTGCTGAAACCGGCGTATGCAGCAAAAGGTCTTCCAAAAGGGGAACTGATCCTCGGGTGGCTTGGGATCGTTATCCTTTCGATTACAGGAACGCTGTTAACGGTCTCTCGAATCCCAGCATGGAAAATCTTCTATGCCACAAGATTTGGAATTTTATTGAGCGTGAAGATATTCCTGTTCGCGATCATGGTGGCGACGGCCTTCATCGTGACATTTGTGATTGGGCCTAAAATCAGGAAACAAAGGACTTCCATCCCCACTCAACCCAAGGCCAGAATGACCTTCGATGACCTCCCACATTTTGACGGTACAGAGAATAGACCAGCCTATTTCGCTTACAAAGGCAAGGTCTATGATGTATGTCTGAGTAAGGTTTGGAAAGGAGGAACCCACTTCAAAAAGCATCAGGCAGGCAATGACTTGACAGATCTTCTTAAGACAGCGCCTCATGGGGAAGAGAAAATATGGACGATGCCCGAAATAGCCGAGCTGACGCCAGTTGAAACAAAACCTGAAAAACCGCCATACGAAAAAGTTTTCTATTTCATGGCTTACATGAATCTCATTTTCGTCTTCTTGATCACCCTTGTTATTGCCCTCTGGCGATGGTGGTAGACACAATTTTAGATTTCAGATTGAATAAGAAAGGCCGGCTTTCCGGAGGTGGTCTAACACGAAGGGGTAGAGAATCAATTCCTCTTCCTCAAAGTCTTCAAAATCGGGCCGGATCCCCTTTAATTTCCGCCTCAAACTTTTTATCTCCTCCTGGGAAGAAAAACTTGCCATCACGGCCGGGAAACAATTTATTCCTTCCCCCACCAGGTGCTCCAGCGCCTCCAATTGATAGTTAAATCCTTCAGGTCTTGCATTGGTTAAATGGGTGAAATCCTCAGGAGAGGCCCCTTTCAGGCTCACCCGGACATAGAGATGAGGGAAACGGGAGAGGTCCTTTGCATAAGAAGGATCATGGCC
>Ga0116130_1002000_pt1 | contig 10789 bp, 8 predicted proteins | sample June2015DPH_17_5_FD_89733 | JGI IMG/M metagenome (GOLD analysis project Ga0116130, IMG submission 89733) | Peatland microbial communities from SPRUCE experiment site at the Marcell Experimental Forest, Minnesota, USA - June2015DPH_17_40 | ecosystem: Environmental > Terrestrial > Soil > Wetlands >...
CAGGACTCGCCAACCCCGGCGGGAAACCCAGTGGCGGCGATGCTGTTGCAGCGATTGCAGGCGCTGAACGGGAGCGCGGAGTATGCGGCCAAGGCACAGGAGACGCTGGAAACATTCGCCGGGGTGGTGGAGCACTTCGGCCTGTACGCCGCAACCTACGCCCTGGCGCTGGAGCGGATGGTGACCCCGCAGGTGCAGGTGTGCGTGATTGGCGACGATGCGGCGGCGCGCGGGCTGGAGGCGGCGGCCGAGGCGCGCTATGCGGCGAACAAGAGCGTGGTGCGGCTGAAGCGGGAGCAGTTTGCGGGCCAGTTGCCGGCGCAGCTGCCACCGGCACTACTGCAGACGTTGACGCACCTGCCCAGAGTGCAAGGCAGCTTCGCGCTGGTGTGCAGCGGACATAGCTGCCAGACCCCAGTGGGGACGGTAAAGGAGCTGGAAGCCGTGCTGAAGCGGCGATTTGCCGGGGTTGGGCCGGAGACTCTAAGATTCGTGGGGAGTTTCAGAGAGGTTTGAGGATGGGGATGCGGATCCGGTCGCAGATGCTGAAGGCTGGCGGTCTGGTTCTATTTGTGGCGGGTTGGGCGGTTGGTGCGGGTGCGCAGACGGCGCAGGGAGCGCAGACGAGTGCGGCGAGCGGGACTGCGACCCGGCATTCTGCTGTGGCGACCCGGCCGCATGTTGCTGCGACTCGGCCAGTAACGGCGGCGACTCCGCCGATGGGATGGAATAGCTGGAACTACTTCGCCGGGAAGGTGACGGACAAGGACATTCGCGACACGGCGGACCTTCTGGTGTCGACCGGGATGCGCGACGCGGGCTATGTGTATGTGAACATCGACGACACATGGGAGGGCGGGCGCGATGCGAATGGGAAGATCCAGAGCAACGAGAAGTTTCCCGACATGAAGGCGCTGGCGGATTACGTCCACTCCAAGGGGCTGAAGCTGGGGATCTATTCTTCGCCGGGGGCGAAGACGTGCGCGCGGTTCGAGGGAAGCCTGGGCCACGAGGAGCAGGACGCGGCGACGTACGCCGAGTGGGGGATCGATTATCTGAAGTACGACCTGTGCAGCTACAGCGGCGTGATGCGGGCGCAGTTTCCCAACGACCTGGCGGCGCAGAACAAGATGATGCGCGAGGCGTACGAGAAGATGCACCAGGCGATCGGGAAGACGGGAAGGCCGATGGTCTACAGCCTGTGCCAGTATGGGTGGGACTCGGTGTGGGAGTGGGGGCCGCAGGTGGGCGCGAACCTGTGGCGGACGACGGGCGACATCTCGGCCAACTTCGACCGCATGAGCCTGATTGGGCGCGGCCAGGCGGGGCTGGAGAAGTATGCGGCGCCGGGACACTGGAACGATCCCGACATGCTGGAGGTGGGCAACGGACGGCTGACGCACGACGAGAATGTGACCCACATGACTCTGTGGGCGATGCTGGCGGCTCCGCTGATTGCGGGCAACAACCTGACCCAGATGACGCCGGACGTGGCGTCGATCCTGATGAACAAGGAAGTGATCGCGATCGACCAGGACGCGCTGGGGCGGCAGGGAGACCGGGTCTATGCCGAGGGGCCGGTGGAGATATGGGCGAAGTCGCTGAAGGGCGGGCGGAAGGCGCTGGCGATCTTTAATTTTGGCGAGACGGCGAGCGAAATGCGCGGGATTGGGCTGCATCTGAAGGAGGCTGGCCTGCCGGCGCATGTGACGGCGCGGGATGTGTGGGCGGCCAAGGACCTGGGAAGGATTGGGGACGACACCAAATTTACGGTGCCGCGGCATGGAGTGGTGCTGCTGGTGGTGCGGTAAAGACAATGGTCAGTGGTAAGTGGTAAGTTGGCGGACTACGACGCGGAGGAGGGCCTGGATGACGAATCGCAGGAGCATGAGATGGATGGTGAGGTTTATGTCGGTCCTCCTGGCGGTGTGGATAGCCGACATGCTGATCGTGTTGTTCGCACACCTGCCTTACCCCAAGACGGTCTTGATTGTATTGTCTGTTCCAGCACTGATCGCGGCGTGCGTCATCATTCCGCTGTCGCGGGCGGACAAGAGCTAAGGAAGGTCTGAACGAGTGTTGGAGATTCCCTCAGAGGCTAAAGCCGCGTTGCAATCGCCGTGCAACCGGCGGGACTGAAGTCCCGCCCTTTCAAAACAGGGGCATATTCAGAGATTCCCTAAGCGTTGGCGAGGACGACGTGGAGGAGGGCCTGGGTGAGGAGCGGGGAGTCGTTGAGGCTTTCGGTGCGGAAGAGGCGCAGGCCGAGGGTGCGCGCGCGCTGGGCGAAGGCGATGTCGATGTCGTAGAGGACCTCGACGTGGTCACAGAGGAAACCGATGGGCTGGAGGACGACTCCGGGGTGGCCTTCGGTGCGAATGGCTTGGAGCGTGTCTTCGACAGTGGGGCCGATCCAGGGGCCTCCGGCGACGCCCTGGCTCTGGAAGGCGAAGAAGTATTTTTTCAGGTTGGGGAGTTGGCGCGTGGCGGCGGCGAAGACGAGGGCGGCGGTGCGCTTGGCTTCGATGGGGTAGGGGTCGGGAGTGGGGTTGGATTCGCTGGACTGGACGGTGCGGCAGGGGACAGAGTGGGCGGTGAAGAGGATGGGGAGGAATTCGTTACTTCCAACAGCGGCGCTGGATTCTGCGCAGGCGCGGGGGTACGTGTCGATGAGGCGCTGAGCGAAGGCTTCGATGAGGGAGGGTTCTTCGGACCAGGATTCGACGAAGGTGAGGGAGGGCCTGGGGGCGGAGGGACTCTGGGCGGCTTCGGCTTCGATGGCTGAGGTGAGGGCGCGGCGGTAGAGGCCGGTGCTGGTGCTGGAGTTCTGCGGGGCGAGACAGATGGCGAGGATGCGGGTGACGCCGTTGGCTCGCATCCGGCGGACGACGTCCGCGATGAAGGGGCGCCAGTTGCGCATGGCGGCGTAGACGCGCAGAGGATGGCCGGCGGCGGCGAGGGCGGATTCGAGCAGGCGGGCCTGGGCGAAGGTCCAGCGGGTGAGTGGTGGAGGCTCTGGGGTGGGAGTTTCGCGTAGGCCGATTTGGGCGTAGCGATGCTGCAGCTCGGTGACGACCGAGGGCGGGAGGGCGCGGCCGCCGGTGACTTTGGCCAGGTAGTCGGGCATCTCGCCGAGGACATTGGGTGTGCCGTGGGCGAGGAGGAGGACGGCAGCGGAGTTGTCTGCGGACTGGTTCATTGCGTATTGCGTAGCACCTAAAAAAGTAGAGGCGGTCAGGGGGTGGAGGATTTGATCTGGCGTACGACGGCGAGGACGGCTTCGACGGGGGTGTTGGGGACGATGCCGTGGCCGAGGTTGAAGATGTGTCCGGGACGGCCGGCGGCGGCGGCGAGGACCTCGGCGACGCGGGCGTGGAGGACGTCGGGCGGGGCGAAGAGAGCGATGGGATCGAGGTTGCCCTGGACGGCTACGCCGTGGCCTAGAGTGCTCCAGGCCTGATCGAGTGGGGTGCGCCAGTCGAGGCCGATGACATCGGCGCCGGTGTGGCGCATGGCGGGGAGAAGCGAGGCGGTGTCCACGCCGAAGTAGATGACGGGGACGCCGAGGGCGCGGATGCGGGCGATGAGGTCGGTGGTGGGGGCGAGGACGTAGGCGCGGTAGTCGGTGGGGGTGAGCGCGCCGACCCAGGAGTCGAAGACCTGGATGACATCGGCGCCGGCGGCGACCTGCTGGGCGGCGAAGCCGGCGAGGACGGCGACCAGCTTGTCCATGAGGATGGGCCAGGCGGCGGAGTCGGGGTTTAGAAGCGGCTTCGTGGCTGAAAGATCCGGAGTGTTGTGGAGTGGCGTAGTCTCTCGGGGTCCTTCGACTGCGCGCTGCGCGCTCTGCTCAGGATGACAATCTTCAGTGGAACGCTCAGGATGACAATCTTCTGTGATTGTGCGGGCAAAATGCGGGGGTCCCTCCACTCCGCTACGCTCCGGTCGGGATGACGGTGGTTGGGTGGTGGAAGCGTACATGAGGCGCTTGGTTTCGATGTAGTTGCGCGAGCTGCCGCCCTCGATCATGTAGCTGGCGAGGGTGAAGGGCGCGCCGCAGAAGCCGATGACGCCGAGCTGGTCTCCGTCAGAACGGGGCGGACTGAAGCGGGCGGCGATGATTTCGATGGCGCGGGCGACGTACATCAACTCTTCAGTCCGGTCGGTGCGGAGGGCGCGGGCCTGGGCGGCGGTGCGGATGGGAGCGAGGACGCGGGGGCCCTCGTCGGCGACGAACTCGAAGTCGAGGCCCATGGGGGTGAGGGGGAGGAGGAGGTCGGCGAAGATGATGGCGGCGTCGACGCCGAGGCGCTCGGCGGCGGAGATGGTGACCTCGGCGGCGAGCTCGGGGGTGCGGCAGATTTCGAGCAGGGAGTGGCGGCGGCGGACGGCGCGGTACTCCGGCATGTAGCGGCCGGCCTGGCGAAGGAACCAGACGGGGGTGCGGTCGACGGGGAGGCGGAGGCAGGCACGAAGGAAACGGCTGCCACCAGAGGCGGCAGCCGTTTCAGGTTGGAGAACCGCGGGGGGGGCCGCGGTCTGAGCCGCCGGGTCCGCTGCCCGATGGGTTGCAACGGGGTCAGCGTATGGGGCCGCCGCTCGATGTTGTGTATCGAGTCGAGCGGACCCGGCCAGCGGCGCAGCTTCGACGCAATCGGACCCTGGGGCGGCGGATGCACGGTCCAGAGGTTTGTTCTGAAGTTGACTCAAAGGGTATGGTCTCCCAACTCTTCGAGCGTAGCATCCTCCGGGGGGCCCGGCGTTAATCTCCTGTGCGCGGACTGGGCACTGAGCCACAACTCCGCGAATAATGGCGGCGGCTTGTTGCGCCGGCCGCCTGGTGCATGGAATAACTTTGCTCCGCAGGAGGGCACTGCGTTATTCCCTATCGGTGGCATGGGGATACAACTTTAGGAGGCTAGGTTCGAGGTACATGGTTCGAGGTTCGAGAATCAGGGGCAGGTTCGCGGATCAGGGTTCGAGGCGGAGGGAGAACTCTTCGATGACGGGGTTGGTGAGGACCTCGCGGGCGATGCGCTCGACCTCGAGCTGGGCCGCGGCGGGGCTGGATGCGAGCGAGTCCTCGAGGGTGAGGAGGAAGTACTTTCCCTGGCGGACATCGGCGACCCCGTTCAGGCCCATGCGGCGGAGCGCTCCGGCGACGGTCTGGCCCTGGGCATCGAGGACGGTGCGCTTCAACGTGACATAGACATGGGCTTTCATGGCTCCGATTATAGACTTGCGGCGGGGCGGATGGAGTGGCGGCGGGGCGGATGGGGTGGAGAGAGGCGAGAGTCTGCGCGGGCGGGGGATGGATTCGGCCGCACACGCGAGGAGACGCGCGGGGGGTTCGAGAGAGGCGCTCAAGCGGATGGGCTGCCTCTCGCAATCGAAAGGGCCGCCTCTGGGGGCGGCCCTTTGCTTTGGTTGAAGATTTCGGCGCCTACGGAAGATTTGCTCTAATTGATGGTGATGTAGGCGAAGGCGGTAGTGGTTGGGAGGGAGTGGGCGGCCAAGACGACACAGACAAAGCCGGGTGGAATCGCGGCCGGAGCGGTGAAGAGGCCAGTGTTGGTGATGGTCCCGAATGCGGTGGAACCGCCAACCACGGCCGTGGAAGGACAGGACGATGCCACACCTGCGTCACCAACCTCCCAGACGGCTGTGTTGTCGATGCCATGATTGGGCAATCCGTTGGAGCAGGGGGCGCTAGCAGAGGGGGCGGCGCAGGGCGGAGTGCCGGTCACACCGCCAAAGAACTGATAGGAGGTCCCACGGGGAACGGTCAAGACGCTGTCTGTGAGTCCCGAGGGGACGGTGGGAGTCTGGGGTGTCAGGTAGAGGGTGGGCGTAGCGCCGTTTTCGTTGAACCACTCAAACAACTGGTAGGCGGCGGCCACCGAGGAGGGGTTGGCGGGGTTGTTGGGCACCGAGGCCTCCAGCAACACGTCGCCCTGGGGAATGCCCGTTGTCGGCACATTGACGGTTTGGAGCGAGGTGACTCCAGCGCCCGACACAACCTGCTTCGTGTAGGTGATGACGTATTGCATGCTCTGCGCTTGCACCAGTGACGCGCCGTAATAAATTGGGATGCTGACAGTAATATTGGTGGTAGCCACCGATGCACCGCTATTGGTGTATGTGGCGGTGTTTCCGCTCTGCACAATGAGATAGCCAGTGGCGCCAGCGGGGGACTTCTCGGCGACCGGCGTACCGGAGCCGGTAATAGGCGGAAGGGGGGTGGCAAGGTTACTCGTCGGCCAGAGGGACCAAGTGACGTTTGACGGAGCATTGGTGACGTTGGCGGTGAAGGTAACGGTGCCGCCCTGGCCGGAGTTGGGAAACTCCATCACACCCGGTTGATTCGGATCAAACACAATGTTGACGCCATTAACTGCGCCGCCCACGCAGTCGGCGCACGTTTGCGACAACGTGATGCCTACGTTGGAATAGCTGAAAGTGGCGGGGGCCGCGCAGCCGGTCAGGGAATATGTGGTGGCGGCGATCATGGCGATGGCAAGAATCTTCAAGCAAAGTTTCATTGGGGGAATCCTTTGTAATGCGGAACCAGAAGAAGCATATCTAAAATTTCGTGTTCACGAAAGTATTTTTTTTCGCCTGGCAGGATCCACGCCGTACCCGGCTGCCTGCGACCGATTTGCATTGAGAGGGGAACTGTACCACCATGACAGCACAACGCGCCAGAGTTATCTTGCCGAGGGAACCGGGGGCGGGGATTGGCGGGAAAAGGCGAGGCGGGCCATCCAGTAGGCGAGCGGGCCGGCGACGGCCACCAGAGCGGCAAAGACGAGGGCGGGGAACGGGCCGACGCGCTCCAAGCGTGCTGCAACGAGGGCAAAGGCGAGCAGCAGGGCCGGGCCGGCGCCGGCCAGTATTGCCGTGATTAACCCTCCGGGGATGCGGAAGGGGCGGACGAGGGCGGGTTCCTTCAGGCGGAGGACGACCAGGGCGACAAACTCCAGCAACAGGGAGGCGCCGTAGAGGACGAGGTCGATGGAGATGAGGCGCTCGAAGGAGAGGCCAAGCGCCAATGCCCAGGCAGCGGCGCAGACCAGGACCGAGGCCCAGGGGACTGGGGCGCGGGTAGGGCGCGCGCAGGTGGTGCGGGTGAGGAAACGCGGGAGCAGGCCATCCCGGGCCAGCGCGCAGGGCACGCGTGCGTAGCTGAGCATAAGGGCGTTGAACATTCCCGCGCCGTTGAGCATTCCTCCGAGCACGACGGCAAGGGCAAGGCCGGTCCCGAAGAGGCCGGGGCCGGCGATGGAGCGCGCGGCGTCGGTCCATGCGCCGGTGGTGAACTGGCCGGCGGGGATGCCGCCGATGCCGATGGCGGCCAGCGGGACGATGTAGGTGAGGGCGACCAGCGCGGTGGAGAGCAGCATGGCGCGCGGATAGTTGCGCTGCGGCGATTCCACCTCCTGGGCGACGGTGGAGGCGTTGTCCCATCCCATGTAGTTCCACAGCGCGATGGAGACGGCGCCGGCCAGCGAGGGCGCGGCGACCGGAGCGCGCAGCAGAGTGAGCGAGTGGCGGAGGTGGTCATGCAGCGTGAGCAGACCGGCGGCGTGGGCGAAGAGGCCCCTCCACATGCCGGCGGCGACGAGGACGGCGAAGGGCGCAAGCAGAAGGGCGAAGAAGCCGATGGAGCCCTCGCCGACGGAGCGGGCGCCGCGCAGGTTCCATGCGGCGCAGCCCAGCACGACGGCCAGCTCCCAGAGCGTGGCGCGCGGGCCAGCGGTGAGCGCGGGCGCGACGCGGGAGAGATAGAGGACGAAGAGGACCGGGTAGATGGCCATGTCGAAGACGCTGGCTGCGAGCGAGAGCCAGGCCTCCTGAAATCCCCAGAAGGGGCCGAGAGCGCGGCGCACCCAGCAGTAGTAGCCTCCCTCCTGGGGCAGGGCGGAGGCGAGCTCGCCGACCATCAGCGCGGTGGGCAGGCTCCAGACCAGCGGGATGAGGAGCAGCAGGAGGAGGGCGCGTCCGTAACCGGCGTCGCCCAGGATGTCTTCCAGGCCGTAGGGGCCGCCGGCGACCATGAAGTAGGTGGCTGCGATGAGCGGGAGCAGACGCATCTTGCTGTGGGGTTTGCGCAGGCGACGGCCTCCGGGGAAGATTTGCTGTTGAGGAGAATTTACCTGAAGCAGGAGGCGAGGCGCAGGCAGGCTGAGTACATTTTCAGGGCAGGGGCGGTACGAAGCTCGCCGGGGTTGCTTCGGCTGTGCGCAGAATGACAAGCGTAAAAAGGACAACGGCGGAGGTAGTTCCAGAACAGGTTCTGAAGAAAAATTGCCTGGAACACTCGCCGCAAGGCACAATGAATGGGAACTGCTTTATAATCGGGAGGTTCCGGCGCCCGCTCACGAGCGAGTTGCGGGGAGTGTTGGAGAGATGGCCGAGTGGCTGAAGGCGGCGGTTTGCTAAACCGTTGTAGGGTCAAAAGCTCTACCGGGGGTTCGAATCCCCCTCTCTCCGCCATATAATTCATCCTAAAGATTTTATTGGGACATCAATCAATCGCAGAGCGGACGCTCTGGCGGTTTGAGTGTCCGATAGGTGTCCGATAAGGCGATCTCGACTCCGCGACGCGATCATCGATATGAGACTCGGCCGTCAGATTCCAGGCGCGATGGCGGCATTCCGTTACCGATCTGAGTTTCGCCGGAGCGGACGGGCAAGAGTGCCAGGCGAGTGTTGCGATCAGTCGACCATAATCTCGTGTTCCAGATGAATTGCGTGCGCAGGGAAAAGACCTCTCGACAGACGAACATTAAATGACTTGAGCCACGCTACAATGGATCGTCTTAATCTGAGCTTCCGAGGGCCAGTTGAAGAGATTGACTTTGCTCCGTGTGTCGGCGTGTCTCTGTGTGTCTATTGGTGCTGCGCTCTCTTCCAGCATGGCGCAGCCGGCCAGGAGCGGCGATGCGTCGCCTGTTCTGGCTGTCGCAAAGTCAGAGGTCGACCGCGACTTCGCAGCACTGAAGGACCAACCGGTCGCGGCCTACTATCTTAGCTATGAAATCGCCGACTCGAAAGTTGATACGGTCACCTCGTCCTTCGGCGCCCTGGTCAGCAGCGACTCCAGCCATCATCGCGTAGCGCATGTCTCGGTTCGCGTCGGCGACTTCGCGCTGGACAATACCCATCCGATCCGCAGCATGGAGGGAAAGATCGCCGCGGCCGTTTCCGGAAGCCTCTCGCAGGTCTCCGTTCCGTTCGATGACGATCCACTGCCCATCCGTCTCGTGCTCTGGGACGAGACGAACAAGGTCTACAAGAGCGCCGTGACGCAGTTGGCCGCCGCGAAGACCGACAACGGAATCCAGATCGAGCAGGAGGACAAGTCCGACGACTTCTCCCACGAGCGGCCCGAGAACTCCGTTGAGCCGATTCCGCCGATGCCCTTCGACCGCAAGCTGTGGGAGGAGCGAACGCGCCGCTACACCCAGCCCTTCCATCGCTACGGAGACCTCTACAACGCCACGGCCACAATCACCGCAGACCAGGAGGCGCGCTGGTTTGTGGATAGCGATGGCGCAGCGATACAAAGCTCGACCACATACTATCGCCTGATGATTCAGGCCACCTCCAAGGCAGACGACGGGATGATCCTTCCGCGCTATGAGTCCTACGCCGCCTTCACCCCCGAGGGACTGCCCGACGACGCGACCGTTCTGAAGGCCGTCGACAAGATGATCGCCGACCTGAAGGCCCTGCGCGTGGCTCCGGTCGTCGATCCCTACACCGGCCCGGCGATCCTCTCTGGCCGCGCCACCGCGGTTTTCTTCCACGAGGTCTTCGGCCATCGCGTCGAGGGCCAGCGCCAGAAGGGCGAGGACGAGGGCCAGACCTTCACCAAGATGGTGGGCCAGCCAGTTCTTCCCAGCTTCCTCTCGGTGGACTTCGACCCCACGCTGAAGCACTACGGAGGCGTGGATCTGGTCGGCTCCTACAGCTTCGACGACGAGGGCGTGCGTGCGCGGCCCGTCGTCGCAGTCAAGGACGGCATTCTCACCAGCTTCCTCATGAGCCGCGCACCGATTGCCGGTTTTCCCAACTCAAACGGCCATGGTCGCGCGCAGGCCGGAATGAAGCCCGTGGCGCGCCAGTCGAACCTCGTCATCGTCAACTCCAAGCCCGTAACCCGCGAGCAGTTGAAACGGCTTCTGATCGCGCAGATCAAGCAGCAGAACAAGCCCTTCGGACTCCTCTTCGACGATATTCAGGGCGGATTCACCCTCACCATGCGGGCCCTCCCCAACGCCTTTGAGGTGCTTCCCATCATGGTCTATCGCGTCTATCCCGATGGGCGAGAGCAGTTGGTTCGCGGTGTGAATCTGGTGGGAACCCCGCTCGCGGCCTTCAGCAAGATCGTCGCCGCCGATGACGAAAAGGCCGTCTTCAACGGGGTCTGCGGCGCCGAGTCGGGCTTTGTTCCGGTCTCGGCCAGCGGCCCAGGAATTCTGATCTCGCAGATCGAGGTGCAGAAGAACACCAAGTCGCAGGAGCGTCCGCCGATCCTTCCCGCACCCCTGGCGGCGACCGCAGGAGGCGCGCGATGAACAAGCCACTGCTTGCCCTTGCCCTCTGCCTCTTCGCCTCGGTCCCACTCCATGCGCAGTCCGACGACGTAGTGACTCGCGCCATGAAGGACGAGATTGCGCGCTCGATGAAGCTTCTGCAGCTGCCCTCGATGGACCGGCCCTACTACATCGAGTACAAGATCGTTGACCAGCAGAGCGTCATCGCGCACGCCCGTCTCGGTTCG
>Ga0116130_1002003_pt1 | contig 10773 bp, 6 predicted proteins | sample June2015DPH_17_5_FD_89733 | JGI IMG/M metagenome (GOLD analysis project Ga0116130, IMG submission 89733) | Peatland microbial communities from SPRUCE experiment site at the Marcell Experimental Forest, Minnesota, USA - June2015DPH_17_40 | ecosystem: Environmental > Terrestrial > Soil > Wetlands >...
GACGGTTGGTTCATTTCGCTCGACGCCGCCACCGGCAAGGAACGCTGGCGCAAGAAGGTGGCTGATGAGAAGCTGCAATACTTCACCACCATGGCTCCGCTGGTGGTGAAGAACCACGTGCTGGTCGGCGTAAGCGGCGACGCAATGGATGTGCGCGGATACCTGGAAGCGCGCGATCCGGAAACCGGCGACCTGCAATGGCGCTGGTGGACGGAACCGGAGAAGCCGGGCGACCCGGGTTCGGAAACCTGGCCCAACCAGGCCGCCATGAATCACGGCGGCGGCATGACCTGGCTATCGGGCACTTACGATCCGCAACTGAACCTGTTGTACTGGGGCACCGGCAACGCCAACCCGGTTTACGCGGGCCAGAGCCGCAGAGGCGCCAACCTGTGGACCGCATCGATCGTGGCGCTCAACCCCGACACAGGCAAGCTGGCTTGGTGGTTCCAGGCTTCGCCACACGATACGCACGACTGGGACAACGTGGAAACACCGGTGCTGTTCGATGCGGCGATCGACGGCCAGCCGCGCAAGCTGCTGGCGCAGGCGGCGCGCTGCGGATACTTCTTCGTGCTCGACCGGACCAACGGCAAGAACCTGGTTTCCAAAGGATTCACCGGCGTCAATTGGTCGAAGGGTGTCGACGCCAAAGGGCAGCCCATCCCGGATCCCGCCAAAGAGCCGAAGGTGGATGGATCGCTGATCGACATTCCGGCAGGCGGCGGCACCAACTGGCCGGCGCCCAGTTACGATCCCGACACGGGTCTATTCTACGTCAACGCCTCGCGCGGCTACAGCATCGCCTATCTCACCGACACGGACCCGAAGCCGGAAGGATACGGCGGACGCGGCGGCGCTCTGACGAGCGAGGCCGTGCTGGAAGCGCTAGACACGCGGACGGGCGACATTCGCTGGAGTCACACTTATCCCAGCGGCGGGTTTGCCACCGCTGGCCCCGGCATCCTCACGACGGCCGGCAAAGTGCTGTTCACCGGCGACCTGGCACAGAACCTGATTGCCTACGACCCGGCGGCGGGGACCATCCTCTGGCATTTCACCCTGCCGCAGAATGTGAGTAACGGGCCTTCCACCTGGATGCTGGATGGCCGGCAATACCTGATCGTTGGCGCGGGCGACACGCTTTTCGCCTTCGCGCCGGCCGGAGCGAAATGAGAATCGGGATACCGCTGGCCGCGGCCGCGTGCGCCCTCTGGCTGGCCGCGCAACAGGACACGCCCGAGGCGCAGAAGAACCCGCTGGCCGGCGATAACGCGGCCATCGCAGGCGGGCGGGCCTTGTTCCAGCAAGCCTGCCAGGCTTGCCACGGAGATGAAGCGCGCGGCGACCGTGCGCCGGCGCTCACGGGCGCCTTGCGCCGCGGCAGCTCCGATGGCGAGATCTTCGTCAACATCCGCACCGGCATTCGCGGCAGCCAGATGCCTCCCTTCGCAAAACTCAGCGCGGATGAGGTGTGGCAACTGGTGTCGTATTTGCGCAGCCTGGGCGCTCCGCCATCCACCGCTGACACGAATCGGCCGGCCAAGGTCACCGAAGTGACGTTTGAGCGCCTCCGCCGCGCCGCGGCCGAGCCGCGGAACTGGCTCACGTATTGGGGCGATTACTCCGGCCGGCACTATTCGCCGCTGCGCCAGATCGAGACTGCCAACGTGCACCTCCTTCAGGCGCAATGGGCGCTGCAACTGCCGGGCGATTCGATCATCGAGGCGGTTCCCGTGGTGGTGGATGGCGTGATGTTCATCACGCGGCCGCCGGGAGAAGTGATGGCGCTCGACGCCGCTACCGGCCGGCGCATTTGGAGCTACCAGCGGGCACAGAAAAAAGTCAACCCTTACGAGAGCAACCGCGTGAACCGCGGCGTGGCCGTGCTGGGCAAACGAATCTACTTCGGAACGCTGGATGCGGCGCTGGTGGCGCTCGATGCCCGCACCGGCAAACCGCTTTGGGAGACGCAGGTCGCCGATACGCTCGAAGGCTACAGCATTACGTCCGCGCCGCTGGCGATCGGCGGCAAGATTATCACCGGCGTGGCGGGCGGCGAGTACGGGATTCGCGGCTTCATCGATGCTTACGACGCGGCCACCGGAAAGCGGCTGTGGCGCTTCTACACCGCGCCCGGTCCGGACGAATTCGGCAACGACACCTGGGCGGGCGATAGCTGGCAGCGCGGCGGCTCTCCCACGTGGCTGACCGGCAGCTACGATCCGGAACTCGACACCATCTATTGGCCCGTCGGGAATCCCGGGCCCGATGCCAACGGCGACGTTCGCCGCGGCGACAACTTGTTCTCCTGCTCCGTGGTTGCGCTCGACGCGGCCACCGGCCAGCGAAAATGGCACTACCAGTTCACGCCGAACGACACGCACGACTGGGACTCGGCCGAAGCCCTGGTGCTGGTGGACCGCGTCTGGCACGGCCGGCGCCGCGCACTGCTGCTGCATGCCGACCGCAACGGCGTCTTTTATGTGCTGGACCGCGCCAGCGGCAAGTTCCTCTCGGCCACGCCGTATGTGCGCGTGTCATGGGTGAGTGGCTGGGACCGCGCGGGCCGCCCCATCGCCAAACCTGGCTGGCGCGCCACGCCGGAGGGAGCCATCGTCTTCCCCGCCCTGATTGGCGGCACCAATTTTCAGGCGCCGTCTTACAGCCCGCTGACCGGATGGATGTACGTGGCGTATCACGATGGCGGCGGCTGGTTTTCCTCCGGGCCGGCGCCTTTCGAGCGCGGCCGCCAATATTGGGGCAGCGGCGGCGCTGGCCCATTTGAAGGCGCGCCGCCCGGCACGCGGGATTCGCAGGGCATCGCGGCCCTCGACCCCGAAACCGGCGCAGTCCAATGGAAGCACGAATTCGCCAGTGTTTCGTTGCAGGCCGGCGTGCTGGCAACCGCCGGCGGAGTGGTGTTCGCCGGCTCGGCGGACGGAGATTTCCTGGCGCTCGATGCGCACAGCGGCAGCGAGCTATGGCATTTCAACGCAGGCGCGGAGGTCACCTCTTCGCCGATGAGTTACGCGGCCGATGGCCGCCAGTACGTGGCCATCTCGTCCGCCGGCGTGCTGTATAGTTTCGCACTGCCGCGGTAAGGGGCGAGCCGGCCTCCGGTTTCCACGCGCGCTTCGGTGAAGTGAGTTACCAGATGTGCACGCGTGCTTCGGGCGCCACGTAAAGCTCGTCACCCGGCTTCACGCCGAACGCGTCATACCATGCGTCGACGTTGCGCACCACGCCGTTGACGCGGAACTGGCGCGGAGAATGCGGATCGCTCACCACCTGCCGGCGCACGTAATCGTCTGTCACCTTGCCGCGCCAGGCCTGCGCCCAACCGAGGAAAACCCGCTGATCGCCCGTGAGCCCGTCGATCACCGGCGCCGGTTTGCCGCCCAGCGACGCGTGATAGGCATCGAGCGCGAGCGTGATGCCGCCCAGATCGGCGATGTTCTCGCCCATGGTGAGATCGCCGTTCACGTGCACGCCGGGCAGCGGCTGGAACGCGGAATACTGCACTCCCAGCATTTTGGAGCGCGCTTCGAATTTCGTCGCGTCTTCCTTCGTCCACCAGTCGCGCAGAGCGCCCGCGGCATCGATCTTGCGGCCCTGATCGTCGAATCCGTGAGTAAGTTCATGGCCGATCACTCCGCCGATGGCGCCGTAATTGATGGCGGGGTCCGCATTTGCATCGAACATCGGCGCCTGCAGAATGCCAACCGGGAACACGATGTCGCGAAGCGAGCCGTTATAGGCGTCGTTGGTTTGCGGCGTCATGCTCCAATCGCTGCGGTCCACCGGACCAAACAGACGGCCCGCGTAGAACGCCCAGTCCGCGGCGCCCGCGCGGCGCACGTCCCCCACCAGATCGTCGTCGGTGATGAGAAGCTTGGAATAATCGCGCGGGTGATCGGGGCCGGCGACCTTGATGGTGTAGGTGTCGAGCTTTTTCAGCGCCTCGGGTTTCGTTTTCGGTCCCATCCAGTCGAGTCTTTCGAGGCGCGCACGATAGGCGGCTTTCAAGCTGGCCACCAGCGCCTCGATTTTGGCTTTCGCGTCAGGGCCGAAATATTTCGCGCTGTAAAGCTGGCCCACGCCAAAGCCTAAAGTGCCGAAAGTCCCGAAGCGGTCGCCCACCAGGAAATCGCCGCCGCTCACCGCATAAACGCCGCGCTTCCAGCGTACCTGCTGCTGCCGCTGTCCGGCGAGCGTCTTGCCGCGCATGTCGAAATAAGCTTCGGTGAACGCTTTGGAGAGATACGGCGCGGCGTTATCGGCAATCTCGAAAGCCTGCCAGGCCTGTAGCGTTTCCATGGGTGTTTGCGCGTAGAGCAAGGCGAGTTTCGGGAACGCGCTCTTCTCCGCCACGATCACCCGCTCGACATTCGCGACGCCGGCATCCTTCAGAAACGCTTTCCACCCGAAGCCCGGGGCGTGTTTCTGCAGTCCCGCGATGGACATCGGATTGTAGGCGGCGATGGGATCGCGCTGCTGCGCCTTGGTCCAGCTCGCGTCCGCAATCCGGGTTTCCAAATCCACCACATCTTTCGCCCGCGCATCGGCATCCGGCCAATCCACGAGATCGAGGAGTTGAGCGACGTAAGCTTGATATTTCGCCTTCTGCGCGGCGAAATCGGACTTCAGATAGTAATCGCGGTCGGGCAAGCCGAGCCCGCCCTGGCCGAGATAGAGGGCGTAGTGCTTGGGATCTTTCAGATCTACATCAATGCTGAAATTGAACAAGGTCCCTTCGAAATCCGATGCGTTGCGGCCCATCAGCGCGGCGAGTTCGTCGCGCGATATCGCCGCGCGCACTTGGGCGAGATCCGGCGCAATCGGTTTCGCGCCCAGTTTCTCCGCGCGCGCCTCATCCAGGAACGCCTTGTAGAAGGCGCCTATCTTGCCTTCGAGATCGGCGGGCTCGTGTGGCGCTTTGGCGGCCGCCTGCTCCATCATGTCGTGGAGCCGCGCTTCCGTGCGATCCGTCATCAACAACCGAAAACTGATGGCCGGCTTATCGGGCGGAATCGGCGTGCGGTCGAGCCACGTGCCGTTGGCGAAGCGGAAGAAATCGTTACCGGGCTCGGTGGTTTTGTCGGCGCCCGCGGCATCATAGCCCCACGCGCCATACTGCGGTCTTGCCGTGGTGTCCGCCACTTGCGCGCTGATCGAAAGCGTCAGCACGATCGCAATTGCCGCGACGACCCCACGACGCGAAGCAAGCTTGGTATGCACGTTTAACTCCCTCCATGAACGTATCGGTGGCCATGGTCGCAGATCGGCCGGGCCGTAAGTCATATTACCGCGTCTTTACGTTGTCTGCGAACTCGATACCAGGGCCGTATTCAGCCTTTCTTGATGAAGTCCTCGCGGACCGGGTGGAACGTATCCACCAGCCGCGCGGAACGAGACAACAACTGAATGGAGTGTGGAACGCCCGAGGGAATCGCAATCAGATCGCCGGCGTTCAGCCTTTCCGGGGTGCTGCCTTCACTACAGAACAGCACTTCACCGGAGGCCACGTATGTAGTCTGCTCGTGAGGGTGCGAGTGGAACGGTTCGGGCTCCTTCCACGGCCCACCTTCGATGTCCAGCGCCACCGACATGAGCTGGTTGGTGCGGATAATCCTTCTCGACAATCCTTCGCCCAGCTTTTCAGCCGGCTCGACGGCGGGACGCAATGCAGCAACTTTGTCCTTAGCATAAACCATGCAGCCATTTTCCCGCACTCGACGAGGTCGACGCCTCCAGGTCGTGAGCGCCGACCTGGAGGCTGCACAGGAGGTCTTCTCTGTCCGACACGCTTGCGTGAGATCGCTTGGGTGCTGGCGCGCCGACACATTGTCGTTCTATATTTGTTTGAGAGTCGAACATGGTTCCTTCCTCACGCGCAATACGAGCAACATGGCGGGTTCTCCCGATGAGCCTTCTAGTCGTCGTCGCGTCTCAATTTGCAGCGGCGCAGCAAGCTCCCAGCCCGGCTGCGGGGGTGCCTCCTGCTTCTTCAACTGGTGGGCCGCTGCCGATGAACTGGACGGCGGAACAGGACCATCAGAACATGATGGATCAGCTCGGCATCAAGGCCCTCCGCCCGGGAGCGAACGGCAATGAAAAAGCCCCCGATCACGCCAATTACGATGAGTCCAAAGCTAATCCGTTTCCGGACCTGCCCGACGCGCTCACGCTCAAGAACGGGCAACGGGTCACGACGGCGGCACAATGGCGGCGGGACCGTCGCCCGGAGATCGTGGAAGATTTTGAGCGCGAGGTGGTCGGCCGCATCCCCGTCAACGTGCCGGGGGTGACCTGGACCGTCACGAGCACGACGAACTCGAAGGCCGGCGTCTTTCCCGTGATCGAAAAGCAACTCATCGGACACGTGGATAACTCCACGTGTCCGTCGATCAGCGTTGATGTCCAGATGACGCTGGTCACGCCGGGCAACGCGAAGGGCCCCGTGCCGGTCATGATCATGTTCGGCAGCCAGGCATTTCTCAAGCGGATGGCAGAGTTCATGGAAAAGCGCCCTGAGTCGAAGGGGATGCTGGGGACCGATCCGCCTTCGACTGAACAGTTGATTGCCAATGGTTGGGGCTACGCGTTCCTCGATCCGGGCAGCATTCAGCCCGATAACGGTGCAGGGCTGAGGCAGGGCATCATCGGTCTGACGAACAAGGGACAGCCGCGCAAGCCGGAGGACTGGGGCGCGCTGCGGGCCTGGGGCTGGGGCGCGTCGCGCGGCCTCGACTATCTGGAAACCGACCAGGCAGTGGACGCCAAGCGTGTCGGCATTGAGGGTGTTTCGCGGTTTGGGAAAGCAGCCCTGGTGACTATGGCGTTCGACACTCGCTTTGCGGTCGCGCTGATTGGTTCCTCCGGCGAAGGCGGCGCCAAACCGCACCGGCGCAACTTCGGAGAGAAGCTTGAGAATCTCACCAACTCCGGTGAGTATCACTGGATGGCCGGCAACTTCCTCAAATACGGTGCGGTTGAGGCTTCGTTTGGGAGCGAGAATGCCGGCGACCTGCCGGTGGATTCCAATGAGCTGATAGCGTTGTGTGCCCCGCGGCCGACCTTCATCAGCTACGGCATCCCGGAGAAGGGCGATGCGAAGTGGCTGGACCACCAGGGCAGCTACATGGCGGCCGTGGCCGCGGGGCCCGTATTCCGTTTGCTCGGCGCGAAGGATCTCGGAGTCACGGAAGACTATCATTCCGCGAAAATGCCGCCGGTCAATGTCGGACTCCTCGAAGGCCAACTCGCTTGGCGTCAGCATGACGGCGGCCACACCGACGCTCCGAATTGGAAGTACTTCCTCCCCTGGGCGGACCGGTTCCTGAACTATCGTGCGGCGGCGTGGCAACTTCCCGCGGATCAGCCGGTGTTCCGTACCGATCCGAACTCGCTGGTGGCCCACGCCCAGCTCCTCGAAAAGGCGAAGCGGGGCGGGATCGACCTCTATTTCGAAGGAGACTCGATTACGCGCCGCTGGGGCGCCACCGACTATCCTGAGCTGCTAGCCAATTGGAGGCAGAACTTCTTCGGTTGGAACGCGGCTGATTTCGGCTGGGGGGCCGATCAGACACAGAACATTCTCTGGCGGCTGGAGAACGGCGAACTCGACGGTGTGAATCCCAAGGTCGTCGTCCTGCTCGCCGGTACGAATAACGTTGGCGACACGCTGGCGCACGGTGACGCCAATGAGCGGACCGGCGATGTCACGCGAGGTCTTCAGGCGATTGTGCGGACGATTCAGGCCAAAGCGCCTGCGGCGACGATCATCGTGACAGGGATCTTCCCGCGCAACGACAACATGAACCTGATGCCGATCATTGACAAGGTCAACGGCAATCTCTCCAGCATTGCCGACAGTCGGAAGGTCCGGTATCTGAACATAAACGACAAGCTAGCCGGCCGCGACGGCCGGCTCTTTGACGGAATGATGCATGCCGGGGACAAGGTGCATCCGACCGTCCAGGCGTATCAGGTTTGGGCCGACGCGTTGAAGCCGGTCCTTAGCGAATTGCTGGGCTCTCCCGCCGCCGTGGACCACGCTCCGCCGCCCACCGGCGATCCCAGCGTGGCGCGATGACGGAATTACGTCTTGCCTAAGCGCTCTATCTCACGGCAATCCGAAACGGCAGGAGTTAAAAGATGACACATAGCTGCATCCCTCTCGTATTGGACTGAGCATGGATCCCCGAGAGATTCGAACATATCGTGTGCAGCTTTACAGCGCGTCTCGGTGAAATCGCGTTGCGGCTCTTTGCGTATGCGCCTCGAGCAAGCTGTCGTAGGATAGCATGTGGAAGTCTTCGCGCTCCTGCGCACTGATCAACCGTCGCCTACCTAGCTTACATCGTTTGCTCGGGGTCCGACAACGGGAAGATGGTCTTAGGCGCGTGGCAGCGTAGTGGAAAGTGTTGCAATCTTGATCGGCCGGGAGTTGGCGCAGTGGAACGAAGCAGGCGGGACGCCCTTTAGGCGATACCGAGCAGGGCATCGAATAGCCAGACGGAGCCACCCAGGTTTTGTCTCTTGATTCCGAGTAATCGCTGTCGCGAAATCCCCTTCTGTCCACCAGAGTCGTTCCGGAAGACCCAGCCGTTCCGACATTTCGCTTGAAGTCTCCTCCAGCCCAAGGTAAGGTCAAAATGGCTACCGATAATGAACCTTAACGGGCCCCTCGTGGAGCGTGCACGCCGCCATACAACCAGCGGTCGAGTGGGCGACGGGCCATTCTCGACGGCTACTTCACCGCCGACCTGGGGCATCAAGCTGCAATCTGTAGGATAATCACTCAGATGAAATCGAAGCTTGCCGTTTGTTCTTTCCTGACAGTGGCGCTCTCGGCCCAGAGCCGCTTCGCTCCGGGCGTTAAGCCCTTTATCACTGTGGACGATCCTGTAGTCGCTCTCCAGCATGTTCGCGTGATCGACGGAACCGGCGCCGAACCGCGGGAGGACCAGACGATTATCCTCGACCATGGCAAGATATCGGCAGTGGGCCCGTCGGCAACCACAGTGCAGCCGGCTGGTGCCCGTACTGTCGACCTCAGTGGCTCAACCATGATCCCCGGTCTTGTCGGAATGCACGAACACTTGTTCTATCCCTCCGGCGGCGGCATCCCCATGTACAACGAGCAAGCCTTCAGCTTCCCGCGCCTCTATCTGGCGAGCGGTGTGACCACAGCCCGCACAGCCGGCAGCCTGGAGCCCTATACCGATCTCAACCTAAAGCGCTTGATCGATAACGGAAGTATGCCGGGGCCCGAGCTTTACATCACCGGGCCCTATCTCGAAGGAGCGGGCAGTTTCGCGGCCCAGATGCACGAACTCACCGGCCCCGATGACGCTGCGCGCACCGTGGAGTATTGGGCATCCGAAGGAGTCACGTCCTTCAAGGCCTATATGAACATCACCCGCGACGAACTGAAGGCGGCCGTGGACACGGCACACCGGCATGGAATCAAAGTCACGGGCCACCTCTGTTCGATCGGTTTCAGCGAGGCCGCCGCGATTGGAATCGACAATCTGGAACACGGCCTGCTGGTGGACACCGAGTTTCACCCAGGCAAGCTGCCCGACGTCTGCCCTCCTCAGGCGGCTACCCGCAGCGAGATCGCCCGTCTGGATCTGGACAGCGCCCCGGTGCGCAACATGATCGCAGACTTGGTGAAGCACAATGTCGCGATCACTTCCACCCTCGCGGTGTTCGAAGCGTTCGACGGAGGCCGGCCGCCGCTGGAGGAGCGATTCCTCGATGCGTTGACGGCGGAGGCGCAGGTCAGCTACCTCGGTGCGCGCGCCCGCGCCCAGGCCGGATCGTTCCTGCCGATGCTCAAAAAGGAATTGGAGTTCGAATTTGCCTTCGTGAAGGCGGGAGGTCTGCTGATGTCGGGTGCGGATCCCACGGGCAACGGCGGGGCACTGGCCGGTTTTGCCGACCAGCGCAATATCGAGCTGCTGGTAGAGGCGGGATTCACGTGTTCGCAGGCCATCCAGATCGCAACTGCTAACGGCGCGAAGTTCCTTGGTGAGTTCGACCGCATCGGGACCATCGCCGTCGGCAAGCAGGCCGACCTCGTTGTGATCGACGGCAATCCCGCGGCCCGCATCGCGGACATTCGCAAAGTCAAGATGGTCTTCAAGAATGGTGTCGGCTACGATCCCGTGAAGCTGCTGGAGTCTGTACGCGGTTCGGTTGCCCTGCACTAGCCGCCGCGAGCTATAGCCTTTGCCCCTTGCAGGCTCCTGTTTCAAACAGCGAATCGATGCCGCAGATGGAGGTAAACATCTTGCGCGCGTTGTGGGCGACGCCGGGGACCGGCAGCACGCGCTGTGCGAGCCCGGTGTTGTGGCGCGACTGCAGATACATGAAATAGTTGGCGCCGCGCCGCAGGCGTGTCGGACCTTGAGCCTCGGCGGCACAGTTGCGACGTGAATTTCGAAGCGCGGATTCCCGAGGCGACGAGGGACGAACTGGCTGCGATGGGGCACAAAGTCGTGATGCGTGGTGACTTTTCTTCCACGAGAATGGGCTCGGGACAGGCGGTTCAGCGCGACTTTGGTAAAGGGATGAATGCTGGGGCGTCCGATCCCCGGAAGGACGGGGCGGCGGTGGCGGAATTGAAAGGGTTCAAGATCGAGGGGAAGTAGACAGCCGGTTTGTCAAGTCGTAGTCGTTAGGAGTTTCCTCAGATTTTGAGCCCGTCCCAAGCAAGCAGCAGTTCCAGTTGTAGATTGGGAAGCGGCTCTTCCGGTGGGC
>Ga0116130_1002005_pt1 | contig 10768 bp, 9 predicted proteins | sample June2015DPH_17_5_FD_89733 | JGI IMG/M metagenome (GOLD analysis project Ga0116130, IMG submission 89733) | Peatland microbial communities from SPRUCE experiment site at the Marcell Experimental Forest, Minnesota, USA - June2015DPH_17_40 | ecosystem: Environmental > Terrestrial > Soil > Wetlands >...
GGCGCCTACCTGCTGCGTGCCCTGACCGAATCCGGCACCCTGCCCGCGAGGGCGGGAATTGCCGCCGGGATCGCCTATGCTCTGCTGTGGCTCGTCTGGGCCGCTCGACGCCCGGCCTCCGAGCGCCTGAGGACCGCGTTGGACAGTCTGACCGCCATCCTGGTGCTCTGTCCCTTGCTTTGGGAGGCGACATTACGTTTCCACGCGATTGACCCCTGGATGGCCGCAGCGGTCCTGTTGCTCTTCGCGGTTTTCGGCATGGCGATCTCCTGGCGCAAGAGCCTGCTCATCGTTTCCACGTTCGCCACGCTGGCCGCTCTGGGAACTGCCGCCGCTCTGTTGCTGGCCACTCACAACGTGCTGCCGTTCACGTTCCTGTTTCTCGCCGTGGCCGCGGCCATCGAAGCTTCCGCCTGCCTGGAACACTGGTTGAGCGAGCGCTGGGTGGGGGCCACCGCCGCGGATCTTGCAGTTCTGCTGGCCACCTGGCTGGTGACGAATGCGCGAGGCCTGCCCGAAGGTTACGCAGCGATTCCTCATCCGTGGCTGCTCACGGCGCAAGTGGTGCTGCTTACTATCTACCTCTCCAGCACGATCTTCCGGACGCTGTTTCGGGGCTTCTCATTCACCGCCTTTGAGACGGCTCAATGCGCCGTGGCCTTCGCCGTCAGTCTCAGCGGCGGCCTGCAAATGGCGCCGGTGATGGCCGTGGTCATGCTGGTCTGCGGAGCGGCCTGCTACGTCGTGTCTTTTGTTCTTTTGGAGCGACAAGGCGCTTCCAGCCGCAACTTTTTCACTTATTCCACCTTCGGGATTCTGCTGGCGTTGGCGGGCAGTCGAATCCTGCTCTCCAGCGGGACGGCGGCCTGGGTTTGGTTCGCCCTGGCGATAGCCTGCATCTGGGCGGGCGGCTCTTTCGGCCGGCTGACGCTCGAAGTGCATGGGGGAATCTACCTGTTGTTGGCGCTGGTCGTGTCGGGTGCAGTTCAGGAAGCGGCGAACCTGCTGTTGGGCTCGGCATCGTGGCCGGGCGAGCGGCAGGTAGCCTTGTGGACGGGTCTGGCGGCCAACACCGTCGCCTACGCCCTGGTGATGCATTACGGCCGCGACGGCCGTCTTTCGTGGAACATGCGGGCGTTCCGCATTGCGGTTGCCGCCAGTTTTGTCTGGCTGGCATCCGGGACCGCGGCCGGCATTCTGACCGAGGCCTATCACCAGGTGTTAGGAGCCGGCGCCAGCCATGCGTATTGTGCCACGCTGCGCACGGGCGTCCTGGCGGGCCTTTCCCTTCTACTCGCCTGGGCGGGCTCGCGGTGGAACCGCTGGGAGTTGTCGCACCTGATGTACCCGGCCATGTTCCTGGGTGGCTATCGCCTGGTGGCGCAAGACCTTCAGCAGGGCCATACTGGAGCGCTTTTCCTTTCGCTACTGCTTTATGGCGCGGTGCTGACGGCATTACCGGCCGCGAGCCAGCCGAGGCCAAGATAACAAAACGCCGATTTCATTTCCAGATGCGGAGTCGCGGCCGAGCCGTCATTCGATCGGAACCGTGACCGTGAGGCGGCCGCTGTCGGCTATATACAGGTTGCCTCCGGAATCCACGGCCATGCTGGCGATCAGGGCAAACGACGCGGCGAGGACGGCGTCGTCGATCTACAACCCCGCAGGTGAACTTCGCTTGGTTATTGGCAGCGAGGCAAGTCACGCCCTCTAGAAGGCCGACGAAAGGATTGAAGTGAATCCCTCAGGTAGACACTCTAAACGGAGTGCGTTGCGCGGCTAAGCGATCAGAAACGGAGATGTCGGGTACTGAGTCCGAACGAACGTGAACACAAGCGAGGCGGCCAGGAATTCCGCCACCGCGACATCAGCTTGAGCGAGGTCCAGCCTCAACAGCCCACGTCTCGGTGAGCGCTCGTTCGAAATTCCCCCCGAGGATGAGTTCGATGTTCCGGCTGGAATAGTTCCGACGCACCAAGCCCTCGGTCAGATCATAAACCTTCTTTGCATAGTCGATTCCATCAAGGTCGAACCTCCTTGTGGGACGAACCCGAGTATCCCGTCCGTCCAGATCGACGTCGCTGCCTATGCCGGCGTGCTCCACCCCGACCAGTCTGGTCAGATGGTCAAAGTGATCCAGTACATGCTCAATCGTGACTGGTCCTGCGGACCGAACAAAGGAGCGGACCATGGTAATACCCATGACGCCTCCCGTCGCGGCCATATGCTTGATTGCTTCGTCCGTTTTGCAGCGGGCACAACTCGGAACCAGCGCGCGACAGTTGGAGTGCGTAATGAATACAGGCTTTCGATGCTTCGATAGCATTCATCGTGGTCCGGTCCCCGCAATGTGAAATATCCACGGCCATGCCTACGTGATTCATACGCTCCACGATCTGAATGCCGTATTTACTGAGTCCAGAGTCTCGCGGGTCGGAAGATCCTCCGCCGATCCTGTTGCCGCTGTAGGTAAGCTGCGAGACCCGCTGGCCTAAATCATAGAAGCGGTCTACATCCTCGACGGTTCGAAAATGCGCGGAGTTCTGCTGGCCAATTAGGATGCCGATCTTTCCGAGCGCTTTTGCCTGTTTGAAATGGGCCACTCTCTCTATGCGCTGGAACTGCTCTCTGTGCGCCGCGGTGAACGCGTTCCACCCAATAATGTCTCTCCATGACTCCGTGTAGATGTCCCCTGCGATGTAGCCGACGGCGGGGTGGAACACTGTTGTTCCCGAGTCTCTCAACCGGACGAAATCGGCTTGCCCGAACCGGCCCGGATCGCCTTCCCAGACCAACAGTTTGCTGTAGTCCAAGGTCAATAGGCCCAACATATCGATCACTGTGGAGCGACGGACCAAGTCCACGGTGCGAGCCGCATATTCCGTTTCACTCTGGGCAAAAAGAGAAAATCGGCCACGGTTGATCATCGGCGCGCCCAGGGATAGCGCTGCGCCTTTCAAAACCGAGCGACGAGAGATCATAAGAGGTGGCATCTCCCACGGACAGGCAACGGCGCGCCTTTTTTGGTCAGCCCGCGGATGGATGTTACAATCTGTCGATCGCCCGAAGCGCTCTCTTCCGACGCGTTTCGGGTGTTTAACGGGGAGCTCCCGTTGACTCGATTTAGTGGCCCCATACCCCAGCCTTCAGGCGGCGTTGAGTTGGGGCGCCCTAGGCTTCTTCGCCTCGCTTAGCATCGGATCATCCGCGGCGGCGTGCAGGTGTTTCATCACCTCAGCGCGGAACCACCCGTGGACGCGATTGGTGGCGGCGTGGATCTCTTCATCGTGTTGTGCTAGGCAGACCTTGCAGCCTTGGGTCATCGTTTGCTCCTGTTCTACCCGACAATAGGCCTGGGGCCCCGCCAGAACAAGACATGCGGAAGTATACGTGACCCCCTTCACTTCTGTTGTGGTACTTTCCTGACCTGCGGAAACTACCGGATGGGGAATCTCCCAGTAATAACCGCGTCGGATCGAGCGGCGCCCCGGCACCGCCCCAGTTTGCCAAGACCGAACTGCCTCGTACGCTGACCCAATTCCGGAAACGGCGAAAAAGCGAGAGACTGAGTTTTCGGACCAAACGGGGTAGGCCGAATTCGCACCCCCACCGCCAAATTATTGATAATACATATGGTTAGTTGCGCCTTAATGGCAACATCGGCAGCCATTTGAACCTCACCTCGGGTCCCAAACGACATCAAGCGACTTCGTGTCGGAGCAGATTGCTCTATCTTTACTGTTAGTCCAATAATCGTCTCTAACCAACGGGCCGTTGGTTCGTATAAGAAACATATGGACACACTCTGGCGCGACGTCTGTTTCGGCCTGCGGTTGCTGGCGAAGAATAAGGGCTTCGCCGCGGTGGCGGTGTTGGCCTTGGCCCTGGGAATTGGTCCCAATACGGCGATTTTCAGTGTGATCTATGCCACCCTGTTGGCGCCGATGCCTTACCCGCAACCCGATCAGCTCGTGGTGGTTTGGTCGAAGATCCAGGGAAGCCGAAACGTGGTTTCCGCCGGCGACTTCCTCGACTGGCAGCATGAGAGCAAAGCCTTCCAGGGCATTGGCGCCGCCAGCGGTTCGCAATTTAACCTGGCCACGGCCCAGGAGCCGGAACAGGTGTCCGCCCAGACATCGACGCCTGGTTTTCTCGGCATCTTCGGCTACACGCCTCTGTTGGGACGGGCGGACTTCCGTGGTGACGAGGGGCAGCCAGGCCGCGATCACGTCGTCATCCTGACCTATCGTCTGTGGAAGCGGCGCTTCGGTTCCGATCCAGGTATCATCGGCCGCCAGATCCGCATGAACGACGAGCCCTACACAGTGGTCGGCGTGCTGCGCCCAGGCCAGGCCGACCGCCTCCAGCAGGAGATGTGGGTTCCGTTGGTCTTCAAGCCGGAGCAGATCAACCACGACTTTCACTGGCTCATCGTGCTCGCCCGCATGAAGCCCGGCGTGACGTTACAGCAGGCGCAGTCGGATATGGACTCCGTGACGCGGCACATCGCGCAGGTCTATCCGCGGTCGAACAAGGGCTGGACGTCCAGCGTGGAAGCGTTGCAGAACGACTTCCTGAGCCGGGACACGCGCACCCACATGTGGCTGCTGATGGGCGCGGTGGGCTTCGTCCTGCTGATCGCCTGCGTGAATGTGGGCAACTTGCAGCTTGCGCGCGGAACATCGCGCCAGAAGGAACTGGCCGTGCGGGCATCGTTGGGCGCGGGCAGCGCCCGGTTATTCCGGCAGTTGCTGACGGAAAGCCTGGCGCTGGCCGCAGCCGGCGGCGCAGTGGGGGTAGCCCTTGGCTGGGTAATCCTCAAGGCGGTGATGACACTCATGCCGCGATTCACACTGCCCTCGGAGGCGGATGTCGGGCTGAACTGGCCGGTGTTGGCATTTACACTGAGCGCAACGGCGCTCGCGGGAGTGCTGTTCGGCTGCGCGCCCGCCTGGCAGGCCACCCGGCTGGACCTTGTGGAACCGCTGAAAGAAGCCGGACGTTCGACAAGCGGCGGAGGCCGGCATCGATTGCGTCAGGCACTGGTGGTGGTGGAGTTCGCCCTCGCTCTCGCCCTGCTCACCGGCGCGGGCCTCGCCATCCACAGCTTCTGGAACCAGACGCGGGCCGATTTGGGCTTCCGCTCCGATCATGTTCTCACTTTCAACCTGCCCGTGCCCGAAGGCCGGCTGAAGGGAACCGAGCAGATCGACGGATTTTACCGTCAGGTGCTGGAGAGAGTCGAGGCCGTTCCCGGCGTACTGCGCGCGATGGCCGCGACCGGAATGCCGCTCGAGGGCCCCGGCTTTGGCATGCCGTTCACTGTCGCGGGCAAGCCGGTCAGCGATCCCTCCGCGCGCCCGGGCGCCGCGTTTCTCATGTGTACCGCCGGGTACTTCCAGACCTTCGGCGTGAAGATGGTCCGCGGCCGCGCCATCAACGAGGAGGATGTTGCCGGCAGCCTTCGGGTGGCTGTCGTGAACGAGAGATTCGTCGAGAAGTTTCTGTCGGGTCTGGATCCACTGCGGCAGCGCATCCTGGTGGAAGAGTTGATTCCCGGCGTCACCAAACTCGGGCCGCCGCAGGAGTGGCAGATCGTCGGCGTGTTCCGCGACGTGCGCGCGCCCGAGATACTGAAAGATTCCGACTATCCGGAGATTGACGTACCCTTCTACCAGAGTCCGTGGCCGCAGGCGGCGATGGCGGTGCGGACCAACGGCGACCCCGCTGCCATGCAAAAAAGCGTCGCCGCGGCCATCCGCGCAGTGGACCCGACGCTGCCGCTGGCGCAGCCGCGGACCATGGACCAAATGATGGACGAGCACCTCGCCGGGGACCGGTTCAGTGCGGTCCTCTACATCAGTTTCGCCGGTGTGGCGCTGCTGCTGGCCGCGGTGGGCATCTACGGAGTGATGGCGTTCGCGGTGGCGCAGCGAACCCACGAGATCGGGTTGCGCATGGCGTTGGGCGCGAGTCGCGGACGAGTTCTCGGACTCGTCCTTCGCGAAGGTATGACCCTGGCCGCGACCGGACTCGCCGTGGGACTGGCGGGTGCATGGTTCGTGGGCCGGGCTATGAAAAGCGTGCTCTATGGCACAGGCGTCATCGATTCCGCGTCTCTAGCCGTGGTGGCCGCCGTCCTGCTGGTTTCGGCGCTGCTGGCCTGCTGGTTCCCGGCGCGGCGGGCCACGGCAGTGGACCCGATGACTGCCTTACGCCAGCAGTAAGCCAGAACGAAGGCTTCGCTCTTTCGGGGCAAATGCCGCTGTGCTGCATTCGCAGAAGCCGCCCAACCTGGAGTGCAATGTACGAGCGTTATGTGGCGATATCGCTAGCTTCTCTGTACGGAACATATCGCGCGCAGGCTCTACGCTGCGCATCGATGGGAAGGCTTCGCGCCTTTTGTCCCCTGCGGGTGACCGCTCATCACAATTCCTCACAGTGCCGCTGCGACCGGCGCCACAATCGCCTCATGAAACTACTGATGCTTTCTCTCGCACTTGCCACCGCTTCGATGGCGCAGTCGCCGTTTCAGGTCAAGGTGACCGGGCACGGCCGTCCCATCATCCTGATCCCTGGCCTGTCGTCGTCAGGCGAAGTCTGGGACACCACCGTTGCACGTTACAAAGACCGCTTCGAATGCCACGTACTCACCGTCGCCGGATTCGCCGGCGTGGCGCGCGTGCCCGCCCCGATGCTCGACCGCATCCGCGAAGGCCTGGCCGACTACATCCGCAAACACAAACTCGATCACCCCGTCATCATCGGCCACAGCCTCGGCGGCTTCCTCGCGCTTGACCTGGCCGCGAAGTATCCGGACTTGCCCGGCCGCCTGGTCATCGTCGATTCGTACCCCTTCCTGGCCGCTATGGCCGATCCCCACGCAACGGCCGCCAGCGCCCACGCGGCCGCCGAGCAGATGCGCCACGCCATAGGCGACGAGACCCAGGAGGCGTACGAACGCTACGTCAAATCCGGCGTTGGCACGCGGACGATGGTCGAGAAAGAATCGGACTTCGACCGCATCACGGCGTGGGGCCTGGCTTCGGACCGCACTGCCGTCGCCGACGCCATGGCCGAGCTCTGGTCCACCGACCTGCGCGACGAGGTGGCCAAAATCAAGGTCCCTACGCTGGTCTTCGGTACGTGGATCGGCTTCAAGCAGTTTACCGACCGCGCGCGCACCGAGGGCAACCTGCGCAGCCAATATGCCAAACTCGCCGGCGTCGAGATCGAGGTTACCGACACCGCGCACCACTTCATCATGTGGGATGATCCGAATTGGATGTTCGCACACCTGGACCGCTTCCTGACTGGCAAGGAACCGAACCCGACCCGATGAAGACGAAACAGGCCTACTGGACGTGCCAGCTCCTCGGCTGGGGCAGCTACGCCGGCTTTGGCGTGTGGATGGCTGCCGAGCGGGCGGGTTGGACGACCGAGGTGATCGCCGGCTACGCCCTGTACTTTCTCTACAGCATCGCGCTGACTCACCTGCTCCGCTGGTACGTAAACCGGCGGGGCTGGGTGGACGGATCGCAGTACTTCCGGATGATACTCGCCGCATGGATCACCGGCCTGGTCCAGGCGGCCCTGGTGATCGGGATCAGTTGGCTGATCGCCGGTAAGACCAGCGATTTTCTCAAGCCTCTCACGGCCGCCTTCAGCGCGATCGCCATCTCCGTCGTCACCGTGGGCTGGATGGTCGTGTACGTGGCGGTCACCTCCGGACGCCGCGTCCGCGAGAAGCAGCTCGCCCTGCGCGATGCCGAGTTACGCGGTTTGGAAGCGCAGATCAATCCGCATTTCCTCTTCAATTCCCTCAACTCCATCCGCGGACTCGTCGTCGAAAACCCACCGCTCGCACAGGACCTCATCACGCGCCTAGCCAACATCCTCCGCTACAACCTGCACCGTGACGCCGGCCACACCGTGCCGCTCGATTCCGAACTGGAGGCCGCTGGCGACTACATCGCTCTGGAATCCGCGCGCTACGAGGACCGGCTGCGCATCCGCTTCGCCATCGATCCCGCCACGCGGTCTATCGCCGTGCCGCCGATGCTGCTGCAGATGCTGGTCGAGAACGGCATTAAACATGGCATCGCGACACTGCCTGGCGGCGGCGAGTTGCTGGTCCGCTCCGCCCTGGAAGACGGCACGCTGGTCCTTCAGGTGGAGAACACCGGGCAACTCGCGGAAGAGGAAACCCGGCTGCCCCGCCTGGGCCTGAACAACATCCGCGAGCGCCTGCGGATTCTTTACTCAGGCCGCGCCAGCCTGGAACTTACCAGCCGCGACGGGCGCGTCGCCGCGACGGTGCGCATACCCATATGTCAATGAGAGCCTTGATCGTAGACGACGAGCGCCTGGCGCGCGCCGAGTTGGCGCGCCTCCTGGCTGTCCATCCGGAAATCGAGATCGCCGGCGAGGCACTGAACGGCGAGGAGGCGCTTGAGCTTGTTGCCCGGCTCGTCCCGGACCTGCTCTTTCTCGACATACAGATGCCCGGCATGACCGGATTCGAACTGCTGGAGCGGCTCGACGAAGTGCCGCAGGTCATATTCACCACCGCTTACGACCAGTACGCCATTCATGCCTTCGAGGTAAACGCGCTCGACTACCTGCTGAAGCCGATCGCTCCCAACCGTCTCGCTGCCGCCCTGGCCAGGCTGCGCCCGCGTCCCGAACGCTCGCGTCTCGAACAGGTCTTCGTCCGCGACGGCGATCGCTGCTGGATCGTCCGGCTGCCCGACATCTTCCTACTCGAATCGGAGGGCAATTACACCCGCCTGCACTTTGGCAGCGAGCGCCCGCTGATTCGCCGCTCGTTGAACGCGCTCGAAGAGCAGCTCGATCCCAACCTCTTCTTCCGCGCTGGCCGCAAAGAGATCATCAATCTGAAGTGGATTGACAAGGTGGACATCGGTGTCAATGGCGGCCTCACGGTGACGCTGCGCGGCGGCCTGACTGTCGATATGTCTCGGCGCCAGTCCACGCGGTTGCGCGAGATACTTAGCCTGTAGTTTTTTCCGTGCCGTCTCAACACAGGTGGCGCCCGTTATTTCGAGTTATGGGTAGCTATATCTTGGTTCAAGCATTTACCGCCGCCGCCCGGAGCGCGACTCCTTCCACCAGCGAACCGTTCCGCACCACCGGCACGCCGTTCACCAGGACCTAGACCATCCGCTCGGCATACTGTGCCGGTTTTCAAAGGTGGCCCGGTCGATCACGCGCGCGGCATCGAACACAGCGAGGTCTGCGTCCGCACCCGTCGTTCTTGTGAATCGAGGGGTGAAACGAGCAACGCGTGCCGGCCCTGGAGCACGAACGACTCCAGTCGCAGGCGAGCGTTGACGCGCCATATCGGCTACTTGACCGGCTCCTGCTTTTGGCCGAGCGTTCCGATCATCAGCAGATTCCCCGTCGCGGCATCGAAGGCCGCATAGGCCTGGTTGAACCGTGCCGATTGCCCCGACGGGCCAGTGAAGACGAATTGACCCGTGAGAGTCACGAATCCGATTTTGTCGTTGTCATCCACACCGGTAGGCTCGCCCTGTAGCCGTTGGCTCACCTCCTTGCTCGTTAGAAACTCAAGCGAGGACACCTGAATCTGGCTAAGGTCGCCCCCATTCTTAGGCAGGTTATGCGTCTTGAAATAGTTGACCACGTCCTGCAGAGTGAAAGGCTGCGCGGCGCCAGGGTGCACCGTCAGTGCCGCCGATCCCTGCGGGCGTTTGGGAGTTCCTTGCGGAGGCTTCATTGCGATCTTTTCTTCGTTTGGTTGCGGGCGATGGCATCCGGCGACGAATCCCAGACCGCCGAGCAACAAGAGAATACCGACAGATTTCGTGTTCATGACGCTCATCCTTTCCATTAACCGCAGCAATGCGTGGTGAATTCGCCGCCTTCCGGTGGCGGCGGAGTGGACGGATTGATGGTCCAGGAGGCGAACGGCGGATTGTCGCTGCGCACGCTGCCCTCGTCCTTTTCCCGTTGGTACCAGAATACATACTCGGGACCGAGCGCTTGCACCGCCCAGATGTTCCGCGTATATTCTGCATTGCCCGCGGACCCGCCCTGCGTGCCGGCCAGTTCCTGTCCAATGTGAATCGCATTGGCGCTCATCGGATTGCCGTTCGAAGCCACCGACGTTCCGTGATAGAGCGTGCTCTCCGAAGTGTTGTAGATGAAAATCTGGAACACCTCAGGCGAAACCCGCCCATCCTTCACAATCATGAAGTGGTCGGTTGTACCCACGGGATCGGCATTGCCGACGATGTGCAGGTTGAAGGTGCTGGAGTTCTGCGGCCGGCTGTCTGCCCAGAAGAACTGTGTGCCTTCCCCGGCCTGCGCGATGTAACCCGCCTCCACCCAACATTGTCCAAAGCTGTTCGCCTTGCACGCCTGGGAGTTGGCGTCGATCAGCCACATTTCGTTATCGATAAAGCCTCCGCAGTTGGACGGGCAATTCATGCTCGGTTCCTGCAAATCGACATAGGCTCCGAAGTACTGCGGTTGCTCGCTCCAGCTCGTTTGTCCGTAGCAGTGATTCGCGCTTGCCGTGCCGCAGGAATAGTTGGCGGCGAAGCAGTTCGTACTCGAAAAGAGCAGACCGCCGAGCAAGCCGGCATAAATCAGCTTCTTCTGGATAGCGCCCCGCCATGGGATAGCGCGCATGCTGGACCGCAGAACATCACCGGTTTTGTGCATAATCACTCCTTGTCGCTGCCTCCAGCCTTGCTCAATCGGCAAGAATATCTTGGAAGCA
>Ga0116130_1002014_pt1 | contig 10730 bp, 8 predicted proteins | sample June2015DPH_17_5_FD_89733 | JGI IMG/M metagenome (GOLD analysis project Ga0116130, IMG submission 89733) | Peatland microbial communities from SPRUCE experiment site at the Marcell Experimental Forest, Minnesota, USA - June2015DPH_17_40 | ecosystem: Environmental > Terrestrial > Soil > Wetlands >...
ATGACAGGTCCCACTAATATGCGATTCTCCATTCTCCTCGCTCTGGTTGTTGTGGGGGCGGCGCAGGCCCAACAGACCATGCACCTCACTCTCGCCGACGCGCAGGGCTTGGCCATCCGGAACAACCCGCAGTTCTCCGCGGCGAAGTACACCGCCGCCGCCGCGAACCAGGTTCCCAATCAATACAGGGCAGCCATGCAACCGAACCTCTCCGGCAACTTGACCGCTGTAGGCGCCGATAACGGAAGCCGTATCGCGGCGGGTGGGCTGACTAACCCGGTGGTTTATGACCACCTCGGTTCCGGGTTGACCATCAGCCAGCTCATTACGGACTTCGGCCGGACCAGTAATCTCGTCGGTATGGCTAAACTGCAAGCTGCCGCCCAGGACCAGTTCACCGAAGCCACCCGCGCCGACATTCTTCTGGCTACCAGCAACGCCTATTTCGCCGTCCTTAGCGCCCGAGCCGTCTTGCAGGTCGTCGATGAGACCGTGAAAGCGCGCCAGACGGTGGTGGACCAGGTGACCGCCCTCGCCGAGAGCAAATTGAGATCGACGCTCGACGTCAGCTTCGCCAACGTAAACCTGTCGGGCGCCAAGTTGCTCCAGGTGCAGGCGCAGAACGAACTGCAAGCCGCCGAAGCCCAGCTCGCCACGGCCATGGGACTGCCCGGCGGAGCGGTCTTCGTGCTGGCGGACGAACCCATGCCTCCAGTTCTTGCCGACCGCGTTCAGGACTTGATTGATGCCGCCATCCAGAACCGGCCCGAGTTAAAGGACTTGCGCCTTCAGCAGAACGCGGCGGAGCGCTTTGCCAAAGCGGAGCATGCCCTGTATTTTCCCACCGTAGGCGTGCTGGGCGCCGCCGGTTTTGCCCCTGCCGCCGAGGCGCAGATACCCGGCCGCTACGGCGCCATCGGTATGAATATTTCCATCCCCATTTTCAATGGCGGCCTCTTCAAGTCCCGTCAAACCGAAGCCGAACTCAAGGCCAAGGCCGCCGGCGCAACCGTCACCGATCAGCAGAACAGCATCATCCGCGATGTCCGCATTGCTTACTTGAACGCCACCACCGCCTATGACCGGATGGCGCTCACGCAGGGGTTGCTCCAGCAAGCGCAACTCGCCATGGACCTTTCCCAGAACCGATACGACCTGGGCCTCGCTGCCATCGTGGAGTTGAGCCAGGCGCAGCTCAACCTCACCTCCGCGCAAATCGCCAACACCACCGCCAGGTACGACTACCAGGCGCAGCACATCGACGTGGACTTCCAGACGGGTACGCTGCACTAGTGAGCGTCTTCCATCAACTGATCACTCCTTTGCGAATCGCGTACAGAATCAGCTCCGCGCCGCTGTGCAGGTTGAGCTTCTGAAGAATGTTGCTCCGGTGGGTTTCCACCGTGTGGAGGCTCAAGTTGAGAACCGCCGCCGCCTCTTTGTTGCTCTTACCCTCGGCCAGCAGTTGCAGCACCTCGCGCTCCCGCGTTGTGAGCAGCTCGAAGCTGTCTTCTACCTGGCGCTCCTGCATCTGCCGCACGTAGTCTTCCACCAGCATCTTGCTGATGGCCGGGCTGAAGAAAGCCTTGCCGTCGCTCACCGCCTTAACCGCGTTGATCAGGTCGTGTTCCGCGGAATCCTTCAGGATATAGGCGCGCGCGCCGGCCTTCAAGGCTTTGAGCACGTAGCCTTCGTCGGAATGCATGCTCAGGAAAACCACGGCGGTTTGCGGCTGTTTGGCGGTGATCTGGCGGGCGGCCTCAATGCCGTTGAGCACGGGCATGGCGACATCCATCACCACTACATCCGGTGTGTGCCGCTCGGCCAAAGCTACCGCTTCGCGGCCATCGGCTGCGTCCGCGATCACCACGAAGCCCGGCTGGCTTTCGAGCAGCAGGCGAAGGCCCTTGCGCACCACCGTGTGATCGTCGGCCAGGAGAATTCGAATGGCTTTCATGCCGTCTCCCCCACCCGTGGTGCCATAGGCTGGCGCAGCGGAAGCACAACTTCGATCGACGTGCCCGATCCCGCCGTCGAATCCACGGTGAAGCTGCCGCCCAGGTGGTTCACTCGCTCTTCGATGCCCAGCAGGCCCATGCCGCGCTGGCGGCGTGCGTCGAATCCGCGGCCGTCGTCGTGGATCAGGAGCCGCAACCGGTCCGGCTCCTGCCGCACGGCAACTTCAACGTGCTGCGCGCCGGCGTGCTGCCCGCAGTTGTGCAAGGCTTCCTGCACGATGCGATAAACGCAGGTCTTGTGCTCTTCGGGAAGCTCTTCGGAAACCTGATCGGCCGAAACCTTCACCCACAAGCCACTGCGTTTGGAAACCTCGCGCGCCTGCCATTCCAGCGCCGCGATCAGGCCAAGGTCGTCGAGCATCGAGGGACGCAGCAGCAGCGCCATGTTGCGCACCACGCTGATGGAATTCTCTACCTCGCGTTTTATCCCGGCCGCTTTTTCCGCCATGGCTTCCAGCTTGCCATCGCGGATCAGCGTGGAGAGATTGGCCATCTCCACCAGTACTCCCGTCAGCGCCTGGCCCACCTCGTCGTGCAACTCGCGCGAAATTGAACGCCGTTCCTCTTCCTGGGCCTCCACCAACCGGGCGGAGAGCGCCTGCAGTTCTTCCCGCGCCCGCAGAATCTCGTCCAGGTTCGCGGCCGTCTGGTTCTCCAGGCCCAGGATGCGCCGCATGCTCGAAGCGGCCAGCAGCAGGCCCAGTCCGATGGTGAGTCCCAGGATCAACGTGAGGCGGCGGCGGAACTGGGAGAACGTCGCCTCTACCCTCACTCTACCGGCGTTCAGTTGGGATTCGTTGAGCGCGCGAATCTGGTCGGCCAGCCCCAGCATCGCCGTGCGGCGCGGGAAGACCTCGTCGCGCAGGAAAACGTAGCCGTCGCGACGGCGTTCCGGTGCGCTCCATGCTAGGACCGGTTCGAGCGCGCTCCAATAGGATGCCAGATTCTGCGTGAGTACCTGGAATGGCCCAGCTTCCGCGCCGTTCACCAGTTTCCGGTATTCGTTGAGCGCCGCGTCCATATCGCTGCGGCTTTCGAGCAAGCTATAGCGGTGGCCTTCCGCTTTGCCGCTTTCCGGCTCCAGCAAGTAGTCGCGGACGTAGGTGCCGGACACATAGAGGTCGGCGCGAATGCGGTCGAGCACGCGCGTCCGCCGCAGGAAGTCTTCGCGGATTTCGTTATTGCTCCTTTGAATCTGGGTGAGCGCCTGCATGCCGTCGAATTCGGCGAAGGCCATCAGCAACAGCAGGCCGCCGAAACCGGCCATCAGGATCAGGCGGCTATTGGCGGCCAACGCGCGATTGCGAGTAATCGAAATCATCCGTATCGGGCGATACAGGTTCTATCCTATCGCTCCCGAGGCCGCGAGATGGGGCTGACAAGATCTCCTCAGTTGCCGCGGACCCCCAACTTCCGAAGGATGGTCATCATCGGGCACCAGTTCGTGAAAGCGGATTGAAACAGATTGAGTCCGACGAACGCGGTGAACAGATACCAGTACGGACTCACCCAAAACCCGAGCGCGAGAGTCAGCAGCACGAACGCGCCCGCGATCATGCGCAGGTAACGGTCAATCGTCATGCGAGGTTTCTCCTTCCTTTGTTAACCAGATAGAACAGCACGGGGACGGTCATTCGCGAGAGCAAGAGAGACGCAATCTCTCCTGCCATCAGCGCAATCGCCAAGCCCTGGAAAATGGGATCGAACAGAATCACCGACGAGCCCACCACAACGGCGGCGGCCGTGAGCATCATCGGCCGGAAGCGAACCGCCCCGGCGTCAATCACGGCCGCATCGAGCGGCATCCCCTGAGCCAGGCGCAGTTCGATGAAGTCCACCAGGATGATCGAATTTCTCACTACGATGCCGGCGCCGGCGATAAAACCGATCATCGAAGTTGCGGTGAAGAAGGCGTGGAGCAGGCCGTGTGCGGGCACGATCCCGACCAGTGAGAACGGGATCGCGGCCATAATGACCAACGGTGTCACGAACGACTGGAACCAGCCGACCACCAGGCCATAGATCAAAATGAGCACCGCCGCAAAGGCGATGCCGAGGTCGCGGAAGACTTCGTAAGTGATGTGCCACTCGCCGTCCCACTTCATCGAATAGCGTCCGGAATCCGACGGCAGCGCCGCCATGTGCTGCTCGACCTGGTAGCCTTCCGGAATCTTGATCTTGTCGATCGCCGGTCCGATTTTGAGAACCGCGTAGACCGGGCTCTCGATCTCTCCGGCGATGTCGGCGGTTACATACGTCACCGGCATCAGGTTCTTATGGTAGATACTCTTGTCTTCGACCTGCTTTGTAACGCGCACCAGTTCTGCCAGCGCGACCTGGCGTCCGTCGCTCCCGGCGATTTTCAGACCTTGGATACGCTCCAGATCGGACCGCGTGGCGCGGTCCAGCCGCACGGTCAGCGGGACATCCTCTTTCTCGGCGTCCTGGTGCAGCAGGCCCGCAGCGTAACCGGCCGAGGCGACCTGCAGGACTCGTGCAATCTGATCCTCGGAGATCCCGGCGATGGCGGCCTTTTCCTCGTCGACAGACAAGCTGTACTTAGGTTGATCGTCCTCCACGTACCAATCGACGTCGACCACGCCCTTGGTCTGCCGGAATAGGTCTCGTATCTGCCGCGCGAGCGCGGTCCGCCGATCGAGGTTCGGGCCATACACCTCCGCGACCAGCGTTTCGAGCACCGGTGGGCCGGGCGGCACTTCGGCCACCTTGATCCGGGCGCCATAACGTTCCGCGATGGGCTGAATGCGCTGGCGCACCTGTTTAGCGATCTCGTGGCTTTGCAGGTTGCGCGCGTCCTTGGCGAGCAGGTTCACTTGAATATCCGCAACGTTCGGCCCGCGCCGCAGGTAATAGTGGCGGACCAGTCCGTTGAAGTTGTAGGGCGACGCCGTTCCCACGTAGGTCTCGACGTTCACTACCTCACGCTGTTTCTGCGCCTCGTCGGCGAGCAACTGCGTGACGCGCGCGGTTTCTTCGAGCGTGGTTCCGGTGGGCATGTCCACAATCACCTGGAACTCGCTCTTGTTGTCGAACGGCAGCATCTTGACCTTGACAAATCCGACGTAGAACAGCGACACCGAAGCCAACAGCAGCATCACAACGCCGCCGACGAAGCTCCAACGCAGGACAGCCCGGTGCAAGAGTGCGCCCATGAAGCGCCGATAAGCCCGAGTGAAGAAATCCTCCCGCTGGGCCTCATCGTGTCCGCCCGGCTTGAGAATCCGCACCGCGGCCCATGGCGTCACCACGAACGCGACAATCAGCGAGAAGAGCATCGCAGCGGTGGCGCCAATCGGGATGGGACGCATATACGGTCCCATCAGTCCGCCGACGAACGCCATCGGCAGAATCGCCGCCACCACGGCCAGCGTGGCCAGAATGGTGGGATTGCCGACCTCGTCCACCGCCTCTATCGCAACTTCGAACGGCGGCCGGCCGCGATTGTCGGGCATCCGCCAGTGGCGAACGATGTTCTCCACCACCACGATGGCGTCGTCCACCAGGATGCCGATGGAGAAGATCAGCGCAAACAGCGTGATCCGGTTTAGCGTGTAGCCATAGAGGTAGAAGACCGTGAGCGTCAGGGCCAGCGTCACCGGAATCGCGATAAACACTATCAGCGATTCGCGGCGGCCCAGTGTGATGGCGATGAGGACACTCACGGAAATGACGGCAATCAGCATGTGCCACAGCAGCTCGTTCGATTTTTCCTTTGCCGTGTCACCGTAATTACGGGTGATGGTCATCTCCACGTCAGAGGGGATCACGGCGCCCCGCAGCGCCTCCAGACGATGCAGAACATCCTCGCTCACCGTGACGGCGTTGGTGCCCTTGCGCTTGGAAACGGCAATCGTAACCGCCGGGTAAAAGCCCCTGCCATTGGAAAAGCGCACGTATTGCGATGGCTCCTCGCCGCCGTCGGTCACTTGCGCGACGTCGTGCACGAAGATCGGCTTGTCGTTGACGACGCCGGCGACCACGTTGCGAACATCCTCGGCGGTGCGCAGGAACTGGCCAGTCTCAAGGAGGTATTGCTGGTTGCCGCTGGCAAATTCACCCGACCGCGTCCTGCGGTTGGAAAGACCTAGCGCCCCCACTACCTGCAACGGTGAGACATTGTAGGCGCCAAGACGCAGCGCGTCCAGCGTGATGCGAATCTCGCGGCGCTCGCCGCCGATCAGTGCGACGGCCGAGACGTCCGGGGTCTGTTTGATCGTGTCATCCACTTGCGCCGCGATGCGCCGCAGCTCGAAATCGCCGTACCGCTTGCTCCAGAACGTGAGCGCCAGGATGGGTACGTCGTCGATGGAGCGAGGCTTCACCAATGGAAGCGAGGCGCCGGGCGGAATCAGGTCCAGATTGGCGTTGAGCTTCTGGTTCAGACGCACAATGGCCTTCTCTTCGTCCTGTCCGACGAGGAAGCGAACGATCGCCAGGGACATGCCCGGGCTGGAGGTCGAGTAGATGTACTCCACGCCAGGGATCTCCCACAGCAATTTTTCCATCGGTTTGGTGACGCGCTCCTCCACTTCATGCGGCGACGCGCCGGGCATCTGGACGAAGACGTCCACCATCGGCACGATGATCTGCGGTTCCTCCTCGCGCGGCAACTTCCATACCGCGAAGGCTCCCAGCAACAGCGAGCCGGCGATCACCAGCGGCGTCAGCTTCGATCCGATCCAGGCCCGGGCGAACTTTCCCGCGGGACCAAGTGTACGTTCCACCTTCACGGGCGGACCTCCACGCTGGCTCCATCCGCGAGATCCTGCGGAACCGGAAAGATCACCGTTTCACCGGCACTGAGGCCCGAAAGCACCTCGACGCGGTCTTTGAGTTTCTGCCCGACGGTGATCAACCGGGTGCGGGCAACGCCCGAGTCCGCTACCAGGACCGATTGCAACTGGCCCCGCTCGATGACGGCCCCCGCCGGAATCGCCAGCAAGGAGCGGCTCGCCAGCTGGAACGTCGCGCGCCCGAAAACGCCCGAGCGAAGCGCCGTCAGGACGGGCAGATCGATCTTGACGGTGTAGGCCCGCGAAGCGGCATCCACGGCGGGGACAATCTCGGAGACCCGCGCATCGAACGTGCGATCGATGGTGTCCAAGGTAACCGACACTGGCTGGCCGACGCGAATGGCCGCCAAATGGTCTTCTTCCACCGACGCTTCGAAGCGGTATGCGCCTTCGCGTTCGATGGTCAGCAGAGGCGCACCCGGAACGGCCAGACTGCCGGGTTCAATGGCCTTGGAGACGACAATGCCGGCGAAAGGCGCCAGAACCTGGGCGTAGCTGCGCGTCACTTCGGTGGAACGAACTTCCTGATCCACTCGCGCGAGCGTCGCGTTCAATTGGACGCGCCGCGCCTGTGTCATGTCGTAAGCCGCCTGGGCGGCCTTGAGCTTAGCCGAGGCCTCATCGAACTCCTGGTTCGAGATCGACTTCTTCTGAAAGAGATCCCGCATACGCCCGAACGTTACTTGCGCCAAGTCGAGATTGGCCTTGGCGGCCGCGACGGCGCCGTCGGCCTCGGGCACGGCAGTGCGAACTTCGTCGCGGGCGGCCTCGGCGCGGCGCGAACTCACGTCCAGGTCGCGTGTATCGAGCATCACCAGCGGTTGGCCTTCGCGAACGCGATCACCGGCCTGCACTTTCACTTCGCGCACGTAACCCATCAGCTTGGCGGCGATCACGGCCGAAGTGCGAGCCCGCACGGTTCCGGTAGCTTCATAGATGGCGGGCCATGTCTCGATGGCTGCCATTGCCGTGGAAACGGGAACCGCTGGTTGAGAGGCTGCGGTGGTCCTCTCCTTAGGCGCTTCGCTGCAGCCGGCCAGCCAGATCGCGGCGGGAATCAAGAACAGGTGACCTTTCGTCATCGCGAACCCTCATTTAAGATTTCTGAATCCACGGTCAACGTGCCTGCTGCCAGTTCCAGCATGGCGGCGGCGATCCGCTGATCGTGTATGGCGGACAGGCGCCGGGTCCGCGCTTCGAGCACGGCCGTCTCGGTGCGAAGCAGGTCCGTAACGTTGCTCATTCCGGCTTCATACCGGTTCTGCGTGATACGAAGACTTTCTTCGGCCTCCGCGACGGATGCTTTGGCAACCTCAATGCGCTGACCGGCTGCGCGCAGATCGGCGTACGCCCGGCGGACCTGGAGCCGGATGGCAGAGCCGGCGCGCTCCTGCTCGGCCTCGCTCCGGCTCAGCGCGAACCTGCTCTCCTCGATGCGCGCCTTGTCGCTGAAGCCGTTGAATAGGTTCCAATGCAGTCCGATCGAGACCAGCCAGTTGGCGCCCCCCTTGTCGTAGAAACGCTGCCGGTCCGCCTCAAAGGCGGCGTGAACGCCCACCTGCGGCAGCAGGCTGCTGCGCGCCGCGGCCGCCTGATTCGCAGCCAAGCCGGTTGCGAGTTTCACCTGGCGAGCCTCCGGTCTCTCGCTGAGGGCGTTCTTCTCGTAGTCTGCCAGGACGCGCTCCGGCAATTGCAGGGGCGTCAGTGCCGCGCTCAAGGTGTGCGCCGTGTCGAGCGGCAGGCCCAACGCATCGTTCAGCGCGGCGCGTGCCACGTCAAGATCCGCGCCGCTCCGGATCTGCCGCTCGCGAACATTGGCCAAGTGAACGCGGATCGAAAGCATATCGACATCAGTTGACATTCCAGTGTTCCGGACGGATTCGGCGCGATCGAGATCGGTCTCCGCCGAGCGCATGGCCTGGTTGGTCGCATTGAGTTGCTCGGCGCCCAACAGCACGTCGTAGTAGGCCCGGATCACGCTAGCGATCACCGCCATCTGGGTGCGGCGGCCATCCTCTTTGGCGATATCCTTCGCCAATTCGGCGGACCGGACGGCTTGCCGCGTCTGGCCTGCGTCATAGAGCGCTTGATCCGCGGTAAGTTGCGATTGGAAGTTGTTCAAAGAATCGGGCCGGTTTAATGGTCCAACCTGGAAGTTCTGTTCGCCGAACTGATGCTGCGCGAGTAGGGAGGAGAACACAAAGACCGGATTATCGCTGCGGGCCCAGGATTCGGAGTAGTTGACCTTTGGCAGATTGCCACTGCGCGCCTCCACCACGCGGCGTGCCGCGGCGTTCCAGTCCGCTGTGGAAACGGCCATCGACTTATTCGCAGCTAGCGCGTGGCGAACTGCGTCTTTTGGCGACAATGAGTCTTGCGCCGGGCCCGGCAGCGCCCACCAGACCAATATCAAGAGTGTTTTCTTCATTGCTTCTAGTGCGGAGGATGCAGTTGGCGTGCCGAGGTGACACCGTGTTACCTTTCCGTGTGCTTTGCATCCTTCCTCTCGGGAGGAGCTGGTATCGAAATCGCGATCCATGCCGCGGCGCTCGTAAAGGTCTGGTTCGAAGCCGGGCCCCGCTACAATGAGAAGCGGTACTGGCCTTGGAACGCGACACCGAAGTTAAACTCGCTCGGCAGTTGATCGCTGGAGAGCCGGAGGCGTTCGACCGCTTTGTGGAACACTTCCGCGCAAAAATTTTTCACTATAGCTGGCTGATGTGCGGCCAACGGGAAGACGCCGAGGAAGTGGCGCAGGAGACGTTACTCAAGGTCTTTGAAAGTTTCGCCCATCTTCGCGAGCCGGAGCGAGTCCGCCCGTGGGTTTTTCGAATCGCCAAGAACGCCTGTCTGATGAAGCGGCGGAAGAGCGTTTTCGCTCCATCGCAGGAACTCTCGCTGGACGAATTTCTACCGGCCATGAATCGTGAGGGCGGCCACGCCACGATCCAGATTGCCGATTGGTCCCGGCTGCCGGATCGGCAGATGCTGCAATCGGAGATGAAGGAAGTGCTCGCACGGGCGATTCGCGAGCTGCCGGAAAACTACCGGGCCGTAATCCTGCTGCGGGACATGGAGGAGTTGTCCACGCTGGAGACCGCCCAGATCCTCGATCTGACGGAGGACGTCGTCAAGACGCGCTTGCATCGCGCCCGTTTGGCGGTCCGCCAAGAGTTGGATGAATACCTGCGGACCGATAGCCGGGTGCTGCCCAGCCGCACGTGAGGAAAATAAGATGGAGTTCGATGAGCGCACCGAAAAATGCCGGGAAGTCTTTTCACTGCTGTCCGAGTATCTGAACCTGGAGCTTCCAACCGGCGCCTGCCAGGAGATTGAGACTCACCTTGCTGGTTGCCCACCCTGCATCGAGTTTGCCGAGAGCCTCCGCAAAACAGTGGAACTCTGCCGCCGTTACCGGCCGCGCGAACTGCCGGAGCCGCTGGAGAAGAACGCGCGGCAGCAGCTCCTCGATTCTTACCAAAGGATGCTCGGTGCTCGGAAAGATCCTTCTCAATTGAACCGGTGACCCTCGGACGGACGCCCGCAGGGTTTACCCACTCTGGGGCCGGGTGGCGGGGAGCCACCACAAAGAGCGGACCTCGATCACGCCGACCGTCGGCGGAATCCCCGTCGCGGCCTGGAAGCTGACGATTCACCCTTGGGCGAGCCCGGCGGCAAGGAACACGCGATGCCCAGCAACGGCGGAAGCCGAAGGCCGAAGGCTTCTTATTGGTCTCTTGGTTGCTTTTCTTGGAAGTTATCGATTAGGCACCCCGGGGAGCCGTTCGCAGTGCGCCGAGCCGCCCCCGCCGCGTCCAGTCAGCGCGGTGGCTTGCGGTCAGAACATTTCTCCTTTCGGGGCGGGGGGGCAAGGATTCTCGGATTAACCGGCCAATCC
>Ga0116130_1002023_pt1 | contig 10685 bp, 6 predicted proteins | sample June2015DPH_17_5_FD_89733 | JGI IMG/M metagenome (GOLD analysis project Ga0116130, IMG submission 89733) | Peatland microbial communities from SPRUCE experiment site at the Marcell Experimental Forest, Minnesota, USA - June2015DPH_17_40 | ecosystem: Environmental > Terrestrial > Soil > Wetlands >...
AACCGGATTTAATAATTGAATTTTCAATATCGCTTTTAGAATTGATATACCCCTGCCCGCGGACAAAATATTCAGCATCGTTTGCTTCAATTATCTTTCCGCCTACTTCATTATTATTACTTTGAATAGCATTTATTACATCGGAAGTAGTTGCATCATAGGCACGGAGCTGGTCAGGGTCTATATCTACCTGGTATTGCTTTACATATCCTCCTATACTTGCTACTTCTGAAACACCTTCAACTGAAGATAATTTATATCTGACATACCAATCCTGAATTGATCTTAAAGCGCCAAGGTCGTAGTCTTTCCCTTCAACTGTGTACCAATAAACATGTCCAACGCCGGTTCCATCCGGTCCTAAAGTCGGAGTTACACCGGCAGGAAGCTGTGAACTGATAGTGCTTAATCTTTCTAAAATGCGGTTGCGTGCAAAATAAGTGTCTGTATTATCGTTAAAAATAACAAAGACAAACGACATTCCGAACATGGATGTTGCGCGGACAGCCTTTACTTGCGGAAGTCCTTGCAGGGCAGAAACAAGCGGGTAAGTTACCTGCTGTTCTATTATCTCAGGTGAGCGTCCCATCCACTCCGTATAGATAATCACCTGGTTATCAGACAAATCAGGAATCGCATCAACAGGCAAATTGATAAGGCTGTAGATGCCGAATCCTGCCAAAATTATGTAGCCTAAGATTACAATAAATCTATTTTTTGCGCTCCAATCGATAATTCTCTCGATCATATATAAACTCCGAATTGATCAGTCAAAGTTTTTTGACTTAAAATTTTTTAAAATGAATTATATAGCCCGGCTGGTTAAACCGGAGGGAATCAGAAAGCGAGAGATTTAGATAAGAAGCACGGAATTACTTAGATACAAGGTGTTATTTGTAAGCAGAGGGGGAGAAAAGTCCTGAAAATATTTTTTATTTGAATTTAATTGTTCAATACTTTCAAACGGGTTGTTTGTTAAAACGAAGACTAACGATTGAATGTTATCGCTATTACCATTTTTTTGTGATAAATATTCATCCTTTACAGAAGTATCAATTGTCTTTGTTGAGCAACAGTTATTATTTATTTGTAGTAAATGAGCTTCTTTAACAGATTGATTTTTGCAGCTCATTTTGCAATGTCCCATCATATTGCAGTTGGAGGTTGTCGCTTTTTGAGCCATTCGGCAGAGATGAACAGTAATCGGCAGACTCGTTGTGGAAACGAAAAAAACTATTACTAAAGACAATATGAAGATTTTCTTTTTCATTTAAACTAAACAAAGATAAAATTTCCATTATTCAAAATCAATAAATATGCCAACCAACTCACAATGAAGAATATGTACAATATTTCAATATATCCATCAGAATTGGACTTAAAATTCTTAATTATGAAAATTCTTTTATTTGATTTTCAAGAAAATACTGTTTGATGAACGGAATTAACTCCGGATTCAGTTTTTAGTAAATCCTTTTAATTCTGAAGATGAATATCAATAATATCTCTCCAAATTAAAAGTAAATTGTGCAGAATACAAATAAAATTGATTGAGCAATAACATGATAAACAACTATTTTGGCAAACTCATCCCCTTTGCTTCCCCTTCCCTTAGCAAGGGAAGGGGATTGAGGGGTTGAGTTCGTTATTGTAATAAAACATTGGAATACGCCTTTCTGCCGGCTTGCCCATCTAGTATGCAAGTTAATTTTTCAAAACATTTTTATGGTCTAATAATTATTTTGGACACTAATGATATTAATCTTTAATTGTTAAATAATTTAAAAACGCTTGCCTGATATATCCAGGATTGTTATTTTAATGAGCCGTGACATTGGTGTTGGCAAAAGAAAAGTAATAATTGACTCTAATTTTAAGGAGATATATAATATGACGGTAAAATTACCTTTGGCAGTAATGACATTTTTATTCCTGTCGTTTATAATAACAGGATATTCAAAATCCGAAGTATTAAATCATAACAAAAGGAATGATTCTAATTTGGAAACTGTAAGAGAAAAACTTCTGCTTGACCCGGGATGGAAATTTCACCTTGGCGATGCGTCATCACCGGATGGGGATTTTGGGTTTGGCTTAGATAAGGTATTTGCTAAAGCCGGGGAAACAAGCGGCCCCGGGGCCCCGGATTTTAATGACAGTACATGGCGAACCATAGACCTTCCGCATGATTGGGCAATTGAACTTGATTTTGTAAATTCAGATAACGGCGTTTTAGATAGCCATGGATATAAACCGATTGGAAGGCAGTTCCCTAAAACTTCTATCGGGTGGTACCGCCGTTCTTTGGAAATTCCCAAAACCGATGAAGGTAAAAGAATTACTATCAAATTTGACGGCGTATTCAGAGATTGTATGGTATGGCTTAACGGACATTTCCTCGGTAGAAATTTAAGCGGGTACAACGAGTTCGACTTTGATGTATCTGATTATCTTAATTACGGCGGGAAAAATGTTCTTGTGGTAAGAGCAGATGCTACCCTGGCAGAAGGATGGTTTTATGAAGGCGCGGGTATCTACAGGCATGTGTGGTTAATAAAGACAGCCCCTCTTCATATACCCCTATATGGTACTTATGTTACAACTGATGTGGAAAAGAATTCAGCATTCATAAATATCAGTACAAAGATATTTAATAGGGATGAAAAGATAAACGAGTGTAATCTAATATCCGTAATTTTAGATGATAAAGGAAATGAAATCGGAAAAAGTTCAAGTGAAAATTTGTGCTTAAATAACTATGAAGAGAAAACTATAAGTCAGAAAATAAAATTAGAGAATCCGCATCTATGGTCATTAAACGATCCATATTTATACAAGGTGGTTCAGTATATTAAATCCGGTGAAAACGTAATAGATAATACAGAAACTAATATTGGCGTGCGTACAATAAAGTTCGATAAGGATAACGGATTTTTCCTAAACGGGGAGCGAGTAGAAATAAAGGGTACTTGCAACCATCAGGATCATGCAGGAGTCGGTTCGGCTCTACCGGATGGACTTCAATATTATAGAATTGAAAAATTGAAAGAGATGGGGTGTAATGCTTACAGGACAAGCCACAATCCACCTACACCTGAATTATTAGATGCATGCGATAAGCTTGGCATGCTTGTTATGGATGAAAACCGCTTATTGGGCAGCACCAAAGAATTTGAATCGCAATTCACAAAACTTATTTTGCGCGATAGGAATCATCCATCAGTTATAATATGGTCTATTGGCAATGAAGAATTTACTGTTGAAGGGAATGATGTAGGCAAACGAATTGCGGAATCATTAATCAGGATACAAAAGAAATATGATCCTTCACGTTTAAGCACTTTTGCGGCAGACAACGGAGGAACATTTGAGGGGATAAACAGTATCATTCCCGTTAGGGGATTCAATTATCGTATTAATTCCATAGATCAATACAGGCAGGATCATCCGGATAGAATTTTATGGGGAAGTGAAATGGCAAGTACTCTTGCAACACGCGGAGAATATGCTAAGGATACCGTTAAAGGTTATGTTAGTGACTATGATTTAAATGCACCGCCATGGGGTGAAACGGCAGAGGATTGGTGGAAATTTTTTGACGCAAGAAAATGGCTTGCAGGCGGGTTTGTGTGGACAGGTTTTGATTACCGCGGCGAACCCACGCCTTATCGTTGGCCATGCATTAATTCGCATTTTGGTATAATGGATGTATGCGGATTTCCAAAGAATAATTTCTATTATTATCAATCCTGGTGGAGTAATAAAGATATACTGCATATTTTCCCTCACTGGAATTGGAAAGGGAAAGAAGGGCAGCCTATTGATATATGGTGCTATAGTAGTTGCGACAGTGTAGAGCTATTTCTAAATGGAGAAAGTCTCGGTAAAAAAACGATGGAAAAGGATTTTCACCTAGAATGGAATGCAACATACCAGCCGGGAACACTTGAAGCAACCGGATGGAGGAATGGAAAACTTATTACGACTAAAGTTGAAACTACCGGCGAACCGGCTTCTATCCAGTTGATAGCTAATAGAATTACTATTAACGCAGACGGGGAAGATGTTTCAATAATTACAGTTACAGCGCTTGATTCACAAGGTAGAGAGGTACCTGTTGCAGATAATTTTATTCATTTTGAAATTGAAGGGGCAGGGAAAATAATAGGTGTAGGTAACGGCGATCCAAGCAGTCATGAAAAGGATAAATATATTGATGGCGGTTATCAAAGAAAATTATTCAATGGTAAATGCTCCGTAATAATACTATCTGACCGCAAAGCCGGGAGCATTAAATTAAAAGCCAGTAGTGAAAATCTTAAACCGGCAGAAGTAATTATAAATACTGTAACTTCTACCCTAATTCCTTTAGCGGGGAAATGATATTATTATAGAATTAGTTTTATAGCCGCGACCTTCTGTCGTGGCTATTCAATTATAAGATTTTACTTAATGTGACTAAATAATTCTAAACCAATATTTAAATAACTTTGTAAATTTTATATAATTGTAGATAAAATAAATGGGGTAAAATTAACGGAGGATATACGAAACCATATAGAATTATTATAAAAATAAGATCTCTGCCAAGTTTTAAAAACGTTGTAGGCGTTATTGTTGAATGTTTTTTAATAAGAAGGGAGGTACTTATCTAATTCCCATGGGGTTACTTCAAGACGGTAGTCATCCCATTCGAGGCGTTTAGCGCTGACGAAACGCTCAAATATATGGGTACCCAAAGCATCACGGACAACTGCATCTTTTTCCATTTCAATAAGAGCTTCGGCTAAAGAGCCGGGAAGGACATTTAACTTGGATACTTTTTGAGTGCCTGATGGAAGATAGACGTTTTCTTCGCTCGCTTCTGCTAAAGGCAATTCGCGTTTTATTCCATCAAGCCCTGCAGCCAGCATAACTGCAAATGCAAGATAAGGATTGCAACTGGGATCAGGGCATCTAAGTTCAATTCTTGTAGATTCCTCTGAATGTGCACGAGGAATTCTAATAAGAGCCGAATGATTTATACGTCCCCAACTTAGATAAACAGGCGCTTCATAACCAATTACCAATCGTTTATATGAATTTACCAAAGGTGCAATTATTGCACACATTCCTCTTGCATGTGCTAATTGTCCTGCGATAAAATGTTTAGCTATTTTGGATAACCCATGAGAATCGCCGGGATCTGCAAAAGCATTAGTCCCGTTTGCTTTAAAGCTTAGGCTTTGGTGTATATGCATACCGCTGCCGTCAAGCCCTCGAACAGGTTTAGGCATAAACGTTGCATATAATCCTTTATGTTCCGATAAAATCTTAACAAGGACACGAAATGTTACAATATTATCTGCAGTTTTAAGAGCATTTGAATGGCGGAAATCTATTTCATGCTGTCCGGTAGCGACTTCATGGTGCATGGTTTCTGTTTCAATTCCAAATGAATATAATGCATCGGTTATCTGCCTCCACAAGCTTGTTGCAACCATATCAACAGGCTGATCAAAATAACCTGCACTGTCCTGCGGGCGCGGAGGTATCAGCTTGCCGTCCGGAGATGGTTTTAACAGAAAGAATTCAATTTCCGGTCCGGTATTATAAATAAAACCCATTTTATCAGCTTCTTTTACAACATTGGAAAGTATAATACGCGGATCGCCCAAAAAAGGCTGGCTTTCGGGTGTAAATACATTGCAGATTAACCGGGCGGTAGTTTCATTTCCGGAAAGCCAGGGTAACACAGCAAATGTAGATATATCAGGGATCAGGTACATATCGCTTTCGGCAGTACGTGCAAAGCCTTCTATAGCAGAACCGTCAAACCAAATTCCATGGTTTAGAGTCGATTCTAATTCCGCTGTAGGTATAGTTACATTTTTGACAGCGCCGCCTACATCAGTAAATTGTAAGTCAATAAATTTAACAGCTCGCTCTTTAACAAGAGCCACAAGTTGTTCTTCAGTAAGATTTTGAATATTTATTGTCATTATTTAAAATGTTGAAGAATAAGAGCTAAAATAATAATTGCTATCAATAAAGCAAAAGCTGAACCAACTGCTATAAAAACCGGCGAACGCCAAAACGGTGCTTCAGAACCCGGACCGGCAGCCCGTTCAAGGATAGAAATATCAATTGATTCTAAATCATCCAGTTCGGCAAGAAGTGTGTGCATATCGGAATACCGTTCCTTAGGGTTTCTTTGCAAACAGCGTACAACAAATGCTGCAAGCTGTGGTGAAACTATTCCCTTCAGTTCTTTATCAAGACGGGGGATAGCGCCTTTCAGATGCTGTGCCATAACCGCCATATTATTATCGCCGCTAAAAGGTGTACGTCCGGTTAATAATTCAAACATCATTATACCGAGTGCATAAATATCAGTGCGCTGATCGCCGCGATGTCCTTCAATTTGTTCAGGCGCCATATAATCAGGAGTACCGGCAGCGCTGCTAAAGTTTGCATAAGTAACCCTGTGGGCACCTTTAGTTAAAGCAAGACCGAAATCAATAATAATCGGCTGACCTTCCTGAGTTATTAGAATATTTTCCGGTTTAAGATCGCGGTGAATAATTCCATGATCATGACAGTGCGCTAATCCGTCTGCAATTTTGCGGATAAGGTTGATTGAATCCTCAGGCCGCATTGGTGTAGCTCTGTGAATAAGGTCCCTCATGGATTCACCGTCTATCAACCCGGTAACAAGATAAGGCGTATTATTATAGTTCCCGGAAGCTAAGCCCTGTTGAATTGCCGGATGACTAAGAGTGCGCATAACTTCAAGTTCGCGTTGAAATCGTTCGAATTGTGCGGGATCGCCTATCGACATTCTGTCTGGGATCTTTAGAACAACTTCCTGACCGCTGAGTAAATCGTAAGCGCGATAAATATCGCTCATACCGCCTTTTGCTATATGTTCCCTAATTTGAAAGTGGTCAAATTGGTCGCTAATTTGTAGCATTGATGATTTTGACATAAAGTATCACGCAAGTAATAGAGTTAAGTTATGAATAATAATAAAGATTATGCTGAAAAGCAATATTTTCAACTGCCATATATGGTTAAGAAATTCTTAATTCTACAGTAACTGCCGTACATTTTTTCATTTTGTAAAGCGTTTAAAAATATCCTCCAATGACCATGATTTTTTATTCTTGCTTGTTCCATGAGATAGAAGATTATTGAAATGAAGCACTACAATAGATAAATTATCGTCACTGTCGCGTTCCATGGCAAGTTCAATTATTTGCCTGCATAATTCTTCAGGTTTATTTGATTTTTTTGTAATCTGGGCAAATTCTTTGTCTTCAATAACAGACCATACTCCATCGGTACATAAAATCACTACATCGTCATTTTGTACAGGAACTTTAAAGATATCCGGCTGCACGAAGAGATTTAAACCAAGACACCTGTTTAAGACTGAACGCTGACTATGTGTTCTGATTTTATCCGGAGATAAAAGGCGCATTCTTACCAGGTCGCCAACCTGTGTATGGTCATTAGTAAGGCATTTAGATTTATGGTTACGTACTAAATAAGCACGACTGTCACCTATATGTCCAATATAAAGATCATGTCCAACCAAATTCACAACTAATAGGGTAGTACCCATACGTCCGGCGCCCATTCTTTGTGATGCCTGGAAAACACTTAAATTCGCATTTTGAATACCAACACGAAATTTCTGAATTGGTGAAGCTCCGTTTGCCGAATAAAAAGTTTCAAAAAAGGTTTCAAGCGCCGTAGAGCTTGCTATACCCCCATGCGCAAATCCTCCCATGCCGTCTGCTACGCCAAATAAATATCCAACCGCAGAAATTGATTCATCATCATCAAGATCACAAATCCGAACTGCATCCTGGTTATCTTCGCGTACTTTCCCAATATGAGTAAGACCGTACGTGCTTATTTCCACTAACTCACTCGCCGTCATCGGCATTTCCTGAAAAAAGCAAAGAAAGATTTTTTTTAAAAAATCGCATTGTTTATATACATTTTAATTACAACCCATTTTAAAATTATAAGTAAGCCGGGCAGGCCTGCCTACCGGCAGGTTGCCCGACCTACAATTCTCTCTCCAATCTATTAAATAAATTTTTAATTAATCTTACCTTTGGGCATTTTTTAAAAGTTCCGTAGGCGGAATAATATGCCGTCCGCTTTTTTTACTGTTCCAGATTAAATAAAGTACACTTATAAGACCCCAGCCAAATGTAATATATAGTGCCATTTTGGTTGCGTCCGCCGATACTCCGGGTGTTATTAAACCATAATACACAACAGCTACAAGCAAGCCAATGTTTCCCAGAACACCTATGCTTGGAACAATAGCATGCTTTACGCTATGGAATTCACTGCGCCCTACAAATGTTACAAATGTTAAAGCACAAATAAGTGCATAAAGAGCAAATGTACCGATGTTTGAGGCTAATGTTATACCTGTTAAAGCCGTAACATTAAGTACGCCAATGCTCCCGATAATTGCAGCAACAATAACAAGAATCCATACGGCAACATGAGGAGTTACATGTTTTGAGTGTAACGAACCGATGAGTCCCGGCATCTCTTTATCCTGTGCCATTGCAAAACTAATTCGAACTGCCGTATTCATAGCCGCTAATGTTGTGCCAAGTACGGCAAGGCCTACTGTAACGGCCAAAACCAGCATTAATGCAAATCCATTTCCGCCGAGCATCGAATCTCCTATAAGCCGTGCAAGATCGCCAATCGGGGCTCCGGAAGCTCCTGCTGCCGCAATGCCGGTTAATTTTGATCCGTCGGCACCAATATAAACTAATTTTTCAGAGATGGCATAGTTCGCTGCAAAATATTCAAATAAATAAGCGAACAAGCCCTGGATAACAAGGGATAGAATTATTCCACGCGGAATATCGCGTTTAGGATTAATAGACTCCCCGGCAAGTGAAGTAGAAGATTCAAAACCTACCAAAATTAAAATAGCTATAGTAGATTGAAAGAGCATTGCTCCAAGACTATGGGGCCAAACAACAGAGAAAGCGCTCGGGTGAAGCCAATGCGTTGCATGCAGCGGGTTATTATTTCTAAACAAAATTGCCATAATACTAAATGCGATAAGTGAAACCAATTGTATTATATTAATAACAATCGCAACTGTTGTTGATCCGCTTATCCCTCTTACGGCAATCAATCCAACCAACGCTGCAAAAGCTATTGCAATAAGAATTTGAACGAATATCGGAAGATTTACATTAAATTGACCGAATATATATGTAACTAATATTGCCATCATTGCAACCATTACACCAGTGTATACCCAGTAAAACAGATGTGCAGCCCATCCGGTTAAAAACTTGGCAATACGTGCAAAACGTTTATGTGATGCTTTATCACGGTCAAGAAATGCTTTTTCGGCAAAATAATAAGAACCGCCGGCGCCGGCTTCCGGGTACCTGCGAGCCATTTGGGAAAAAGATAATGCAGTAAGAAAGGCAACAATAAGAGCAGCAACAATGCCTGTCCACATATCCGTATCGCCGCCGTTATTAGATGCCTGAACCTGGTAAGTGATCCATAAGAATGCGCCGGGCGCTATAAGTGCCATAGCATTTACAGTAACACCGGTTAGTCCGAGTGTTTTTTTCATGGTAGGGGTTTGCTCAGCCATACTTTACTCCTTTTATTTAAATAATAACATGAATAAACTTTAATACTAATTAAAATTGCTTAAAATGAATAAACAGACCCAATCAGTATAGTGTTCTGATTATTCTTTGTAAGATTGCCTGCGTTATCTTCAAAAGTGCTTTCGTCGGACCAATCTCTTCTGTATTCAAGGCGTGTAACTAAACTGCCGCCGAACTTGTATTCGTAGGTAAGTGTAATCTCTTTAAGCGCCTGAAGTGTTCCCGTAGTCCATCCGTTCTGATCATAATAATATTCGCCTCTTGCTGCAATTGCCGAAACATCAGTAAGAGTGTATTTGCCTGTTAATGCAGCACCTTTCCAGATCGCAAGACCAACCGGTGTATCGGATTCCTGTCCATAGTCTGCATCAAGAGTTACAAATAGAGCATCTGTTGCCTGAAGATTGAAAATAGAATCAAAAACATACCTCTTGGCATAGGAATTAGCTTCTTCGGCGCCTCCAATAAAGTTCTCAGTAAAATTAAAAATAGAATCAGGAGTCCACATAATTTCTGCTCCTATTGTCTTGCCGCTATTGACGGTAATTACGTCATTCCAACCGTTATAAACATAAAGTGTGGAGCTGAACTGAGGGCTGAATGTATATTCTGCACATATACCATTGTGGAAGTACGGGATAGCAAAAGTAAACAGGAAAGACCTGCTGTAATTAATATTACCGAGAGTCTCAATTACTTCGCTGCCCATATGGGTTGACATTTTACCGGCATTTACAGTAAGCCCGCTGCCAATTGGAATAACTGCAGTAAGGTATGCCTGTTCAACATTTTTTAGAGATAATTCCGCCCCCTGACTTGGAGACCCTAAATTTGCATCGCTGTTAACCAGATCCATTGTTTGTCCGTAAGCAAGATCAACGCGGAAACCAACGGGGGCAGCATTTTTTTGGAATGTAAGCCGGGCTTCGTTAATGTTAAAAGAATTTTCCTGAACATCAAAGTTCCTGTATCCATTCATACGGCTTAACGGATTATTAAAGTTATAATTATAGTTAACATCCACCA
>Ga0116130_1002024_pt1 | contig 10680 bp, 10 predicted proteins | sample June2015DPH_17_5_FD_89733 | JGI IMG/M metagenome (GOLD analysis project Ga0116130, IMG submission 89733) | Peatland microbial communities from SPRUCE experiment site at the Marcell Experimental Forest, Minnesota, USA - June2015DPH_17_40 | ecosystem: Environmental > Terrestrial > Soil > Wetlands...
ATGTATTGCAGGAAGGTTCCTCTAATGTCTCCATCGGCCAGCGGCAGCTCATCAGTTTTGCCAGAAGCCTGTTGATGAACCCGAAACTGTTGATTCTTGATGAGGCTACTTCCAGTATTGATCCGTACACGGAACTGGTAATTCAGAATGCCTTGAAGAACCTGTTGGCAAACAGGATGGCAATAATTATCGCACACCGGCTTTCGACAATCAGATTATGCGATGAGATTTTGGTCATCGACCATGGGCAAATTGTGGAGAAAGGCACGCACGAACAATTGATGGCCATGAACGGCCTGTACAGTTCATTTTACCGGATGCAATTTAAAGAAGAGAAAGGCCTCGAACAGCCGGGCTAATCGGTACCGCTTAAAATGCATACCGGTAGTTCAGGCCATTATATTAATATTCCGTATCAAGAGTACCAGTATCCCGATTACAAGCAGCGACAGGCGATGGCAATCGCCTCAGCACTTTTGTATCTGGCCCCAACAGGTATTGAAAATTCAGCACCACAATAAGGACATTTAACTGCTATGTTTTTGGAGTACATTGCTACCCCCCAATTCTATTTTCAACAGAAGTATTTATAGTTACTCTAATTCGGCAGATAACTGAAGTCAAGAGACGGATTCTGAATATTCTACCCTGGAATTGTTTGACTGCCCAAGACGTGCCAACGTAAATTATTGTTTTGTTATTGGCCAAACACAGCTGTTAGTCCGGTCATTGAAACGTCATCGGTGCAGATTTATAATGCTGTTACGGACCATGCATAAATATCAACATGTAAGTAAGTGTCAACAGGAGAAAAGAAATGGCTAGAGAGACCGTAAAAACATATGACGAAGTATTGGAATCTATTGGTGCGTTTAATCGAGCATTGGAACGTGGTAGACGGCTCAGAGAACAAATTCGCTTTTTTCAAACCTGGTACTATGTGCCTGAATTAGATGCGGTTGGACCCGGAAGGTTCATTCGATTTAAAGGTTTGACTGGACTTGAGTACATAAGAGAACATTCCGAATTAGGTGGGCGTGTAGCAGAACCGGTTTTAAATAAATGGTTTGCTCCACTTGAAGAAAATTCAGCGGAATCAATTTTAGTCAAGCAAAAGGTAAGCCGGCTATTGGGACTCTATGGCAAAGTCATTAGCAGTGGAAGTAGATTTTATGCACCTAGAGGATGGGGTTTAATGGGTCAAACCCAAACATCTCAATCACTTGTGATTCAACCCGAAAAAGAATCAGAGACTGTTAGTCCCCAGGCAGAAGTTTTCTGGCAAGCGTTTTTAGGTTTACCACCTGAAGATCAGAGAGCTTTAACTGATCGGATCATTAATCGCAACACTTTAACGCTAGAGAAAAAGCAGTCCGCATAATATCAATTGCGTTTGTACCAGCCGATGTTTGTACAGCGAGGAAGATTGGTGCGGAGTGAAAGATAAGAAGGAGAACAGATGAGTCACCCTGCCATTGATTTAATCGAGAATGGATCTTACTTGAATGCTGCGGAAGTAATGCTTAGGGATATTTACCAAGAAAAGTACACCAACCTACAAATTGATTATTGGACAGGTGAAATAAGACGGAAACACGAGCAGTTAAAGAAAATGAATACTGATTTCAGCATCATGCCGAAAGCTACTGCTGAAAAAGTTTACTTTGCCATTAGAGAGCGAATGAATCCACAAACCGAACAATATAGAAACTTGCACACATAATAGAGAATAGAAAAACAGGATGTTTCGTAGGTGCAGTGAATCAATTCAATTAAATTTGCGAATATGCAGTAGCAACGAGTGTCTATTTTTCAGTTAGGAATGCATGCGCTTTCTCCAGCAATTCCGGAATGGGCAATTTTTGAGGGCATTTTTCCAGGCACTGATCGCACTTAATACATTTGTCAGCGCGATTTTCCGCTTTTAAAATTCCCGGACTATTAACGCTGTATGCCCATTTTGGATGACGGCTGTCAGCATAAATTATTGCATCATTGTATAACTCAAATATACGGGGGATATCCACGCCATTAGGACAGGGCATGCAATACCGGCAAGCAGTACATGACACTTGATTCAATGAAAAATAGGCTTCACGGACTCGTTCGATTAGAGCCAGTTCGTCAGCGGTCAGGTTGCTTGGTTGGGAATGTTCAGTATAAGCGACGTTTTCTATCACCTGCCCCATGGTGCTCATGCCACTGAGAACAACGGTCACTTCCGGATGATTCCAAACCCAGCGCAGTCCCCATTCTTGCGGCGTCCCATGCGCTGGCGCATTAGCCCATACCTTGGCCACTTTTTCCGGGGGTCTGGCGAGTCGGCCTGCTCTGAGCGGTTCCATTACAACGACCGCTAACCCTTTACGATGAGCATAATGTAATCCCCGTGTACCTGCCTGAAACTCCTCATCCATATAGTTGTATTGAAATTGGCATAACGTCCAATTATCATAAGCATCTACAATTTCCTGGAAGATTTCATAGTCATCATGAAATGAAAAACCGAGATAGCCAATACGGCCGTCAGCTATCGCACTTTCTGCCCACTTAATCACGCCAAGGTCGCGCACTTTGGGCCATTCTCTTCGATTAAGACCATGTAAAAGATAGAAATCAATTTTTTCGGTTTGTAACCTTTTTGCTTGTTCGTCTAGAAGCCGGTCGAAATCTTCATAGGATTTGACTTCAAAGCACGGCAGTTTGGTGGCAATCCTTACTTTTTTCCTGTAACCATCCTGCAGGGCCTTACCGATGACTACCTCGCTGTTGCCGTGATGATAGCCCCAGGCTGAATCAACATAATTAACGCCTTGGTCGAAGGCGTAGCGCATCATGCGGATGGCTTCAGGCTCATTGACATTCCCGAAGTTATTATTCAATATCGGGAACCGCATTCCCCCGAATCCCAATGCTGAAACCTCCCACTCCAATTTGCCAAACTTACGATATTTCATGTCTCTCTTCCTTTCTTTTACCGCTCAAAAGAAGTTTATTCGGGAAATCATGCTAATGAAATTGTAATATAATCTATAGCGACTGGCAAAAGGACCTGTGGTTATCTTGTCTCATCCAGAAAAATCCATTGTCTCACTCCTAAAGATGTAAATCGCCCATAAAATGACACAATTGCCAGAAAAACTGAAACTTTTCCCTTGCGGTTAATCTTAACCTCTTGTATGATTTTGTTAAAGCTGGATTTTCCTGACATTAGAGTGCGAAGAACAAGACAAACAACTCCGGGAAAGAAAATTAAAGTTGGAGATCATCAAATGACGACACATCAAAATTCAGAAATGCCTTATCGTATTTTAGGACATACCGGTGAGAAAGTATCCGTCGTCGGGTTAGGCGGGTTCCACGTCGGCACTCAGAAAAATGAAAATGACAGCATACGGATAATACGAAGCGCCATTGATAATGGTATCAATTTCATGGATAATAGCTGGGACTATAATGATGGAGTCAGCGAATTTAGAATGGGGAAAGCCCTTCGCGACGGATACAGAAATAGGGTCTTCCTCATGACTAAGATTGATGGGCACACTTTCCAAGCGGCGACAAAACAGCTTGATGAATCCTTGCAAAGACTGCAAACCGACACCGTCGACCTGCTGCAATTCCACGAAGTGATTCGAATAACGGACCCGGAAAAGATTTTTAGTCCCGGTGGCTCAATGGAAGCGCTACTGGCGGCTAGAAAAGCCGGCAAGGTTCGTTACATCGGGTTCACCGGTCACAAGAGCCCTGATATCCATCTGAAGATGATGCAAACGGCCATGGACAACGGTTTCATATTTGACACAGTTCAGATGCCACTTAATGTCATGGATGCTCACTTTGAAAGCTTCGAAAAAAAGGTTTTACCGGTGGCTCTGAAAAACAACATCGGCGTTGTAGGCATGAAACCAATGGGATCCGGGAGGATTTTAGAGAGCGATACCGTGACTCCGACAGAATGTCTTCGTTACGCTATGAGCCTGCCAGTAAGCGTTACCATTACTGGGTGTCAATCACTTAAACTTCTGCGGCAAGCTTTGGCTGCAGCCATGAGGTTTAGTCCTATGACCGAACAAGAACGCTCAGCTTTGTTGGCTAAAACTGCAAAAGCAGCCCGTGATGGTAAATATGAACAATATAAAACAGAAACAATGTACGACAGCACAGAACGCAATCCTTCATGGTTGGGGTAGTTTGCCTTATTTTGACCACACTCGCAGGATAGGATAATTCGATCACTCTGTTAAAACTGAGTACCTGGACAAAAGTCTTTCAATCGCGATGGACGGTGTCAGATGGACGGTGTCAAGTGAAATTAGCCGAAGTAGGGGAACAAAAATGGGAAAAATTATTGCCGTAGCCCAACATAAGGGTGGAACAGGGAAGACCACCACTTGCATTAACCTGGGGGCAAGTCTCTGCGATATGGGAAAAACCGTACTTGTTGTCGACCTTGACCCTCAGGCATCTTTTACCCTCAGTATGGGCATCAATCCCTTGGAGGTGAAGAACTCTACCCACCAGGTCATGGTTGACCCTACTGTGGATATAAAGAGTACCATAATCAGAAGGCCAACCCTGAACTTTTTCCTGGTTCCTTCCAATGTAGATTTAGCTGTGGCAGAATCCGAATTGGCAGGGAGGATAGGTCGTGAAAAAGCACTACAAAAAAAGCTGGCGCCTGTAAAGGATGATTTTGATTATATTTTTATCGACTGCCCTCCGACATTGGGTATCCTTGTTATCAATGCCCTGGCAGCCGCTGATAGTGTACTTATACCAATGCAGTGCGAGCCCCTAACTTTATACGGCGTAAAACACCTTCTACAAGTAATAAACCTTATCAAGGAAGAGGTAAATCCCAACCTGAAGATAGAGGGAATACTTAGGACCATGTACGATAGGCGCATTAAATTGAGCGAGGAAGTGTCCAATAGCATGCAGCAAACCTTTGGGAACCTTGTCTTTTCTACAATCATATATCGGCATGTTAAGTTCGCAGAGGGACCGATTCATGAAATGCCGATAAATTTCTATGCATCGAAGTCTGCGGGAGCTGACGAATATCGGAGTTTGGCAAAGGAGCTTCTCAACCATGAAACAAAAAAAGCCTGACAAAAGCGTTTCCGATATGGATGTGCTGACAGATATCAGACGGTTGCTGTCTGTAACTCGAGAACCAGAGGAAGCCACGGCAGATCGAGCGAGAAACGAAAATAGTTTGAAAATCGATGCAGTCAAATTTGAGGCACAGATTAGACATTATAAAGAACTGGTTCAAAAGCTGCAGGAAGAGTTACATAGGGTGGAAAAAGAGAAAGAAGAATTTGCTGCGAAGTTAAAGGTACTGGACTCGGGTAATAACAAACTCATATCTGCCGTTTCAAAGTCTTCAGCATTAAGCGAGGAAACTGCTCAACTTGAGGCAAGGATAGCTGAACTGTCTTTAGTCTTGTCTCAAGTTGATGGCTTACTTAAACTTCGGGTTCAGGAACTGTCCAAGAAAATAGCTCGGCTTTTCCAAGAAGCGGGACAGGGCGATATGGCCATAGAATTTAGAAAAGCAGCCAGTGAATTAGAAATCGTTGAAAATTTCGCCCGCTTTCTGCAAATACTCCTTGGGCAATAACGAAGACTCTGAGTTTATGGGGTTACTGCCTTTTTGTTAATCTTTTCCTAATCATCATATTATGAAGAACCGGGGGATGAGCATGGCAAAGCAAGCGTCAAACTGGTGGGAAGGCCTGGGCAAGCCGGAATACGGCGGGGAACTGGTCATCCGCGCCAACAACGATATCGTGAATTTCGACCCCTATAATTCGCCGGGCGGCAACATCCATTCTGCCTGGCTGGAAAGGCTGGTCTCCGACGACTGGACGCTGGACCCGACCGTCTTTGATTTTAAGGCGCACTGGCGTCCCGCCCAGTACATGAAAGGGCAACTGGCGGCAAGCTGGGAAATGCCTGACGCGAGCACCTATGTCGCCCACCTGCGCCGGGGCATCCGGTGGCAGGATATCCCGCCGGCCAACGGCCGGGAATTCACCGCCGACGATGTCGTTTTTCATTTCGAACGCATGTGCGGTTTGGGAGAATTTGGGAGTAAACCCAGCCCGCGCCGCATGCCGCAGTTTCAGTACCTGGTCTCTGTGACCGCCGCTGACAGATATACCGTCGTTTTCAAGTGGAAAATCGCCAATCCCGCGCTCATCATGGAAGCGCTGCACATGGTCAGCCCGATGCTCGGCCTGGAAAACCACGAAGCCGTGCGGCAATGGGGCAACCTTGACGACTGGCATCACGCCGTCGGCACCGGCCCCTTCATTTTAAAGGACTTCGTCCCGGGCCAGTCCGCGACTCTAGTGAAGAACCAGAAATATTGGGGGCACGACGAGCGCTACCCGGAGCATAAGCTGCCTTACCTTGACGGACTCAGATTCGTGATCGTGCCTGACGAAGCGGAAGCCATCGCAATGATGGGCCGGGGCAAGATTGATATCATCGACCATCTCTCGCCTAAGCAAGCCTATGCGCTGCACCGGACCAATCCCGAAATTCTGATGCTGACCCACCCCGATTCCAACGCCGAATCCATCGAGCCGCGCAACGACGTCAGGCCGTTCAACGACATCCGCGTGCGCAAAGCGCTGCAGATGGCCATCGACCTGCCGGCGATTTCCAAATCACACTACGACGGCATCGTCGACCCGTATCCCACGACCTTCACCTCCCGGTACATGACCGGCTGGGGCTTCCCCTGGGAAGAGTGGCCGAAGGAATTGAAGGACGAATATACCTACAACCTGCCGCGGGCGAAAAAACTGCTGGCGGAAGCGGGCTACCCCAACGGATTCCAGACCAACGTCGTCGCGGACGGTCATGACGATATCGAGCTGATGCGCATCGTGAAATCGTACTTTGCGGAAATCGGCGTCGAGATGGAAATCCGGGTGATGACGTCCTCGGAATGGCAGGAATTTGTTGCAAGGGGTAAAAAACACGACCAGCTGGCCTATCACGCAGGCGGCCCGCTGGGGCATACCTCTGCGCCATACTTTGACCTCACGGCATTCCGGAAGGATGGCCGCAACAACTGGGCGATGGTGGACGACCCCGGTTTCGACGCTTTCATGCCCCGCGCCATGGCGGCGAAGACCGTCGACGAGATGAAAAAAGTGATGATGGAAGCCAATGAGTATGTCGCGCGACAACATTTCTCAATATCGTTATTGCAACCGATGGCGTATTCTCTCTGCCAACCGTGGGTGAAGGGTTTCAGCGGCCAATTCGGTTCGGCCTGGGCACATGGTGGAGGGCCAGCCATGTTGAGCTTTTATCTGGGACGTTTTTGGATTGACCAAAAGTTGAAACACTCAAATTTTTCACCACAAAAGACTAGCCATCTCACAACAATGAATTATTCGCGGTTTGGGTAGGAGTAAGTTCCGCCGGCAGACTTGGAGAGCCAATCTACAACGGACTCCTCAGATTTAACAATTTATCGCTGCATTTAATTACGATTTGAGAGTACGGAAAAAGTGTTTTCCTGTCCCATTTTCTCTCTTCTTTAAAGGGAAACCAAGGGGAATTCAAGTTCAATAATTCCTCTTAGTCCTCTTTTTCAAAGAGGGCAGGACTTTTTCGGCAATCTCGGTTTGTATCCATATAGGTTAAATTTATTCCATTAAAACTCGAAGCTTAGCCAATACCCCATCTCGCTATCACTACAAATCACCCATATGCAAGCACGTGGAATTCTACCATTGAGCTTCCATTAGAATCATATTATTTGTCATCACTAATATTTTTACTAAATCTGATTCTATTTGATTGACAACATCAGTTTGTTTTTATGATCACCAGTGATTTTTTGTATTTCCCTGAATCAATATTTTATTTAAGATTGATTCAATTTGACAGCGCTCTTCAACTGATAGAGATGAAAATAATTTCTTTAGGGATTTACTCTCAAGACTCATTTTAGCCATTTCCAACCCTTTTTCTGTTAGCTCAAATTTTAATATATTAGATTTGGGAGTATTTTTAATTCTTCTGATTAATCCATCGTTTTCCATCCGGGTAGCCTGTTTGGAAATCACGTGAGTTTCCCGTTCTACTTGCTTCGCTACTTCCGATAAAGTTGCATTCTGCCCAAGAGATCGTATTATGCGCAGAACATAGAGTTGACGGACAGGAATTTTGTATGAGCTTAATTCTTGCTGCCTGCGTTGAAGTATTGTATGGTTCACCCTTCCTATCAATGTCCATAAGTCAAAATTAGATTGAGCTAACGTTGTCTTTTTCGTATTTTTGATTTTCTTCATAATAATATTCTTAGATGTTCCCTTTTTATATTTGTTTAAAATTATATCATAGAAGCTAATGTTAGGTTTGTGCTCATTTTGACAAATCAAAACCATGGTGCTAACGTAAAATTAGTTTCTGGATGGAGGGTACACTAAATTTCCAGAAGCATTTATTTGAATTTAACAAGTGTCCAATATTTCACATTGGTTCTAATATACAGATAACCAACTGGCGCTGAATCCCAATTATTTTATGACCTTACTGGTTGATGTCTGCGCATGTCCGCGATAAGGTTGGCCTTGCCAGGGAAATTCAGGGTTCTGAGAGTTTGTGGTTGAACTCGAAGCTAAGTGTTGCATGATGTCCCTCCCGTGTTCGGAGCCCTGAGGGTAATCGGGCGTAGTGGCACGGCCAGTCTTGTCGATAACAATCTGTATATAAGAATATAAATCAATTAATTATTAAAAGGAGAACAAAAAGGTTTACATGAAAAGAGGAATTATCTTGTTATCACTCGCGTTTCTCTTGGTGACATCTTTGGCGTTATCATCATGTGGCAGTTCAACCACGACATCTACCACAAACGCAAACACAACCACATCCACATCGGCCTCAACCACAGTGGCTACAACCCTAACAAGTCAAGTTTCAACCACAGTTACAACAGCATCCACTACGATTATTGCAACCGCAACCAGCACGGGAAATTGGTGGAACAGCTTGGGAACCCCACAGTACGGCGGAGTAATAACGGTTTCAACCAACAGCGACTTTCAGAATTTTGACCCTTACAACGGAACGACAAATAATTCAATGAATTTCGCATGGCAGGATCAGATGTTCACTGATGATTGGACATTAAATCCTCAGACTTATAACTTCCAATTAAGTTATCGTCCTCCGGATTATGCTGCCGGCGATCTGGCACAAAGCTGGGAATTTTCTGCAACAGATATCAACACTTTTGTGGTGACACTTAAAAAAGGAATTAACTTTCAGGACATAGCCCCAGTATACGGTCGGGCATTTACTTCAGCAGATGTCATATATAGTTACGATAGGATTTTGGGACTGGGCGATGGTTTTACGACGGCTAGTCCCTATGCCTCCACTTTCCCTTTCAGTGGCTTGAAATCAATTACGGCCGTTGATAATTATACTGTTTCGTTTACATGGGCAGGAACAAATCCTGAGTCCATTGCAGAAAACATGGAACAGGCAAGCATACTAGGCTGTATTGTGCCTTCCGAAGAAATAACCGCTTATGGTAACACTATCGACTGGCACCATCAAGCAGGAACCGGACCATTCATATTGACAGATTTTGTGGACGGAAGCGCGATGACGTTGGTAGCGAATACTAATTATTGGGGCAAAGATGAACGCTATCCCCAGAATAGAGTACCCTATGTTGACGGGATTAATATTCTGATAATCCCTAATTCCGCCACAACACTCGCTGCCATGAGAACGGGCAAAATAGATTTCGATAATTTGGGACTCACAGTTCAAAGCGTCCAAGGGATGCAGAAAACGAATCCAGATATAAAAATTATACCCACTGAAGCTGCCGCGATAGATATCTTACCCAAGGACAGCATAGCCCCTTTTAACAATATAAACGTGCGAATAGCGATGCAAGAAGCATTAGATCTTCCGACTATCGCGACGTCCTACTATCAGGGAAACGCTAATCCAGATCCTCAAACTTTAACTTCCTATTACATAACGGGTTGGGGCTTCCCTTATTCTCAATGGCCTGCTTCCTTACAAGCAGAATATGCTTATAATCCGACTAATGCCAAGGCACTTTTGGCAGCTGCCGGATTCTCGAACGGATTTAGTACTACTTTATATTTCGATTCGAACAACGACGTCGATTTATTGAACATTGTCCAGTCATATGAAGCTGCCATCGGGATCAACATAACCTTGCAGGCAATGCCATCAGCGACAATAAGCGCCTTTATTGCAACACCACAATGGACTGGCTTAGCTCAACGTAGCAATGGTTTAATAGGACGCACGTTGGCACCGTTACGGGTACTGGCAGAGTTTACTCCAGGAAATTCCGTTAACTTTGAGGGGTGGAACGACCCTGCTTACACAACTATATACAACAATGCGATGACGGCTACTAGCATCGATTCAATCAAGCAATACGATCAACAGGCTAACCAGTACGTCGCCCAGCAGCACATCTTGATATGCCTGGACACGCCTACTTCTTACGCTTTGGTTCAACCTTGGCTTATGGGTTATAATGGCCAAAATTATGCTTTTTCTAATCTTATTCAAACCTATGGAGCTAGGTGTTGGATTAACCAAAGCGTGAAAAGTGCCCATTAGGCAAATGCCTAAGTTCGACTCTGA